>ERZ832522.1813-NODE-1813-length-27546-cov-8.228220_pt1 | contig 27546 bp, 21 predicted proteins | sample MGYA00519951_ERZ832522 | MGnify/ENA primary metagenome ERZ832522 (study PRJEB31850, sample SAMEA3708728) | human gut metagenome | biome: human gut; feature: human-associated habitat; material: faeces | place: China | collected 2014 ... | reverse complement strand
TCCGATCTTGTCTGCAAAAAGATTTTCCAGACTGTTGTCTATCTGCCACACTTTTTATCATGGGTTGTTTTGGCAACTGTTGTAACGAACATGTTTTCATTAGATGGACCAATCAATGCAGTAATCAGTGCATTTGGCGGCAATCCTATTTATTTCCTTGCTGATAATAAGTGGTTTCGTACTGTGATCGTAGGAACAGATGTCTGGAAGGAATTTGGTTACAATTCTGTTGTATATCTGGCAGCCTTAACAGGAATTGATCCAGGACTTTTTGAGGCTGCATCTATTGATGGTGCTAATCGATTTAAGCAGATTCTAAATATCACTGTTCCGGCGCTTCTGCCAACTGTTGTGTTAATGACAGCGCTGAATCTTGGAAATATATTAAATGCAGGCTTCGATCAGGTATTTAATCTGTATAATCCAATTGTATATGAAACAGGTGATATCATTGATACATATGTATATCGAATTGGTATGGTAGAGCGTCAGTACAGCATTGGTACTGCGGTTGGCTTGTTAAAATCAGTAATCAGTTTTGTGCTGATTCTTAGTGCAAATAAGCTGGCACAGAAAACAACTGGCTCAGGAATATTCTAAAAGGGAGGTTCGTATGAAAGCAAAACCAGGAAAAATTATTTCTCAGATCGCAATATGGCTCGTGGTTCTTTTATTTGCGCTTAGCTGCTTGCTGCCGCTTTTAAATATGGTTGCGATCTCCTTAAGCGGAAGTGATGCAGTTGCGGCAAATAAAGTTGGTCTGTGGCCAGTTGATTTTACAATTACTACATACAACAAACTGCTTGGCGATTCACAGTTTTGGCATTCTTTCTGGATTTCAGTAAAGAGAGTAGTAATTGGTACTTTAATCAATATGTTTTTTACAATCTCTATGGCATATCCGCTTTCTAAGAGCAAGAAGCGTTTCCGTGCAAGAGAGATTTATATGAAGATTGTCATCTTCGCAATGTTATTTAATGGTGGTGTTATTCCGCTGTTCATGGTAGTCAGCAAGCTTCACTTAAACAATACCATTTGGTCACTGGTTCTTCCGGGTGCCGTTCCGGTATTCAATGTCATTTTGTTAATCAATTTCTTTAAGGGTGTTCCAGAATCTCTTGATGAGGCAGCCAGAATGGAGCCATTATACGCAGGGACAGAACGCCCTGTACTGGCATTGGTAGCCAGAATTGATGGAGCCGGTCCGCTCACCGTTTTATTAAAGGTATATCTGCCGATTTCACTTCCGGCACTGGCAACCGTTGGCCTGTTTGCAATTGTAAATCACTGGAATGATTATTTCTCAGGACTGATTTACATGAGCAAGGCATCCATGTATCCGCTGCAGACTTATATTCAGCAGCTGACTGTCGACTTGACGCAGATTACTGATGCAGATCAGTTAAAGCAATTATCTGCATTAAATAATCGTTCCTTTAATGCAGCAAAGATTGTGGTTTCCACAATTCCGCTTTTGATTATTTACCCATTTTTACAAAAATATTTTGTAACAGGTATGGTAATTGGCGCTGTAAAAGAGTAAAATAATAACACTACAACAATGCCGGAGTGCAGGAAGATTCTGTGGCTGTAAAAAGCCATGCAAGTGAAGCAATTTTCTGCTCGCTGGCATTGTGTGATGAGAGAGGAGAGAAACAATGGCAATTCAAATTAGCCCAAATGGTCGACTGATGACCCTTCAGACAAATGATTCCAGTTATCAGATGCTTGCTGATAAAAATGGAGTGCTTCTTCATTTATATTATGGAAGCAGTATTGGTGCAGAGGATTTGTCTGAGCTTATTGTTAGAAGTGATGTTGGTTTTTCTGGAAATCCAGAGGAAGCAGGACTGGATCGCACATATTCACTTGATACACTGCCGCAGGAGGTTGCTTCTAGTGGTGTAGGTGATTTTAGGGATGATTCTGTTCGTCTGGCACATCCAGATGGCAGCTGTGCAGCCGATTTTCGTTTTGAGAGCTGTGAGGTCGTATCCGGTGCATATTCGATTCCGGGTATGCCAGCACTGTATGCCACAGATAAAAAGAACAGTGAAACGCTGATCATTAAGATGAAGGAAAAGGCGTCAGGAGCAATTCTTCATTTATATTATGGTGTTTGGGAAGAGGAAAATGTAATTACAAGAACGGCAAGTTTGACTAATGCAGGTAAGGAGCCGATCTATATTGAGAAGTTTTTGTCATGCAGTATGGATATGATGGATCGCGATTTGGACCTTATCAGCTTCACAGGCCGTCATGCGATGGAGCGCACAATGGAGCGCACACCAGTTACGCATATTAAGACAGAGTTTGGAAGTATTCGAGGAACATCCAGTCATCACTATAATCCGGCAATGATTCTTTGTGACCGTCATGCAACAGAGGATGCAGGAGACTGCTTCGGTTTATGTCTGGCTTACAGCGGAAGCTTTACTGCAATGGCACAGAAGGATCAAAGAGATCAGATTCGTGTTCAGATGGGTATTAATCCGTATCAGTTTCGCTGGTGCTTAACAGAGGGAGAGACATTCTTTGCACCACAAGTGATTCTTTCCTTCTCTAATCAGGGATTTAGCAAATTGTCACACCAGTATCATGATATATTACATGAGCATATGTGCAGAGGTCGTTATAAGCATGAGCGCCGTCCAGTTTTGATTAATAACTGGGAGGCAACATATTTTGATTTCAATGAAGAGAAGATTGAGAAGATTGCGGCACAGGCAGGAGAGCTTGGCATTGAGATGATGGTGCTTGATGATGGTTGGTTTGGCAAGCGTGATGATGACAACAGTGGTCTTGGTGACTGGTTTGTCAATGAAAAAAAGATTCGCGGAGGACTGCCAAAGCTTTCAGAGAAGATCCATGAAAAGGGTATGAAATTTGGTCTTTGGTTTGAGCCAGAGATGATTTCAGAGGACAGTGATCTTTACCGCGCTCATCCAGACTGGGCAATCACAATTCCAGGACGTGTGCCAAATCATTCCCGCAATCAGCTTGTGCTTGATATGACAAGAAGTGATGTGCGCGACTATCTGATGGCTCGTTTTGAAGAAATTCTTGGAAACACTAAGATCGAGTATGTAAAGTGGGATATGAACCGCAGTATCTGCGATATGTACAGCCATATTTACAAAGGTGAGCAGTCAGGCGAATGCTATCACCGCTATATACTTGGCGTTTATGATTTGCTAGAGCGTTTTGTACAGCGTTTCCCTGAGATTCTGCTTGAGGGCTGCAGCGGCGGTGGCGGACGTTTCGATGCCGGAATGCTGTACTATTCGCCACAGATTTGGTGCAGTGACAATACAGATGCTATGAACCGTCTTGATATCCAGTATGGAACATCATTCTTCTATCCGATCAGTTCAGTTGGTGCACATGTATCTGCATGCCCAAATCACCAGACAGGACGAAGCGTACCGCTTTCTACAAGAGCTGATGTGGCACTTGCCGGAAGTTTTGGTTATGAGCTTGATCTTCGTCTTCTTTCAGATGAGGAAAAGGCACAAGTAAAAGAGCAGATCAAAGAGTTCCACGACTACTATGACTTGACGCACGAGGGAGATTATTACCGTCTTACAGAGCGTGATAATACAAGCTTTACTGCGTGGGAATTTGTCGCAAAGAATAAAGAACGCGCACTTGTAGAGGTAGTAAAAAAGGATGCATGGGGCAATCCGCTTCCAGTTCATGTTACCATTAAGGGACTCGAAGACAATTCAATGTATGTCTGCAGCTTAAATGGAATAAAGCGCAGCGGAAAGACCTGGAATCATGCAGGCATAACACTTCCGAAGTTTTTGAGTGCAGGCGAGAGTATGAAATTCACGCTTACCAAGGCTTGATGTAATGTGAAGGTTATATTGCACCGAAATGCTTTCGTAACCTGGCTTTGTGAAATGTAACTTAAAAAAGTTTCATATTTTTGAAAAAAACACTTGACTAAATCGCAAAAGTATTCTATACTATAGAAGTCACGGCGATATAGCCAAGTGGTAAGGCGCGGGTCTGCAACACCCTTATCACCGGTTCAAATCCGGTTCGCGCCTCTTAAGGATTTCTGCTTTGCAGAAATCCTTTTTTTGTTGTATATTTTGTCGTATAGAAACGAAGTTCCTATTCAACAAAAAACGCTACGCAAGAATCATATTGCGGTGAAATGGAATTATGTTACTCATATGACTTGCCGCAGGCGGAGAAGCCTGTCTTTGGTGCAGCAGAAAGGTACAAAGGAGTTTATCGAGATGAAAAGAAGCTATCATGGTCAGATGTCAGAATCTTTTGTTGTCGGAATTTTGCTTTGTTTGTGTGGCGGATTTCAGGATGCGTACACCTACGTTTGTCGGGATAAGGTATTTGCAAATGCGCAGACCGGCAATATCGTGTTGCTGGGAAATCATCTTGCACAGATGGATTGGAGCGGAGCAGTTCGGTACGCGGTGCCGATTTTAGCCTTTACAGCGGGTATTTTTGTTGCGCAGAAGGTCCATTTCCACTTTGGAAAGAGCGAAAAAATCCATTGGAGACAGCTGGTACTGCTATTGGAAATAGTCGTATTGTTTGCAGCGGGATTTTTCCCGGCTGGAATGAGCCTTCCCGCAAATGCACTGATTTCTTTTTCCTGTGCAATGCAGGTGGACAGCTTCCGGAAAATTAGAGGAAACGCAATGGCAACGACGATGTGCATCGGAAACTTAAGAAGTGCGACGGATCTGTGGTGCACCTATACGGAAACGAAGGATAAAAAAATCCGGCAGAGAAGCCTTCAGTATTATTCCTTTATTCTGGTATTTGCTATTGGGGCGACGCTGGGCGGTATTGTAACGGACGCAGTCGGCGTACACGCGGTGTGGATTTGCTGTATTGGGTTGCTGATCAGTTTTCTGATTATGTTTATCCAGGAAGAAGTTAGAGATTTTGAAAAACTGGAAGCCGATCAGAAGCTGCAGCTGGAGCTTGGAACGCTGACAGATGAATTGAAGGATATCGGAAGAGAAATCAAAAGATGCCTGGGCAGTGGAAAGATTGAAAAATAAAATTTTTCAATCGCGAGATTTGTGTCTGCGCGCACTTGACACAAACTTGGCATGTGCAAAAATGAGAGAAAAAAATGATAGATGCAGAAAAATAATAAATGTAAAAAATAAATTGAGCAAGTAGTATCGAAAAAGGAACGTAATAGAAAAAGGAGCGGCAGGAAGACGATGCGTTCTCAAAAGTCAGGCTTTTGAGGATATGTCACTGCGCTCCTTTTTTTGAAAAATTATTTAGAAGAAACGTGCCAGTTTCTCGAGCGGTTTGCGCGCCGGACGTTCCGGATCAGCATCGCTGTAGCCGACGGAAATGACGCTTACGACCGCTTCATTTTCAGGGATTTCCAGAATTTCTCTGATTTTTGCCGCGTCACGGATGCCCATCACGAGGGTGGAAAGACCGAGCTCGGTTGCTTTTAACAGAAGAGCCATGCTGCCAAGTCCGCAGTCATAGAAGCCCCAGCCGTTGCCGAGTTCATTGGTAGGCTCGCCGTTTCGTTCATAGCCGGAACGGTTCAGGACAACAGTTGTGATAATCAGAGCCGGAGCCTGTTCACAGTTTTTACGGTTAAATTCCGGGAGGGTAGCGCGAATCTGCTCCAGCTTCTCGGGAGTGTGAATGAAATAATAACGTGCAGTCTGAGAATTTTTCCAGGAGGGAGCAAGAGAAGCAGCCTCAAGCAATGCGGTAAGCTTTTCCGGTTCCACGTCTTTGGAAAGATAGGATCTGATACTTTTCCGGTTTTCAAGTGCGCTTTGCAGTTCCATAAGCAATCTCCTTTGAATAAATTTTTGTGGATTCCGACGTTTGCCGCCAAATCCCTTTTTCATTAGTTTAACAGATGGGACAAGGCTCTACAAGTGTTTCTTGACGGAAGAAAAATCTGTAATCTGTACATTTTTGATAGAAGAAAATCTGTAACCCGGATCAAAAATTTCTGCCATAAATTTTTGATAAAAGAAAAACGGGATATAGCGCGAGAATGAAGATGGATGCATATAGTAAAAGAAATGCTACAGTTGACGCATGCCATTTACAAATCTGTAATTTCATTCAAGACAATAGAATGCTCTGAGAACGTGCATTCTATTGTCGGAAAAAGGCTGTGCGCGGGAGGAAGAAGCTATGAACTTTTCGGGTATCCTGACAGCAGGAATCAGTTTTCTGGTCATCGGAATTTTTCATCCGATTGTGATCTGGGCAGAATACTATTTTACGAAACGGTGCTGGCCGGTTTTCCTTGCGGCAGGGGTGATCTGCCTCGGACTTTCTGTATGCTCCGGACGGGAAATGCCGTCGGTATTTCTGGGTGTTTTAGGCTGCACGTTTCTGTGGAGCATTCAGGAGCTGTATGAGCAGGAGGAACGGGTGAAAAAGGGCTGGTTTCCGGAAAATTCGAATCGACAAAAATAGAATAAAACAGAACAAATGTTCTTTTGTTTCTATACTTTTTTTAAAGAATGTGGTATACTGGGATAAACAGCGGACTGTTCCTGCAGTTTGACGAATAACGGGCGCAGAATGCAAGGTAAGTGACAGGAAATGAGCGGAGGAAAGAATGGCAGAGGAAAAACAGCAGATTTTCAAACTACACAGTGAATATCAGCCAACCGGAGACCAGCCGCAGGCGATTGCAGAGCTGGTGAAGGGCTTTCAGGAAGGCAATCAGTTTGAAACCCTGCTTGGCGTTACCGGCTCCGGCAAGACATTTACGATGGCGAATGTGATTGCGGCGCTGAATAAACCGACGCTTGTTATTGCGCACAATAAGACGCTGGCGGGACAGCTATACGGGGAATTTAAAGAATTTTTTCCAGAAAACGCGGTAGAATATTTTGTATCGTATTATGATTATTATCAGCCGGAAGCGTATGTCCCGTCCACGGACACTTATATTGCGAAGGATTCCGCGATCAACGATGAAATCGATAAGCTGAGGTTGTCCGCTACGGCGTCTCTTTCGGAACGGCGGGATGTTGTTGTGGTCGCCAGCGTTTCCTGTATTTTCGGTCTGGGTTCCCCGGATGAGTTTTCGGGGATGAGTGTGTCCCTGCGCCCGGGAATGCAGAAGGATCGAGACGATGTGCTGCGGGCGCTCGTGGCGATCCAGTATGACCGCAATGATATGGACTTAAACCGCGGTTGCTTTCGTGTGCGTGGAGATGTGATTGAGATCAATCCGGCGCAGGGAAGCGAATTTCTGATCCGGGTAGAATTTTTCGGAGATGAAATCGATCGGATTACGGAGGTTGATCCGTTAAATGGGCAGGTGCAAAACACGCTGGAGCATGTCATTATTTTTCCGGCGTCCCATTATGTTGTGCCGCAGGAGCAGATTAATAAGGCCTGCGATGAAATCGAAAAGGAGCTGGAGGGAAGAATCCGCTTTTTCAAAGGAGAGGACAAGCTTCTGGAGGCACAGCGTATTTCCGAACGGACGAATTTCGATATCGAAATGCTGCGGGAAACCGGATTTTGTTCGGGTATTGAGAACTATTCCAGGCATTTAAACGGGATGCCGGAAGGTGCACCGCCGTTTACGCTGCTGGATTTCTTTAAGGATGATTATTTGATTATTATCGACGAGTCGCATATGACGATCCCACAGATTCGTGGTATGTATGCAGGAGACCGTTCGCGGAAGCAGACGCTTGTAGATTATGGCTTCCGTCTGCCGTCTGCGCTGGATAACCGACCGCTGAATTTTGAAGAATTTGAACAGCGGATCGATCAGATGATGTTCGTTTCTGCGACGCCGGGACCTTATGAAGAAGAGCATGAGCTGCTTCGGACGGAGCAGATTATCCGTCCCACCGGACTGCTTGATCCGAAAATCGACGTTCGTCCGGTAGAGGGACAGATCGACGATTTGATTGCGGAGGTTCGGAAAGAGACCGCACATCACAATAAAGTTCTGATTACGACGTTGACGAAGCGCATGGCGGAAGATTTAACGGATTATATGAGGGAAGTGGGAATTCGTGTTCGTTATCTGCACTCCGATGTGGATACGCTGGAGCGTTCCGAGATTATCCGGGATATGCGTCTGGATGTATTCGATGTGCTGGTGGGCATTAACCTGCTGAGAGAGGGTTTGGATATTCCGGAGATTACGCTGGTAGCAATTCTCGATGCGGATAAGGAAGGATTTCTGCGTTCGGAGACGTCACTGATTCAGACGGTCGGACGTGCTGCGCGTAACGCGGAGGGACACGTTATCATGTATGCGGATACGATCACCGATTCCATGAGGAGGGCGATCGACGAGACGGAGCGCCGACGTGCGCTGCAGCAGGCTTATAACGAAGCACACGGAATTACACCGCAGACAATTAAGAAAGCCGTCCGTGATCTGATCAGCATCACGAAGGAGATCAAGCCTGCAGAGACTGCTTTCGAAAAAGATCCGGAATCCATGAGCCGTCCAGAGCTGGAAAAGCTGATTGCGGACGTGCAGAAGAAGATGAAGAAGGCGGCAGCAGAGCTGAATTTCGAAGCGGCGGCAGAGCTGCGCGACCAGATGGTAGATCTGAAAAAGCTGCTGGCGGATATGGACTGAGCGCCTGAATAAGAATGCGTTTGAATGTTATTTCTATAGAGTGAGGAAGAAATGGAAGAAGCAAAGAAAATACTTTCAAAGAAGAACTGTATCAGAATCCGGGGTGCGAACGAGCACAATCTGAAAAATGTGGATGTGGATATTCCGAGGGATGCGCTGGTTGTCTTTACCGGACTGTCCGGCTCCGGTAAATCGTCGCTGGCGTTTGATACGATCTATGCGGAAGGACAGCGGCGGTATATGGAATCGCTATCGTCCTATGCGCGTCAGTTTTTGGGACAGATGGAGAAGCCGAATGTGGAAAAGATCGAAGGACTTTCTCCGGCGATTTCGATCGATCAGAAATCGACGAACCGTAACCCTCGTTCTACTGTCGGAACAGTAACAGAGATTTATGACTATTTCCGTCTGCTGTATGCGAGAATCGGTATTCCGCATTGCCCGAACTGCGGCAAGGAGATCAAGAAACAGAGCGTCGATCAGATGGTGGATCAGATCATGGCACTGCCGGAAGGAACGCGGCTGCAACTGCTTGCACCCGTTGTGCGCGGACGAAAGGGACGGCATGAGAAGGTGCTGGAACGCGCGGCGAGAAGCGGCTATGTGAGAGTCCGTATTGATGGCAATCTGTATGAGCTGGCGGAGAATATTCAGTTAGATAAAAATATCAAGCATAATATCGAAATCGTTGTTGACCGTCTGATTGTGAAGCCGGGAATCGAACGCAGACTGACGGATTCGATCGAAAATGTCCTGAACCTGTCGGAAGGACTTCTGTTTGTAGACCGTGTGGGAAGCGATGAGGAAATGCTGACATTTTCCCAGAGCTTTTCGTGCCCGGACTGCGGCGTCAGCATTGATGAAATCGAGCCCAGAAGCTTTTCATTCAACAACCCGTTCGGGGCATGCCCGGAGTGTTACGGACTTGGATATAAGATGGAGTTTGATTCCGACCTGATGATTCCGGACCGCACGCTGAGCATCAACCAGGGCGCGATTACCGTGCTGGGGTGGCAGAGCTGTCAGCAGCCGGGATCTTTTGCAAATGCGATCCTGCAGGCACTGGCAAAAGAATATCACTTCGATCTGGATACACCGTTTGGGGAATATCCACAGAAAATTCAGGATATTCTGCTGCATGGAACCGGTGGAAAAGAGGTTCTGGTCTACTATGAAGGACAGCGCGGCAAGGGACAGTATCCGATCGCGTTCGAGGGCTTGATTCGGAATGTTGAGCGCAGATACCGGGAGACAGGATCGGACGCCACCAAGCAGGAATACGAGACATTTATGCGGATTACACCGTGTCGGCTGTGTAAGGGGCAGCGTCTGAAAAAAGAAGCGCTGGCAGTAACCGTGTGCGGGAAAAATATATACGAAATTACGTCAATGTTTATCGGAGAGCTGTCGCAGTTTCTGCAGAATATGAAGCTGACGGAACAGCAGGAGCTGATAGGCAGCCAGATTTTAAAGGAAATCCGGGCAAGAGTTGGCTTCCTGATTGACGTCGGACTGGATTATCTCTCCCTTTCCAGAGCGACGGGAACACTTTCCGGCGGCGAGGCGCAGAGAATTCGTCTTGCAACACAGATTGGCTCCGGACTGGTCGGAGTCTGCTATATTCTGGACGAGCCAAGTATCGGTCTACATCAGCGGGACAACGACAAGCTGCTCGCAACGTTGAAGAATCTCCGGGATCTTGGCAATACGCTGATCGTCGTGGAGCATGATGAGGATACGATGCGTGCAGCAGATTATATTGTGGACGTCGGACCTGGAGCAGGCTCCCATGGCGGTCAGATTGTTGCGAGCGGAACCGTGGAAGAGATCATGAATACGCCGGAGTCTATTACCGGTCAGTATTTGAGCGGTGCGAAGAAGATCCCGGTTCCTGAGACGAGACGAAAGCCCACAGGCTGGCTGACTGTGCGCAGCGCGGAAGAAAATAATTTAAAGAAGATCGATGTGAAATTTCCGTTGGGCGTGTTTACCTGCGTGACGGGCGTTTCCGGCTCCGGCAAATCGTCGCTGGTCAACGAAATTCTCTATAAACACCTGGCAAGAGATTTAAACCGTGCGAGATGTATTCCGGGAAAACATGCGGGCATCGACGGCATCGAGCAGCTGGATAAGGTCATTGCGATCGACCAGTCTCCGATTGGGCGGACACCCCGTTCCAATCCGGCGACCTATACAGGCGTATTTGATATGATCCGCGATTTGTTCGCATCGACTTCGGATGCAAAAGCGAAAGGCTATAAAAAGGGAAGATTCAGCTTCAACGTTAAGGGCGGACGCTGTGAAGCCTGTGGCGGCGACGGCATTATCAAGATTGAAATGCACTTTTTGCCGGATGTCTATGTGCCGTGTGAGGTTTGCGGAGGCAAGCGCTATAACCGAGAGACACTGGACGTTAAATACAAGGGCAAGAGCATTTACGATGTGTTGGATATGACAGTGGAGGAGGCGCTGACCTTTTTTGAAAATGTGCCGTCCATCCAGAGAAAGATTCAGACACTATATGATGTAGGGCTTTCTTATGTCAAGCTGGGACAGCCTTCTACGGAGCTGTCCGGCGGCGAAGCGCAGCGGATCAAGCTGGCAGCGGAGCTGTCCAGACGGAGCACCGGAAGGACGATCTATATTTTGGACGAACCCACGACCGGACTGCATTTTGCAGATGTGCAGAAGCTGATCGAGATTCTGCACCGGCTTGCAGAGGGCGGAAATACCGTTGTGGTAATCGAGCACAATCTGGATGTCATCAAGACGGCGGACTATCTGATCGATATCGGACCAGAAGGCGGCATGCGCGGCGGAACGGTCATCGCAAAGGGAACGCCGGAGGAGGTTGCGAAGAATCCTGCATCGTATACAGGATATTATGTAAAGAAGATGCTGAAAAGTTAAATTTTTCTGAATCCCCTTTTCAATACCGGGGTTTTACGCTATAATGGACGCGGACTATTCCAAAAAGGGTGAAGTTTGCCCTGATTAACATAGAGCAGAACAGGGAATGATTGGAACGTACAGTACGTTCGCAGCAGAACGGAAGGAGATTATAGCATGCAGTATACAGATATCGGGATTGATTTGGGAACAGCCAGCATTTTGGTTTATATCAGAGGGAAGGGCGTCGTATTAAAGGAGCCTTCCGTTGTAGCATTTGACCGTGATACCAACAAGATCAAGGCAATTGGAGAGGACGCGCGCCTGATGCTGGGACGTACGCCCGGCAATATCGTAGCAGTCCGTCCGCTTCGTCAGGGCGTTATTTCTGACTATACCGTAACAGAGAAGATGATGAAATACTTCATCCAGAAAGCACTCGGCAGAAAAACCTTCCGCCGCCCCAGAATCGCAGTCTGCGTACCCAGCGGCGTAACTGAGGTAGAGAAGAAAGCTGTTGAGGATGCAACCTATCAGGCAGGCGCAAGAGAGGTCTCTATTATTGAAGAGCCGATTGCGGCTGCAATCGGAGCTGGTATCGATATTTCCAGACCTTGCGGCAACATGATCGTGGATATCGGCGGCGGTACGTCCGATATTGCGGTAATTTCGCTGGGAGGAACCGTGGTGAGCGCATCCATCAAGATCGCAGGCGATGATTTTGACGAAGCGATTGTCCGCTACATGAGAAAGAAGCATAACCTTCTGATCGGTGAACGTACCGCAGAGGATATCAAGATCAAAATCGGTTCCGCTTATAAGAGACCGGAGCCGGACTACATGGAAGTCAGAGGACGTAACCTGGTAACAGGTCTGCCCAAGACCATCAAGGTTTCTTCGGAAGAAACAGAAGAGGCACTCAAAGAGTCTACAATGCAAATTGTAGAAGCAATTCACGGCGTATTGGAGAAGACTCCCCCGGAACTGGCTGCGGATATCGCGGACAGAGGTATCGTCCTGACCGGCGGCGGAAGCCTGCTGCGCGGTCTGGAAGAGCTGATTGCGGAGCACACCGGCATCAATACGATGACGGCAGAAGATCCGATGACCGCAGTAGCCATCGGAACCGGCAAATATGTAGAATTTCTGGGCGGATACAGAGAGTAATTCCATCGGAACCAGAACGTAGATGCAAAGCGCATCGAAAACAGGAACATTGTCAGAATCATAACAAGGTCGCCTATTTCATGGGCGACCTTTTGTGTTCAAAATGCCTGTTGGTGTGGTTGGCGGCGCGGTGCAGCCTATATTATAACAACAGCGGAGAAAACAGTGGCACAGCTGAAAGGATTTGTAACACACATTATTTATCGTAACAACGGGAACGGCTATACCGTTTTTGAATTGAATACAGGCGACGAGATCACCTGCGTTGGCACATTTCAGTCTCTGGAAGAGGGAGAAATTCTGGAGCTGGAGGGAGATTTTACCGAGCACGCGGTGTATGGGAGTCAGTTTAAAGTTTCTTCGTTCAAATTCTCGTCGCCAGAGGATGCGGCGGGGATGGAGAGATATCTCGGCTCCGGGGCGATCAAAGGAGTCGGCGCTTCGCTGGCGGCGCGGATTGTGAAACGATTCGGGGCGGATACGTTTCGGATTATCGAAGAAGAGCCGGAGCGCCTGGCGGAGATCAAGGGGATCAGCGAGCGCAAGGCGATGGATATTGCATCCCAGATGGAAGAAAAGCACGAAATGCGGGAAGCAATGGTCTATCTGCAGAAATACGGGATTTCCAACACGCTGGCGGTGCGGATTTATGAAACCTACGGCAGCAGGCTCTACCGGGTTTTGGAAGAAAACCCGTACCAGCTTGCGGATGATATTGACGGAATCGGCTTCCGCAAGGCGGATGAACTCGCCGCAAGAATCGGCATCCACACGGATTCGGATTTTCGAATCCGGAGCGGAATTTTGTATACATTATTGCAGGCGTCCGGAGAAGGGCACATGTATCTGCCGGGCAGCGTTTTGATCCGGCGCGCGGCAACGCTTCTCGACCTTCCGCAGGAGGCAATTGCAGATCAGCTGCCGAACCTTTCGATGGATAAAAAAATGGTCATCAAGAAAAACGGCGAGGATACGATCTGTTATGCGTTTTCGTATTATTACGTAGAGCTTGCCTGCGCGCGGATGCTGGTGGAATTGAATCAGACGATGCTGCCGGAGGGCGAGCTGCTCCCGGCGCAGGAGGAGGCAATTTTAAAACGGGTGGATCAGATTCAACAACAGGAGGGACTGATGCTGGACGAGCTGCAGCGGAAGGCAGTTCTGGAGAGCGTCCGCAACAGCATTCTGATTTTGACCGGCGGACCGGGCACTGGTAAGACGACGACGATCAACACAATTATCCGGTATTTTGAAGGAGAAGGGCTGGATCTTTACCTCGCGGCGCCGACCGGAAGAGCGGCGAAGAGGATGACGGAGGCAACTGGCTACGAAGCGCGGACGATCCACCGGATGCTTGAGCTGTCCGGGGCGATGCCGGAAAGCGGCAAAAAGGCGAGCTTTGAACGGAATGAGGACAATCCGCTGGAGGCGGACGTGATTATCGTCGATGAGATGTCGATGGTTGATATCCACCTGTTTCAGTCACTGTTGAAGGCGGTCAGCCCGGGGACGAGGTTGATTTTAGTCGGGGACGTGAATCAGCTGCCGAGCGTGGGTCCCGGACAGGTGCTGGCAGATCTGATTGCCAGCGAGGTGTTTCCTGTCGTCTGCCTACAGAAAATTTTCCGGCAGGCGCAGGAGAGCGATATTGTTGTCAATGCGCATCGGATTAACAAAGGAGAACAGATTGCGCTGACAAATAAAAGCAGGGATTTCTTTTTTCTGGAGAGGAACAGTGTCCCTGTTATCTACAAGCATATGGTGCAGCTGATAGGAGAGATGCTGCCGAAATATGTAAAGGCTTCGCCGTTCGATATCCAGGTGCTGACGCCGATGCGGAAAGGCAGCCTTGGTGTGGAGACGTTAAACGGCGTACTGCAGAGCTGTTTAAATCCTCCGTCGGAGGGCAAAAAGGAGGTTCAGCTGGGCGATACCCTGTTCCGCGAGGGGGACAAGGTGATGCAGATTAAAAACAACTACCAGCTGGAATGGGAGGTCGTCAGCCGTTACGGCATCCCGATCGACAAGGGAGTTGGAATTTTTAACGGTGATATGGGGATAATCCGGGAAATTGACGAATATGCACAGACGGTGCTGGTGGAATACGACGAGCAACGCCGCGTGACCTATACCTATCCGCAGATGGAAGAGGTGGAGCTGGCTTACGCGATTACAATTCACAAGTCGCAGGGAAGCGAATATCCTGCTGTGATTATGCCGCTTTTGGGAGGACCGAGACTCCTGTTTAACAGAAACCTTCTGTATACAGGTGTCACCCGTGCAAGGGGCTGCGTGACGATTCTGGGAAGCCGCAAGGTGGTGCAGGAGATGATTGCAAACGAAAGCGAAAACCGCAGGTACACCAGTCTGGACGTTCGAATCAGAGAGCTGAAAGGGGAAGTTTGATCGATTTCAAAACGCTATTATTTCCACAAAGATGTCCTGTATGCGACAGACCGGTGAAACCGACGGGAGCGCTGGTGTGCAGAAGCTGTGCACCGAAACTTGTTTATGTCAGACAGCCGCTTTGCATGAAGTGCGGAAAGGAGCTTTCTGATGAAAATCAGGAATACTGCAGGGACTGTCTGCATAAAAAACATCTGTATGACAGAGGGATCAGCCTGTACCGGTATGCGAGCGTTAAAAAGGCGGTTTACCGGTTTAAATATGCGGGCAGGCAGGAATACGCCGCTTTTTTCGGAAAAGAGATGGCATGGCATTTGGGGCGGCAGATCCTTTCCTGGAAGGTAGACGCATTGGTCCCTGTTCCGCTGCATCCGGCGCGGAAGCGCAAAAGAGGCTACAATCAGGCGGAGCTTCTGGCATTGGAAATTGGAAAACAGTTAGGGCTCCGGGTGGAGAACAACTGGCTGATTCGGACAAAAAATACAGTTCCGCAGAAGCTTTTAAATGGGCAGGAACGCCAAAATAATTTGAAAAAGGCTTTTAAAGCAGGGCAAAATGATGTAAAATTAAATGCAATTGTAATTATTGATGATATCTATACGACAGGAAGTACGATAGATGCGATGGCGGCGGTCTGCAGGCAGCAGGGCGTTTCCAGAATTTATTTTGCGGCGTTGTCTATCGGAAACGGACAGGAGGTCAGATGATCAATCAGGAAAAGGTTCTCAGAATGACCAAGATGGCATCGTATGAAGAGCACGGTGGACGGAAGGATCGCGCAGTGGTGGGATATTTTCGCAGCGACTATATCGGAAAACAGACCATTATTTCACTGATAGTGATAACGGCAGCGTTCCTTGCCGGGCTGGGGGCATATCTTGTATTTCATTTTTCAGAGGTAATGGGAAATATTTATTCCATGGATCTGGTGGGAACGGCGAAGAAGATTTTGACGTTATATCTGATGGCGGCAGTTTTATATGTGGCAGTTACCTATGTGATATACACGATCCGTTATGCAAAAGCGAAGAAGAGGCTGCAGTTATTTTTGGAGTATCTGGACTGCCTGGATCAGGATGGAGAAGAGGAAACCGCAGAGAGGAAATAAAAGATGACACAGCTGCTTGTAATCAGAGAATACATAAAAAATTTTTACACAAAATATGAAGAATTTATCGTTCCCCTGTTGAAATTTGTGTTGGGACTTATTTTGTTTCTGACGATCAACGGCAGAATGGGCTATATGGAAAAAATCGACCACGTTGCGATCGTGCTGGTGGCGGCGCTTCTGTGCTCGTTCCTTCCGCTGGGCGTGATGGTATTTTTGAGCGCAATGTTTCTGCTGCTGCATACCTATGCGCTGTCTGCGGAATGCGTTGTGGTTCTGCTGCTTGCCTATATTATCGTGTTGGTGATTTATCTGCGGTTTGCACCGAAAGCGCATTTGCTGCTGCTTTTGACACCGCTTCTGTTTGTGTGGAAGATCCCTTATGCTGCTCCGCTGGCAGCGGGACTGTTCGGGACACCGGGAGCTGCGGCTGCGGTTGCAGGCGGCGTAGTGGTATATTATGTGCTGGCATATATTACCGGCAATGCGCAGGCGTTTGGCGGCGGGGAAAGCGATACCATGCTGCAGCGCTTCAGCGATATGGGAACCGGCGTGATCGAAAATAAAGAAATGCTGATTGTAGTGACGGCGTTTGCCATCACAGCGATTTTGGTTTATGCGATCCGCCGCATGAGCATTAACTATTCCAGAGCGATCGCTGTTTTGGTCGGAACGCTGGCAGATATCGTAATTTTGCTGATCGGGGATCTGATGTATGACGCGAATTTTTCCCTGGCGGGCGTGATTCTTGGCAGTATTGTATGTGCGCTGATCGCACTGGTGATGCAGTTTTTCCAGTTCAATCTGGATTATGCGCGCACCGAAAAAGTGCAGTTTGAAGATGATGAGTATTATTACTATGTAAAAGCGGTTCCCAAAATGGCAGTGGCAGTGCCGGAGAAGCGGGTAAAACGGATCACGACGCAGCGCGCAAACCAGAATGTCCGCCACAGCCATGGGAAGGGCAAAACCAGAAAATAGTGAGATGGAACAATGGAACAGATCAAAGAGTTTGCGGACAGATATCTGACACAGATACAATTTATAGGACCAATGGATATTGTGGAGATTATCCTCATTTCTCTGATGGTCTATTATCTACTGATCTTTATTCGGAATACCAGGGCATGGCAGCTGTTAAAGGGCGTGTTCGTCATTCTGGTATTTCTTGTGATTGCCGAAATCCTGCAGATGGATACGATCCTCTGGATTGCGAGGACGGCGTTTCAGTTTGCAACAATTGCGCTGATCGTCGTGCTGCAGCCGGAGCTGCGCAAGGCGCTGGAACAGCTCGGACAGAAAAATCTGATTCGTTCCGTCATTCCCTTTGAATCCTCCAAGCCGGAGGAGGGACTCTTTTCCGACCGGACGATCCGTGAGATCGTAAAGGGCTGTGTGGAAATGTCCCGGGCAAAGACGGGCGCGCTGATCGTTGTCAGACAGCTGGACTCCCTGGCAGAATATGAACGTACTGGCATTGCAGTGGATGGTATTGTGACCAGCCAGCTGCTGATCAATATTTTCGAAAAAAATACGCCGTTACATGACGGCGCAGTGATCGTACAGGGGAACCGCGTGACCTATGCGACCTGCTATTTGCCGTTGTCGGACAATATGCGTTTGAGCAAGGATCTCGGAACGAGACACCGTGCAGGAGTCGGTATTTCCGAGGTAACGGATTCCATGACAGTGATCGTGTCAGAGGAAAATGGCAAGATCAGCGTCGCTTATGAAGGAACGTTAAGCAGAGGACTGACGGCGGAGGAACTGGAAGAAAAGCTGAGATCTATTCAGAAAAAACCGTCCGATGAGAAAGCGCACAAACGCTGGAAGGGGTGGTTCCACAATGAAAAGTAAGCTCATGCACAATCTGGGTCTGAAGATTATGGCGGTGTTGATTTCCGTTGTGCTGTGGATGCTGGCGGTTGACATCAATGATCCGGTGATAAATAAATATATCAATAATGTACAGGTACAGCTGACCAATACGGGGGCGCTGACTGGACAGGGAAAAACCTACCGTATAGTGGACAATTCCGATACGATCCGTGTTTCCGTGCGCGCGCCGAAGTCTGCAATCAGCGCAATCGATGCGCAGAGCGTGACGGCAAAGGCAGACCTGTCTGAAATTACAGATGACGGGCGCGTACCGATCGAGCTGTCGTTAAGCAGCGGCCTGGATGTGGAAAAGATCACTTCAGACAGACAGTATGTACAGTTACAGGTAGAAAATAAAAAGACAAGACAGTTAAGCATAGAGGTTGCCAAAAACGGGACACTTCCGGATGGATATGCGACCGGCAGGATCGATATGGAAACCAATACACTCAGCATCAACGGCCCGGAATCAGCGGTGAATGCGGTAAACCGCGCAGTGGTGGATATTTCTCTGGATAATGTGACAGCGAATGTGGAAATCGATGCGACAATCCGCCTGCTGGATGCAGACGGCAACGAAATCACCAGCAGTGAAATCCGAAAAAATGTGGACAGCGTAAAGGTGACCGTTCCGATTCTGGAGACAAAGGAGGTCACAATCAGTGCTTCTGCTATAGGAGAACCGGCGGATGGTTATGAACAGACTGGAACGGTAACGGTGTCTCCTGCAACGGTGAAAATTGCAGGGCGGGCGGCTGTGCTGGATAAGATCTCGGAGATCACGATCCCGGCAGAGGAACTTGATCTGACGGATGCGACGGCACCGGTGACTAATACGATTGATATCAGAGAATATCTTCCTTCGGACATATCGCTTGCAGATGCTGATTTTGACGGAACAGTAACGGTATCCGCGGATATCGAGCAGATCCGACGCAAGACGATCAGCTTTGATGCGGACAGCGTCCAGCTTTTGAACATTCCGGACGGTTGGCTGGCAGAAGCAGTCAGCGGACAGAATCTGCAGCTGACAGTCAGAGGTCTGCAGGACAATTTGAATAATGTGGATGCAGGGACAATCACGCCTCACGCGGATTTGTCTGCATTGATAGATGAAAACGGCACTGTGACGGCAGGAGAACAGGAAGTGACGGTGAAATTTTTGCTTCCCGCTTCTGTGGAACAGGTCAATGCAGTTACGGTGCAGGTGCATCTGACTCAGCTTGCTGCTTCGAATACAGATGCACAGGGAGATCAGTAAAAGCCGGGCAGGAGGAAATGTAAACAGCGCCCGGAGCAGGAAATGCAGAACTTGTGGGTTGAATCAGGGCTGCAAACGAAAACCCGAAATCCGGAAGGCTTTGCAGCTTTATAACAGGAGGAAGAGATCATGTCGAGAATGTTCGGAACAGATGGTGTAAGAGGTGTTGCAAATGAAGAGCTGACGCCGCTTTTAGCGATGCAGCTGGGGCAGGCAGGCGCATATGTCCTGACCCGTGAAAACAAGCACAAACCTACAATTATGGTTGGCTGTGACACAAGAATGTCTGGCGATATGCTGGCAAACGCACTGATGGCAGGAATCTGCAGCGTAGGCGCAAATGCGGTTTATGTGGGCGTGATTCCGACTCCGGCGATCGCTTATCTGACCAAGAAATATAAGGTAGAAGCCGGTGTTGTGATTTCTGCATCCCACAACCCGATGGAGTTTAATGGCATTAAATTCTTTGACGGCAATGGCTACAAGCTGCCGGATGCTCTGGAGGATGAGATCGAAGCCCTGATCAAGAACAACATGAATCGTGTGGAATTTCCGACAGGCTCCAGCGTTGGACGGATCAAGTACCGCAAGGACGCAAGAGAGGAATATATCAATCATGCAGTTCGGGCAGTTCCGGTGGATCTGACGAACCTGAAGGTGGTTGTGGACTGTGCAGAGGGTGCATCTCATTATACTTCCATAGAAGCTCTGCGTCAGCTTGGCGCACAGGTTGTTCCGATTCACAATATGCCGGATGGCACGAATATCAATGCAAACTGTGGCTCAACCCATATGGAAGAGCTGCAGGCCCGCGTTGTTTACGAAAAGGCAAATATCGGTCTGGCGTTTGACGGCGATGCAGACCGCCTGCTGGCAGTGGATGAGCTGGGCAACGTCGTGGATGGTGATCAGATCATGGCGATTGTAGGTGCACATATGCGCAACATGGGCAAGCTGAAACAGAACACGATCGTGGCGACTGTCATGAGTAACCTTGGTCTGTTTCTGTTTGGTGAGAAAGAAAAGATCCATATCGAAAAAACCAAGGTCGGTGACCGTTATGTGCTGGAGCGTATGCGGGAAATCGGCGCGAGCCTTGGCGGTGAGCAGTCCGGTCATATTATTTTCCTGGATGAAAATACGACCGGTGATGGTCTGCTGTCTGCGCTGCATCTGTTAGAGGTTATGGTAGTGACCGGAAAGCCGCTGTCTGAGCTTTCCAAGATTATGACAGTCCTGCCGCAGGCACTGGTTAATGTTACCGTTCCGAATCACCGCAAAGAGCACTTTATGGAATATCCGGAAATCGCGGCTGCGATCGAAGAGCTGGAAAAAGAGTTCGCAGGAGAGGGCCGCGTACTGATTCGTCCTTCAGGCACAGAGCCGAAGGTGCGTGTCATGATCGAGGGTAAGGACAAAGAACGCATTGATAAGGAAGCGCATAGAATTGCAGATTTGATTCAGCAGCTGATGCTGTAATTCAGGAGAAAAGATGTAACTTGTATTCCTGCTGCAGATGGGGCTCCTGGAACGGGTTGGTGCTTGCCAGATGGGTGTGATAATGGTATGATAATGATGTAAAGATCCGCATCGGGCGGAAAGGGGAGAACAGATATGGTACGCCAGAAGGTAGTAATCAAAAACCCGACAGGACTTCACCTAAGACCGGCTGGAAATCTATGCAAGGAAGCAATCAAATATAAATCGCTGATTACGTTTACGTTTCGGGACAGCACGGCGAACGCGAAGAGTGTTCTAAGTGTTCTGGGCGCATGTGTAAAATGTGGCGATGAAATTGAACTGATATGCGACGGACCGGACGAAGAAGAAGCGCTGACAGCCCTGACCGAGGCAATTGAAGGCGGACTGGGGGAGTAAGCTGCAAGTGCAGCAGAAGAACTTTGTCGAACAGGATTGTTTTGTTGAGTGAAACAGGACTGTTTCGTGAAGAGATCAGAAGAGGAAGTCAGACCTGGAGCAGATTTTCAGGCTGGGTTCCTCTTTTTCATGACAATAGAATGCTCGCAGAGCGTGCATTCTATTGTTTGATACCAGAGTCAAAAGGGCATTTAGTGCTCTCCAAACACGGTATCTTATATCGAAGTGACAGCTACATTGCTCATAAATACAGTCAGAATGACAGGACACGAAGGGAGAAAAAAAGCAATGGTGAATTATCAGAAATACCGCCGTAATCCGGTAATTGACTATCCGGAGCGCGAGTGGCCAGGCAAAGAGATTGAGAAAGCACCCATATGGTGCAGCGTAGACCTGCGCGACGGCAATCAGGCGCTGGTAGATCCGATGGTAGTAGAAGAAAAGATTGAAATGTTCCAGTATCTGATAAAGCTGGGCTTTAAGGAAATCGAAGTTGGTTTCCCGGCAGCGAGCCAGATTGAATTCGATTTCCTGCGCCACCTGATTGAGCATGATATGATTCCGGATGACGTATATGTTCAGGTGCTGACACAGTGCCGGGAAGAACTGATCGCACGTACTTTTGAAGCGATTCAGGGCTGCAAGCAGGCAATTGTACATATTTATAACTCTACGTCCACATTGCAGAGAGATGTCGTGTTCCACATGGACCGTCCGCATATCGTGGACATTGCGGTAAAGGGAACCGAGCTGGTAAAAAAATATGCCGCAGACTTCCCGGGCAAGATCGTCCTGGAATATTCCCCGGAAAGCTTTACCGGAACAGAGATGGATTTTGCCCTTGAAATCTGTACCGCAGTTCAGAAAACCTGGGGCGCAACGAAAGAAAATCCAATCATTATCAATTTGCCGTCTACTGTAGAGATGAATACGCCGAACGTTTATGCGGATCAGATCGAGTGGATGAACCGTCATTTTGAAAACAGAGAGAGCATTATTTTAAGTATCCATCCTCACAACGACAGAGGAACCGGTGTTGCCAGCGCGGAGCTGGCGCTGCTTGCAGGCGCAGAGCGCGTCGAGGGAACTCTGTTTGGAAACGGCGAGCGTACCGGTAACGTGGATGTTTTAAATATCGCCTACAACATGTTCTCCCAGGGCATCAATCCTGAGCTGGAAATCGGACATATCAACGAGATTATCGATATTTACGAAAGATGCTGCAAGATCCCGATCCATCCGAGACATCCTTATGCCGGCAAGCTGGTATTTACCGCATTCTCCGGTTCCCATCAGGATGCGATCAATAAGGGCGTGCAGGCGATGAAGGAGAGAAAGAGCGAAATCTGGCAGGTTCCTTATCTGCCGATCGATCCTGTCGATATCGGAAGGGAGTACGAGCCCATCGTGCGTATCAATTCCCAGTCCGGCAAGGGCGGTGTCGCTTTCGTTATGGATACTTATTTTGGATTCAAGCTGCCCAAGGCGATGCACAAAGAGTTTGCAAATGTTATCCAGAAGATATCCGAGAAGCAGGGCGAAGTTTCCCCGCAGCAGATCATGGACAATTTCAAGCGCGAGTATCTGGATCAGAAGGAACCTCTGCATTTCAAAAAGCTGAGAATCGAGGATCTGAGCGGAGATGTGGAATCCGGCGAATTCGATACAAAGGTTATTGTGGACTACATGTTGGCAGGCAAACCCGGTACGTTCGATGCAGTCGGCAACGGCCCGATCGATGCGGTCAAGAGAGGACTGCAGCTTACCTTCGGCATGAATATCAGAGTGCTTGATTACGAGGAGCATGCGCTGCAGAACGGTTCCAACGCCCAGGCAGCAGCATATATCCATATGATGGATGCGGAGAGCGGACGCGTTACTTATGGTGTCGGCGTAAGCTCCAACATCACAAGAGCATCTGTACGCGCAATGTTCTCGGCGGTCAACCGTCTGGAGCTGGTAAAGGGCGTATAAGAGACGGATACAACAAAAGAAGAGCTGCGATAAAAGCAGAAAACCGAACCGTTTTGTCGTTTTGGCAGAACGGTTCCTTCATAAGGAGAGAATTATGGCATATCAGACGCCCTATTTTGTGATCGACGAAAATCAGCTGATGAAAGATTTTCAGATGCTGAAAAGCTCCCTGGAAACATCCTGGGGCAATTACCGGATCGGATATTCCTTTAAAACGAATTCCCTGCCGTGGCTGGTGACCTTTTTAAAGGCGGGCGGCGTGATGGCGGAGGTTGTATCCGACGATGAATATTCCCTGGCCGGCGCACTTGGTTTTTCAGATTCTGAAATTGTATACAATGGACCGGTCAAAAAACGTCCGTCGTTTGAACGGGTGCTGCTTGCAGGCGGCATCCTGAATATGGACGGCAGACGGGAGCTGGACTGGATGGAAGAGCTGGCAGCAGCGCATCCGACACAGACATTTCGGGTCGGAATCCGGGTCAATTTTGATCTGGAAAAAATGTGTCCGGGGCAGACAACGATGGGCGAAGCCGGAGGCAGATTTGGATTCAGCTATGAAAACGGGACATTTGCAGCCGTTTTAGAGCGCGTGCGGCGTATTCCGAATGTTGAGGTCACGGGCTTACATCTGCATTCCAGCAGTAAGTCCAGAAGTGTCGCGGTATTCGAAGCAATCGCTTCGATGGCATGTAAATTAAAGCGGGAATTTTCCCTGAATCTGTCTTATGTGGATCTGGGCGGCGGTTATTGCGGCGGTCTGGAAGGGCGTCCGCAGTATCCGGATTATTTTCCGGCTGTGGCGAAGGTTTTACAAGAAGAATTTACGCCAGAACAAACAATGCTAATCGTTGAACCGGGCATTTCTCTTTTGTCAAAGGCAAGTACGTTTGTGACAGGCGTTGTGGATGTGCGTGATATCGGAAACGAGCGGTATTTGATCACGGACGGAAGCCGTTTCAATATCGACCCGACGATGATTAAGAGCAGCCACCTGTTCCATCTGGAATTGAATGAGGCAAACCCGGGTGCAGAGCAGCGAAAAACGATGGCGCACCAGTGCGTATCGGGCTATTCCTGCATGGAAGTGGACCGGATTTTTGAATACCGCGACGGAATCGAGCTGATGGAGGGCGACCGGATTGTTTACGAAAATGTTGGCGGCTATACGATGAGCCTGAATCCGTTGTTTATCCAGTATTTCCCGGACGTTTATATCCGCCGGGACGGGAAGCTTTATAAGATCAGAAACCGCTGGACGCCGAAAGAATATATGCAGAACAGCATGTTGTATGGAGAAGAACAAAAATGACGACGATCTTGATTTTGAGCTGCGGAACGCGCAATAAGCTGGTGCGTTTTTTTAAAGAAGCCTTTCATAGTCTGCCGGGCGGCGGAAGGGTGATCGTGACGGACTGCAGCCCGTGGGCACCTGCGCTGTACGAGGCGGACGCATTTTATCTGGTACCGCCGATGAAGGATCCCGGATACGAAGACAGGATTCTGGAAATCTGCATGCGGGAACAGGTCAATGCCCTGCTTCCACTGTTTGAGGATGAGCTGGATCTGCTGGCGCAGAACCGGAAGAAGTTTGAGGAAAAAGGGATCACAGCGATTGTATCGGACGCAGAAAGCGTTGCAGTCTGCCGGGATAAGTACGGCTTTTTCTCCCTGCTGCAGAAAAACGGACTGCCGGTGCTGTATACGAGCGCATCTCTGGAAGAGTTTGACTCGGATTACGCGGAAGGGAAGATTGCGTTCCCGGTATTTGTAAAGCCTGTTCGGGGCTGCGGAAGCGTCGGCATCAGCCGGGTGGACAACCGCGAGCTTCTTGGTGTGCTGTGCCGTTATAGCAAAGAGCCGCTGTTGATCCAGCAGTATGCGGACGGTGAGGAATTCGGTGCGGATATTTACGTCGATTTGATTTCCAAAAAACCTGTAGCTATATTTACGAAGAAAAAAGTGCGGATGCGGGCGGGCGAAACCGAAAAATCGATTTCCGTCAAAGATCCTGCGCTGTTTGAAGTGATTGAAAAGACGGTTTCCGCGCTTTCGCTGGCAGGTCCGATCGACATGGATATTTTCCGGATTGACGGCAAATATTATATTTCCGAAATCAATCCGCGGTTTGGCGGCGGCTATCCCCACGCATGGCACTGCAACGTGAGGTTCCCGGAGCTGATCGCGAAAAATCTGCTCGGCGAGGAAAATGAGTCGCAGATCGGCGCATACGAAGCGGACATGTGCATGATGAAATATTCCGACGAGATCGTGCGGAAGCTGTGAGACGCAGTGAAATAAAAATCCATGCTTCTGAATCAAAATAGCATGGATATAAACAATAGAATGCACGCTCTGCGAGCATTCTATTGTCATGAATAAAAAAGACATGTTAGAATGAAGGGAGAAATGGAGCAGATGACGGAACTTGAAGCTGAGTGTCGGCATAGATACCGGGTTCGGAGCATCCGGGAGGATGATTACGGCTGTGAAGAGCGTCCGGAGGGCGTTTGGCCGACCGTGCTTGTTGAACTGGAGGATGAAAACGGACAGCTCCGTCTGCTCCGGCAAAAGGATCACTATCTGTATGAACAGCAGATCGAGGAGGGCGATCAGGTGATTCTGGAACAGGAGATTCTGAAAAGAATAGAATAATCTGGGAAAGGATAACGAGAGGGAAAGGATAATGAAAACAGAAGGGAAAAGAAACCTGCTGAGACAGCCGGATGAGATCAGGCTGATGACAGGCGGTGCGCAGACGGAGCAGGAGACCGCGCCCGATGCAGCTGCTTTCAGAGCAGGTGACGTTACAGTGGAGCTTGCGGAAGCCGACGGCAGCCTTGCGGTATTCGTGCAGGCACAGAACACACCGGTTCGGGAGCTTGTGCTTACCTGGAAAGCTATGTTTGGCGGGGCGGGCGAGGTGCTCGGGGACACCTGGGAACGCGGTTACGGCGATCTGGAATGGAAAAAGGAAGCAGATCATATCGGAATGCCGTGGTACTTTTTCCGGCATGAAGCGGGAAAATGCCTGGCATTTGGTGTAAAGGTGCGTCCATCTGCCATGTGCTGGTGGGAAAAGGACGGTGCGGATGTAAAGCTGCATCTGGACGTGCGCTGCGGGACGTACGGCGTGAAGCTTGGCGGACGGAAGCTGGAAGCTGCAAGGGTCGTTATGGCGTCCTATGTGCTGGAAGAAGCCGATACGCCGGTAGAAGTATTTGAAGCCTGCAGGGCGTTTTGCAGCGAGATGTGCGACGATCCCGACTGCAGAGATACTGTAATTTACGGCGGGAACAACTGGTACTATGCCTATGGAAAAAGCTCTGCAAGGGAAATCCTCGGAGACAGCGCATATCTTGCGGAGATGACGGAGGGCATCGAAAACCGCCCGTTTATGGTGATGGATGACGGCTGGCAGATTGATCACAGCGATTCTTATAACGGAGGTCCCTGGCGGGTTGGCAATGCGGATTACGGGGACATGGGAGAGCTCGCTGCGCAGATGAGGGCAAAAAATGTGCGTCCCGGCATCTGGTTCAGACCGCTGTACGATCATTCTGCGGATATTCCGGCAGAGTGGAGACTGGAGCGCAATGCAGAGGTGTTCGATATTTCTGTGCCGGAGGTTCTGGAACATATCGCACAGGATATCAGACAGCTTGGAGACTGGGGATATGAGCTGATCAAACACGATTTTTCGACCTATGATATCTTTGGCTGCTGGGGATTTGAGATGGGGACCAGGCTGACGAATGGCAGCTGGCGCTTCCATGACCATACGAAAACCACGGCAGAGCTGATCGTTCGTTTTTATGAAGTCATTCATGAAGCAGCAAAACGCGAGGATCGTCAGGACGTCCTGATTCTTGGCTGCAACTGTATCGGACATCTGGGCGCAGGGCTGATGCAGGGAAATCGTACCGGAGACGATACAAGCGGTGTAGAATGGGAAAGAACCCGGAAAATGGGCATCAACACGCTGGCCTTCCGGATGCTGCAGCAGGGGACGTTTTACGGGGCGGATGCAGACTGCGTCGGAATCACAGAGCATATTGACTGGAACAAGAACCGACAGTGGATGGAAGTGCTTGCAGAAAGCGGGACGCCGTTTTTTGTATCGGTAAAACCGGGATTTCTGAACGAGAGTCAGAAGGAAGAGTTAAAAGAAGCATACCGGAAGGCATCACAGCCGCACCCGGCAGCAGTGCCGCTGGACTGGATGGAGACAAAAACGCCTGAAAAATGGCAGACCTACGCCGGCAGAAGAGAATACAATTTTTAAAAAGAAAGAAGCCGCTGCGCTGGCAGAATGTGCCAAGGCACATTATTTTTTATCGTATAGGAAACTTCGTTTCCATACGATAAAAACGCTCCGCGAGGATC
>ERZ832522.1798-NODE-1798-length-27720-cov-13.138261_pt1 | contig 27720 bp, 27 predicted proteins | sample MGYA00519951_ERZ832522 | MGnify/ENA primary metagenome ERZ832522 (study PRJEB31850, sample SAMEA3708728) | human gut metagenome | biome: human gut; feature: human-associated habitat; material: faeces | place: China | collected 2014 ... | reverse complement strand
TTTATAGGGCCGGTTTTAATGCGATCCCGCGTCAAGCGCGGGAACAGGATAGTTTCGACACACCTCCTTTTTGCATATCAAGACAACCGTAACCAAATTCAGTTTTCCATTATCATTTATGTCCCGTAACCCATAGCTTTAGAAGGTGTAAAGCTATGGGTTAGGAGGCATAAGGCATAGCTTTGTCTATTCCTAAAATCACTTTGTCGAAACTGAAACTGAACTCAATCCCTCATGGTGTGATTGGAGAAGGAACATTTTAATGCGGCCACACACAAATAAAAAGGGAAACCGCCATAGAGACAGTTCCCCTTTCTTACTGATATATGATATTGGGTGATTATATACCATTTTACACTACTACCAAAAAATAATCATTGACCAGCACATCTTACAACCTTATAACAATATTCATAAAAATGTTGTTATGGGGTTGTTTGCATTTCCAAATATCTATATCTTTGCCCTCACGTATTAGAGTTAAGACGTAGAAGCGTTAAGATATTATCCGGCATTGAAATCTGGACAATTTCATCGAACAGGATAATAGCAAATGTTTCTACGCCTGTGTTGTTGTATATCACTTTGCTTAATACAAAGGGCAAACTATATACCAGCATAAGGCGTGGATCTATTGTGTATTATTGTTCGATGGGCAGTCCAGAGCCTCAATGTCATAATATCCAATAGTCTCCGCGCTTTTCTTATTTGTAAATATCCGAACGAAGGAGACAGGGAGGGGAAATAGTATATATATTATGAAAAGAAAAATCTTACATCAAATTTCATGTAGGAAATCTTACATCCAGCATTGTCTCAAAGCAATTGGATGTATTTCAATGGGATTATTTATTGCAATCATCGTATTTTCATCTTGTGGAAAAGATAAAGATGATGATATAATTGATGAAGAAATTGTGTATTATGAATGCACAAAAGGTGAAGAAGAATTTGTTCTGTATGGTAAAAAGTCTGCCGTAGAATTTCAAATTCAAGAGTTAAATAAAACTTGGGAAGCATTAGGAACCCCGGTTAGATGTAAAAGAAAAATATAAGTAGATATGAAAACAATGAAACACTTACTCTATATTATTGTCACATTATTTATTTGTACCGCATGTGATAAAGATGATACCGACAAAGTTTTTTCTATAGATGATTATGAAAAAAATATAGTTGGGGAATGGCAATTGGTATCACACATTCTTTACGATCGTAAATCTACAGGATTAAATGATGATATTAAAGACTTGGTTGGACCTGAAGAAGAAACAACTCGTAAAGAAATATATGTTTTTAAAGAAAATGGAGAGTCTATCTGGTATTTGAATTATGATAAAAACGATGACGGATGGTCACAAATAGAAGAAGAATCTTGGATAGTAAAAAACGGCATACTTCGTATAGGTGATCATAGCCCATACAAGATAATACTTCTAACACCAACAACATTAAGGCTTGAAATGCACTTTATGGATGCACCTACAATCGAGGTTTACGAAACATGGACTTATAAAAGGTTGAAATAACAGAGATTAAAAAATATAGAAACAGGCTGTCCCATAATCGGAGACAGCCTGTTCTATTATGTACTATATTTATTCACTTTTAAAATTTACAGATATGAAAAAAAGAAAAATCAAAAAAGAGTTTAAATTAACAAATAGAGAGTTTTTATATATGATTGAGTCCAACAGAAATATATTCAATAGGATCAGACTAAACCTGCATTTTGTTTTTATAACTTCATTATTATGTTATCCTATATATTTTTATGAGGGAAAACGAGTATCAAGGGAATATTATAGAAAAAAAATGAAGGAGATAGGCTATGACTATTTAACTCTTTGAATAACTCTTTCTATAACTTCTTTATAAAAAGAATATGTTTTACTTTTTGATGTCTCTTTATTAAAATAATCAATATGACGATATACTGATTCGTTGAGAAATTTCGTACAAATTTCTCTCATTATGTTAAGAGATATATTTCTTGCAATAAGACTATAAAATGTAGTTGAAGAATACCATACACCATTATCATAGGTCTTAATAGTAATCTCTATTGGCAATCCTTTTACCCCATCATTACCTCCAATGTTTACTATTATATAGGGATTTTCCATTGTTTTACCAATTTTGATTTGTTCATCCAATGGGCATTTGAAGTTGTAATATTTTATGCCGCACACTTTCATGTAATTACCTATTTCCATGATATTGATATTTTTTTTAGATTAGACATCTAAAGATATAAATCATAATGTATAATAACAAATATAAAATTAGTTAAACATATTGGTTTGTATTTTAATTTCATGTTTATCAATTTGTTATAATACAACATTTTTCATATCTTTATAAGACTAAAAGTTGGTATCTATGTTTGGATTTAACACACTTCTTGAATTTTACGAAGCATTTCCAGATGAACAATCGTGCATTGACTTTTTAGAAAAAAGTAGATGGGGTGACAATGTTGTCTCCCCATTCGATCCGACATCTAAGGTGTATAAGTGTAAAGGGAATAGATACAAGTGCAAAAACACAGGTAAATATTTCAATGCTCGCACAGGAACGATATTCGAAAATTCAAAAGTCTCATTACAGAAATGGATGCTGGCATGTTATTTTGTTGTTGAGATGAAAAGAGGTGTATCTTCTTTACAGTTATCTAAAATCATTGGAGTAACACAGAAAACAGCTTGGTTTATGCTCCAGCGTATTCAGAACTGCTTCAACATTGAGATAAAGGAACCTTGTTTGGAGGGTGAAATTGAAGTTGATGAGACTTATATTGGAGGTAAAAATAAGAATAGACATAGCAAGGATAAAGTTAAAGATGCGCAGGGGAGATCTTTGAAATATAAAACCCCTGTGTTTGGTACACTCCAACGAGAAGGATTTGTTGTAGCTTATGTTGTTACAGATGCGAAAGGAAAAACTTTACTTCCTTTAATATACGAAACAGTTCAACCTAACTCTATCATATACTCAGATGAATGGTATGCATACAATGGGATTGATAAAGAAAAGTTTGATCATCAAAAAGTATATCACAAAAAAGGTGCATATGTAATAGGTAGGAGATCAACAAATACAATTGAAGGATATTGGAGCCATTTGAAGAAAATGATTTCTGGGACCCATTTCTGGGTGTCGAGAAAACATCTTCAAAGATATGTAGATTGCGAATCTTTCAGATATAACACGAAACATCTTTCGGAATATGAAAGATTCGATGTATTTTTGCAAAACATACATCGAAGATTAAAGCATTCAGATTTAATCATGAATTGAGCATGAAAGATAAACCTAAAAGAAAGAAGAAAAAAAACGAAGATAAGATAACAATTATTATTCCTCCAGAAGGTGGAAGATTTTCAATTGATCTTATGACGGGTATTGTTAAACAAATATTTGACTATAACCCCCAAAATGATCCAAAAGATCCCCTTTACAAAAAAGATAAAGGAGAAAACAACGAGAATTAGAAATAATTATACCAATATCTATATTAACATCCTGTATTATAAGATAATAATACAGGATGATTTTTATAGGTATGGTGTAAAGTTGTATATAATCACCTGATATTGTTAGGTTAAAAAGCGTAAGATACTCCGATCGACGGCATCAAAGCATAGATGTTGTAATGTCCTCCGAATGTACGGTCATTACCGGTAATCAAGCTCTTGTCACTATAAGAACCGTCACGTCCGAAACCTGTCACATAAGAAAATGCAAAGTCGATAGATAACGGATCGATAGGACGGAAACTCAAACCGGTAGTAATACCGAATTTATTCATACTCGGTGTTTCAGGGTTCAGATAATCGTCTTTCACAGGTGATTCGTCGAAGTAAGCACCTAAACGAACATCCAAGCGATTCGTTGCGGCAAACTGTGCACCGACACGGTAGATACGTGAGTTCTTATATTCCTTTCTCGCTACCATGTCATATTTGCTTAAAGATGACGGAGCGAAATTGATTGCCAAGTTCTTGTAAGCGCCCCAGCCCACAAACTGAACTTCCCCGGAGAGGATCCAACGGTTAGTCGGCTTGAAGGTAACCCCTACATTCCAGTTATCCGGCAATGGCAGTTCGGCGGAGAAAGTGCCTTCATCCAATGGAGGAATAGAAAAATCCTTCATCGATTCGGGGATAGGGAAACCGGCTGCTTCAGCTGTTTTCAACAAGCCTGCTACCTGAGGAAGCAAATTATTCTTCAAATCTGTTTCATTCGCATAACTCAATGAAATGTTACCTTCTTTCACACGTGCCTTTACTTTCGAGCGATAAGAAACACCTACCGTCCACTTTTCGTTAATATCGAACATAGCACCCACATTAAAACCTAACCGGACACCGGCATCCCCTTTCAGATTGACAGAAGCGGCGGATGCATCCTGATACTTCGCCATATCAGTCATCAGTTTATCAACGGTAGGCTTAATCAAAGCGGCCAATTCAGGATGTTGAGCCAAAATAGGGCCGAACTGCTCCATCAATCCGTTTGCCATATTATTCATTTCACCAGGGCCGATCAACGCACGGCTCAGTTCGATATTACCGAACTCCATCATCAAGCCGGCACCGACACTCAGACGGTCCGTGATCTTCCAGGAAACAGTCGGTTGCACATTAAATGCTTTCAAGGCGATATCCTGTACCAGATGAGCACCTTTCCAATCCTTTCCCCAGTTCATGGAACTACCGTAGGGAGTCGTTACGCTCACACCTGCTGCCAGATTATCATAGATTTTAAAACCGGCATATACATAAAGAGGAGTGCTGGGCGTATTATCCGGACGCTGCACATAATCTCCGTCTGTAAATTTACCTTTTGAGAAAACACCGGAAACACCAGCCGACAAATGTATCTTATTTTCCATAAATGCCAATCCGGCAGGATTGAAGTGCATACTTTCCGCACCCAGTTTCATTGCAACACCGACATGGCCCATACCGGCCTGCTTCGTACTCTGTGCGTTTACCTGATAACCTTCTGCGGCCACATACGTCATTGGAAGCATGGAAAGACATGCTAACGCGATAACTTTCTTCATAAAAACTTTATTTATTAATACCTATTTCTATTATGCCTTCCCGGAGACATAAACGGCGGCAAAGATAACTACTTTTTTTAAATATTGCACACTTATAGCAAAAATGTGCCGCACAAATTCACCAAAGTTGTGCAACTCTTCTCCTCTGCGTCCCATAAATACCGATATTTGACATACCCTTTTGTCAATAAAAAAAGTATCTTTGCACCCGAAAAGGGACGTTTCCTTTTCCGTGTGCTTGCTAAACCACGTATTAAAAACAAGAAAAATATGAAACATCAAGAAGCCGCTTTGGTATGCTTCTCCGGTGGACAAGACTCCACGACCTGCCTGTTCTGGGCCAAGAAGCACTTTTCTCGCGTAGAAGCCGTATGCTTTACATACGGACAAAAACATTCCCTGGAAATAGAGGTTGCACGAAAAATTGCAGCCGATGCCGACGTTCCGTTCCAATTGTTGGACGTATCGTTGATCAGCCAGCTCGATCCGAACTGTTCGCTGACAAATACCGACATCTCAATGGATCAGGAAAAACCGGCAGACAGCTACCCGAACACCTTCGTCCCGGGACGCAACATGGTATTCCTGACCTTCGCCGCCATCCTCGCACGCAGCAAAGGAATCTTCCATCTCGTAACCGGCGTATCGGAAGCCGATTTCAGCGGTTATCCCGATTGCCGCGATACATTCGTCCGCTCCCTCAACGTCACCCTGAACCTGGCGATGGACGAACGGTTCGTGATCCACACGCCCCTGATGGACCGGGACAAAAGCGAAGTGTGGGAACTGTCCGACACGTTAGGTGTTTTCGACCTTGTACGGACCCAAACCCTCACCTGCTACAATGGTATCATGGCAGAAGGCTGCGGCCATTGCCCCGCCTGCACACTACGCCGCGAAGGTTTGGAGAACTATTTAAAAAGACGCCGATAAACCATCATTTACAAGAATAACAAAAGAAAACATCATGGATACAAGAAAAGATGAAAACGAATTGCACCTGTTAGGAGGTTCAACCGTATACAAGCAGGATTATGCTCCGGAGGTATTGGAAGCGTTTACCAACAAGCATCCGGACAATGATTACTGGGTGCGCTTCAACTGTCCGGAATTTACCAGCCTCTGTCCTATCACCGGCCAGCCGGACTTCGCCACCATCTACATCGATTATATTCCCGATGTAAAAATGGTGGAAAGCAAGAGCCTGAAATTGTATTTATTCAGTTTCCGCAATCACGGGGCCTTTCATGAGGATTGTGTCAATATCATCATGAAAGACCTCATCCGCCTGATGGCCCCCAAATACATAGAAGTAACCGGCATTTTCACCCCGCGCGGCGGAATCAGCATTTACCCGTATTGCAATTACGGCCGGCCGGGCACTAAATATGAAGGGTTGGCAGAACAACGGCTTTTCAACCATCAGGCGAGATAAAAAAGGCACGCACTGCTTCTATCTCCATAAGCCATTAGTTTGCAATTGGATGTAAGTGTATTTTATTCTCGACAACGTCGAAAATATATTCGACAACGTCAAGAATATACACGACAATGCCGAAAATATATTCGACAACGCCGGAAACCGAATACACTTACATGTATTTTTTATTACCTTTGCAAGCAGTAAATTATTAAACCTAATAAAACAATTTAGACCATGAACAAAAGCATTACAATGAAGACTGCTTTGGCAGCCTTGGCTTGTACGGTCTGTATCAGTGCAAGCGCACAAAAACAGTACCCCGAACAGGAAAAAATGAAACCGGGAATGTCCGAATACTGGACTCCGCAACCGAAAGTTGTCACTCCTGGCGACATCAAAACAAACAGTGCCCCTTCCGACGCCATCGTCCTGTTTGACGGAAAAGACCTTTCCGCTTGGCAAAGCGCTAAAGGCGGACCGGCCGAATGGATCGTAAAAGACGGTGTTTTCACGGTGGACAAGAAGAAAGGTGATATACTGACAAAACAAAAATTCGAGAATTTCCAGTTGCATATCGAATGGTGCGTACCTGAAAACATCACCGGCACAAGCCAAGGACGCGGCAACAGCGGCATCTTCCTGCAAGACATGTATGAAATCCAGGTTCTGGATTGCTATAACAACGAAACCTACGTGAACGGACAGACCGGAAGCGTCTACAAACAAACGCCTCCTCTGGCAAATGCCATGCGCAAGCCGGGTGAATGGAATGTTTACGATATTATCTATTCCGCTCCTATCTTCAAGGAAGACGGTACTTATCGTGTTCCGCCGCGTGTTACGGTTATCCAGAATGGCATCGTATTGCAGAACAACACGACTATCCTGGGCACTACGGAATATATCGGTTTCCCGAAAGTTGTAAAACACGGAGCAGGCCCGATCCGTTTGCAGTCTCATGGCGACCCCAGCGAACCGATCAGTTTCCGTAATATTTGGATCAGAGAAATGTAAAGTCAGGTGAAAGGTGAAAGGTGAAAGTTAGATTTATATTTCTTTTTAACTTTCAACTTTCACCTTTCAACTATTTAGTCAAGTGTCAGATTAAACTCGTCTTTCAACTTAGCCAAAACCGGATTTATGTTTAGTAAGTGTTCGTACTTCTCTGCTGATGTATAGGCCAAATGTTTCTGGTTCGTTTCATCTATACGGACACGCATCTGGATACGGGTATTCTTCAACTGCATCCGCAGATAACTCAATATATCGATACAATTATTCGTCAATTCATCCTGCTGGCCGGGATTATGTACACAGACTTCAAAATAATAATGATCCTGTAAAGTCGGCTTACAATTGATCATCGTATTTTTCAGATATACCTTCTTGTCAATCGTAGACGCATAAGCGTCCCAGTAATGTACCAATGCCTCCTGGCTGAAAGGGCTCTGCATTTCCTGTACCACGGTAGCGGCCTGCGTCGTAGCCTGCTGTGCTTTCGGATGCTCTACACCTATCTCTTTAATGGACGTGCCGAACTGAGGTGGACGCGCCACTCTCTTGGGAGCCGACGCCGGAGGAGCCTGCGGAATAACAGTCGAAGAAGGTGGTACATGAGTGGAAACAACCTGCTGGCGAGGAGTCGCCCCCGTCATTTCCTGTGGAGATTGTACCGGACGTTGCAAAGGAGGAGCGGATTGTACGGTGTACGTCTGAGTCGCTACTGCCTGCCCTGATTGAGCAGGGGCTTGACCCGGCCCGTTGGATGTTATCGGCTCAATCAGCCCTTTTTTTTTATCATCGGCCGGTTGTCCGGCACTGCTTAATTGGCAAAGTTGGATAAGCGTAAGTTCCAATAACAGACGTTTATTCCGGCTGGCCCGGTAATTCAGGTCACATGTATTTGCCAGCTCGATCGCCTTAAACAACAGCCCGTCGGAACAGCGCTTCGCCATCTCCTTATAACGTTCACGGATAGAAGCGCCTACCTCGAACAATATCAAAGTAGCCTCATCCTTACATACCAGCAAGTCACGGAAATGCGACGCCAAGCCGGTTATGATATTCTGCCCGTCAAATCCTTTGCTCAAGATATCGTTCAAGATCAGGATGGCAGACCGGACATTCCCGGAAAGCATTGCATCCGTCAGCCGGAAATAATATTCGTAATCCAGGACGTTCAGGTTATCGATAACTGCCTGATAGGTAATATTTCCATTTGTAAAACTGACCACCTGGTCGAAGATGGACAACGCGTCGCGCATACCGCCATCCGCTTTCTGGGCAATCACATTCAAGGCTTCCGGTTCAGCCGTCACCCCTTCGCAGGAAGAGACATATTCCAGATGTTCCACCATATCGGCAATCGAGATACGCGAAAAGTCGTATATCTGGCAACGGGACAGGATGGTCGGCAAGACCTTGTGCTTTTCCGTCGTAGCCAGAATGAACAAGGCATGATGGGGCGGTTCCTCCAATGTTTTCAGAAACGCATTGAAAGCTGCCGAACTCAACATATGCACCTCGTCGATAATAAAGACCTTATATTTTCCGATTGGAGGTGGAATACGCACTTGGTCGATCAGGGCACGGATGTCGTCAACCGAGTTATTGGAGGCTGCATCGAGTTCATGGATATTATAAGAACGCTGCTCGTTGAATGCCTTGCAGGATTCGCATTCGTTACAGGCTTCCCCGTCGGCAGTCGGATTCAAACAATTGATCGTCTTGGCAAAGATACGGGCGCAAGAAGTCTTACCCACTCCACGGGGACCGCAAAAGAGATAGGCATGAGCCAGCTTGTTACTTTGTATTGCATTTTTGAGTGTAGTTGTCAAGGACTTCTGGCCTACCACACTACGAAAAGTAGAAGGACGGTATTTCCTTGCCGATACAATATAATTATCCATTCTCTGCTTTTTTATTAACAAGACAAAGATAAACAAAATAATTCATTTACCTTTGCAAAAACGAAGTTCCGATGTCACGCATAAAAGACTTTTACAACAAGTATCTATCCAGGATCAATGCCTACTGGCTGGTAACCATAGTGTTCTTCGCTCTGACTTTTGCAATGGGCGATAGTAGTCTGTATAAGCGTTATACCTATGATGAAAAGATTCGTAGCCTGGAAAAAGAAATCAAGCATTACCAGAAGGAGATCGAAATCAACAGCAAAAAGCTAAACGATCTGCATACGGATAAGGAAGGCCTCGAGCGCTTTGCCCGTGAAGAATATTTCATGAAAAAGCCGAACGAGGATGTATATATTATTAAGAATAAGTAAATGAACGAAAAAGCAAGAACGATAGTTTTCAATATCTCCGCCCTGCTGTTGCTTGCCGGTGCGGGATTATATCTGGCATTGCCGGTTGTAGCTCCTTACCTGTTCGCCATCGGAGCTGCCGGTATAGCAGTCAGTTACCTGACAATGCCTACCAAGGATATGGATTTCCGCAGACGCAGGTTGCACCGCTACAATATATTTGCCGGATTGCTATGCATATTCGCCTCCGCCCTGATGTTCAGCGGACGGAAAGAATGGGTGATTTGCCTGACCATTTCAGCCTTGCTTCAACTATACACGGCGTTTGTCGCCCCTAAAAAAGAAAACTAATCCACCCCTTCCCCACTTCGGGAAAGGTTAAAGACGAAAAATACCTACATATAGTTAGAGGTATTGTCAAAATTACAATTACGGGGAGAATAAAATTACCTAAAATCCGCGATTGATGCGCTTTTCATTTATAAAGATCTTTGCAGCGTTTTACTAACGATACAAAACTCTTTATAAATTGAAAGCGACTATTCTTAAACTTTCCGGCTTATTCCTATTTCTCTTGGCCGCGATATCCGCCTCTGCCCAAGACAGAGCAATGATCTCTGGTAAAATCATATCTACGGAAAAAGAAATCGTTGATTTCGCAACGGTTTACCTGAAAGGTACGACCTACGGCGGAACAACCGACGAACAAGGTATTTACCATCTGAAAGCTCCGGCTGGCGACTATACCTTAGTCGTTTCCGCCATCGGTTATCAGACGGTTGAAAAACCGGTAAGGCTTGCCGGCGGAGAAAGGACCAAGCAGAATATCACCATTACTCCACAATCGACGGAACTGGACGAAGTGGTCGTTGTCTCAAACGGAATAAGCCGTTTGAAACGTTCGGCATTCAATGCCGTAGCACTCGACACGAAAGAACTGCAAAATTCCAACAGAAGCCTGAGCGAGGCATTGGCAAAAGCTCCGGGAATGAAAGTGCGTGAATCCGGAGGTGTCGGTTCGGACATGCAACTTACGCTGGACGGTTTCAGCGGCAAACATGTGAAAATATTTATCGACGGTGTGCCACAGGAAGGTGTGGGAAGTTCGTTCGGGCTGAACAACATCCCGGTAAACTTTGCCGAACGTATCGAAATCTATAAGGGAGTGGTCCCGGTAGGCTTCGGTACGGATGCAATCGGAGGCGTGATCAATATCATCACTAAAAAGAAACGAGACAGATGGTTTTTGGACGCATCCTATTCGTACGGTTCTTTCAATACACACAAATCTTATGTGAATTTCGGGCAGACGTTCAAAAACGGATTCACCTACGAAATCAATGCTTTCCAAAACTATTCGGACAATGACTACTACGTGAACGCTCCGGTGGAAAACTTCGAGACCGGAAGCATCGACAGAAGCAAAAAGGAACGGGTGAAACGCTTCAACGATACCTACCACAACGAAGCAGTTATCGGCAAGCTGGGGATCGTAGACAAGAAATGGGCGGACCGCCTGCTGCTAGGTTTCACCTACTCCAATATGTACCAGGACATACAGACTGGTGTACGCCAGGAAATCGTTTACGGCCAGAAGCACCGCAAAGGACACTCTCTGATGCCTTCATTGGAATATGGCAAACGCGATCTGTTCACCAAAGGGCTGGACATCGTGTTGACAGCCAACTACAATAAAAACCTGACAACCAACGTGGACACTTCTTCTTATGAATATAACTGGCGGGGAGAAAAACACCTGATGAACTCCGCCGGAGAACAGTCAAGGCAGCATTTACGGGCAGACAACAATAACTGGAACGGAACGTTGACACTCAATTACCGGGTCGGCAAAATGCATACATTCACCTTCAACCACGTATTGAACACTTTCCATCGTTCCAACACCTCCCTGCTTGCAGCCGAAGAAATGAAAAGCGCCATTGCCAAAGAAACCCGCAAGAACATTTCGGGCCTTTCCTACCGGTTGATGCCATCCGAACATTGGAATTTTTCCGCTTTCGGAAAATATTACAGCCAATTTGTAGCAGGCCCGATGGCCACCTCGAGTACGCAAGACGAATATGTACGCAAAACACGTTCTGTCAACTCATTCGGATACGGGGCGGCCGGAACCTACTTCATCCTGACAGGCCTGCAGGCCAAGCTGTCTTACGAAAAGGCTTATCGTCTGCCGACCATCGAAGAGATGTTTGGTGACGAAGACCTGGAAATGGGCGAACTGAGTATCCGACCGGAAAATAGCGACAATATCAACCTCAACCTGAGCTACAACAAGACATTCGGGAAACATACCTTGTATGTGGAAGGTGGAGTGGTCTACCGCAATACGAAAGACTACATACAACGTAACATCACAGATCTGAGTGGCGGCAAGCAAGCAGCGACCTATATCAACTACGGCAAGGTCGAGACAAAGGGATTTAATCTATCCATCCGCTACAACTTCGCAAACTGGGTAAGCGTAGGCGGCAACTTTACCCAAATGGATGTACGCGACAGAATGAAGACCTCCATTACCAGCAATGCCGAAAACCTGGCCTATGGGGAACGGATGCCGAACCTTCCCTACCGGTTTGCGGATTCCGACATATCGTTCTACTGGCGTAACCTTTGGAAAAAAGGCAATGTGCTGACTGTTACTTACGACAATCAATACCTGCATAGCTTTACATACTATTCGTCGGCTATCGGATCGAAAAACAACGACTATGTCGTACCGAACCAGTTCTCTCATAATTTAGCTCTTTCTTACAGCCTTCAGAACGGACGGTACAACGTGTCGTTAGAGTGCCGCAATTTTACAAACGAAAACTTGTACGACAATTTCAGTTTACAGAAAGCCGGACGTGCTTTCTATGGTAAAGTGAGAGTTTATTTCGGAAATTAATTCAATTATCACAGTTACTAAATATAAATACATTTATTGCAAAATGAAAAAGAATCATTTATTAACCGGTATTGCCGCAGCTATGCTGGCGGGTGGGCTGTTTACTTCCTGTAGTGACAACGATATCCCGGCGCCGGACGAAGGAGGGAAGGGTGAAGTCAAAAACACATTCGTAATCCCAGCTTCTACAACGGCATCCGGAAATACGACCAACGTACTGCTTACAGCCGAAAGTGTGGACGAAGGGACCATCACGACATTGAACAACGGCCTTGTGAATGACGGAGCTACACAATGGGTCTTCTACAAAGACCAGTATTTGTACGGCCTGACTTACAATCAGGGAAATGCCGGCGACACACGCTCGTATATCCTGAATGCGAACGGAGAACTTGAAACCCGTTCACAGAGCTATAAGGTTAAACGATTTACGACTTACGGCATTTATGACAAGTATATCATGACCCTTTCTTCAGGTGACGGTCCGACGGAATGGGCGGACGAGAACGGCTATGTTCCCCAGTCATTCCTGGTATCCCTTTTAGATGTCGCAGCCGAGACAAAAACGGACAACGACACGAAGAACAAAGCCTACCTGTCTGAAAACTTCCTGGGCAATGGTGAATATGTAACGCTGGCAGGTATTCTGGAACATAACAGCAAGATCTATAGCGTAGCCGTACCGATGGGATTAAGCCAGTACGGGACAAAAGACGGAAACGGAAAATGGGTCTTGCCGGGTAACGAAGACTTGGTGAAAACCGAATCCGGAGGTTCGAACAGCAGCGCTTACGAAAAAGACGAGCTATTGTGGACACAATATCCGAATTCCTGTTGGGTCGCCATCTTCGACGATGCAACATTTACAAATAAGAAAATCATCAAGACTGATAAAATCAGTTACGCTTGTGGCCGTTTCAAATCGCAATATTATCAAATGATCTGGGCCGCCGACAATGGTGACATCTATGTATTCTCACCATCTTATGCCAAAACGATGACCGACCCGCGCCAGCAGACCAACTTGCCGGCCGGTGTAGTGCGCATCCCGAACGGAAGTGAAGATTTCGACGATTACTACTGCAACTTGGAGGCACAGAGCAATGGAAATTCCTTCCTTCGCAGCTGGCATATCACAGACGATTATTTCTTATTACTGATGTATGACCGTCCTTTCAGTGAAACAGGCTATACAGCCAATCAGTTGGCCGTGTTCAAAGCCGGAGCCGAAAAGTTGACTTACGTGAGCGGACTTCCTTCAACCGATATCATTTCCGGTTTCGGAAACACGATACATGTTGAAAACGGCAAGGCTTACATCGCTGTAACGACAACCGATGGAAATCCAGCCATCTACAAGATCGACCCAGCTAACGCCAGTGCAACGAAAGGTGTAACAGTCGAAGCCACTCAAATAACCGGTATCGGTAAATTGGCAGTAAAATGAAAAAGTTCTTTGCGAAAATACATTTATGGTTATCGATACCCTTCGGTATCATCATCGCGATCGTCTGCCTGACAGGAGCCATCCTGGTATTCGAAACAGAGATACTGGAGCTTTGCTATCCTTCCCGTTATTTTGTCAAAGAGGTAAAAGGCGAAGTGCTTTCGCCGGCGGTGCTCATGAGCGCCGCCGGCCAGCAACTTCCCGACTCCATCAAAATAAACGGAATACGGGTTTCCTCCGATCCCAAACGGACCTACCAATTAATTTTACCGGGGAAAAAAGCTGCTTGCTTTATTAATCCCTACACCGGAGAAATTACCGGCATAGACGATGGGAAAGGGTTCTTTATGAAAATGATGCGCCTTCACCGCTGGCTGCTGGACGAATATAAACGGGATGGAAGTTTTGCCTGGGGAAAGACTATCGTCGGATATTCAACCCTGGTATTGGTCATTATCATCATCAGCGGCCTTGTTATCTGGTATCCGAGAAACAAGAAAGTACTGAAAAACCGGCTCAAAATAAAAACAAAAGCCGGCTGGTTCCGTTTCCTGTACGATCTACATGTCTCCGGAGGTTTTTATGCTGCTTTACTTTTGCTTGTCCTGGCATTGACCGGCCTGACCTGGTCGTTCGGCTGGTATCGTGACGCGTTCTATACCGTGTTCGGCATCAGCACAGCTTCCAAGCAGACACACGCTCCGGCATCCCCCTCTCCTCAAAAAACATCAGGTGACAGAGGGCTGAAGAAACACCCCAAAACCGATTACACACAATGGGCTGAAGTCTTGGCCGATTTACAAAGCCGTTATCCGGAATATAAATCGATCGCCATCCAGGACGGATCGGCAACGGTTTCTACTGCCACCTATGGAAATACAAGAGGAAGCGACCGCTATTCTTTTGACCCGGCTACCGGCAAGATCACCGAAATCCAATTATACAAGGACCTCCCTAAATCCGCCAAAATAAGAGGATGGATCTATTCCGTCCATGCCGGAACATGGGGAGGGATGGCAACCCGGATATTGAGTTGCCTGGTTTCGCTTTTAGGGGCTGTTTTTGCCATAACTGGCTACTATTTTTGGCTCAAGAAGAAACTCCGGAAGTCCATACAAAAGTAAACAAGCACAAGCATGCTTCGCTTGCCGTAATGCATAGCTTTACAAAAAGGGCTGCCCAGCGATATGCGCGGGCAGCCCTTTCGTATATATCTATATGTTCTGTTCCTTATTTTCCGGAAGAGTAGTTCTTATTCAGCACTTCAAGAAATTCGGCCGTGATGTCGTATGCCGGATTAGACAGCAAAATATTGTCACCCATTGTATTGCTGAAAATGATCTGATAACCTTTTGCCTGGTTAAAAGTCGTCAACTGGGCAACGATCGTATCGCGAAGCTGTCCGTTCAGTTCCATCTGCTTGGCAGCCAGTTCTTGTTCTTTCTTAGCGGCATAGTTCTGAAGTTCCTCCTGCTTTTTCTGCAAACGGTTTCCTTCCTGCTGCGCTCTTTCCGTAGTAAGGAAAGCATTGGCTTCATATTTACGCTGGAAATCATTCAATTCTGTCCGTAAGGCATTTGACCGTTGGGTCATATCTAAACGATAATCTTCCTGCATCTTGAGGATACGTTCATTCAGATCTTTCGAATAGTTGTAATTCGCTAAAAGAGAGTCTACATTCACATATGCTACAGGGAGCAAATTGGTAGAATCTCCCTCCGTTGTGAAAGCCGGAGCTACTGTGGATTCTTTTTTACTGGAAAACTGCATAACAAACAAGATTATGACAGCCACCGCGAGCACACCATTAATAACGTAGTTAATGTTCTTCATAAAGTGTAAATTAAATCTTTATTTTATTTTATTCTTCTATTTCCTTTATCTTATCATATAGATTCTTCCGCAAACTATCTCTCTTATGCTGGGTTTTAGCACAGCATATACCTTTCTCCCTTAGTGCTGCGTTACCTTCAATGTGTGTATTAGGAAACTTCCCTCCCTTTTTGAAAAGAACTTTTACACTGAGCAACACAACACAAATAAAAAGAATTATGACGGTAATCAATAACGTTGTAAGCATTTTCTCTATATTTGTGGACGCAAATATAAGAGTTTAAGTGATTGGAAAGTATGTTTTTGATATTTAATTGTACTTTTTTTCATACAACCCCCTGTTTGCAGTGGTATTATTAACTATAGAGTAACATCTATAATATATTGTAACATTATGAAGATTACTGATTTAAAACCTGAAATCGTCTGGAAGTTCTTCCACCAGGTAACACAAGTGCCCCGTCCTTCAAAGAAGGAGGGAAAAATGATCGAGTTCCTTGAATCATTCGCGAAACAGTATAAAATAGCTATCAAAAAAGATGCCGCAGGCAACATCCTGATGTCTAAACCGGCTACTCCCGGTAAGGAAAACCTGCCGACAGTCGTTCTGCAATCCCATATGGATATGGTCTGCGAAAAGAATAATGGAACCGTACATGACTTCGACAATGATCCGATCGAAACAATCGTCGACGGGAACTGGCTTTGCGCCAACGGTACGACTCTGGGTGCCGACAATGGCATCGGTGTAGCTGCCGAATTGGCTATCCTCGCATCCGACGATATCGAGCACGGACCGATCGAATGCCTTTTCACCGTAGACGAAGAAACCGGACTGACCGGAGCCAAAGCACTCGAAAAAGGATTCATGACAGGCGATATCCTGCTGAACCTCGACAGCGAAGACGAAGGTGAAATCTTTATGGGATGCGCAGGTGGTAAAGATACGCAAGCGGTGTTCCATTACGAATCACGTGACACCAATCCGAACATGCAATACTTCAAAATCGAAGTGAAAGGCTTGAACGGCGGACATTCCGGTGGCGAAATACACAAAGGGTTGGGCAATGCCAACAAAATCCTGGTGCGCTACCTGTACCTACTGAAAAACCAAGCTGATTTCAACCTTTGCTTCATCCACGGCGGTAACCTCCGCAACGCTATCGCCCGTGAAGCGCAAGCGACCATCGGCCTGTACCCGGAAGAAAAGGAAGCAGCCCGTATCCTGCTGAACCATTTCACGGCAGATATAGAAAACGAACTGAAACATGTAGACCCGAACGTACAGATCACAATGGCTTCGACCGACCGTCCGGACAAATATATCAGCGACTATGATGCCGAAAAACTGATTTTGGCTTTACATGCCTGCCCACATGGCGTGATCGGCATGAGCCACGACATCGAAGGGCTGGTGGAAACCTCTACCAACCTGGCTTCTGTCAAGATGGGAGATGACAACACGATCATTGTCGGCACAAGCCAGCGCAGCTCCATCGAGTCTTACAAGAACATGATTGCCAACCAGGTCGCATCTGTTTTCAAGTTAGCCGGTGCACAGGTAACTCACGGCGACGGCTATCCCGGTTGGGCGCCTAACCCGGATTCAAAGATCCTGAAAGTGGCACAGGATACCTATAAACGTTTGTTTAACAAAGATGCCAAAATAATGGCGATCCATGCAGGACTGGAATGTGGCTTGTTCCTTGAGAAATATCCGAATCTGGATATGATCTCATTCGGACCGACGCTTCGGGACGTCCATTCCCCCAACGAACGCATACAGATTGATACCGTTGGATTGTGGTGGTCTCACTTACTCGAACTATTAAAGAGCATCCCTGCAAAATAAAACGATACATTTCTCGTTATAAAAAGAGGATTAACATTCAACGGATGTTTTTCCTCTTTTTTTATGTTAATGCCCGAAAACTTATTTATAATAAATTTGTTTTCTTATTGACATTATATGGTAAATAACAATTTACCTGGACTATTAATAATTAATGAAATGAAAAAATTAGCCGCTCCGTTACTCATATTATTCTTTATAGTGTTCCACCTGTTGTCGTGCGACGGGCTGGACGAAAACTATTCGAGTAACCCCAACCATCGGCTGAGCTTCTCGGTCGACACGCTTTCTTTCGATACGGTATTCACCACAATAGGCTCCGCAACCAAAGAGTTCATGATTTACAACCGTAACGATCAGCCTTTGCTGATCAGCGAGATCATGTTGGCAAGCGGTGAAGAGACCGGTTTCCGCATCAACGTGGACGGGCGTAAAGGCGACCATTTCCAAAATGTAAGGATACAGGCAGACGACAGCTTGTATGTTTTTGTGGAAGTCACCGTCAATCCGAACGCATCCAACCAACCACTGCTGGTGGACGATTCCGTCATCTTCACCACAAACGGCATCAAACAGTCTGTCCGCCTCGAAGCATACGGGCAAAATGTAAACCTGTATAAGAACGGGCTTATCCTGACACAAGACACGCATTTTACAGCCGAACGGCCTTACCTCATATATGACAGCCTGGTTATTTCTCCCAATATCACACTCAACATCGATCCCGGGGTCATCTTCTATATGCACGACACTGCGAAAGTCATTACATACGGGACATTGCTGGCCAAAGGGACACGTGAAAAACCGATTGTTTTCCGCGGAGACCGCCTGGATTTCATTCTGAACGACATCCTGCCCTACGACCGGACACCGTCACAATGGGGAGGGATTTTCTTCCGTCCGGAAAGTTACCATAATATTATGGACAATGTTATCGTGCGAAATGGGAAAACAGGACTGACGTTCGAAAAGTCGTCTCCGGGCGAATCCAAACTGAAACTAAGCAATTCCCAGATCACGAATATGGGAGAAAACCTGTTCTTCGCACTCAATTGCAATATAGAAGTGACCAACACGGAATTGACCAATGCCGGAGGAGGCGTTGTCGTGCTGATTGGCGGGGAATACCGCTTCATCCATTGCACACTGGCTAATTTCATGACACTGGAAAAACGAAACACGTCTTGCCTCACGATGGCAAACAATGCGAATAAAGAGGCTTACCCGCTCAAAGCGACATTCGACAATTGCATTATCGACGGTAGTTTCGCTGCCGGCAAGGAAGAATACAAAGGGGAACTCAACCTGTCTGTCGACGATGCAGCGCCATTCGAATACCTGTTTAACCATTGCGTGGTCAAAACGAATGGCAGCAACAATGATCACTTCAAAGAGGTATTGTTCACAAATGTCAGTCCTTCCTATAGGCTAAAGGGCGGTGAAAAAAACAAATACCGCTTTGATTTCCGTCCGGATTCGTTGACGACTTTGGGAGTGGGAAAAGCCGATATCTTCGTTACACAGCAATATCCGGTGGACCGCTACGGTATCAACCGCCTGACAAACGACGGTCCCGATATCGGAGCCTACGAATTCGTACCGAAAGAAGATGAAACAAAATAAAACGATATGACCAGAATCTTAACTATGACGTTTTTTATACTGACATTGTTTTCTTTGCCTTCACAAGGGCAAACAGACTTCCGGGTGATGAGTTACAATGTCGAAACCTGTTCGACACGAAAGACGATCCATTTACAGCAGACAATGATTTCCTTCCCTCCGGCAACCGCCACTGGACACCGGGACGGTTTTACCATAAATTACAGCAACTGGCAAAAGTCATTACGGCAGCGGGAGAATGGAGTACCCCGGCTTTGGTCGGACTTTGTGAAGTAGAAAACGATTCCGTCCTTGTCCGGCTTCTGAACTACACTCCGCTCCGTCGGCAGCATTACCGTTATTGCATGACGCACGGACAGGACACGCGAGGGATCAATGTAGCATTACTTTACCAACGGGACAAGTTCCGCTACCGGGGGCATACGGAACATCCGGTCCGTTTTACCCGCAAACAGCATAAGCATACCCGTAATATCCTGCATGTATGGGGAGATGTAATTACCGGAGACCGGATCGATGTTTTTGTCTGCCATTTTCCCTCCCGTTACGGAGGAGAAAAAGAAAGCGAACCGGACCGTTTGGATGCGGCACGCACCCTGCGCGTATTATGCGACTCACTCCACCATCTCCATCCTGCCCCACACATCCTGATTATGGGAGATTTCAATGATACGCCGGACGACATGAGTATCCGGGAAATATTGTATGCCCATCCGTTTCCAATTTCATGCCTGTCCGGTTCAGACTCCATGCCTATGAAATCTCGGACGGATGCCTATCCGTCTCTCCATCTATACAATCTGTTTGCCAAAGACAAGCCATTTTTTCCGGGAAGCCATAAGTATCAAGGAGAATGGAGCCAGTTAGATCAACTCATCCTCTCCTCCTCCCTCACCGACACTACCTCACGGATGCAGGTCATCCCGGGAAGTGCCCGCATCTTTTCACCGCCATTTCTGCTTACAAAAGATAAAACCTGGCGTGGTGAACGCCCTTTCCGCACCTACTACGGTTTCAAATACGAAGGCGGCTACAGCGACCATCTCCCTTTGATCGTCGACTTTCTACTATTGAAATAAATGATTACTTTTGTTTTTCTAAATAAACATATAATATGTACAAACTATACATCCCCCTATTGTTTTTCTGCATACAGACAATAAGCGCCCAACAACTCCGCCAGCCATTCGATTTTCCGATCTTGTTGAGCGGAAACTTCGGGGAGTTACGCAACAATCATTTCCATTCCGGAATAGATTTTAAGACACAAGGAGTTGAAGGAAAACCCGTACACGCCGTACAGGACGGATATGTATCACGCATATCCGTCAGTCCGTGGGGATACGGAAACGGCTTATACCTAGCACATCCGGATGGAACGACAACCGTTTACGCCCATTTGCAACGATTCGCCCCTTCTATCGCCCGATATATCAAAGAGCAACAATACGAACAGGAAAGTTTCAACGTAAACCTGTTCCTCGACCCGGACCAATTCCCGGTCAAAAAAGGAGAAATTGTCGCCTATAGCGGAAACACCGGAAGCTCAGGAGGTCCGCATCTCCATTTTGAAGTGCGCGACACGGAAAGTGAAGAGGTACTCGACCCGATCGAATATTTCAAAGAGAAGATAACCGACACCCGCGCACCGAAAATACAGGGAATACTGATCTGTCCACAACAGGGCAAAGGAGTGGTCAACGGCAGCAGCCGTAAACTGGAGCTAAAACCGGTCACAGCCAAAAACGGCAAACAAACCATCACCGGCAAGATCGAAGCTTGGGGAGAAATCGGACTGGCGGTCAAAGCCTACGATTATATGGATAATACGACAAATATCTACGGAGTGAAGGATATTACCCTTCGCCAGGACAGCCAGATCATCTACCATAGCAACCTGGACCGCTTTGCTTTCGACGAGACCCGCTATTTGAACAGTTACGTCGATTATGAGGAATGGAAAGACCGTCGTACCTTTTATATGCGCAGTTTTGTAGAACCGGGCAACCGCCTCCGTTTTAACGAAAGCGTCAACCGGGGAATCATTCATATAGGAGAAGAGAAAACGTATCATCTCACCTATACGCTTTCCGATGCATTCGGCAACACGACCCGCCTCTCCGTTTGGATAGAAGGGAAAGAACAGGAGATTCCAGAGATCGAGACCGAAGGTACAGAATTGTTTCATTGGATGTCCGACAACCGGTTCGGAGCAAAAGGCATCCGGATGACGATCCCGAAAGGAAACCTGTACGACGATCTTTATTTCCGTTATTCGGTAAAAGAAGACAGTACGGCATTGGCAGACACGCACATTTTGCATAACCGCCCCGTTCCGCTTCACAACTCGGCCTTGCTGTCCTTACGTTTACGGACCGACACGTTGGAAAACAAGCAGCAATATGGTATCGTCCGCACTCAGAAAGGACGTCAATCCTGGATCGGCGGTACTTACCGGAACGGCTGGATCGACGGCACGATCAAAGAACTTGGCAATTATACGGTCGGGCAAGATCTCAAAGCACCGACGATCACCCCGTTGGGCGCCAACACATGGATCAGCAAGCAGGCATTTGTTTTCCGCCTGTCCGATAACCTGAGCGGCGTACAAACCTACCGAGGAGAGATAGACGGACAATACGTCCTATTCGAAATGAACAGCAAATCGGTCATTACCTACAAATTCGATAAAGAACGGCTCGAAAGAGGAAAACATACCCTCAAACTGACCGTTACGGATGCAGCCGGAAACCAATCGGAATACAAGCATTCTTTTGTCTGGTAAATAAAAAGCCTAAATCTTGGAAATTATCAATTTATTTGTACCTTTGTTAATTTCAAAATCAGGATTTCTTTAAATTAAAAGCAAGACATATAGGTCATGGAAAACAAGGAACTGTTAGAAATGGTAAGAAGCAAAGCACAAAGCTGGCTTACTAAAAGTTATGACGCCGAAACACGTGCACAGGTGCAAGCTCTGTTAGACAATGAAGATCCGACGGAACTGATCGAATCATTCTACAAAGATCTGGAATTCGGAACAGGCGGCCTGCGAGGCATCATGGGAGTAGGTTCAAATCGTATGAACATCTACACGGTAGGAGCAGCCACACAAGGCTTATCCAACTATCTGAAAAAGGAATTTGCCGATCTGGACCAGATCAAAGTTGTCATCGGCCACGACTGCCGTAACAACAGCCGCAAATTTGCTGAAATCTCTGCTGACATATTCTCTGCAAACGGCATTAAGGTCTATCTGTTCGAAGACCTTCGCCCGACTCCTGAAATGTCATATACCATCCGTAAATTGGGATGCCAGAGTGGTATTATCCTGACTGCTTCACACAACCCGAAAGAATATAACGGTTACAAAGCCTATTGGGACGATGGCGCTCAGATGATCGCTCCACATGACAAGAATACGATTGCCGAAGTCAACAAAATCCGTAATGCCAGCGAAATCAAGTTCAAAGGCAACAAGGAACTGATCGAAATCATCGGCAAGGAAATCGATGAACAATATATCAATGATCTGACAAAGATATCTTTGTCACCGGAATCCATCGCACGCCACCACGACATGAAGATCGTCTATACTCCGATCCACGGAACAGGCGTACGTATCATTCCGGATACACTGAAAGCATTCGGATTTACAAACGTAATCCATGTCCCCGAACAGGATGTGGTAAGCGGCGATTTCCCAACTGTTATCTCTCCAAACCCGGAAGAGCCGGCTGCTTTGGCAATGGCTGTTGAGAAAGCTAAAGAAACAGATGCCGACCTGGTACTGGCTTCCGACCCGGATGCTGACCGCGTAGGTGCTGCCGTTAAGAACAACGAAGGCGAATGGGTACTGCTGAACGGTAACCAGACTGCTCTGATGTTCGTTTATTACCTGATTACCCGTTGGAAAGAACTGGGTAAGATCAACGGTAAAGAATATATTGTAAAAACAATCGTTACAACAGAACTGATCCGTACGATCGCTGAACGCAACGGTGTTGAATTATATGATGTTTATACCGGTTTCAAATGGATTGCCGATGTAATGAAGAAAAACGAAGGCAAGAAAAACTATATCGGTGGTGGTGAAGAAAGCTACGGTTTCCTTTGCGAAGATTTCGTTCGCGATAAAGATGCGGTTTCTGCATGTGCTATCCTGGCTGAAATTGCTGCATGGGCAAAAGACCAGGGCATCACAATGTTCCAGTTGCTGCAGAATATCTACGTACAATACGGTTTCTCAAAAGAAAAAGGTATTTCTGTTGTAAAGAAAGGAAAAAGCGGTGCTGAAGAAATCGAAGCAATGATGAAGAACTTCCGCGAAAACCCATTACAGGAAATTGCAGGTTCAAAAGTATCGTTGTTCTACGATTATGCTTCCCTGAAAGGTTACAGTTATATCGACAAGGAAACAATCACTTTGGATATGCCGACAACTTCCAACGTTCTGCAATATTTCACTGAAGACAATACAAAAGTATCTATCCGTCCTTCAGGAACAGAGCCGAAAATTAAATTCTACTGTGAAGTTCATTCAAAAGTAAAGAGCCTCGAAGATCTGCCGGAAGCAGAAAAAGCTGCCGAAGAAAAGATCAATCAGATCAAAGCTTCTTTGGGTATCTGACCTGAAAACCGATTTAAAATACAACGGGGCAAGAGGTATTACTTCTTGTCCCGTTTCTTTTCTCTACCGAACTATGCAAAAACAGCTTATCTGCCTGTAGTTTCACTATTATGAAACAAGTGTTTCTCCGTAATGGAACAAGTGTTTCACCTATATGAAACAAAACCTTTACATAATCCCCCAGGAACAGACTAAAGACTATCCTTTCCGAAACAAAGAGGCAAAAGCGAAACTGCGCTCGGAGCGACCATTACCTCTTTCGTTCCGCAAAGCAATACTTTCACCGATTTGCCATATCGTTGTTCCGTTTCCAGCAAAACCTGCCGGCAAGCACCACAGGGAGAAATACTTTCCACCTGCTTTCCTCCCGTTGCCGCAGCAATCGCCAGGGCTACCACGGGAATATCCGGATACTGATGTCCGGCATGGAACAAAGCGACCCGTTCGGCACACAAGCCGGATGGATAAGCCGCATTTTCCTGGTTACTTCCCGTCACAATCGTTCCGTCGACCAACAATACAGCCGCACCCACATGAAATTTAGAATAAGGTGCATACGACTGTTCTGTCGCTTTCAACGCGGCATGAACCAAAGGCAACTCTTCATCCGGAACTTCGTTCAACGGATAAACTGTTATTTTCGTTTCCAGTCTGATTTCCTTCATACAATCAAAATATTAGATAAACAAAGATAGTAAATTTGTATCTTTGCCGGATAAATTATAAATAAATCCATCTCAGGATATGCAAATACCCCTACTCACACCCGATAAAGACCCGATGGGCGCGGCAATCGCCGATTATTTCGCAAACGGAAAAGCGACAAAACTTCGTGTATTCTCTTCTATGTTCGATGAAGATGAAATCCCGGTAAAACAACTGTTCCGCAGTTTTGAGGAAATGCCGGAAACAGAACAGGAGGCCCTTCGCATGAGTACGGGTAAGATATTGGATGTTGGTGCCGGTAGCGGATGCCACTCGCTCGCTTTGCAGGAAATGGGTAAAGAGGTGAAAGCGATCGATATATCTCCGCTCTCCGTAGAGACTATGCAAAAAAGAGGAGTGAAAGAGGTTGCGTTGCAAAACTTCTTCAATGAACAGTTCACCGGTTCATTCGACACGATCTTGTTACTGATGAACGGTTCGGGGATCATAGGTAAAATAGCCAACCTGCCGGAATTCTTCCGGACAATAAAAAGACTGCTTGCTCCGGGAGGATGCGTGTTGATGGACTCGTCCGACCTACGCTATTTATTCGAAGACGAAGACGGCAACCTCGATATTGACCCTGAAGACGATTATTATGGCGAAGTAGATTTCCGCATGCAATACAAAAACACCAAAGGCGGCAGCTTCGACTGGCTATACATCGATTTTCAAACGCTCAGCCTGCATGCGGCCAACAATGGCTTCAAAGCAGAGATGATAAAAGAGGGAGAGCATTATGACTTCCTTGCCAAAATCAGCAAAATATAGACGAGTATTTTATAGATTATTTAGAAGAGAAATATCTCCAGCTTCATTATCTTTGCGAAAATAAATACTTTAGAGGACTCTTTTTATGAAATTAATGATACGAATTTTTTGTCTATTGTTTTTTGTTACAGTATTCGCAGATGCTGCTACCCAGCGTAAAATCCCTTCCTACGAAAAGTATATAAAAACATACAGTGACCTGGCTATACAACATCAGAAAAAATACAAGATACCTGCCAGTATCACACTGGCACAGGGAGTGCTTGAGTCCGGAGCCGGACAAAGCGACCTGGCACGGCGCTCAAACAATCATTTCGGCATTAAATGTCATTCCGACTGGCGTGGCGGACGTGTCTATCATGACGACGACCTGCGCGGAGAGTGCTTCCGTAAATATAAACGGGTGGAAGATTCGTACGATGACCATTCCCGCTTCCTGGCTGAACGGCCTCGTTACGCATCCCTGTTCCGATTAAATATCAAAGACTACAAAGGTTGGGCCAAAGGATTGCAGAAATGCGGTTATGCAACCGACCGTGCTTATGCCAACAAACTGATTAAAGTAATCGAAGATTACGAGCTTTACCGTTATGACTCGGCTAAAGGCGGCAAAACAACCACCCAAAAGACAAGCCAGACGGCAAAACAGTTAGCCCGTTATACGATCTATAAAACAAACGGCCTGCTTTATGTGTATGCCAAAAGCAACGATAGTTTTGAACAAATTGCCGGAAGCCTGGGTTTTAGGGTCAAAGATATTAAGAAGTACAACGAAGTCCCGGAAGATTTCCCATTGCAAAAGAATGATATCGTCTACCTGGAAAAAAAGAAAAAGAAGGCAGACAAGCCTAATTACGACCATGTTGTACAAATCGGAGAGTCCATGCACAGCATCTCCCAGAAATACGGAATACAAATCAAGAGCCTGTATAAGATAAATAAAAAAGACAAAGATTACGTTCCTGAAGAAGGAGATGTGCTAAAACTTAGATAAGTAAGATAAAAAAATAGTATCTTTGCGGCCAAATACGTAAAAACAATGAGTGACCAACGTTACAACCTGCGCGGTGTATCCGCTTCAAAAGAAGATGTTCATAATGCAATAAAGAACATCGATAAGGGAATATTCCCTAAAGCATTTTGTAAGATCATCCCCGATATATTAGGCGGTGATCCTGAATACTGCAACATTATGCACGCTGACGGAGCCGGAACAAAATCATCCCTGGCTTACATGTACTGGAAAGAAACCGGTGACCTGTCTGTGTGGAAAGGTATTGCACAGGATGCACTGATCATGAACATCGACGACCTATTGTGCGTAGGAGCTGTCGATAATATCCTTGTTTCATCCACCATCGGACGAAATAAACTGTTGATCCCGGGAGAAGTAATCTCCGCCATCATCAACGGAACAGACGAACTGTTGGCCGAACTGCGTGAAATGGGCGTCGGTTGCTATGCAACAGGAGGTGAAACTGCCGATGTAGGCGATCTGGTTCGCACGATCATCGTAGACAGCACCGTAACCTGCCGTATGAAACGTGCAGACATTGTAGACAACAGCAAAATACAAGGTGGCGACGTAATTGTCGGCATGGCATCCTACGGACAGGCTACCTACGAAAAAGAATATAACGGCGGAACAGGCAGCAACGGTTTGACCTCTGCCCGTCACGACGTATTTGCCAAATATCTGGCTGAAAAATATCCGGAAAGCTACGATGCAGCAGTTCCAGACGAGTTGGTTTATTCCGGCGGTCTGAAACTGACTGACAAAATCGAAGAACTGGGTATCGATGCCGGTAAACTGGTATTATCCCCTACCCGCACGTATGCTCCGGTAATTAAAGTATTATTGGATAAACTACGTCCACAGATCCACGGAATGGTACATTGCTCCGGCGGAGCACAGACTAAGGTAATGCACTTCGTAGAAAACAAGCGTGTTACGAAAAATAATCTGTTCCCGGTTCCTCCTCTTTTCCGTATCATACAGGAACAGAGCGGCACCGATTGGAGTGAAATGTACAAAGTGTTCAACATGGGACACCGCATGGAAGTCTATCTGTCGCCCGAACATGCAGAAGAAGTGATCAGCATAGCCAAGAGCTTCAATATCGATGCACAGGTGGTTGGCTTCGTGGAAGAGGCGGATAAGAATGAATTGATTATTGAAAGCGAAAAAGGTC
>ERZ832522.1778-NODE-1778-length-27997-cov-13.404194_pt1 | contig 27997 bp, 31 predicted proteins | sample MGYA00519951_ERZ832522 | MGnify/ENA primary metagenome ERZ832522 (study PRJEB31850, sample SAMEA3708728) | human gut metagenome | biome: human gut; feature: human-associated habitat; material: faeces | place: China | collected 2014 ... | reverse complement strand
CACTTTGCATGGACGGCTCTGCCGCTGCGTATCAGGCGGGGCAAGCGAAAGAATATGCAGTTGTTGAACTGGAAGAAGCACTTCGCATGATGGATTTGTCACGCGATTCTGCATGAGTGGCTTGTAAAGCAGGCAAGAGCCGTCTCGATTGAGACGGCTCTTGTTGTATAGATGTTAGTCATGTGAATATGCGAACAAACAACAAGATCATACAAAAACAGCAGCCAGCAGTTCAAAAATGCTGGCTGCTGTTTCAGAACTGTGATGTTACTTAGGATTTTGAAACTCCACTTGGAAGGTATATTTGTCGCCGCGGACGATTGATTTTGTATACTCAATTAAGACAACACCTTCATAGCTGAACCGTTCAAGAAGCATACACGGCGTATTTGCAGAAATGCAGAGCAATGCACGTTCATCCGGACGCGGCATGACCGGCCGCAGCGTTTCGCTGGCACGATCCGCATGGAATCCATAGCGTGAACGCAAAAACTCATACAGAGAACCATGCGACAGGATTTCCGTATCCAAGCTCATAAAGCGGCTTTGCGGCAAATAGGTTGCTTCGATCATTAACGGATACTCTTTTGCCGAGCGCAGGCGGACAAGCTTATGAAACATTGTCCCAACAGGATACCCAGTTGCAATCGAAAGGCTTTTATCCGCGCGAACCAGCGTACAATCAATGATCTCATTTTGAATCAGAATATTGATACTTTTCAGAGAGTCCGTAAATGAATAGAACTTTGAAAGTGGCTGCGCAAACATGTGAGGTTTGACATATACACCATTGCCCTGCACGGAGTAGACCACATCTGCATCTTTCAGCATATCCAATGCCTTATGAACTGTTGTGCGGCTGACGTTGTAGCTGCGGCATAGACTTTCTTCACTGGGTAAAGGCTCATTCTCAACGTATTTTCCATTTTGAATGTCAAGCAGGATCTCTTGATAGATGGAGACATAGAGCGCGTTAGTAGCCACAGGAAAGCCTCCTTTGCAAAAGTAGCTAAATCAATTTTAACGCATTTTTTGTAAAAATGCTATTGTTATTTTATTGATAATTCCTTAACTAATTAGCGTAAATTAGATACAACTGCGCCAGTTGTATCTAAAAAAACAAGATACAACTGGCGAATTTGTTTCAAATTTCAAAATCGCTGGACACAGAACGCTAATTTCTATACACTATGACTAAAGAAACAAGAAACACGGATTCCGAACGGAGGAACGACATGAAAAAATGGTATGTCGGCGTTGACGGCGGCGGAACAAAAACCGCAATCATGGCAGCAACGAAAACGGATGGTGAGACAGGCGCAGAGCTGACTGCTGGATGCTCCTATCAGATGCTCGGCGTAGACGGCGCAACAAAAATGATTGCAGATGGCGTGAAAAGCAGCCTGCAAAAAGTTGGCGCACAGATTACCGATTGCGTAGGTGTTTGCATTGGGCTTCCTTGCTACGGCGAAGATGCCCGGCAGGATGAAGCCATGCGAGATAGTCTGCGAAAGGCGCTGGCCCCAGCTCCGCTCCACATTGTGAATGATGTAGAAGTCGGTTGGGCAGGTGCGTTGGAATGTCAGCCGGGAATCCATATTGTTGCCGGGACAGGTTCCATTGCGTTTGCAAAGGACGAATCTGGTCATGCGGCTCGCTCCGGTGGGTGGAATGAGTTCTTCGGAGATGAGGGCTCCTGCTACTGGATCGGTAAAGAAGCCATGAGTTTGTTTACAAAAGAAGCCGATGGAAGAGCGGCAAAAGGCGCTCTGTATGAAATCGTGCGGCAGGAGCTTCGGCTTGCCGATGATATGGACTTTATTGATCTCGTTATACGGGAATATGCGCCGTACCGCGACAAAGTTGCCGCATTTCAGCGTTTTGCGGCGCAGGCTGCTCAGGAAGGCGACGCAGAAGCGATTGCTCTGTACGAGTGCGCAGCACATGAGCTTGCGCTGATGGTGCAAGCTCTGAAGAGAGAACTGCGCTTCCCGGACGGAACAAAGGTTTCCTACTCCGGCGGACTGTTCCAGACCGGCGATTTGATTTTGGCGCCGCTGAAAAGAGAAGTTACTGCATTGCGCTGCGCATTGGAAGCGCCGAAAAAATCCGGTGTCGAAGGTGCATGGCTGCTGGCAGTCCATAATTTTGAAGGATAAAGGAAGGTAAATCTATGTTTTTGACAGAAAAGGAAATCCTCGATACGCCTGTGGCGCTCGATTTGACCTGCAAGTATTTTGAAGAGAATGCAGAAAAGATTGAAGCATTCTTTGCAGCAAATCCGCAGAGAAAGTTCACGATCATGGGCTGCGGCTCCAGCTATATGCTCTCCAAGAGCGCGGCCGCGCTGCTGGGCGCTTACCCTGAGACAACCGCAAATGCAATCCCGGCCGGCGACTATATTGCCGATCCTGTGTTCTGGCAGGAAACCGTTCGCGGCAGCATCGTTTTAATGCTCTCCCGTTCCGGCCGCACTTCTGAAATGGTGTGGGCTGCGCAGAAGATCAAAGACCTGCTGAACTGCCCGATCATCTCTATCAACGCAGAAAACGACAATGACATCACGCCGATGAGCGATTTGGAACTGAGTATGCCGTGGTGTCACGACAACAGCGTTTGCCAGACCCGCACGGTCACGAACCTCTACGCAGCATCGCTGCTACTGGCTGCAAAGTACGCCAAGGACGAAACCCTTTGGAAGAGCGTGTTTGCTGCGGCAGCAAACAATGAAGCGTTCCAAAAGAAGTATCGCCCTGTTCTGGAAGAGATTGCGGTGCGCGGCTGGGAAAATGCTGTTGTGCTGGCAGACGGACCAGTGTGCGGCATTGCAGAAGAAGGCGCACTGGCCTTTACGGAGATTGCCATGCTGACCGGTCGATACTTCCACCTGCTCGATTACCGGCACGGTCCCATCGTCATTAGCGGCGAAAAAACAATCACGGTCATGCTGCTCAGACCCGGCGAAGAAAAACTCCAGGGCGCAATGGTGCGCGATGTGATCGGCCACGGTGGAACCGTTGTGACAGTTTCCGAGCATGAAGAAAATGTTTATGGCGCTGCGGCGCACATTCAGATTTCCGGTATTGAAAGCTTTGCCGCATGGGGCATTCCGTTCATCTACCTTGCACAGATGACGGCGCTGCTCAAGTCGATTTCTCTCGGCGGTAACCCGGACCAGCCCAAGGGTCTGGACGCATATATTTCGCTCGGCTGATTTTAATATTTGAACCACAAATATAAGTCCAAAAACGAGCAAGGAGGCGAACTTACAGAAACACAGCAGTCACAAAATAATACAGCGCCGATATTGGAGGGAAACGAAAATGTATAAACGCCTCAAGTCAAAACTTCTTGCAGCGGCTCTAACCCTCGCACTGATTCCGTCGACATTCACCTGTACTGCTCTTGCGGCAGAGGTCACAGATCCTCCGCTGGTGAAGGCAACCGGTTATCAGGATTTTCCCGCGTATTATGAAGACAGCCACCATCTTCCAAACCAGGTCACACACCCAGATGTTGTTGTACGGGACGAGGCATGGAATGGTTACCGTTACTGGGCAATTTACACGCCCAATGTCACAAGAACTTCTATTTATGAGAATCCGTCCATTGTAGCATCCAACGATGGCGCTCACTGGGAAGCGCCGGTCGGCCTGACGAATCCGATCGATCCGCAGCCGTCCTCGACACGATACCATAACTGCGATGCGGATATGATCTATAACCCGGAAATGGATGCCATGATGGGTTATTGGAACTGGGCGGATGACCAGGCCGGCGGCGTTGGCGCAGAGGTTCGCCTCAGAATCTCTTACGACGGTGTTCATTGGGGTATTCCCGTTACCTATGATGCGCAGACGCGCACATGGACAAAGCCGACAACGGAAGAAGAACGTCAGGTTGTAAGCGGACCGACCGATTTCATCCCGGCAGTTACCTCCAGTGCAAGATACGATATGCTCTCACCGACATTCGTTTATGATTCGTTCAGAGACATTTTTATGATGTGGTCGAACAACACCGGTGACGTTGGCTATAACAACGGCCAGTCCAACTTTGTAGAGCTGCGCTATTCCGACGACGGAATCACTTGGGGGCAGCCCACTCGTGTCAACAACTTCCTCGGCACGAACGAAAGTGGTCAGCAGCTTGCTCCGTGGCATCAGGATGTTCAGTATGTCCCGGAACTGAAAGAGTTCCTTTGTATCTCCCAGTGCTTTTCAGGAGGAAATCCTGACGGCTCTGTTCTGCACTTCACAAAATCCAAAGACGGTCTGAACTGGGAACCGGTTGGCAATAAGCCGCTGCTCTCTCCGGGCGAGGATGGTAGCTGGGATGATTTCCAAATCTATCGCTCCAGCTTCTATTATGATCCGGGCGAAGAAGTCGGCAACGGCATGATCCGTGTGTGGTACAGCGCACTCCAGAAGAATACGAATAATATCCTCGTTGCAGATTCCAGCGGCAACAAAACGCTTCAAGCCAAGGATCAGGACGACCGTATTTGGAGGATCGGCTACGCATCGAACAGCTACATAGCAATGATGAAGTCGCTGATGAACGATTCCGAGTATACGGTTCCAGCACTGATTCCCGGCACGAGTATGACGCTTACGCGGGATAATGCAAACGCAAAGGTTTATGCGGGTGATACGACCACGGTGCAGGCATCGTTCCTACCGGAAGATACCTCGGATCAGCTTGTCAAGTTTAGTTCCAGCGATCCGTCAGTGGCAACGGTAAACCAGCATGGTGTTGTGACAACGATTAGTGCAGGCACAGTCAACATCATTGGTGAAACACGGGAAGGCTTGACGGCAACGTTGGAGCTGACGGTGGAGCCGAACGTGTTCTCTTTGATTCCGCAGTCTACCATGACAGCATCGGCAACCAGTGAACACGCAAGCACCAGTGAGGGCCCTGCTTCCTATGTGTTGGATGGAAACAGCTCTACGATCTGGCACACCGCATACAACCCGAAAGTCGATCTCCCGCAGACATTGACGGTCTCTTTCGGTCAGACAAGAACGGTTGGTCGTTACGTTTATACTCCACGTCAGGTTGGTACGAACGGTATTGTGACGCAGTATGAACTGTATGCAGTTCAGGGCGGCGGCGAAGCGGTTCTGATTGCGAGCGGCAGCTGGGCAGAAGATCACACCGACAAGATCGTGACATTCGATCCGGTCGATGCTACGGCAATTCAGCTGAAAGTCATCGCTGGCGCTGGCGGTTTTGGCACGGCAGCCGAGATCAATGTCTATGAGTACACTGGTGAAACGCCCGAGTTGACATATCACCTTGTAGATGACCGGGATGCATCGCTCATCTACTCCGGAACTTGGCATAACGATAGTAGCTCCACGTTCCTCAACGGCACAGCCCGATATACGTCGGACACAAACGCTTCTGTCTCGTTTACGTTTACTGGTACTGCGATTCAGTGGTATGGGCAGAACGATACCAACTTTGGCACTGCCAAGGTGTATATCGACGGAATTTTGGCAGAGACCGTGAATGTCAACGGCCCGATGATCTCTCAGAAACTCCTGTTCAGCAGAACCGGTCTTCCCGCTGGCGAACATACGATTCTCGTTGTTTGCACAAGCGCGACGATTGATGTCGATTACTTTGCATACGCAAATTAACCGAATACATACAAATGTCCACCATATTGCGTGAACAATGAAAGGAGACGACCATGCAGCTTAAAAAAGCAATCGCGCTGTTCCTCTGCCTGCTGTTATGTATGCAGGTGCTTACTGGCAGCGTCTTTGCAACAGACGCAAACGTAAAATCCATCAGCGGTGGTGGCGTGAAAGTAGTCTTTGACGAAGCAACCGCAACTATTGCGCTTTACAAAGTTGATGGTGAGAATGAACTCCAGATGAGCCATTCCTCAACGATGGGATATCCCGTTGTCAACGGACAGGCTGTTCAGGACTTTACGAATCACACCTGCACCGTAGTAACAAGTGTAAACGGTGTACAGGGAACGGACCAGCGAATGACAATTACCTCGACCAGTCCGAGCACCGGTTTGACACGGACTTACACATTGGAGGTGTCTGCTGATGTTGCCGACATCATTTACACTCAGACAACGTACAGAGCTGGCGATACAGCAGTAACGCCTACTTGGTTCGTTGATAACGTCTTTTCGCTTGCAAACAATACAAGCACGATTTGGAGCTATAATGGCGGCGGCGAAGGTCCGATGCACTATTATGACACCATTCAGAAAATTGATCTGAGTGATTCCACGACCTTTATGCGTGAGAATAAGCAAGATTCTACTGCGGCGTCTATCCCGGTTGCGGATATTTACTCGGCAAATGGTGGTATTACCGTTGGTGATGCGTCCACGACCAGACGTGAAGTTCATACACCTATTGAAGAGACGCTGAACTCTGCGCAAATTTCCATTAAGTGGCCGGGCAAAACTATTGCCGCTAACACAACGGTCGAGGCTGGCGAGAGCTTTGTTGCAGTCCACAAGGGCGACTATTTTGTTGGCTTACGGGATTACAAAAACGCCATGGAATACGTTGACGTGGTAATGCCTTCGCGCGAAAGCATTCCGGACAGAAGCTATGATCTCCGTTGGGAAAGCTGGGGTTGGGGTTTCAACTGGACAATCGATCTGATTATCGGTAAGCTGGATGAATTGGAAGCTGCTGGTGTCAAGCAGATCACATTGGATGATGGTTGGTATACCTACGCTGGTGACTGGGAGCTTAGCGCAAGCAAATTCCCAAATGGCGTGGCGGATGCGCAGCGTTTGACGAATGCAATCCATGCACATGGGATGACGGCAATTCTTTGGTGGCGTCCTTGCGATGGTGGTATCAACAGCAATCTGCGTAATCAGCATCCTGAGTACTATGTCAAAAACGAAGATGGAAGTATTGCACGTCTGCCGACTCCCGGCGGCGGGGTAAATCCGAGTTTGGGGTATGCGCTTTGTCCAATGTCAGAAGGTGCAATGGCTAGCCAGATTAGCTTTGTAAATCGAGCTATGAATACCTGGGGGTTTGACGGCTTCAAAGGCGATTACTTGTGGAGCATGCCCAAGTGTTATGATGCTTCGCATAATCATGCCTACCCTGAAGAATCCACTGAAAAACAAGCTGAGTTTTACAAGCAAACTCATGCAGCGATGATTGCCAACAATCCTGATGTGTTTAATTTACTTTGCAACTGTGGCACTCCACAAGATTATTATAGTCTTCCATATATGACGCAGATTGCGACAGCAGACCCCACTTCGTTGGATCAAACTCGCCGACGTGTTAAAGCTTATAAAGCACTGATGGGAGATTATTTCCCAGTCACCGCAGACCACAATAGCATTTGGTATGCCAGTTCTGTCGGTACAGGTTCCGTTTTAATCGAGAAGCGAGATCTGACTGGTTCCGCCAAAGCCGAGTATGAAGAATGGCTCGACATTGCAAATACAGAGCAGCTGCACCGCGGACGATTTGTGGGCGACCTTTACAGCTATGGATTTGATCCATATGAGACGTATGTCGTTGAAAAGGATGGTGTGATGTACTATGCGTTCTATCGTGATGGTACGAAATACGCGCCAACTGGTTACCCGGCAATCGAGCTAAAGGGACTGAATCCGGCGAAAATGTACCGGATTGTTGACTATGTCAATAATAGAGTTGTTGCCACAAATCTGACTGGAGATAATTTCACCTTTGAAGCGCGCTTTACTGACAGTCTTCTCGTAAAAGCGGTTGAAATTACAACGCCCGATCCAGAAGTTGTTGACCCTGACTATGGCTTTACTTCGGTTGATGACAGAAGTGCAGATGTTACTTATACCGGAACTTGGCACGATGATGCTAGTTCTTCGTTTAGTGAAGGTACAGCACGCTATACCAACGAAGTGGGCGCGACCGTAGAATTCTCGTTTGCTGGCACAGCGATTCGCTGGTATGGACAAGAGGATACGAACTTCGGCACCGCTGATGTGTATATTGATGATACATATGTTGAAACGGTAAATGCATACGGTACTGCAAAAACTGGCGTTCGCCTGTTTGAGGCGCTGGATTTGACTCCGGCAGTACACACAATCAAAATTGTATGCAAATCTGGTGTCATTGATATTGACCGTTTTGCCTATGAAGCAGCAACAATTGAACCAGAATATGAAAAAGTCGATGCTACTTCAGAGCGCGTAACGTATGTGGGCGCTTGGGAAGAGTATCAGGACGAAAACTTCAATCTGGGTAAAGCGATGAAGACAAGCGCTGAAGGAGCATACGCTGAGTTCACATTCACAGGAACGGCAGTTCGTGTTTACGCTGAAATGAGTTTTAATTTTGGCACAGCTGATGTCTACCTAGATGGTGAACTCGTTGAAAATGTTATTCTATACGGTCAGGCTGCAACAGGACAGTTGATGTTTGAAAGAACTGGTCTGACAGATGGCGAGCATACTATCCGCTTTGCACGAAACGCTTGGAATATCAATTTGGACTATTTTTCCTATCTTCCTTCCGAGCAAGAAGAAAACGTAATTGTCGATGCTATGGACAATCGCATCACATACACCGGAAGCTGGAATGATGATCAAAATGATTCTTTCCAGAATGGGACGGCCCGATATGCGAGCGGAGCTGGTGCCACCGCAGAATTCGCTTTCAATGGAACTGCCATTCGTTGGTACGGCCAGCACGACACAAACTTTGGAACTGCACGCGTCTACATCGATGATGTATTGATTCAAGAAGTTAACGTAAACGGCGCATTTGAAGCACAGCAGTTGTTATTTGAACGTACCGGGCTTTCCGCTGGTAGTCATGTGCTGAGAATCGTTTGTGAATCACCAGTAATCGATATCGACTATTTGGTTTATTCAAATGAAACATAAAGGAGAAGTCTGAATGAACAAAATCACATTTCTTGGCGCAGGGAGTAGTGTATTCGCTAAAAACGTCCTTGGGGACTGCTTGCAAACGGATTGCCTGCGTGAATACGAATACGCGCTGTTCGATATTGATCCGGTGCGTCTGGAAGAATCCTACATGATGCTAAGCAATATCAACCGCAATTCAAATGGCGGCAAAGCAAAAATCGTGAAATATACGGATCGACTGGAAGCTTTGCGCGGTGCAAAATATGTTTGCAATGCGATTCAGGTTGGCGGCTACGATCCCTGCACGATTACAGACTTTGAAGTGCCTAAAAAATATGGTCTGCGGCAGACGATTGGTGACACAAATGGTATTGGTGGCATTTTCCGCGCACTGCGTACAATCCCAGTTATGCAGGGATTTGCAGCTGACATGGAAAAGGTTTGCCCCGATGCGCTGTTCATCAATTATACAAATCCAATGTCTATGCTGACACTTGCTTGGAACCGTTATACCGATATTAAGACTGTTGGTTTGTGCCACTCTCATCAGTCCTGCGTTCCAATGCTTCTTGGGCGTCTCGATCTTCCCAAGGATGGCGTGAATTATAAGATTGCTGGTATTAACCACATGGCATGGCTTTTGGAGATTACCCGCAACGGTGAGGACTACTACCCCGAAATCAAGCGCCGCGCACTCGCTGGTCCGATTAAAGATCCGCTTGCAGAGCTTGCTATGCTTTATCCGGAGTATGCTGAGGTCTTGAACGCAAGAACGCCGGAACTCCACACTCCAGATGATCACGATGATATGGTACGTTTTGAGCTGATGAAACAGTTTGGGTACTATGTCACGGAATCCAGCGAACACAGCGCAGAGTACTATCCGTACTTTATCAAGAAAGCATATCCTGAATTGATTGAGCGATACAACATCCCGCTGGATGAATATCCGCGCCGTTGTATTGCACAGACAAAAGCCTGGAAAGCCCAGGCAGAGAAGCTGATCCACAATGAGAACCTGACGCACACTAGAAGTAACGAGTATGCAGCCAGCATTATTGAAGCAATCGAAACTGGTAAGCCTTTCTCGTTCGGCGGTAACGTGATGAACACAGGCTTGATTGACAATCTTCCGGCCGATTGCTGCGTCGAAGTGACCTGCCTTGCTAACGAGGGCGGCATTCAGCCATGCCACATCGGTGCCCTTCCGCACCAACTGGCTGCCCTAAACCTGCGTCAGATCACTGTGCATCAGGTAGCTGTCGATGCAGCGCTTACTGGTAAAAAGGATTATATCTATCAGGCCGCAATGCTTGATCCGCACGCCAGTGCCGAACTGAGTATTGATGAGATCCGTGCAATGGTAGACGATCTGATCGAAGCGCATGGTGATTGGCTTCCCAAATACCATTGATGTGATAAATAACTATTTCAGATAAAAGAAAAAGGAGAGGAACAATGGCAAACACTGTCACTGAAACCAGTGTACATGAAGAAGCGACAATGTGCACTAAAAAAGAAAAGTTAGGACATGCGCTGGGTGTACTTGGGCATGACTCGGCTTACACCTTATGGGCGACATGGGCAACCCCGTTTATGACGGATATTCTGGCACTTCCTGCGGCTTTCCTTGGCGCACTTCTCGCCGGTGCAAGAATTTTTGACGCGTTCACTGATATTTCGATGGGTGTCATTGCTGACCGCACCAGAAGTAAATGGGGTCGTTTCCGTCCATGGGTACTGCGTGCAGGTCCGCTGTTTTGCTTGCTAATGGCATTGAGTTTCCTGAAACCGAGCTTCCTCGGAACGACTGGTCTTTGCGTTTTCGCCGGACTCTTGTACGTTCTGACTGGCAGTATTGCGTTTACAGCGGTCGATATTCCGTTCTGGTCTTTGCCGGCTGCGATGACCAGTAACCCCAAAGAACGCGATGGTATCATTGGCACAACGACAACATTCTCTAATGCGATTTCTGGTATCATTGGTGTCGCAATGCCGATTGGCCTTACGCTGTTAGGCGAATTTGAATGGACTTCCTACTTTACGATTGCCGCAATCATCGCCGTATTTGCAGCTATTATGTACTTCTGCTGCTTCAAGATGGTTCGCGAGCACGTTGTTCCCGATGACACTGAGAAGTTCAGTCTGAAGCTGGCTCTTAAAAATGTCTTTACAAACCAGCCGTTGCTCTGCGTTCAGCTTTCCAACCTGTGCTTCCTGCTTGGCATGATCTTGAAGGGTGGCTTCAACTATTACTACTTCACGTATAATGTTGGCAACCTGGAATTGATGAGCATCGCCAGCCTGATTGGTCTTGTTGCGCAGATTGTCGGTGCGATCCTGTTCACTATGCTTTCCAAGCGCATAGGCAAGAAGGCTTGCATGTATGGTGGCGTTGTTATTCTCGCTATTGCACACGTATTCCTGTTCTTCTCTGGCTGGACGAATGTCATTAGCATCTTCATTTGCTCGGCAATTTCCTCGACAGCTCTCGGTGCTTTGATGGTCTGCGTCAATGCTATGATGGCTGATACGATCGAATACGGCGAATGGAAGACTGGCCAGCGCAACGAAGCGATGATTACTTCGACACGCTGCTTCGTTACAAAGTGCGTTATGGCGATTTCCGGCATCGCAGTTGCAGCCACGATTGGTCTGACTGGTTATACGCCTGGTGTTGAGCAGAGCGCACACGTTCTGAATTCGTTCCATACCATGTATTCGCTTGTTGTTGCTGGCGTGGTTATTCTGGGTGTTATTCCGATGTTCTTCTATAAGCTGACCGAAAAGCGTCACGCCGAAATCATGGAAGAACTGAAGGCTAGAAAGACCGCGAAATAATCAAACTCTCAATCCCCTTTCTCCATAATCAGATCACCTCATAAAGCAGGGAAAGCCCGGTAGGTCTCTGCCGGGCTTTTCCACACCCTAAAAAGGAGAAAAATATGACAAAATGCACAATTCAGAATCCGATTTTTGAGCTTTTACACAAAAGAAACGCTGCAAAAGAAAAAGGTATATATTCCTGTTGCAGCGCCAACGAGTATGTCATTCGCGCTGCTCTGCGCCGCGCAAAAGAGAATGATACAGTCGTGCTGGTCGAAGCCACGGCAAATCAGGTCAACCAGAATGGTGGCTATACGGGCATGACACCGTCTGATTTCCGCGCGTTTCTTGACCGCCTTGCAGCCGAAGAAGGTATGCCAGCTGAGCGTGTTCTGTGCGGCGGTGACCATCTTGGTCCTCTGACGTGGCAGAATCTCCCGGAAGATGCAGCGATGGCAAATGCGGAAGAACTGATTCGCGGTTATGTGCTGGCTGGCTTTGCAAAAATACATATCGACACCAGTATGCGTGTTGCCAGCGATGACCAAAATGCACGTCTGCCGGACAGTACGATTGCACGGCGCGGCGCACAGCTTTGCGGCGTAGCAGAAGTAGCATTTGCGGAATATCAGACAGCACATCCGAACGCGCCGAAGCCTGTCTATGTCATTGGCAGCGAGGTTCCCATCCCCGGCGGCGCACAGGAAAATGAAGATAGTGTCACAGTCACAACCCCGCATGACTGCGAGCAGACACTTGCAGAGTTTGAACGCGCCTTTGCTGCGCACGGTCTGACAGACGCATGGAAGCGCGTCATCGCCGTTGTTGTGCAGCCGGGTGTCGAGTTTGCCGACGAGAGCGTGATCGAATACAAGCGCCCTGCGGCCGCTGAACTGATGGCATCGTTGAGCAGCCATCCCGGTCTTGTTTTTGAGGGGCATTCGACGGACTATCAGCCGCGTAAGTGCCTGCGTGAGATGGTAGAAGACGGTATTGCTATTTTGAAAGTAGGTCCGGCACTGACGTTTGCGCTGCGCGAAGGTCTCTTTGCGTTGGAGCAGATCGAGCGCGAGCTGTACGCCATGCACGATCTCCCGCTGTCCTGCTTCCGTGAGACGCTGGAGCAGGTCATGCTGGAGGATAAAGGGCAGTGGGCGAAATATTATCATGGCGATATGACGCAGAAGCGCTATGCACGCGCATTCAGCTTCTCCGACCGTGCCAGATACTATCTGACAAATTCAAAGGTACAGCAGTCTATCCATACACTTCTTGAAAATTTGGATACCGTTGGTATTCCTGTTGCGCTGCTCAGCCAGTATCTTCCCGTGCAGTATGCGCGCGTCCGCTCAGGAAAATTACCGTTGTGCGCTGCGGATATTCTAATCGACCGCGTGGGCGATTGCATTGACGATTACCTGTATGCAACGATTGTCAGTTGACTGACTGAACGCACTCTTGGCGGTATTCCTGCGTGCGGGAATACCGCCAATTACATTCGCGGCTGATACTGACCATATCAGCAATCTTCTGGCTTTATCGCATTTGTTTATATTTTTATGAGGGGAATGGAGGGGAAAACGTCATAGATTAAAAAACAGCACAAACTCCAAATTATCGGCAGAAGTCTGAAAACAGGCTTCATGGGCCACGGACAGAAAGGCTTACGACGAACAACCGCAGGTATGATTCGAGTCGTATACCGAATGTCACTGACTGCGTGGCACATTGCTTACATGAAATAGAGCGTTACTCCCGCAAGTCTCTGCAAAAACACAGATCACCTCCAGAATCGTTCCGATTCTTCGCGGTGATCTGTTGGATACGACTTCGTAAATTATTTTCTAAAGCAGCCGATCTTTCTACGCAATGTGCGTGGATCGGCTGTCCTTTTTTTGCCGTTCGCGGCGGCTTTCGCTGCCGAAGTCCACCTGCCCGTATCAATCTGTTGTGACCGAACAGAACGATACGGAGGGTGAAACATGCAATATAAAAATGACGGAAAAAGTGAAGAACATTACATTCAGAATCGATTTACCGCCTATTTGCAGGTATCGCTTCGTCGAAAAAGAATTGAGGTTCTTGCAAAGCGGTACGACCTCATACGGCATGAAACAGCATCAGAAACGAATGAGATCTTTTCTTATGTGCAGCAGAATGAAGATCAGCTCATTCATGACATGGACGTACAGATAAAGTGCCAACAGATTCTTCAGGCTTTGCAGAATATGAAGGCACGGGAACGTTATATTTTCCTTGCAAGAGTGATTGAAGAACGGCCATTCGCGGAATTGGCTAGAGAACTTGGACTCGGTTATAAAGGGGTTGCTGCAATTTACTATCGCACATTGCAGCGACTCAGGAAGGAAATGGAGGATTTTGAATGACGTTCCTGCATCAAATGCTTTCTGCCAAGCAAGGAGATAATTATGCAGTAGAATTTCTGCTTGAGATGTACCGACCGCTGCTCGTCAAAGAGGCAATCGTTGATGGGATTTTTGACGAAGATTTATATCAGGAATTGTGTATGCAGTTCTGTGTTTGCATCCGTGAGTTTCGTATTTGACACATGACAGAGTGAGGGGATGCCCGGTATTCGGGCATCCCCTCTATGTTTATTGCAATGAAATCAAATAGCATCCGTTGCCGTTGGAATACAGCGCTTCCCTACAAGGCAGCAGATCCAGCCGTCACACTGAAAAATCAGAAAATACTTTAGTTCATCCCATGAGCTGATTGCGCACCGCTGGTACATCAATGCATAGGAAATTGCACCAAACAGGATCGGCAGCAGGATCCACAGGCTTAACTGCGTGAACAGTATTTTCTCAATACTTTTTCTATCGCTTACATCGATGACGCAAAACAACACGCGGAGATTATTGAACCATATCATTGCGGACGCAAATGTGCCTAGCAGTACAAGCGTAGGTCTGGCAGTCAGTTCATCTGGTAGTTCGTCTGCCCATCCCAGTGTGTAGTAAAGCGTGATGGCAAGAAGAATATGTACGAGAATTGCGGTTAAAAATGTGCGGATGATTTTGGGTTTCATATCTTTTCAGCCTCAAAATTATACAGAATCGAACATCAAAGATTCAATTCTGCTTATCGTAGCAATGTCAATAACCGCTTGTTCCTTGGACAGACACTTTACATCGTACACGTTAATCACATAATACCCATCATGTTCTTCGTAAGGAACGCTTGCCATCGTTACCTTAATTTTGTAGCCAGTCAACAATCCGGAAAATACGTCATTGCTAAGGTCTGGCGTATCCGCGATTTGCATCAGGACAATGGAGCCAGCTTGATCGATCAGCACATTCTGACCACTTTCTGTCCTGATGTATAGGCCGCATACACTAGAGTATCCAGTTTTTTGAGTGCTGCATGCGGAGAAAACTGCTATTATTAAAATGCAGAAAACAAACACACGAAAGGCTAATCGTTTATGATTGAGCAATGACTTGCGAAATAACATGGCAGCGCATCCCCATTATCAAGATACTAGTATAAATTCATCAATATAACCCGATCTGGTTCCCAATGAATACGGATAAACTTGGTCATTTGTGAAATATATGGATCGGAAATACGAATAGTTTGGATCAGCTACCGATAACATACCTTGTAGATTACCAGAAGAAACCACTTGGTAACCATCGATAAATAGTGCATGATTGATCTCATCACTATGGCTACCAGCAGTTCCGCAGACACGCACATAAATTGGACGATTGTAGTCGTATATTTCTGTTTGGATTTGCGAGAAATATGGCGCGTAATAGTTGTCTGATGTGCTCAAACCATAGATTTGCTGCAAAGCCAACGCTGCTAGACATGTATTTCCTCCATCACATTCCCCGAGCATATAGTTTGAAACATACTCTGCACTACGAGAAATGCCTGTGAGTTTTAACCCAATACTAGCTACTGTAGCAGCCCAGCAAATTGGTAGGCCATGCTGCTGAACAATCGTGCAGCCAAGATTATATGAGTTCGGTGCAGTGCTGAGATAATTAACGGGATCTGCGGCAGAGATATATTCGAATGAATTTATACTATTAAGTTGGCAAAACGAAAATTTTTTTTCGAGAGGGCTGCACACAAGGCTGAGATAATCAGAATTTAATGGATAGTCCTGCACACTGTTAGCCGTGTGGACTGTTGCGATGTCGGTTAAATAGTTATATGTTTTTAAGACCTCAACGCGACGACCTTGTTCTTGATAAAGAAATACCGAATTGGCTTGCGATACAAGCGCAATACTCATGTTGTCATATTGGCGGAGCTCAGCAACAAGATCATCGGTCAATTCAACACCAGTGAACTCACCGTGTCGGTAGAAGACATGTGCAATAAGGCACAACACATCATCAAAGAAAATTGGAATCAATACAGTGCTTTCTTCTTCATAGATATTGTTTGAATAGTAATATGCTGGAATTGGATTTCCATATTCGATTGCCGATGGTTCGCAACAATAATATGAGGACTATGGGTTGCTTATCTCCAAATTAAGCGCTTCATGCGCATAATATAGAGACTGGTTGGATAAATAATCGGATTCTGCACGAGTCGGCGTAGCTGCAAGTATGTTTGAGGAAGATAGGAATATCAAAGCGCAGGCTAAAATGGTAGTTATCATTTTAAGAAAACACTTTTTCATAAAAACCTCCTTCAATTAATAGAATGGCCTATAGTAATCGATACTTGAAAATAAAAACGATGTGTGGGAGTTCCTGTAATTATGGGCAAGTGCCAGTAGTCGAGGTGTTGAACGTGCGACCATTGATAGTGCCGGACGCGATGAGCGTATACGTCTGCCCGCTGACAACTTTGTGACTGCCGGAGAGCATTACATAATTAGTTCCGCTGTCACTCCAACTGTCTACCAACTTTGTGCCATTCTTCAATTCCAGTGTGACTTCAATTTTGCTATCGCCATATACAGATACAGAACAATTTGCAGTAGTTCCGCTGAAGGAAAGCGACGGGAATACCTGCTGTGTGCGAGATTCAACTGCGTATACACTGGCGCAAAGAGATATGAGCAATACAATGACCAATGAAATCGTAATAAAGCGTTTCTTCATAAACTCACCCCCTTTCTTCTTATACATGTAAACGAAGAAAGGGGGCGAATTTGGACACCATAATTGAAAATATATTTATTTTTAGCTATTTGGATAATTTTATGCCATCAGCTATGTGCAATATGTCGTCTTTACCCAGTGTGCTTCCGATAGAGAAAAGGACACCGTTGTTTTCATCGAGCCAAACCAAGCTATTGAACGAGGAAGTTTCGTCGGCTGGGATGTATCGTGCGGTATATCCATGTAAATCAAATTCTTCTGCGTATTCTTGATTGCCAAAAATGGAAAGCGCAGTTCCGCTGTGGTACAGGCTGATATCTATGACAATGACATCTTTATCACGCGTATAAAAACCGCTGAGTCGCTGATCATCCTTGTGGTACTCCTGCTCCTCGAAGCCGTCTGGCAGCCATGTCGGAGTATAGTCCGGCAACGTCTGCTGTGGCGTGGGATTCAGGAAACGATATACGATGCTGTTCTGTGAAATGCTTCTAAACCATGCGATTGTTGCAGCACGGGCCTCGGCATCAACCGTAAGCCAGCCGATTCCGGTGAGGAGCAATGCCAGGAACACAGCGGCGACGCGCTGCATTGTCCGATGAAAAACGGGGTGGCGTTCACGGCGGCACAGACGGCTCATTTTGCGCGTAAAGGACTTGCTTGGGCTGTACGGCGACCGTTGCTTGCTGCCCTCTACCAGCGTCTCTGCCAGTGCAAGACTGGCTTCTTTTGCAGCGGCCTGCAGCGCGGCATCTGTGATCATAGGCTTTCGTCTCCCTCCTGATAAATTTCCTTCAGCTTTACTTTTGCCCGTTGAAGGAGCTTACTTGTGTTTGCAAGAGAAAGGTGCATGATCCCAGCGATTTCTTTTGTGCTGTATCCATGATAGAACTTCAGGAGAATGCACTGACGATAGGCAGCCGGCAGTTCCAGAATTGCCTTCGCCAGCGCGTTGTCTCCACCGTATTCCACAGAAACGCCATTGATTGATTCATCCAGCGGCACGGATGGGTGCCGCCGCTCTGCCCGGAGCATATCGATTGCTTTTCTCTCAACTATTGTAACGATGTAGGCACGTGTTTTTGGACAATCCGGATCAGAAATTTTTGAAATATTTTCTGCGATGCTCAAAAAGGCGTGATGAACCGCATCTTCGGCATCCTGAGGGCGTTTTAGAATCTGGAAAGCAGTATAGAACATCAACTGCTTGTACTGCTCGTAAAGCTGCTCAAATTTCGAGCGATCTTCTGCGGTGTCAATAAGCTGCAGGTATACAATCATGTTTCGATAATCCTCCCCATGATGAATCTATTATAGCATAAGATTCCTACGATGGGGAGAGTAGATTATGGGACGCTTGCCCTTATAAAGCGGTGTAAATCAGACAATTTCAGGGCTTGGAGCGCCATCTTTCGAGTGTGAAATCTCTGCGGTGTCCGGATTGACAGCGATGACGGGAATGCTGCGATCCTGCGCACAGAGCAGTGTCGTTCCTGCGCTGCTGTCCGGGTACTGCTGCGTACTGCAAACCGCCAACAGGAGATCTGCGTGTTCCAGAAGTTTGGTTGGCATCAGACGGTAGCCATCCGCGTTTTGGCTAAGGGTAATCTGCTCAAAAGCGTGGTGAAGAATGAATGACAGACGCAGCCTGCTGCGAGCATCCCACGCAGCATCGTGACCGGAATACGGCAGAAGGACGTGAAGTTGGATTGCCGAGAACGCTGGATCTTCTTTTAAGCGAAGAAGAATTTCGCCGGCCCAGATCTCAGTGCCAAGAGAACTGGCAAAATAAAAATCATGAACGCCTTGCTGGTATAGTAAAATAAACTGCTTCTGCATGACACGCTTCAGGCGTTTACATGCAGTATGCTTCTCGTTATATTTGAATTTGAATTGACTCGGTGGAGCGCCAATCACGGCACAACTTTTCAACAGACTCAGTCCCTTCTCTTAATATTTGTGTCTATTATATATGTCATAGATAATAAAATCTATCTATGGTATGCTAATTTCTGCTGCTATAGAGGATAAAATATCAACCATAGGAGTGGAAAGCAATGGATGATCTTTTATTACAAATGGGAGCGCGAATCAGCACACGCAGAAAACAGCTCAAGCTCACACAGGAAGAACTTGCGGAACGCGCAGAACTGACCTGCCAAACCATTTCAACAGCAGAGACCGGCAAGAAGGCGCTGCGCCCAGAGAATATTATCCGGCTCTGTGCGGCACTGGACATCAGTACCGAATACTTGCTGCGCGGTAAAATTTCAACAGAGGATACCGATTTGCTTTCCCGCAAAGTGTCCAAGCTCTCGCCGGCTCAGTATCGGCACTTGGAGGATATCATCAACAGCTATATTGCAGCGGTATCCGATCCGGCGTCGAAGAACAGTGTATAACAGAACAATACAGAAAAGTCCGATAAGACGGGCGGCAGAATGAATCTGTCGCCCGTTTGTTATTTCCGAAAGGACTGTAGGGTGCCGACGATGGCAGACAGGCTGGCATTATCCAAAGGTAGCGTATCATCCTGGCAAGTGGGAGATTTTTGTTGTGGCAACGGGTTCTGCGGCGAATGAAGATGCTGGATGACCATGCTGCGGATCAACTGCTCCAGAGCGTTCTTTGATATCGGTGCAGCGGTGCTGGAAACGCCATCTACATAACATAAAATTGCGTTTGTCAGAAATTGTGCTTTCTGCCGCCCCTGCTCGTTCAGCAACTGCGCGGCACGTCGCTGCTGCGGGTCTGAAAGGGCAAATCGGAGCGTGAATTTTCCGGGATCTTTTTTATTGACCATTGTGACCAATTCTTTCTGCCTGATAGAGTAGCTGGAATCCGCGCACGTTTGCGGCAACGTCATCGATAAATACGGGATGAACAACTTTGCCGGATGCTTCGATTTGCCGACGCAGAAGCAGTGCACCACCGCCGGAAAAAACAATGTGTCCGCTTTTCAGCTCCAGCTTTCGTTCCCGCAGATCGCTGAGCAAATCGTTGGCAAATGCCTGTGCCTGCTCCAAGATGATTTGTTGAACAGTATCCGGCTGCACCGTCGGCTGACCCAGCAAAACAGCATCAATCTCCGTCTCATCCAGAAGCAGGTCCAACTCGGCAGCAACTTTGGAGCGTATCTTATTGTAGAGTAAAATGACACCGTTTTCCAGTGAGTCACAAATATTTAGATCGGCACGGCCGTTGCAGAGCTGGAGATAGTCTGCGGTGAAGCCGCCGATGTCCACGATCAGAGCGCGGGGAGAAGTTTGAAGTGTCTGGAAAACGGTAACTGCCGCAGCATAGGATTGCGGATAGCAGGAAACCTCGTCAATCAGGATGTTGTATTCGATCCCATGAAATATAAATTGGACGGGTCCACGGTTCAGAAAATAGGCTGAGAATTTGGTTTGCTGCGCGCCGTAGTGCGCAGGAGGAAGTCCAACAGCCAACTGGATGCGGATGATGCCAGCATAATTGATTGCCGCGGGCTGCAGCTCATATGCGATTGCAAACAGCGTCAGGACGAAGAATCGGTCATCGTCTGTTTTGTCACGGCGGTATGGAATCCGCTGATTGGACAGAGCATAATATATTCCTTGATATTGCAGGGTTTCTCCATTGAAAGGCTCCGTTCTGCTGGAGACTAATCCGGATGTAAACGGTGCATGATGGATAGTCTTAATTTGTTTGTTCCCATGGTCGATTGAAATTAGCATTTGTCTTTACCTCCTATACTTCTCTTATACGTATGGGGTACGGCTAATTTCAACAACAGACAAAAACAGAAAATCTTCCATGCCATCACAAGTGCAAATGACATGGGAGATAGATATCTATTTCATACAATTTTTCTCCAACTAAGACTTATGCGCCCATCTATATAAACGATATGGGAATACTGTTTTCGAAAAAAATTAAAGAAAATACAATTTGGGGCATTTATTACATTTAAGAGACTTTTTTGCCTAAAATGACAAGCAAGAAAGGATGTATTGCGTCTTAAAACAGTGTATACAATCAGAAATTGCGATTTGCGTTGTATCACCTGACATTGAAAACATAACAGTAGAGCACTCCAAGAAACAAAAATCACCGTTGGAAAGAGCTTTTTCCAACGGTGGTTTTATCTTGGCTTTTAATAGATATTGATATCAATGATGAGCACGCAGCAGCGCTGTCGTTTTCAGGCTGACGCCCATCAGGTCGCGTTGTGCTTCTCTGGACAGATGGCAGGTCGGCATCAGAAATGTCAGGGCCTTTTGAATATGCTGGAGATCGCCAGCGGAGAGACGACCTGTGTGCAGATGCTCCAGCACGCGGGTATAGGAATCCTTCAGCGCAGCGGATACAGCCGGACGAAGAAAATAGGTGGAGATCAGGCCGCCGATCAAAGCGGCTTCGTTGTCAGTGTATTGCATGATGTACCTCCTCGCTGTGGTGTCAAACAAACGGGAGTATGATACCACAAGATGCTGTGGCTGACTATGCGCGAAGTGACGAAATATGCGGAGAAAAATTGGCGCAATTCAGGCTTGACAAATGCCTTTTGGCATAAAATGACCGTGCGGTTTCAAGGAAACTACACGGTCGCTGTTATTCTATGATGAAAATATGGTAGATATAGGCCGCGTCAAACTTGATTTTGCAGATATAGACATATTGGTTGATAAACAATGCCCTTAAACCATGCTTACCCACCAGTGTATGCGAATCGCCATTGCTTATAGGACATCGGATAAACGTGGTAGCTGCCTAAATTGTCAAAAGCGTATTTGGCAAGGTAGACAAGATATGCTTCTTTTGGTCCGGCCGCATCCGCGTCGGCAATCGCGGCATCTTGAAGAAGAATGCCACGTTGTTCCAACTGCGCAAACTCTTTGACCAGATATGCAATCGGGCCATCTCCAATTTCTTGAAAAGCACGATTATCATCAACTTTCAGATATGCAATGATGGTGCGCTCCATTTCAGTGCCTCCTTTTCTGCAGTTTTTATCTGTTGAACTGCCGCAATCAGTTCTCGCATACAGTCAAAAAATTTCTGTGAGCATGGACTTCTTTTTGCACGGTAGTAGGTAACGGAACCGCAAAAGTCTTCCTGAATATTTGCGGCTGCCAAACGCTCCTTGATCCATCCCTGTGTACGGAGCGGCACGTTGACATGGTACTCGCGCATCAAATACAGAATTAGTGAGGTTTCGACAAGCGTGCCATCTTCTTTGTAGTAGCAGAGCGAATTGTTTTGCAGCGTGCCGCCGTTAATGATAATTTGCAGTGCAGCGGAAATGATCTTTTCTTTTTCTGCGTTGACAGATTCCCAGTGTGCACGTTCCTGCTTGGCAATCTGTGCCTGCCGCATTTCATCCTCCTGCTGCTTAAGCGACCGATAGATTTTGGAAAGCTGTATGCAGTGGTCAAGCTCATCCGCCATCAATGCGCCGATATAATCCGGGAAGGTTTTGCCTTCGCTTTCCTTGCTGGCGGTATACCGCATAAGATGCTCATTGAGGATACCGTGGATATAGTCTGCCTGCCGGGGCGATTCTTTGCCCAGATGGTAGATCACAGTTCTCTCGATTGCGACAGCTTCCTCAATAGCGCTCTTTTGCAGACTGTCAAAATACGTTCTCCGATGTTCTGCACTGCCATACAGTTCCCGCATAGCCGGCAAATACCCACAATGTTCGGTCAGAAAATATTCTGTCATGCCAAGCGGTGCGAGGTATCCGTGGATCTCAACGTATAGCAGGTAGCGGTCAGATTCCCCGCGGGGATAGTCTTTATCTGGCGTTCCTGCTTTTGTCCAAAGACGATAGCGGTGCTCTCCATCGGAAACATCATAGAGGTGGACAGCACGGATTCTGCGGCCGCCACAGTTAAACATGCCGTTACAAAACAGCGGCATCATCAGCTTTGCATCAGACATCCGGCACCCCTCCATTCATAATGCAGCATGCGGGGACAGCGATGTCCACGTCAATTACCATCAGATACTCCTCGGTGAGATGTTCGTAGCGCCAGCTTGCGTGTAAGTAATGCTGCAAAAGCGCCCGGGAGAACTCCATGCTGAAAGAGCGCGTCTGGTTAGATTCTTCTGGGATCAGATCAGGAAAGTCTACCGTGGTTGCGGAAAGCGCATCCAGCAGACTGTGAAGCTCCGGGATGGTGAACCTTTCGTTTATCGAAGCAACGCACCAGTAGTCATAGTCTTCTACCATCCTGCACAGCTGAATCGGACGCTGCAGCAGCGTTGTCAGGTGCTTCGAGAGAATGGATGTGCAATCTTCCCAGCACAGAAGGACTGCGCCAGTGATTCTGGATTGACTCATATAGAACCTCCATTTTGGGCCAGCTGTTCCTGCAGAAATGCAAGCAGCTGGCGATGATTGTGTTCAAACTGCTCCTGAAAGGGCTTGCTCAGGTCATAATTCCAGTAGTGGTAAAACAGGAACTGGAACAGCAAATGCTCGATCTGCGCAGGCGTCATTTGCTGGAGCAGCTTGCCATACTGCCGGATCGCCGCGTAATCGGCTTTCACAAAACGTCGGGCATCCTTGGAAAAGTTCTCATAAAACCAGTCGCTGACCCGGATGCGGCCTTTGCCGAAGTGACCGGGGTAATCCGTGCAGAGAAAATACTCGAAGTCCTTACCGCGCCGCCCTGCATCCACTGTGAATGGGTACATTCGGCAGGCGCGCGGCCGATGTGCATAGACGCTGCAATGATTCCTGTTTAGGAAAATGCAATGTTGATCTTCGCCCACGGCGTTCAGCAGAAAAATCGGAAAATACGGTTCCAGCGGCATGGGGTGTGCGTACTGCGCACAGATATCCTCCGGCTTGAGACTTTGTCCTTCGCTTTGAAAATGAAGCGCAAGCTGATAAACATCGTATGGCTCCAGCATGACCTTGTTTTCTACATGGCGGCAGCAGGCGCTGCATCGCTGGCACTGGAACGCGATCTTTTGATTCCCGGAAACCGGGATAATCTGTTCGTTCATAAAACCTCCTATGGAAAAACCGCAGCCACAAAAACTGTGGCTGCGGTCAGCGGGCCCGGCGGCGATCAGACGGGAAATCGCCGCCGGGGGTTCATTCATGCAGCGACGGCCATCAGAATTGACGCCGCAACTGCTGCTTGAAGCGGAGAAAACTTCACATGGTAGTGGGTATTCAGCGTTTCAAACTTTGCTTCCTGTTCATTTTGCACCTGAATAGATGTGACTAGCGAGGTCAGAATAAACTGCCCCTCGTGGTCAATGAGCGCGCTGCTGCCGACCTTTAATGGCCGGAGCAGACGCCCGTGGAGCATCTTTGTGTGCTGATCCTTCATTTTTTCGCCTCCTTTCCGTCCCCACGGAACCGCAGATAGGCGGAATACAGACTCTTGAGCATCCGGCGCACACGCCGCGGGTCCAGCTTGTACCGCGCGGCGATCTCCGCAATGCTGTACCCATGCAGACGCAGCAGCGCAAACGTGGCCTGCTGCGGTGTTCCGCATTTTTGCAGCTCCGAGAAGAAATATGCTTCTGGCAATTCTGCGTCGCAGACGGTCTCTCTGCGGCCGCAAAGCGCACAGTAGGCTTCCTCCGCTTGTCTGCGCCTGCTCTCTCCGCGCTTCCATGACACGATGCTCTGCTGCATCGCGCGGTAAGCGACGGTGGAGAACGAAAAGCGGCGCAGATGGGCGTGGGAGCAATAGCGCTCCACAGCGCGCAGATAGCCCATGACGGCAAGATCGTAATATTCGCCAGGATCATACCGCTGCTCCTGCAAAAACGCATAGACCAGCTTGTGATTCTTTTCGGCAAATCGCATCTGCCATTTGCTTAGCGGAGCAAGCTTTGTTGATTGCTTTTGTTTAGAGTGGCAGCTCGTCGCGTTCGCCGTCAATGACGCCCGGATAGGAAAAGTGGTCGCCGTTGTCGGCAAGCTCCAAGGGAGCCGTGCCGGTGAGTGATTCTACATCGGACTTGTAGTTCTCCACACGCTGCGCCAGAAGCGATTTGACCTGCTCTTTGAAATTTGCTGCATAGCTTTTAACGGCCGCAAGACCTTCCCCCTCAAGATCCCGCACCTTTCGGAAGGTAGCAACGCTGTAAGTATAGCCGCCGCTTTCCGTGCGCTTCAGGCCAATCTCCACGATGGCAGAATAGCTGGGGCGCCGGCGGGCGACAAAGGCGAGATTCATGAAATCATTGAACGGGCGCAGGCTTGTGGGCGGCAGGGAGAGCTGCAGCGGAAGATACTCGCCGCTGCGCAGCAGATAGACCTGCCGCATATTTTTGCAGGCTTTTCCGCTGCCGTTTGCCGTACTGCCGAATTGGTTGAATGCACAGGCTGCGCAGACGCCGCCCGGTTCACCGTAGCCCTGCTTGCCGTCGAAGGACTGGCAGAATGGCGGCACGTTGTCGTCGTACTCGCTGCCCTCTGGCCAGTAGGCGTTGGCGAGATGGTGATAGAGGATCACGCCGACGAGCTTACGCTCATAGTCGGGGTTGTCCGGGTCGTCGCTGCGGATCTCAAACTGCAAGTTTCCACCGCCGGGGATCTTGACCCGCTGCATGGTCATCTGCAGGCCGTCCATATCGTCGGCAAGATCCTCGCTCGAAAAATCGCTGTCCAGCGCTGTGGGAAGTACAAAATTCTGATACACATCAACTGCGGTGTTATTCTGAATACTCATAAAGAAAACTCCTTTTCAAATTTTACTGTCTGCCGTTATGCGGCAAGTTTTGTGACCTGTGTCTGATTGATCTTTTGCAGCAGCAGCGGCGACATCGTCATCACGCTGTAGCCGATCTCCTCCAGCTTCGTCGCACGGTCGTAGCTTTCAACATCCTGACTGAACCGCGTGACGGCGTTCGCCAGACCGTAGAGCGTAAAATCTCCATCCTCGATCAGATGCTGCAAAATGCCCTTGCCTTCTTCCTCTAAGATACCAAAGCTGGAACCGGCGAGCTTGACAAGACCGGGCAGGTCCTGCGTGTTGAGCTGCGCCTGCTTGCTTTCTCGCATCCGCTCCAGAACCGTCGAGAATCTGGCTTCGTCAACGGCGGCGCGCACAGTGTCCTGAATCTTCAGGACAAATGCACGATCCTCGGCGTCCAGCGTCTGCTGCGAATAGAGGGCAAAATTGACATCCGTGGTGTTCACGCGACCGATGTGTGTCCGGCGGGTGCCGGCTTCGTTCACCACCATACCGTTGGAGCATACCAGCCGGTAAATAAGTGGCTGAATGTTGACGGCACCAAGTCCTGTCTCGCTGTTGGAGATCATAATGCCGGCCTGCACAATATCACCGGGAACAACCTCTGCCTGCAAGCGCGGATTGACAACTTTTAGATACATCCGGTCGTCAGTGATCTCGCAGCTTTCAAAGCGTGCGCCCTCCATTTCGCCAATGATGGGAAGAACAACGCGGGCGATGTCCAGATTGTCGATGCGGCGATAGCGGTTGCTGAGAAACGCTCTGGCCTTGCCGTCCATCGTGCGCAGCAGCTTCTGCTCCGGTTCTTTCTGAAACCAGCGATTGACGTTGTAGCTCAGAAGCGCGGGATCGCGCTGGAGCATCCGGTCATAATACTTGCTGGGAATGTCCAGATAGGTGCCGATCTGCTGGTGTGCGGTCTGCTGAATTTCCAGCGGCTCGATCTGGTCGATACCCTCGCGGTCGAGCACACGGATCACAGGGCTGTCGCCCCAGGTATCCATGTGCAGGCGGTCGGTTGCGACCAGATAGTCTGCCTTTGCCTCCTGCTGGCGCAGGATCTCGCGGCTCACATCCTGAATACTGCGTCCGCTTTTCATTCGAATTTTCGCTCCCTTCTAAAAAAATTCGCAAAAAAATTACCATGATACCGCGATCTCGTGATCCTGAACACGTGCACTCAAGCCTTCGCTTTCTAACACCTGTCCCAGACGCGGCCAATAGACTTTCGGCGGGAAGGCGGTGAGGTGTTCCTGCGGAATATCCTTTGTGTCGTCATCCTCATGGACGCACACGCTGCCGTCCTCTTTCAGTGTCAGGCTGCTATGGCCGCGGGAATCCAGATCGGCGATTACACGCTCCAATACTTCACGTCCCTCCACGTCATACCAGACCTGCGGATCGACCGGCTGCTGGTTCGGCGGCGTCGGCGCATCCATACGCGGCTGCACCGGCACGACTTTCAGGAGATTACAAGAGAGATTCCCGTTGCGGTCGATCTGAACGTCCGCATAGTCATATTCTTCAATACCATACACGCGGATTCGACCGGTGCCGCCCTGCATAACGAGCGCAGTTGGGTTCCCGGTTGTCCACTCCCAGCGGGCGCTCGGATAGACCGATTTGAGATACGCAGAGATCCGATGGTTAACGTGCCGCAGCAAAAGCTGCATGGCGTCGGCATTGGCCTGTGCTGTGCTGTAGAGCGATGCTTCCCGCTGCCGTCTGGCGTCGTGCTCCTTCTTCCGGTATCCGCGGATGGAATCCCACGCGGGCTGAAGCTGGAACATGACCACCCACAGACCCCACGCCGTAAAGGTCAGGAGCAAAAGCGGGACGAGCCATGCGCCGCGCACCAGCGCCAGGATCGCAATGACCACACCGATCAGGACGGAGACACTTCCCCAGAGGGGACTGGATCGTTTCATAAAAAATTGCCACCTTTCAAATACATTTTTTTAGAAAAACAAAAAAAGAGGAACCGCACCGACGAATCATTTCTGAATCATCTGGTGCGGTTCCTCTTCCGCTGCGCCGGATTTATTCCGGCAGTTCTTCCCGGTCACCGTCGATCTGTTCGGCAGAGACGGGAAAAACCTCTGTTTCATTCTGTACTGGACGGACTGTTTCCCACTTTTGCGGAACAGGCGCCCAATCGTCCAATCTGAGCTTCAAGCGTTTATCCTTTGTGATGCCGTCTTTTTTTGTGAACTCTTCCAACTCCAACGTGCCGCTCAAAAAGATATAATCGCCGTTACTCAGATTGCACTTTGCAAGCCGCTGCGCCATGTAGCCCCATGCCCACACGTCAACAAACTGCGTGTGCCGCTGCAAACCGAATCCGACGTACTCGGCTACGGAAAAGCGGACATAGGGTTCACCCTTGGCGCTGTGCTGCAATTCCGAGCCTTGCGTGATCAGCCCGATGAGACTCGCTTTTGCCATAACACTCCTTTCTGCCACCGGCATGAATATCTATATAAAAAATGCCGGCA
>ERZ832522.1772-NODE-1772-length-28068-cov-12.799379_pt1 | contig 28068 bp, 26 predicted proteins | sample MGYA00519951_ERZ832522 | MGnify/ENA primary metagenome ERZ832522 (study PRJEB31850, sample SAMEA3708728) | human gut metagenome | biome: human gut; feature: human-associated habitat; material: faeces | place: China | collected 2014 ... | reverse complement strand
GACGCCGATGGAAAAGCATGCGCTTTGCCTCGCCGCATAAAAAACGGCCAGCAGCACTTGGCTGCTGACCGGAAAACTTTATATTTTTTCACTGTCCTCTTGACAGGGTGCGGTTCAGGCGCGATCATGCCCCGCTTTTTTTGGTGGTTGGCAGTTGAACGCTGCCGGCCGCTTTTTCTGCATCGGACAAAGCGGAGCGCTTCTGCGCTCCGCAGCAGGATATCAGAAAAGGCGGGCTGAGGCGCGCCGGGGAAGGAACAAGGTCAACAGAACCGGAGAAGGAGCGCGATCAAAGGCTCACTGGGGCGCTTCCGGGAAGAATTCACCGTGCACCGCGTGCACGGCTTTTTCATATTCCGGCTCGCTGATGCCAACGGTGATGTTGATCTCGCGCGTGCCCTGCACGATCATCCGCACGTTGATGCCGGCGCGTCCGAGCGCACAGAGCAGACGGCCGGAGACGCCCGGCTTTCCCGCCATGTCCCGTCCGACGATGGACACCGTGGCAAGCCCGTCTGCAACGCAGATGCTGTCCGGGCGGACGGCGGCGGAAATGTCCGACAAAAGCGCCTCGCGGCAGGCGGAGACCGCCGCGGCCGGGGCGATGAACGAGATGCTGCCAAGCCCCGTTGCGATGTGGTCAAAGGGGATCTCGTGCGTTTCGAGCACCGAGAGAATCCTGCGGCAGTAACCTACGGCGCTGTTCATATTTTCCTTCTCCACCTGTATGGAGCAGTAGCCCTTGCGCCCCGCGATTCCCGTGACGGGACAGGCGGAGGGAGGGCTCTGCGAGGAGACGAGGGTGCCGGGCGCGTCCGGCTGCATCGTGGAGCGGATGTGAATGGGAATGCCCATACGCCGGGCTGGCGTCACCGCGTCCTCGTGCAGCACGTTGGCGCCCATATACGCAAGCTCCCGTACCTCGTCATAGGCCATGGCGGGAATCGCCCTTGCGCTGGGCACGATCGCAGGATCGGCGCGGAAGATGCCGGGCACGTCCGTCCAGTTTTCGTAGGCATCCGACCCGGAGGCGCTTGCCAGCAGCGCTCCGGAGATATCCGAGCCGCCGCGCGGCAGCGTGTGGATGCGGCCGTCCGCGCCGCCGCCGTAGAAGCCGGGCATGACGGCACGCTCCATGTCGTGGAGCCTGTGCATTAGCGCCTGCTCCGCCAGCTTGTACTGCGGGACGCCGTCAGCGTCAAAGAAGTGCAGCTCCGCCGGGTCGAGAAACGGCCAGCCCAGCAGGGCTGCCAGCATCCGCCCGCTGAGATATTCGCCGCGGCTGGCACAGTATGCCGCAGACGCGCCGGAGCGCAGATCCTTTTCGATCTGCCGGAGTTCCGCCTCCAGATCGATGCCGAGACGGAGCTCCTGCGCGATCTGCCGGAACCTCGCAGCGACAGGTGCAAAGGCAGCTTCGGGGGCTGCGCCTGTTTTTACAGCGGCATGGCAGTCATACAGCAGATCCGTCACCTTTTTGTCCTCCGCAGAGCGCTTTCCCGGGGCGGAGACCACGACAAAGCGCAGCTCCGGGTCTGCCGATATGATGCGCTTTACCTGCCGGAAGCGGGCTGCGTCGGCCAGAGACGTGCCGCCGAATTTTGCTGTTTTCATAGGGCGTCTCCCTTCAAAAGATCGTCCATATCGTAAAGACCGGGCTGCCTGCCGCAGAGGAAGACGGCAGCCCGCAGCGCACCCTCTGCGAACAGCCGCCGGTCATGCGCCTCGTGCTTCAGACTCAGCGTTTCGGCTCCGTTCGAGATCAGCACCTCATGGATGCCGGTCACACTGCAGAGGCGGATGGAGGATATGCCGATCTCGCTGTGAGTTCGCGGTGAAAAGCCGCTGCGGCCGCACACAAGCGCTGCCTCCAGCCGCTCTTTTTGAACGGCGGCAGCGAGCATACGCGCCGTGCCGCTCGGGGCGTCCGCCTTGCGGCTGTGATGCGTCTCCACGATCTCGATCTCCGCCTCCGGAAACAGGCGCGCGGCCTCGCGCACAAGGCTGCGGAGCGCCGCAATGCCGAGACTCATGTTGCCGGAAAAAAAGATGGGGACATGCTCTGAGGCGCGCTCGATGCGCGCGCGCTCCTGCTGCGTGTGTCCGGTGGTGCCGATCACGATGGGAAGGCCGTGCTCCAGCGCAAAGCCAAGCGCGCTTTCGGTCGCGGTGTGAAAGGAAAAGTCGAGCACGACGTCGGCAGATTCCCGGATCTCAGAGAAGGACGCAAACGCGCCGTTTCCGCTGCGGCTGACCATGGGCCCTGCGGTGCAGTCCGCAAATCCGGCGTCCAGCAGCGCGCGAAGCGCTCTGCCCATCGCGCCGTTTGCTCCGTGCAGAAGGATCCTTGTCATCTCAAACACCCCATGCGTCGAGCGCGTCCAGAAGGACGGCCCGGCTTCCTTCCTCCATCGGGGTGAGCGGCAGACGCAGCGTGTCGGTGCCGTAGCCCATTTTTGCCAGCGCCGCCTTGACCGGAATGGGATTGACCTCGGAAAACAGCGCGTCGATGACGGGCAGCAGACGGCACTGGAGCGCCGCAGCGCCGCGCACATCCCCGGAGAAGAACAGCTCGCACAGCTGAACCGCCTCCTTGGGCAGCACATTGGAGAGTACGGAGATGCAGCCCTCGCCGCCCATGGCGAGAACCGGCACGATCTGATCGTCGTTGCCGGAATAGACGTCCAGACACGCCGCTGCCCTGTGAAACAGCGATACGATCTGCGAGAGGTTTCCGCTTGCCTCCTTTACGGCGGCAATGCGCGGATGCTCCGCAAGCGCGGCGCAGGTCTCGGGCAGCAGGTTGCAGCCCGTGCGGGAGGGAACGTTATAGAGGATCACAGGCCTGTCCGATGCGTCCGCGATGGCGGTATAGTGGGCAATCAGCCCGCGCTGCGTGGCCTTATTGTAGTAGGGCGTCACCACCAGACAGGCATCTGCTCCGGCGGCGCAGGCAAACCGCGTCAGCTCGACGGCTTTTTCGGTGTAGTTTGCGCCGGTGCCTGCGATGACCGGCACGCGCTCGGCGGCCCGCTTTACGGCAAAGGCAATCGTCTGGCGGTGCTCCTCGGCGGTCATTGTGGACGCCTCGCCCGTTGTGCCGCAGGTGACAAGCCCGGCGACGCCGCTTTCGATCTGCCAGTCTATGAGTCTGCCGTAGGCGTCATAGTCGATGGCGCCGGAAGATGTCATCGGGGTGGCAAGCGCTGTGGCGATGCCGCGGAAAAGTGTTTTCTGTTTCATTTGAGCTACCTCCTGTTTCTGTAGGTCGTCAAGTTCTTCTTTCCTGTTTGAGCTTTTCCAGAAATGCCTCGAGACGATCCATGCCGCGTTCGAGCGTCTGCTCGCCGCAGCAGTAGGATATGCGGATATGCCCCTCTGTTCCGAAGCAGCTTCCGGGTACTGCTGCGACCCCGGCCTCCGCGATCAGACGAAGGCAGAACGCCTCGGAGCAAAGGCCGAAGGCACGGATATCCGGGAAGGCATAAAACGCGCCCTCCGGGACGGGGCAGCAAAGCCCCATCGCATGGAGGCGGCGCAGCACCAGCGCCCGTCTTTTTGCGTAGGTCTCGCGCATCGGCGCCGTGTCGGTTTCCAGCGCCGTCTCACAGGCGGCCTGGAGCATGCTGGGCGCGCAGGTCAGAATATGCCCGTGGAGCGCAGTGAGCTTTCGGATGACCGGCGCGCTGCCCATGAGATATCCAATGCGCCAGCCCGTCATCGCCCACGGCTTTGAAAAGCTCTGGGCGATCAAAAGTCGCTCCCGCAGGCCGGGCAGGGCCGCAGGATCCGGACAGGGCCGCATGCACAGCCCGCGGTAAACGTCGTCGCAGAGTATAAAGATGGGCCTGTCTCCGACCGCGCGGCAGACGGCCGCAAGAGAGGCTTCCGTATATACCGTGCCGGTTGGATTGTTCGGGCTGTTGAGCACGAGCGCCTTTGTCCGCGGCGTGATGGCGGCGCAGAGCGCTTCATATGTCAGCTGAAAGCCCGTCCGGGCGGTGTCCAGATACACGGGAATAGCGCCTGCGAGCCGTGTCACGGTCTCGTAAAGCCCAAAGGCGGGAGTCGGGATCACGACCTCGTCGCCGGGGTCGAGGACGCCGGTCAGCGCGCAGTAAATGGCCTCCGTTGCACCGGCGGTGACGAGGATCTCGTCCGCTCCATAGTCAAGCTGACGCGTTTTTGCCTCATAGGCGGCGATCTTTGCACGAAGCGAAGCGCTGCCCTGGTTTGTGGTGTAGTGGGTACTGCCGCCTGTAAGTGCGCGGACAGCGGCCTCGCATATGGGTGCGGGCGTGGGAAGATCCGGCTCGCCGATGGTCAGCGTGATGCACTCCTCACGCTCTGCGGCAAGGGCGGTATAGCGGCGAATGGCGCTCAAAGAGAGCCCCGCGAGCGATGTGCAGAGCCTGTCTACCATACTGCGCCTCCCGCGACTGTCTCAAAATAGCGCACGCCGGCCTCAAGCACGCGCTCGTCAAAATCGAACGCCGCCGTGTGCAGCGCCGATGTCTCGCCGCAGCCCAAAAACAGAAACAGGCCGGGAAGCCGCCGCTGATAGTATGAAAAATCGTCGCTTGCCATGGTTGGCGCAGTCAGCGCCTCGATGGGAAACAGCGCAGAAGCCCTGCGGAGCAGATCGGGCGGATTCACAACAGCGGGGTAGCCCTCGCTGAAATGGACGGCGGCCGCACAGCCGCTGGTTTGCGCGACATGGCGGCTGATCGTCTCCAGCGCCTCCTGGATGCTGCAAAACGCAGCATCATCGAGCGCGCGCAGACTGCCCTCCAGCCGCGCGCTTCCGGCAACTGCATTGCGGACGCTTCCGGCCTCCATGCGCCCGAAGCCGAGCAGACTTTGCGGAGCCTGCGGAAGCGGCAATGCCGCGGCCCGGCTGTAAAACGCCACGCAGGCTGCGAGCGCGTCACGGCCGGAGGCGGCGGAGCAGAAATGTGCGCAGCGCCCCTCGGCGGTGAACGTCACCTCGGCCGAGCGCGCCATCATGGCGCCGGGCAAACCGGCGATCATCCCGGCAGAAAGACCCGGCCAGAGGTGCAGGGCAAATACGGCTTTGACGCGCAGACGCTCCAAGACCCCTGTTTCGCAAAGCCGTCTGGCGCCGCCGGTCGTTTCCTCGGCGGGCTGAAACAGCAGCAGAATGTTGTGCGGAAGCACCTGCTTCGTGCGGATCCTGCGGCCAAGCTCCAGCACCATCGCCATGTGCCCGTCGTGTCCGCAGGCGTGCATACGCCCACTGTGCAGGGAGGCAAACGGCAGCCCCGTCCGCTCCGCGATGGGCAGCGCGTCCATTTCCGTGCGAAATGCCAGCGTATCCGCTGCGCCGAAGTCAAAATAAGCGCACACAGCGCTGTCAAGCGGGAAAAACACCTCGCAGCCGAGCGTGCCGAGGACTTCTTGTACATAGTCCATGGTCTTGGGCAGCTCGTCGCCCAGCTCGGGGATGCGGTGCAGGGCGCGTCTGTCCACTGTCATGGGGGTGAGCGTTTGCATATCTGAAACCCTTTCTTGTGCGTGTTTGAATGTCATGCGCCTGCGGCTCAAAGCTCCCGCAGGGCGTCCACCAGCGCCGTCTTGGCGGCGGAGGTCTCGTCCTTGCGCTTGAGGATGCGCGCAGGGCATCCGGCAACCACGGTGTCGGGCGGTACGTCCGAGATGACGACCGCGCCCGCCGCAACGACTGCGCCCCTGCCGATGCGGCAGCCCTCGATCACCACTGCGTTCGCCCCGATGAGCACTTCGTCCTCCACGACGACGGGCGTCGCGCTTGCAGGCTCGATCACCCCGGCCAGCACTGCGCCTGCGCCGATGTGGCAGCGCGCGCCGACCATCGCCCGGCCTCCGAGCACCGCACCCATGTCGATCATGGTGCCTGCGCCCACGCTTGCGCCGATGTTGACGATGGCGCCCATCATGATGACGGCTCCCTCCCCGATCTCGACCTGCTCTCGAATGATGGCGCCCGGCTCGATCCGGGCGTTCAGCCCCTTCGTGTCCAGCAGAGGAACGGCTGAATTGCGGCAGCTGCTTTCGATCACGATATCGGCAATGGCGTCCTGCTGCGCCCGGACGGCGGGGCCGATATCCCGCCAGTCGCCAAACACGATTTTTGTCCCGTCTCCCGCCGGAAAGACTCTTGCATTCGGAAAGCTCGTGGGTGAGCGTTCCCAGAGGTAGACCTTGACCGGCGTTTTCTTTTCGGCAGTGCGGATATATTCGATCAGTTCCGCTGCGTTCATGTGTGCGCTCCTTTTCATGCTTATTTACTGTAAATTCATCATATCGGATACTTCGATGCAATACAATGCACAACAATGCGCAGATTATTGCAAAAAATGCTCATTTCGCCGCCATAAAACGCTGAACTGCCAATTTGCCGCCGCCTTCTGCGGCTGGACAGCAAAAGACCGCTGACCCGCGCTCTGCGCGCAAGGTCAACGGTCTTTTAAAGATTAAAGACAAGTATCTTTAGCAGTGACTCTGAATCATCATGCCTGATGAAGGCATGCCGATCTCGATTCCCCAGCCGGACAATAGGCATATTTTCCTATAAGTGACGCAGCAACTGCCGTTGGATGCGAAATGGCGCTTGACATATGGACGCAATATTTGGTTCCCAGATTTCCTATGTGGACTTCTTTTGTTGCAAACGGCAGAAGCCTCGCTGGTTTTACAGGCCGTATTTTTCCGCAGTGGAATCGATCGCCCTGCGGCATTTCTGCACGCCGGCCGCAATGCCATCCGGATCCTTGAAAATTGCCGATGAGAGGATCATAACGTCCGGGTTACAGGCAATCACGGGTTCCATGTTGTTCCAGCGCAACCCACCGTCCACCGCCAGCTCGCAGGCGGGGTTCTTCTCGTCAATCTCCCGACGCGCGCGCTGGATCAGATTGATGGAGCTTCTGCGCCAATCCCAGTTATCTTTGCCGTCAGTCTTGCTGACGCCATGGATGACGATTTGCAGCCGGTCAATGTCATAGATGGACTCGTCCACGAAGCACAGTGGAGTGTAGCAGCCGAGTGTCAGGCCGAGCTTCATGTCGAACTCGTGACAGTAGTTCATGATGTAGGCAAGCGGCGCGCCGATGAAGTGCTCCGCAGGGAGAATCAGCATATTGCAGCCTGCCGCAGCAATCTTTTCGATGAACAGACGATCACATTCTCTGGTATAGAAATGACATTCGATCGGCTTGTCCGTGACGGGGCGGATGCCCTCAATGATCTGGTGTCCGCCCATTAGCTGCATATTCTTTAAATCATACATGTCTGCGGCATCGGAATGGATATAGTCGGCGCCAGCGTCTGCCGCGGCCTTGACCGCGCCTGCGATGTTGCCGTAGTTTACATGTGCTAGGCCAGCAGCGATTTTAATGTGTTTCATCAGAATTTCCTCCTTATTGTGGTTCGCAGTGTGGATGCTGAATCAGCTGACCCTCCGTGACGGTCGCGACACAGCGACACCAGAGATCGCGGATCGGATTTCCGTTGAATATGGCGAGATTGGCATCTTTTCCCGGCGCAAGTGAGCCAATACGCGCGTCAAGACCGAGAATGCTTGCCGCGGTGCTGGTGATGGAGGCAAAGCCGTCCTGCTCGGATAAGCCCGCGCCGACGCACATTCCGACCGCCAAAGGCAGATACCAGAGATGGGTCGCCGGAAGATCGGTCATGATTGCGACCGATACGCCGGCTCGGCGCAGGAGTCCTGCCGTGGATAGCCGCTGCTGCATCACCTCCGGCTTTTGCGGGAAGTTGCCGATCGGCCCCAGAATGACCGGGCAACCGCTTGCGGCGATTTCATCGGCGATCAGATAGCCCTCTGTGCAGTGATCCAGCGTCATTTCAATGTCCAGCTCCTTGCGGATCCGGAGCGCTGTCATGATATCGTCAGCGCGGTGGCAATGGGCTTTAAGTGGTATTTCACGGCGGATTACGGGCAAGAGAGACTCAAGCTGCGGATCCCGCGCGGGCGGCTCAGCGGAACGCTCGGCTGCCTGCTGACGCTTCTGCTCGTACTCCTTTGCGCGGTAGAGCGTATCGCGCACAAGCGCGGCGATCGCCATTCGGGTGACCGGCGCGCGGCGGTCGCGGCCGAACGAGTTTTTTGGATTCTCGCCAAAAGCTGCCTTCATGGCCAGCGGCGTGCGGAGCACCATTTCATCCACAGTACTCCCCCATGTGCGCATGGCGACAAATTCCCCGGCAAGGGGATTGGAACTGCCCGGCCCGGTCGCCACGGTCGTGACACCACTTCGCAGCGCGATGGCGAACTCCGGGTCAAAAGGGTTGATGCCGTCGATCCCGCGAATCTGCGGTGTGACCGGGGCTGAGATCTCGTTTCCGTCGTCACCGGGAAAGCCGATGGCGGTTTCATAAATGCCGACGTGGCAGTGTGCGTCGATCAATCCTGGCAGCACATAGCCGCCCTGTGCGTCATACTCCTGCGCGCCCTGTGCGTCGAGGTGCTGTCCGACGGCGCAGATTTTGCCATCCTCGATCAAAAGCTGACCGTTTTCCAATGTTCCCTGTGCGCTCATCGTCACAATGCGTCCATTCTTTACCAGCAAGCGTTTCATCCGATCACCTCGTTCATTTGATTTAAAAGTGCCTGCGCGCGCAGACCGATGTCCCGGATGGAGGCCGGCTCAAACGGGCTTTGCAGCCCAGCCTGCCACAGCGTATCATGGAAGCCAAAGCGGCCGCTCTGCCGCAGCAGTTCGAGATAGCAGCGCCATGCGGCGGCGTGATCTGTTTCGTCCATGAAAAGAAATTGCAGGGCGCAGGTCTGCGCAAGCGCGTAGTCGATGTAATAGAACGGCCACTTGTAGATATGCGTCTGCCGCTGCCAAGCGCGCCCTTGATCGAGAAAACCGCCTGGCTGATAGCGCCGCCATGGCAGATAATGCGCCTCGATCGAACGCCATAGCTCCAGCCGCTGTGCCGGGGTCAGATCCGGCTCGTCATAAATGTGCGTCTGGAACGCATCAACCGCGGCGCCGTATGGCAGGAAAGCTAGCGCGTTTTTCATGTGGAGCATTCGGTAGCGCGCGGCGTCCTTTTCGTTGTAGATCCGGTCAAGATACGGCCAGATGAAAAACTCCATGGACATTGAGTGGATCTCACTGACGTCATTACAGGCCTCGCAGCTATCCACGAACGGTTCGCCGCGCTTGAGGAAGCTGTGCAGGCCGTGACCGCACTCGTGCGCGAAGGTTTTGATGGCGTCGGGGCTCCCGTCGAACGTTTCAAAGATGAACGGCAGGCGGTAAAGCGGGAGATGATTGGAATAGGCGCCGCGGATTTTGCCGGGGCGATTGTCCAGATCGAAAAAACGCCAGCGGCACAGCTCGCGGTAAAAGACATCGGTTTCCGGCGAGAGTGCGCTGAAAATGCCTTCGAATAGTCCAAGCAGGTCGTCTGAGCGCGGTTTCGGCGCGTCACCGGGAAAGTCCGCGTCCTCGTCGTAGGACCAGAGTGTATCGAAACCCATGCGGTGCTTCTGGTGGGTGTAGATCTCTGCGACAAGGGGCGTGATCTCCGCAGCGATGGCGGCTCGGAAGCGCGCGGCCTCATCCCTGCCATAGCTGGTTCTGGCTTGCCGGGCATAGCCGATCTCGGTAAACGATGAAGCTCCCAGTTTCTGCGCGATCCGCGTGCGGACGCGGGTCAGCTCGTCATAGAGCCGATCCAGTTCAGGCGAAGCTTCGGCGAACGCCTGCTGGCGCAGAAGATCAAGCTTGGCGCGCTCGGCGCGGGTGTGCTGCGTTTGCAGCGCGGACAGCTCTCCAAGGCCACGGCGAACGCCGTCGACCTCGACAGCAAGATTGGCTGTAACGCGGGAGTAGGCCGCAGAAAGGCGGCCCTCCTCCTGAATGTCCGCAACGACCTGCTCGGAAAAGGCGCGCGCCGTGACCTCCGCGCGGCGGAAAATCTCGCCGCCGAGCTGTTCCTCCAGTTCTTTCCGCCACGGCGAGGCGCAAAGCGCACTGCCGAGACGGGCGTTCAGCGCATCAAACTGCGGCAGGACGTCGTCGAACCACGCAGACTCTTCTGCCCAGAAGGCATCGTTGGTATCCCCCGTGTTGTGCGACTCGCAGAGCACCGCCATCGTCATAAAAAGGCGGCGCGGCGCGTCCAGCTCAAGAAGGGAAAAGTAGGCGTCCTCCCAGCACGGCGCGTCCTGAAATTGCTTGACACCTTCCGTAATCTGCTGAGAAAGGCGCTCCCACTGCGGACGGCGGTATGGGAGGCGTTCGAATATCACCATCGCATCCCTCCGTTAAAAATCGTAGCTGTCGTGCAGGATCCGCACCATCGTTTCTTTCGGCGCGAACGGCAGGTAGTTCAGCAGCGGGTGCGCCTCGGCGGACGCCTGCTCCTGCTCGGTCAGGCCGAGTGCACGGAAACTGTGGAAGAGATTGATCCTGCGCAGGAACTGCTCCATCCGTGCGGGGAGCTGTGCAGCGGCCTGTGCGTCCGTTGCCGCCGAGAGCGCAGGATCGAACACGCGCGCAACAGCGGCACATTTTTCTGGTAGCTCGGCGCTGATCCAGCGGAGAAAGGCAGGGTAGATGGTGGCGAGGCACTGCCCGTGCGCCATGCGCGGTGCAATGCCGCCGATGATCTCGCTGAGCGGGTGCGGCAGCGTCGCCGACGCATTTGCCAGCGAGATGCCGGCGAATACGCTGGCCTGCGACATCTTTTCACGCAAATCGAGGTTTTGCGGATCCTCCATGAGCTTTGGCAGCGCGTCGACGATCAGTGCCATCGCCCGCAGACCGATCAGCATGGTATACGGCGAGCTGAATTCGCGCAGATAGCTCTCAAAGGCGTGCGTGAAGGCATCGAAGCCGGTGATCGCCGTCATGCACAGCGGAAGCGTGCGCGTCAGCGCCGGATCGATGATCGAGACTTTGGGGAACGCCTTGTCATGGTAGATGCAGTCCTTGGCGTCCTGCGTCGGATCGGAAATGACCATGGCCTGCGTCACCTCGCTGCCGGTGCCCGCCGTTGTGGGTACTGCAATGAGCGGAAGCACCGGGTCGGATGGCGCGTCATATGATTCAAACGGGCTGGTATAGGTCTGGATGACCTGCTGCCAGTTGATCTGCCCGACCTTGTAAAACAGAGAGATGGTCTTGGCGGTATCGATGGAGCTGCCGCCGCCGACGGCGACCAGAACCTCAATCTGCTCGCGGTTGACCAGCTCGATTGCCGATTCAATGTTTTGAACGGTCGGATTTGGCACGACCTTGTCGAAATGGACGACCTCCAGACCGGAGCGCTGAAGAAGCGATTTGACGCGATCATAGAGCGGACGCAGAACGTCCTCAGTGTTGGTGGTCGTGACAAGCATGCACTTTTTGCCGTAGGCAGCGGTGACCTCGCCAATCCGGTCGAGGCTGCCTGTACCGAACTGGATCCTTGTTGGCTGATAAAAACGATACTGTTCCATAGTCTTCTCCTCTTTTTAATAAAGGCGCGTTCCGTTCAGGATCAAATGCTTTTTGCCGGTTACGTAATTGATGTTTTTGAAAGGGTCGCCATCCGCCCAGCAGAGGAACGTCGCATCCTTGCCGGCGGCAAGCTCGCCCAAACGGTCGGAAATGCCCATAAGCGCCGCAGAGCCGACGGAGGCGGCAGTAAACGCCTGTTCCGGCGTAAGGCCGGCCTCGACCATCAGCACAAGCTCATAATACGCCTTGTCAAAGGGGTCGTAGGTGTTGCCCGCGTCGGTTCCGAACGCAATATTCACGCCACGCTCGGCACATTTTTTGAGCATGTCGCGATGGCGCTGGACGACGGATTTGCTGCGCAGATGGTCGGGATTGTTCGGCTCGCGACGCAGCCCCTCCTCCACGGCGTAATAGGGTGCAGAGAGCGTCGGCACGAGATAGGCACCGCGGCGGCGCATCTCATCCATGATCTCCTCACTCATAAATACGCCGTGCTCGACAGAGTCCACGCCGCACCAGATGCCGCGGCGGATCGCCGTGACGCCGTGGGCGTGGATGGCAACCTTTCGACCCATGGCGTGCGCGGCGTCGACCGCAGCCTGAAGCTCCGTTTCGGTCAGCTCGCATGGCCCTGGTTCCGGGCCGGGCGAGTTGACTCCGCCGGAAACCATGATCTTTACGACGTCGGCGCCCGCCTTGACGATCTGACGGACACCGCGCGTCATGGCATCCGCTCCGTCACACTCCAGCCCAATGGCGCCGCCGTGTCCGCCGGTCGCGCAGACGGCAAGCCCGCACGCCTGCACCAGCGGGCCAGGTATAGATCCGGCACAGATCGCATCGCGCAGGCCGAGCGCGTAGCCGTTGACAGAGCCGAGATCGCGGCAGGCGACGACGCCCGCTTCGAGCAGCTGCCGGGCATGATAGACGCCACGGCAGATCATATTGGCAATCTCCGCGGAGGTCGGACTGCGTATGAACAGATCCGAGCAGAGCAGGTGTACGTGGCAGTCTATGAGACCGGGCGTTGTGACGCCGGGCAGCCGGACGCGCTCCGCGTCCGGCGGGCAGGGAATAGTCTCCCGCGTGCCAAGGGACGCGATCTTGGCATCCTCAGTCAAGATGACGAAGTCCTTCACAAAGGTACTGCCGGTGAACAGCAGCTCTCCGGTATAGTAAGTTTTTTTCACTTCGACGCACTCCTTTCAAGCGGCTCATTCAACGCTTCTGTTCCGGGCAGGACAAAGCGCCCCTCGCGGATGATGGCGACCTCCGTATCGTCTGGGCGAACACCGATCAGCGCGGCAAGCTGCTCATAGGGAAGCGTGATATCGGTATGTACATTATAATAAACGTCCAGATCCTCATGGCGGCGCGCAGTTCGTTCGTTTTCCCGCGCGCACATCTGCTTATGGTCGAGCAGATTGCGGATCGGCGCATCTTCGCCGCGCGCAAAGCAGGGATCGCCGACAGCAATATGCGGACCCATCTTTTCCAGAAGCAGGATCGGAAGTCTGGAAAACAGGTCGTGCTCCTTTGCAATCCGGTACGCCAGCGTATTGCTACCGATGGCAAATTCTCCGATGGTGAGTGTGTCGTGACCCTGAAGCAGATGCTCGCGGACATATGCGCGGCCAGCCTCCGGGGTGTCAAATCCGCCACAGGCGTAGTCGGTGATATATCCGTCGGTAAAGCGGAGAATCAGATCCGGAAAGTAGACGTCCCGCAGATAGATGTCCTGAACGTGGAGCGTCCCGTTCGTGCCGGTAAGAAGCGGCGTAGTAAACAGCTCTCCGTGCGGAACATTCAGATCGCCGCCACAGTTGAGGTAGGCGGTCTGCACCTCGGGGTGCTCAGGCAGACGCGTGCGGATGGACAGCTCGGTCTGATTTCCGGCCGCACCGGAAACGCGGACGCAGCAGCAGGTGTCAAGTACGTCGATGATCATCTGCTGCAAGCGCTCATAGCAGTCGGACTCCGTTGTGTTCAGCGCATAGAACGCGTCAAACAGCGGGGGGAGCGACGCTCCAAACAGGGCGTTTGGGAAGGCGATTTTGCAGAACGAGATGTCAGAAGGAGCAAGATAGCGCGTGTCCTGCCGCCGATTGAAATCCTCGTATGACGCAAGGCGTGCGCGGCGCGCGGCGGAGGGCTGATACTGCTCCGGCGGCATCTGCGCAACGCCGCCCCGTGCGCCGAACTGATCGATACCGATCATGCCGCAGGTGTCGCTGAGGACCGCGGCATAGCGGTCATAGGCAGCAGCAAGCGCGTCAAGCAGCGCTGCGAGAGACTTCTCGCTGAGGCAGGCCGCGCGGTCGGCACTGTGCTTCATGGCGTAGGTGCCGCCGCGGCTCAGACAGTGCGGTCTCAATAAAATAGGCCGCAACCCCCGTGCGTCCAGCACTCGGAGCACCGCCTGCACAAGCGCCTCCTGTCCGACGCAGTAGTACATTCGCACATGAGTGCGGTCGCGGCGGTCGCGGCTCTGGCTAAGGAAGCCGTGCAGAAAGGCAGAGACAATATGCTCCGCGATGTGCTGCACGTGCTCTGGCGGATAGCGGAACCAGAACGCCGCCATCGCGCGTTCCTCCTCGGTGATGGGTAAGCCATAGCCACGCATCCAGTCCATATCGCCCGCGGCGGCACTGCGAACAACAGCCTCCCAGAGGTTTTCACTTCCGGCACATGTCAGCTCACGCACGTATCGATCGGCAATTTCGGCACTGTGGCGCGCGGTCCAGTCGCTGAGCAGCGCTTCGACCGACGCCCAGTCATCCTCGAGGTGCTGCTCCAGTTCCGCCGCTTCAGGCGGAAGCCATGTTTCTGTGAGGCCTGCAAGCAGCTCGTGCTGCACGCTGTCCATGGTCAGGTCTCCCTCCTTCTTTGGAAATACAGCATGGGCGGGGGCAGGCCCATACGAGACTGTCCCCGCCCGATTCAAACGCTATTTGTTACCAGCGGGATCACTTTGCAATCCAGACATGCTTGAAGTCGAACTCGTAGCCGTAATTCTTCATCATCAGGCCGCGAATGCCCGTTTGGGTAACCCAGTGATTCTCGGCATAGACCTGCGGGATGTAAATAAAGTTGTCAAGAACCATCTTTTCAACGTCCATCCAGGTCTGAATGCGCTCGTCACCGGTCTGCATATGTGCCTTCTCGACAAGAGAGAGGAACTCCTCATTGTCCCACTTGCCCTCGTCGTAGATAAACTGCATGAAGCCCTGCGGGTCGCGATAGTTGGAGTCCTGACCGCCACCGATTACGCAGTCAAAGGTGCCTTCCATCAGCATCGGAAGGATGACGTTAAACTCGAGAACGCTGACGGGCATCTCGACGCCGAGGTTGGTCTTCCACATCGCCTGAATGGCCTGTGCCTGGATTTTGCCGCGCTCAAGGCACTGGATGGAGAAGCCCTGCTGCAGATCCAATACGGTCTTGCCAAGCTCGTCAAGACCCATTTGGAGAAGCTCTTGTGCATGTGCGATGGCGGTGCTGTCGGAGGCGTCGGTCACGATCGGACCGGCCTGCTCACGGAAGTCGCCGCCGGCAAGGCCGCGGACGCCGTAAGGCACAAGGCCGTAGGCCGCGAGGGAGGCGTCACCCATGACCTGTTCAGCAAAGATCTGACGGTTAAAGGCAATGGAGAACGCCTCGCGGATGTTGATGTTGCCGAGGAACTCGTTGGCGGGGTTGAACTCGATGAAGGTGTTGCGGAGCAGTTTGTTGGTGACAAGCGTCGGATCGCCGGCGTACTGCGCGAGCTGATCGTTGGGAACATTATACAGACTCAACTCGCCGGTCTGGTACATGCCAAGGATGGTGTTGGCGTCAGTGGTGATGGTGATGTTGATGGCTTGGAGAGCAACATTGTCTGCATCCCAGTAGTTTTCGTTCTTCTCAAGAACGATGGAGTTCTGGCTGGTCCACGCGGAAACCCTGAATGGGCCGGAGGCGACGATCTTCTCCGCATCAGTGCCGTAAAGCTCGCCGTATTTGTCGGCCGCCATCTTCTGGATGGGGGCCATGGCGTCAGAGGTCAGCAGATCAAGGAAGTAGTCGCAGGGCTCCGCCGTGGTGATCTCAAGCGTGTGCGCATCAAGCGCCTTGACGCCGACATCCTCCACAGAGGCCTCGCCGCTAAAGTACTCGGAGGCGTTCTTGATGATGAAATACCGGTAGGCGATGGAGGAACCAAGCTCCGGATCAATCGCGCGGAGGATGCTGTTGGTCACATCGTCCATGGTGATCTCGGTGCCGTCCTCCCACTTTGCGCCCTCGCGGAGCGTGAGAGTGTGGACGGTGTTGTCCTCGCTGGCCATGTAGTCGGTCATAATGCCCGGCTCATAGCCTTGCTCGTTGTCGGCGTAGCGGAACATCGGCTCATTAACAGCGGCAATGATGGTGCTGGCGCTGCCGGAGTTGTTGACCCACGGATCAATGGTGCCTGGATCGTTGCCGACATAGTATCCGAGCGTCTGATCCTCCGCCAGCATGTCGGATTCCATGCTGCCGTCCGTCTCGGCGTTTTCCGGCTCACCGGACGTCTGTCCGGGCGCCTGTTCTGGCTGGGTGCTGCCGCCGGGGGCACCGAGGCTTTCCTTGCTGCCGCTTTTGCTGCAGGCGGCCATGCCAAGCAGCATGAGCAGCGCAAGAAGAATCGCAAGAATCCGGGTCAAGGCATTTTTCATTTGTGTTCCTCCTTGTTTTTTGTCTTTGTTTTTGATTCGCGGCACATCCCGCGGGATCAATTTTGAACGATGTGGCAGGCAACCTTATGCCCCGGCGCCACCTCACGAAGCGTTGGCGCACGCTCAAAGCACTCAGGCTTGACATACCGGCAGCGTGTGCAGAAGTTGCAGCCTTTCAGCACATGGATGGGACTGGGGATCTCACCCTCCAGCTTGATCCGTCGGCGCTGCTTTTCCACCTTCGGATTTGCGACCGGGATCGCGGAAAAAAGCGCCTGCGTATAGGGATGGAGCGGATGCTCATAGAGTTCCTTGTTGTCGGCATATTCAACGACGCTGCCGAGGTACATGACGGCAACACTGTCGGAGATGTAGCGGACCATGGAGAGGTCATGGGCGATAAAGATGTAGGAAAGCCCTGCTTCCCGCTGAAGATTGAGCAGCAGATTCATGACCTGCGCCTGAATGGAAACATCCAGTGCGGAGATCGGTTCGTCGCAGATCATCAACGCCGGACTCATGGACAGCGCGCGGGCGATGCCAATGCGCTGGCGCTGGCCGCCGGAGAATTCATGCGCGAAGCGGTTGGCGTGCTCTTCGTTCAGCCCGACCTTGTGCAGCAGCTCGACTGCCATTTCCCGACGTTCTTGCTTGGAGAGGTGGATGGCGCTGTTCAAATCCCAGCCCTCCGCGATGAGGTCGGTGACGGTCATGCGCGGGTTCAAGCACGCATAGGGATCTTGAAAGATCATCTGGATGCTCCGCGCAAGCTCCTGCCGGAAACGCTTGGTGCTCTTGCCGCTGATGTCCCTGCCGTCGAGGAGGATGCGTCCCTCGGTCGGATCGTAGATGCGGATGATCGTGCGCCCGAGCGTTGACTTGCCGCAGCCGCTTTCTCCGACGATGCCGAGCGTCTTGCCGCGCTCGACCTCGACGCTGACACCGTCGACCGCCTTTACGACTTTACCGCCCCGAACAGGAAAGTACTTTTTCACGTTTTCCGTGGCGAGAATGATGTCCTTAGCCATTGCGCACAACCTCCTGCTCGGTGATGGGGTTGACCGTAACCGGCGCTTTCTGGTGATACAGCCAGCAGGAGGCCCAGTGCCCCTCGCCAGTCTGGGGTGTGGCGGCCGGGTAGGCCTGTGCGCAGACTTTCATTGCGTATGGACAGCGCGCGGTGAACGGACAGCCGGCAGGCGGTGAAAACAGATCGGGCGGTGAGCCAAGGATGGGATGCAGCGGCTTGCGGCTGCTGGTGTCCTCCGGCGGAATGGACTGGAGCACGCCCCATGTGTAGGGATGGGCGGGATGCTCGAAAATATCATCTGCTTTACCGTATTCCATGACCTTTCCCGCATACATGACCGCGATGCAATCGGCGATGTTGGAAACGACGCCGAGGTCGTGCGTGATCATGATAAGGGCGGTGTTGTACTGCTTTTGAATGTCCTTGATGAGATCAAGGATCTGCGCCTGAATAGTGACGTCAAGGGCCGTGGTCGGCTCGTCGGCGATCAGAAGCTTTGGATTGACCGCCATGGCCAGCGCGATCATGGCTCGCTGACGCATGCCGCCGGAAAACTCATGCGGATACTGCTTGTAACGCGTTTCCGGGCTTGGGATACCGGCAAGGCTGAGCGTCCGAATGGCTATCTGCTTGGCCTCCGCCTTGTTCTTCACGCCGCTTTTCAGGATGCCCTCGACGATCTGCTTGCCGATGGTCATGGTCGGATTCAGGCTGCTCATCGGATCCTGAAAGATCATGCGGATCTCACTTGCGCGCACGGATTCCATCGCGCGCTTGGAAAGCGAGAGCAGGTCGCGGCCTTCAAAGAGAATCTGACCACGCTTGTAAATGCCCTTTGGGCTGCTCGGATTCAGTCGGATGATAGACTTGGCCATAACGGATTTGCCGCAGCCGCTTTCTCCCACGATGCCAAGACATTTCCCGCGCGCAAGCGTGAAGCTCACGCCGCGAACCGCCTGAACCTCGCCTGCGTATGTACGGAAAGAAAAAGCAACATCCTGTACGTCCAGCAGGACGGTTTCCTGCGTTTCGGCTGGAGTGGTGTTGTTTGTTGTCGCCATAGCTGCCCCTCCTCACTTTCTCATGCGCGGGTCGAGCGCATCTCGAAGCCCGTCACCCATCAGGTTGAAGCAAAGCATTGTGATACAGATCAAAAGAGCCGGGAAAAGGAGCTGATACGGGAAAGTCAGGAGCTTGTTCGCACCGTCACTTGCCAGAACGCCCCAGCTTGCAAGCGGCAGCGGGACGCCGAGGCCGATATAGCTCAGAAACGCTTCGGAAAAGATGGCGCTCGGGATGACGTTCGCCATGCTGATGATGATGGGGCTCATCGCGTTTGGAAGCAGGTGCTTCAGGATGATCCAGAGGCTGCCCGCACCCATGGTGCGGCTGGCGAGGACAAATTCCGACTCCTTGAGCGAAAAGACCTGCCCGCGGAAGAGGCGCGCCATGCCGATCCAGCCGGTGACGGCGATGGCGATGATGATCGGAAATACGCCGGGCTTCATGATGAGGATCAGAAGCACGACCCAGAGCATCTGCGGAATGGAGGCAATCAACTCACAAAAGCGCATCATGATGTTATCTGCCGCGCCGCCGAAATAGCCGGCAATGCCGCCGTACAGAAGACCGATGGTTCCGTTGAGAAGAGCGACCACAACCGCAATCAGAAGGCTGACGCGCGCGCCCATCCAGCAGCGTGTGAAAATGTCGCGGCCAAGGTCATCTGTGCCAAAGACGTGCGCCGGAGTCGGCGCCTGATTGATCGCAAACATGTCGATCTCATCGTAGGCGTATCTGCTGAACATCGGCTGAATCAGCGCCATCAGCACGATGACAAGCAAAATGGCGCTGGAAATGACGGCAACCTTGTTCTCCTTGAAGCGCCGCCACGCGTCCGACCAGTAGCTGAGGGAGGGGCGCGTCATTTTGTCGGCGTCGGCAGTCAGAGAGCTGTCACGCTGGAACAGCTCATCCGGAAGAAGCTCCTCCGGCGCGTTGAAGGCCTGTTGGGCAGTTGTCATGTTGCAGTCCCTCCTTACTTGGCGATCCGAATCCGGGGATCGACGAGGCCATAAACAATATCCACAAGGAAGTAGCAGACAATAGAGATAAAAGCGAAAATAATCGTCAGACCCATGATCATGGTATAGTCCGTGTTCTGAATGGCCAAAATCATGGATTGGCCGATGCCGGGAATGTTAAAGATTTTTTCGATCACGAAGTTGCCGGTCAGCACGCCGGCGCACATTGGCCCAAGAGACGTGACAAGCGGCAGAAAGGAGTTGCGAAGCATGTGCCCGCGCACGACCTGTGCCTCAGAAAGCCCTTTGCTGCGGGCGGTGTAGATGTAGTCATGCCCCATGACATCCAGCATGCTGGAGCGGAGCATCCGCGCGTAATAGGCGATGTTTGTGAAGGCGGCCGCCATGATGGGAAGTATGGCGCATTGCCACGTTTTCCAGCCCTGAATCGGAAACAGTTTCCATTCCACAGCGAAATAGCGTTGGATCAGCGAACCGAAGACAAAGTTCGGCACCGATACGCCGAGGATCGCCAGAATGATGACGATATAGTCCACCGCCCCTTTATTTTTCAGCGCCGCGACCGCGCCGAGCACCGCGCCGATGATGCAGCCGACAAGTACGCCGCCGAAGCCAATCACTGCTGAGATCGGCATGCCGCTCGTCACCTCGCCGATGACGCTCTGGCCCTTATACTTCATGGAGATGCCGAAATCGCCGCGCAGGAGATTTCTCATATAGATAAAATACTGCTCAATGAGGGGCTTATCCAGCCCGAGCTTGGCCTCCAACGCCTGACGGACGCTGTCCGGTGTTTCACGCGTGAGCTCAAACGGCTGTCCGGGCACTGCATGCATCAGAAAGAACGTGACAGTTGCGACAAGGAACAGCGTGACCAGCATGGATAAGAAGCGTTTTAATGTGTAGCGTAGCATAGGTAATTCTCCTCCGGTTTGCACAAAGGACGCTTGCCTCTGGTTAAAACACACAATAAGATGCCATATTTCTCACTTGCAATATAGCATTTTCACTGCGCCATGTCAACAATTATTTATTTGCGTTATTATTTTTTTACATATTGACAAAGTATTATTGCGCTGATATGATTTTATTGATGGAGCACAGACGTGCTTTGCGCATTGAAAAAGAATTATATGTGTATGGAGGCTGCGTTATGGAATACATTCCCGAACCTTTCCGAATCAAGGTAGTTGAGCCAATCCGCAAGACGACAAAGGAAGAGCGGCGGAAATATCTGAAGGAGGCCGGATACAACGCGTTCCGTCTGCGCTCTCGCGATGTTTATATCGACTGCATCACCGACAGTGGCACAAGCGCTATGAGCCAGAATCAGTGGAGCGCCATGATGCTCGGCGACGAGGCGTATGCCGGCGCCGAAAGCTTTTTCCGCCTCGAAAAGTCTGTGCAGGACGTATTTGGCATGCCCTACGTACAGCCGACCCATCAGGGGCGCGCGGCGGACTTTATCATGGCCAGCATCTACTGCCGTAAGGGTGCCTATGCCATCGGGAACATGCACTTCGACACATTCCGCGGCAATGCGGAGATCCTCGGCGCGATCCCGGTCGATCTGTGCATCGATGAAGGCTTTGATGCTGCGTCCGACCCGATGCCGTTCAAGGGCAACATTGATCTGAACAAGATGCAGCGCCTGATCGACGAAAAGGGCCCGGAAAACGTCTGCGTCGTGATCATTACAGTCACCTGCAATAACAACGGCGGTCAGCCGGTTTCGATGAAGAATATCCGCGAGGTCAGCAAGCTTGCCAGAAAATACGGTATTCCTGTGGTCATGGACTCGGCACGCCTTGCGGAAAACGCATGGTTTATCAAGCAGCGTGAGCCGGGCTATGCCGATAAGTCTATCAAGGAGATCACGCACGAAATGTTCTCCTATTGTGAAACGGCAACCATGAGTTCCAAAAAGGACGGTCTGGTCAACATTGGCGGTCTGTTTGTTACCCGCGATATCGATATTTACCACAAGTCCAACGAGATGGCGATCGCCCGTGAGGGCTTCATCACCTATGGCGGCATGTCTGGCAGAGATATGGACGCGCTGGCGGTTGGCCTGCAGGAGGTCTGCGAGGACGCCTATCTGGAATACCGCACGGGTCAGGTCAGGTTCCTTGGCGACCTACTGATTGAGCGCGGCGTACCCATCGTGCAGCCGACCGGCGGCCACGGCGTCTATGTGGACGGCCGCCGCTTTTTCCCGCAGATCCCGCAGAGCGAATTCCCCAGCCAGCGCCTCGTCTGTGCCCTCTATGAGGAGGCGGGTGTCCGCGCGGTCGAGATCGGCGCCTGTGCGTTCGGCTCGAAGGATCCCGTGACTGGCGAGGATATCTTCCCGTCGCTGGAGCTGATGCGCATCTGCGTCAACCGCCGCGTTTATACGAGTGACCATCTGCGTGTGATTGCAAACGCGCTCGGAGATATTTATGACAAGCGCGATTCGTACCGCGGCATGAAGATGATCTTCACGGGCAAGCTGATGTCTTTGCGCCACTTTACCGCAAGCTTCGAGCTTCTCTGAGCATAGACGGCCGCTGTGCAGTTTCGCCTGCGCAGCGGCCTTTTATATTTTCAGCCGCGGAAGGGGCTTTACAGGCTTTTTCTGCGTCGGTATAATAACTGTATATAAAACTGTTAGAACGGAGCATCGAACAATGTCTGCAATGTCTGTATTTGACGAAATTTCAAGATTCCTTCCTTTTCTTGGCCAAGTAGTCGGCCCGGAGGCGGAGATTTTGCTCTGTGACACGGAAAAGATTCTGGAATCGGTCAATCCGATCTCCGATTGGGGGCTGCCGGGCAAGTCGCTTGGCGATGTGGAGCGCGCACTTTTGAAAGAGGGCGCTTATCGGATCACAGACTACGTTTCAAATTACCGCGCGCTGCTGCCCTCCTGTGAGAGGCTCCGTTCATCAACCTATTTTATCAAGGATGCGGACGGTGAGCTTCTGGGCTTTCTAACGGTCAATATCCGCGTTGAGGCGCTGCTGCATACGCGCAATCTGCTGGACAGCCTGATCAACGGCTGCAAGCTCAGCACGGACAGACAGGAGGCCGTACCCTGCCAGCTCCGCGAAGACAATGTCCAGACGCAGAATCTGAACCGCTATGAGGAGGTCAACATCGCCGTGGAAGACATCATCCAGTCGGTCACGGATGAGCATCTGCAGGCGTTCGGCGTGCCCGCCGACCGTCTGACGCCTGTGGAGCGGCAACAAATTGTGCGGGATCTTGACGCACATGGCGTTTTTCTGGTAAAAGGCTCAATCAAGAGCGTCGCTGCGAAGCTTGCGTGCTCAGAACCCACAGTTTACCGCTATCTTCAGCACCTTGTATGAGTCAGAAAGGATGAGAGCATCGTTTTGAAATCAGAACAGTTGCATTCCATTTTGCGTGACGCCGGATACAATGCGGCGTCGATCACGGCAATTCAGGAAGGATCCAACCATGACGTATTTGACGTAACGCTGGCAGGAAGAAAGCATGCCATCTGCAAATTCGCCAAGCTCCGGGAAACAGAGCGCGCGCATGGCGAGGCGGGGCGTGACACACTGTTCGGGGGGCGGCTCTCGCTGGAGCGAGAAGCCTATCTGCTCGCGCTGGCGCGCAAAGAGGGACGCCTCCCCGTCCCGGTGCTCTATGGGCTGCACAATTCCGTGTTCGGTCGCTATATTATGATGGAAAAATCGCCCGGGATCTCCTTCACCGAATGGCAGCAGGCACAGGGATACCGGAAGCAGCCGTTTTTGGACAGCCTAGAGGCGCTTGGCCGCGATTTTGCCAAGTTGCACTGCACCATCCACTTTGACAGCTTTGGCGACATCCAGACCGACGGCGTGATCGAGCCAGGGTGCAAAAATTTTGCAGACCGGTTTGAGGAGGTCGTGCGGAGGCGGATCGCGCGCGGCGTTTCCAAGGGGGCGTTCTCGGTGGCGGAGGCGGAGGTTCTATCCAAGTTTTTCCGGGCACGCTTTAATTCGCTGCGTCCGGTGCTGTCTGCGCCGGTCTGCCGAGCGGTGATGGTGTTCACCGATATGCATGGACGCAACTTTTTTGTGGATCAGAGCGGCGTGCCGAGTGGATACTTTGATTTGGAATCCTCGCAGGCCGCACCGGCGGCGCTGGAGTTTTACGGATTCCGCTTCTTCCTCTTCAACTTCTTCGACGCAGAAACGTTTCCGCTCGCCGAACAAGCCTTCTTCCGCGGCTACGCGGCGGAGGGCGGTCCCTGCGCGCCGCAGACGGCGGAGGACTATGCGCTGATCGACTTACTCTCCGCCTGCCGTCTGCTGGAACTGGCGGAGTCATACTGGGGTGTAGCAGACGCGATCCGCAGCACATGGGGCGTGCGGATGAAGGCGCTTCTTTCGCAATATATGGCGTGCAGAAACGTTGATTACGCCGCGCTGGGAGCAATGTGGCGCGAACGCGACGGTCAGCCACTCCATCCCGTTGAGCACGGAGAGAATGAAACATGATGTACACGATCTATGTCGGCACCTATGCTTCTTCGGAGGCAAGCGGCACCTACCGCGTTCCCTTTGATCCGGAACTCGGCGCACTGGGCGCAGCGGAATGTATTTACGCGCAGAAAAACACGAAATATACTGCGTGGCACGATGGGTATCTCGCCACGCTGACGGAGCAAAACGGAAAGGCGGGCGTAGCGCTGTTCGACACGACTGTCCAGCCGCCCATGCTGCTGGATGTCCGTCTGGACGAGCAGGCGACAGCGTGCTGGCTTGGTTGGCTGGACGGCCTGCTGTACTGCGCCAACTATCATGACGGGCATCTGCTAATCTATGAGGTCGAAAACCGAAGGCTGCGGCTTCGCCGACAGATATTCGTGCAGACAGAGGCCGGCTGCCATCAGGCGATCCTGCAAAACGGGAGAATCCTGTTGCCGTGCCTCTGTCTTGATCAGGTGCGGATCTTCTACGCCGCACAGGAGACAGTGCCCGCGCAGGTGCTCTGTTTGCCAAAGGGAAGCGGCCCTCGCCACGGCGTTTTCAGTCCCGACGGCGCATGGTTCTATCTGCTGAGCGAAACCAGCAACCAGCTGTTCAGCTATCAGGTACGCGGTACGCAACTCTGTCTGCGTCAGGTCGACGGGCTATGCGTCGATTCAGAGGCTGACGGGCCGCAGAGTGCGGAGGTCCGAATCTCGCCGGACGGACTGCACCTTTATCTCAGCATCCGCAGAACAAGCAGCCTTGCCGTATTTCGTCTGGAGGCGCATCTGCCGGTGATGCAGCAGCAGATCCCGTCGGAGGGACGCGACCCGTGGGATATTCTGCTTACGCCGAACGGGAGGTATCTGCTGGTGTCCTGCTGCAGTGCAAACCGTCTGTTTTGCCACCCGTTGGACGAGTCGGGAAACATTCTTCCCTCTGTGTCGCAGGCGAAGATCCCATCCTGCGTCGGCTGTGCCCTGTCGCCGGATATCTGAGTCTCATCCAGCAGCGGACCCTTGACGGCACCGGCACCGAAGTTCGCATAATTGCAAAGTACCGCATAATGAAAAAACCGGAGCGCCCGTTTGTACGGATGCTTCGGTCTGCGATCAGACGCTGAATCGGCTGATAGGCTATCATTTCGCTGCATTTTTGTATTAGATTTTGAGTTTTGGTTTCTACGACTTTGATTACAAGTTTTTGCTTCACCTCACCGGGCAAGCTGTCTTGAAGTCCTTCAAAATAGCATCTTTCTGTTGCTTCGGTGTCTGTTACAACCAGATAGTATCCCATTTCCGGAACGCGCATTACTTCTTGCCGGTTTCTCATTTTCCGATTTTCAGTTCTATCGCTCCTTGCCATCTTACTCCTCCTTGAAGATATCGATGCTCTTTAGACTTCTCCATTTTGGAAAAGGATTCAGGAACACCGACACAAAATTGAAACCGACCATCTTCTAGCTTCTTGTAAAAGTGTTGATCTTCCATGGGTATTTTCTCGAGATCGATCCAACGACCTCCGTATACATCACAACCTGAAACCCGATAGTCAAACGGGACAATGATCTCCAGTTCTTTACTAAAATCTTGTATGAAGTCTTCTCTATATGCGCGAGTTTTTTCAATCAGCGTGCAATCCGCCGCAATTACATGAACAACAACTGGTTTCGGATTCCGCAGTGGGAGGAATATAAAATATACGAATGGATACAATTTACGCAGCTCTTGTACATCTTTCCGGACGTTGCAATAGTAGTCGTCTGGCATTTTTGTATCATTTACAGCCACATGTTCCCCATGCCCCATTATAATTGTTCCTCCGGTTTTCCGTTACAAGCTGCTTTTTGGATTGTTCCGTCAGAAACGACTGATACCCAGATCCTGAGGTCGTATAATAGCATCCATTGCGTTTCTGAAACATTGCGGCCAGATTAGAATTTTCAACCTGCAGTCTTTGATAGACATCAGGAGAAATCACTAGAATGACTATGACAAAAGCGATGAAACATTATGCTCCTACCTTTGAGGAAACCTTTGAGCGGTTCTTATCCAATAGGAAAGCCAAAGGTTCAAGTGACAAAACTTTACAAACCTACCACTACCACTTCCGCGCAATCAGCAAATATCTTGATGCCGACAAAGACATTGACTTAATCACAAAGACAGATTTGGAGCAGATGTTAGCGGCTATGCGCGACGGCGGCTTATCTTCCAATAGTATCAACAGTTATACGCGCACTTTGAAATCTTTCTTCTCTTAGTGTAATGAAGAAGAAATTAGCGTAGTGATTCCGGATGTATGCTTCTAATTCCTCATGATTCATTGCAGACCTCACAGCGCCCCAAAGTGATACCTCGGCTGACCGACGCTCTTTTTGCCGTACTCGATCGCGCTGACCGGGCAGTAACAGATGCACGCCATGCAGTGGGTGCAGTTCCTGCCCCAAACCGGCTTGCCGTCTTTGAGCGTGACGTTATTCATTGGACAGAGCTTCGCGCATTGACCGCAGCCGATGCAGGCGCTTGACGCGGTAAAAGCGTCCGCCTTGACGAAGCACTTGTAGAAAATCGGGTTGACTGAGCCGCTCATGAAACGGTCGTAGAGGTTGTTCCGCGTCGGCGCGAACGGCTGATTGGCTTGAATCGCGGCGATGGCGCGGTCGATGCTGGGCTCGGCTTGGGCGACGATTTGCCGCGCTTTGTCCGCCTGCGGTGCGGAAAACATCGCAATGTAGTTCTCCGGCATGACGATCTGCGCCGTGCCCATGCAGGAAATCGCCTTTTCCGCGCAGAGGTCGCGATTATACTTGTTGGCATTGCCGATCTCACTGCCGCAGGTCATGACGAACCACGCCTGCCTCGCGCCGCGCAGCTCCGTTTTCCGAAGCCAGCCGCGCACGACGCGCGGAATGCGCCAAGCGTAAGTTGGCGTGACGATAATAACTCGCTCGCCGGTTTCGACGGACAAAGTGTCACTGGCTTTGATGCGGTCATTCAAATTCAAAATCTCATCGTCCAGCGCGTCTGCGATTCGCTTGGCGACATATTTGCTGTTTCCAGTGCCGGAAAAATACAAAATCATATCAAAATCCCCTCACAATGGTCGATCTCATGCTGAATGATCTGCGCTGCCCAGCCGGTGAACGTCTTGATGCGCGTCTGGAACTGCTCGTTCTGCCACTGCACCTTGATGGTCTGATAACGCTTCGTTTTCCGCGTGCCGGTCAGCGACAGGCAGCCCTCCTCCGCGTCATAGGGCGCGGATTTTTTGACGATCACGGGATTGAACATGACCATGTATGTACCAATGTTGTCGAACGCGATGATGCGCTTGTTGACGCCAATCATATTCGCCGCCATGCCCACGCAGCCATCCTTGTGCGCGGCCAGCGTGTCCAACAAGTCTTGGGCCACGCTCAGATCGTCCGCCATGGCAGGCTCCGCCTTCTGGGACAGGAAAAATTCGTCTTTGCAGATTTCACGGATCATGGAAAAACCTCCACTGTGTTTTATCTTATTGTAGCAGAGAAATGGGAAAGGCTCAACTGGTCTTTTGGAACGCAGAAGATTCAAGATGCAAAGTCACATATTTCTCCAATTCCTTGCATTCACCGCCTAAAGCTGATACAATTTTATAAACATACCGTTGAATGCAAAGATATATTTTAGGCAGTTTCACTGAAGATATGGTTCGATGTTAGATTGCACTATATTTAAGAAACCATGAACAACTGCGATTCTGACTACAATGTAATGAATATGATTGCAAAAGATATATAGGAGGTTTTTATGTCTGAGGTAACTACGAGCAATATTGGTTTTGAAAAACAAATCTGGGATGCGGCTTGTGTCTTGCGTGGAAATATTGACGCGTCCGAATATAAGTCGGTCGTTCTCGGACTGATTTTTCTGAAATACATTTCTGATCGCTTCGAGGCGAAGTACAAGGAACTGGTTGAAGAAGGCGATGGATTTGAAGAAGACCAGGACGAATACACTGCAGAAAACATCTTCTTTGTCCCTGAGAATGCACGATGGAGCGCGATTGCTGCTGCCGCTCACACGCCGGAAATTGGCACGGTGATTGATGATGCAATGCGTAGCATTGAGAAAGAAAACAAGCGTCTCAAGGACATTCTCCCCAAGAACTTTGCCCGTCCAGAACTGGACAAGCGGCGCCTTGGCGAAGTGGTTGATCTCTTCACCAACATTCAGATGATCGAGCATGGAAACAGCAAGGACATTCTCGGTCGTACATACGAATACTGTCTCTCCAAGTTTGCTGAGCAAGAAGGTAAACTTGCTGGTGAGTTCTATACTCCCTCTTGTGTTGTGCGTACCCTTGTTGAGG
>ERZ832522.1764-NODE-1764-length-28219-cov-3.930692_pt1 | contig 28219 bp, 17 predicted proteins | sample MGYA00519951_ERZ832522 | MGnify/ENA primary metagenome ERZ832522 (study PRJEB31850, sample SAMEA3708728) | human gut metagenome | biome: human gut; feature: human-associated habitat; material: faeces | place: China | collected 2014 ... | reverse complement strand
GGCGCCCTTCATTTTAATGCCCTGCATCCGGTGCGGGCTTTGCGGAAATCCTGTCCGGAATGTTTTTTGCGACGTCCGGGTAAAAACCGATCGTTATGACACGGATACGTATCAAGCGGGTTTACGAACCCGAGGCTCCGGAGGACGGTTACCGGGTGCTGGTCGATAAATTGTGGCCGCGGGGCATCCGCAAGGAGGCGCTCCGCTATGACGTGTGGGCCAAGGAGATCGCCCCGACCCCCGGGTTGCGTGCATGGTTCCATGCCGCCCCTGCAGAGCGGTGGGAGGAGTTCCGCCGCAGGTATACCGGGGAATTGAGCTCCTCGCCGGCCGTGCGCGACTTCGTCCGCCGGATCGCCGGTAAGGATACGGTCACGCTGCTGTACGCTTCGAAGAATGCGGCCGGGAACCATGCGCTGATCCTGCAGGAATACCTCGCCCGCGCCACGGCTGCGGCCGGGGTTACAAGCGCCCGCTACTCGTAATGCGGGTTGCACCCTGCCCGGGCAGCGGCCGGTAGACGGTGTCTTCCTGCCTTGGAAGCCTGCGGATCACGGGTGGCGGGCATGGCGGTTCCGTCCGGGCGATGGTTCGTGTCCGCTACGGATGAAAAAAGCACCTCGACGGTGCTTTTTCACGTGGCTCTGCCCGTATTCCCGGAGCTTCTATACCGCTCTTATTTGCGGCCGATCTCCATCCTGAATTTCGGATTGGCGGGGTCGGTATGCGAGGCCGAAACGAACTGCCACATCCGGTCGATAATCTCGGGATGCTGTGCGGCAAGGTCGTGCTCTTCGCGCGGGTCGTCTCTCAGGTTGAATAATTCAAAGCGGTCGTTGCCTTCCTTCACACGGCGCAGTAAACCTTTCCATTCGCCCCAGCGGACGGCTACCCAGCCTTTGCTGCCGGGGAACTCCCAATAGAGATATTCGTGCTGCGGTTGCCTGCGCCCTTCGAGGGTCGGCAGGAACGAAATGCCGTCGGTCGCGGGGGGCTCGACGCCGGCCAATTCGCAGAGAGTCGGCATTACATCGGGGAAATAGCCGATATGGTCGCTTACCTGCGGGCGGAGTTTGCCGCCCCACGCCACGATGAAGGGCATCCGGATGCCGCCCTCGCGCAACGACGACTTGCCCCAGCCCTTGCCGCTGCGGAACGGGTGGGCGCTGTCGAACCACTCGCTCGACGAGCAGGAGTTCGACGCCGGGCCGTTGTCGCTCGTAATGACGATTACCGTATTTTCCCAGATGCCGAGCCGTTTGAGTTCGGCGACTAGCCCGCCTATCTGGCGGTCGAAGTAGGTGATCATCGCTGCATAGGTCGCCCGCGGCCACCGCGAGGGGAAATAGCCCTTGCCCTCGATGGGCTGTTCGTCGCCGAATTTACGCACGTAGTATTGTACGTCGGCATCGGGCGCCTGCATCGGGCTGTGGGGGATCGGCGTCGTCCACATCAGGAAGAACGGTCGCTCCTTATTTGCATTCACGAACCCGAGCACCTGGTCGTACATGGCATCGGGGCTGTATGTGCGCTGCGTGTATTTGTCGTAGCTGTGCGGGTCGTAGGGGTCGGCCCCCGCGTCGAGCGGCGTGCCCGGCGGCAGCAGCTCGTTGTCGAGGTAGACGCGCCGGTCGTTTTGCCACAGGAAGGGCGGGTAGTAGGTGTGCGCCTGTCGCTGGCAAATGCAGCCGTAATAGGTGCCGAAGCCCATTTTATTGGGCGTACCCTCCGTCGCGGGGCCTCCGACGCCCCATTTGCCGATCATGGCCGTGGCGTATCCGGCCTGCTGCATGACCGAGCCGAGCGTCGGGGTGCCGGCTTCGAGCGGAGCCTGTCCTTCGAGCGTCGAATCGCGCAGCATTGCCTCGTGGTTCCAGACGTCGCCCCGCCATTCCATCTCGTCGTTGGCGCGGATCTGAGCATGGCCGGCGTGACGCCCCGTCAGCAGGCCGCAGCGTGCCGGCGAAGAGAGCGGTGCCGCAGAGTACATGTCCGTGAAGCGGACGCCGAGTTCGCTCAGGGCGTCGATGTTGGGGGTCTCGATCTTTTGCTGTCCGTAGCAACCGAAGTCGCCGTAGCCTGCGTCGTCCATCAGGATGAAGATCACGTTGGGGCGCGGAGCCGGGTTTTCCGTACACCCCGCTGCGGCCAGTGCGGGAATGGCCGTCAGCAATGTCCGGGGGATTGATGTTTTCATGGATTGCTTTTTGGGTTGTTTTTTTGCTGTTAGATGCAAAAATAATAAAATAAGAATAAAAAAAGATCGCAAAAAAGAAAGTTTTTTGCGGTCTATCTCTGGTCGAAGAAACTCCCCTTTGTTTATCGGGGCGGTCGGGGAGGGGTGTTTTCGGGCGGTGATCGGCTGCCCTGTTCCCCTTGGTGTTTCAGGATTTTGCAGGGCCGGGTACGAAAAAGCCCCTGCCGCGGCAGGGGCTTTTGGGTGATATGTCGTGGCCGCTTTAGCGGTCGCCGAGGCAGCGGTGCGCCCGGTGGAGCTGGAGCGAGAGCGAACAGGCGGCGACCCCGGCGAAGAGCAGCGAGATGCCGACCCATACGATGACGGCCGTGGTGCCGAATACGAGCGGCTGGAAAAGAATCCAGAGCGAACAGAGCAGCAGCAGGATGCCGCTGAAAATTGTCCAGCCCGACCCGGCGATCTGCATGGCGCCCATGTCGCTGCCGAGCCCGATGGCACCGAACGCACGCAGCATGAGCCAGAACCCGAGGAATATCGGGAGCGTAGCGGCCGAAAGCGCGACGTTGAAGATCAGGATGATGCCCAGCACGATCTCGATGATGCCGCCCGCCAGCATCCAGCCGCGTCCGGTGATGAAATGTTTGTTGACTGACGAGAGTACGACTTCGAGGATGCCCGAAATCAGCATCAGCCACCCGAACAGGAGCGACATGCCCAGGTAACTTTGTGTGGGGTAGACGAATACGAGGATGCCGACTACGAACAGGGCGATGCCGATGATAAGCAGCAGCCACCAATAGCGCACGGCGCGTTTCGAATTTTCGATCAGGGTTGAAAAATTTTCCATAGCATACGGATTTTCCCTTCCTTAAAGCAATTTACATACCAGAGTTCCCGACGGTTCGATCGGCGGACGGTTGGTCTGGGATGTACGCCCTATATTCCTTTCGCGGCAGGCGGGCGCCTGTCTGCGGGGCTGGGCGTTCTGCCCTGCGGGCGGCCGGGAAATAGGAATGCCCGTTACCGGCCGGAATGCCGGGCTCCGGTTGCCGGGCTCAGGGTACGGGGACGGCTGCGGGTGCATTCCGCAACGGGACTACTTCGCCGATCTGGGGGCGCAGTACATGCAGTGCGGTGTCTGCGGCCAGTGCCGCTTCGGTCGCCAGCGGTTCGTCCCAGCGGTGTTTAGCGAGGGCGAACTTGGAGTGGTGGACGGTCATGACCTGCTTGGCTCCAAGCTCTTTGGCCGCCCGGGAAAGTTGGTCGGGCATCGTGTGGATGTATTTCCATGCTTCGTTGTACTGTCCGTTTTCGAGGATCGCCAGGTCGATGGCGGGGAACTGCCGGCCGATCTGCGCGAAATGGCTGCCGTAACCGCCGTCGCCGCCCATGTAGACCTGCCGTGCAGGGGTTTCCAGCAGGAACGATGCCCACAACGTCCGGTTGGGATTGAGTCCGCGTCCCGAAAAGTGCCGCGACGGCAGGCAGTGCACCGCGAACCCGTCGCCGAGCGCAGCCGTTTCGAGCCAGTCGAGTTCGATGATTTTCTCCGGGTCAAACCCCCAGTATTCGAAATGCTCTCCGACGCCGAGCGGACAGACGACCTTCCCGATCCGGGATTTGAGTTCGGTGACCGTGCGGTAGTCGAGGTGATCCCAGTGGTCATGCGTGATGACGAGCAAATCCACGTCGGGCATGTCGCCTGGACGGTAGATGTCGGTGCCCTTGAAAGGCCTGTTGAGGAAGGAGAACGGTGCGGCGGCCCGGAATACGGGGTCGACGAGCACACGCCGCCTTTCGGCCTGGAGCAGGTAGGAGGAGTGCCCGAACCACACCAGCAGGTTGCTGTCCCGATCCAGTGCGCGCAGGTCGGTCTTGAGGGCCGGGACGGCCGCGTCGGGGCGCAACCCCTCCTTTTTGCGGAACAGGAATTCGAGCAGGCCCCCGCAGGCGGCTTTTGTCGCCCGTCATCATCGGGCTTGCTTCCAGGTTGCGGAACTGCCCGTCGCGGTAGTTCGGCGATTGCAGGATGCGTTCGAGCCGGCTGCCCCGCGGCAGGCGTCCGAAGGCCGGGAGGTTGAGGGTTATCAGGCCGGCGATTGCGGCGGCGAGTATGATTCCTGTCAGGATTCCCATTTTGCGTCTTTTTTTCGTGCTGGACATATTGTTTCCCACTGGTTGTACGATGCAAAGATACCGTTTCTTGCGGAATGGCGGTTATACGGATTACGGTTTGGTTTACCATAATCCCCGGAATTCCCGCCGCCTCCCGGAAGGCGTCCTGAAAATATCCCGCTGCATTTGTCATGCAAAAGGCTGTTCCGGGCTGTTTTGGGTGTCTGATAGTCGGAATAGTTGTTGAAATTTCCGATTTGTATACGATTTATATACTAATTTTTATAAATTTGTGCTTAATTGTTCCATAATAGTGATGCCTTTTACGTATTGTCTGAGAAAATTGTGGCCGCTGCACAGGGGATGGAAGTGCGTGGCCGCCTTGCTTGCCTGCCTGTGCCTGTTGCCGGACATGGCGGCGCATGCCCAGTCCCCGCCCCGGAAGGTGGTTATCAACGGCCGTGTCACCGACGAGTCGGGCGATCCTGTCGCCGGGGCTACCATTGTCGAACGGGGGACCTCGAACGGGGTCGCGACCCTTTCCGAAGGCGAATTCTCGATCGCCGTCCTGCCCGGTGCCGTGCTCGATGTCTCGTGTCTGGGGTATATCGACCAGAGTATCGGGACGGGAACCCGTACCGAATTCGAAATCGTGTTGCAGGAGGATGTGAAGGCGATCGCCGAGGTGATCGTGACGGCGCTGGGGCTCGAACGCAACTATGCCGACCTGACCTATTCGGCCGATAAAATCAAGGGGTCGCAGCTCACGGCGGTGAAGGCTCCCAACTTGATCCTGTCGCTTTCGGGCAAGTCGGCCGGCGTGCAGGTGAACAAGAACTCCTCGGGTGCGGGCGCTTCGGCCAAGGTAAGCATCCGCGGCGTGCGGTCGGTCGCCAGCGACAACCAGCCGCTCTATGTGGTCGACGGTATGCCCATTCTCAATTCGACCTCGGAGCAGGCCTATTCGGCCATAGGCGGTGTGGCCGATGCCGGGAACCGCGATGGCGGCGACGGCATCTCGAACCTCAACGCCGAGGATATCGAGAGCGTCTCGATCCTCAAGGGTGCCCCGGCCGCCGCCTTGTACGGCAGCCAGGCCGCCAACGGCGTGATCCTCATTACGACCAAAAAGGGCAATGCCCGCAAACAGCAACCCGTGACATTCACCTCGAACCTCACGTTCCAGTCCCCTTTCAGCCTGCCTTCGTTCCAGAACCGCTACGGGGTGAGCGGCGGGGTGGAAAGCTGGGGCGCCCGTGCGCGGATGAAGGCCTACGACAATGCGGGCGACTTTTTCCGGACGGGGGTCACGGCGATGAATGCGGTCTCGGTCTCCTCCGGGTCGGAACAGGTGCAGAACTATTTTTCCTATGCCAATACGGCCGAGCGGGGGATCACGGGTTCGAACCGCCTGATGCGCCATAACTTCAACCTGCGCACCACGACCGGGCTTTTCCGGCAACGGCTCAAACTCGACGGGAATATCAGTTTCATGCGCCAGGTGGTCGAGGACAAACCCGTGCCGGGCGGTTTCTATATGAACCCGCTGGTCGGGCTTTACCGCTTCCCCCGCGGGGTGGATATCACGCCTTACCGGGAGCATTTCGAAGTATATGACGCAGGCCGCAAACTCAACGTCCAGGACTGGATCGCCCCGAGCGACGATTTCGAGCAGAACCCCTACTGGATCGTCAACCGCATCCGCAGCAGGAGCCTGCGCAACCGGGTCATGGCCTCGTTTACGGCCGACTGGACGGTGAACGGCTGGCTGCGGCTCAAGGCGCGCGGCAATGTGGACTATGTGAATGACAAGGTGCGGCAGAAATTCTATGCCTCGACGGCGCCTGCGCTGGCCGGTGCCAACGGACGCTATATCGAGAGCAGCTACTCGGAAACCCTGTTCAACGGCGAGGTGCTGGCGATGTTCGACAAACGCCTCTCCCCGGACTGGGAGTTCAGCGCGACCGCAGGTGCGGGGCTGAACGACCGGACGGTCAATTCGCTGCGTATAGATTCCAAGACGGCGTCGCTCTATTTCCCCAACGTGTTCAACGTCGCCAATATCGTCATGAACGGTTCGGCCTATGTCGACGAACAGATCGATGCGCGGCGCCAGACGCAGTCGCTTTTCGCCACGGCGTCGTTCAAGTATGCCGGAAGCCTCAATTTCGAAGTCACGGGACGCAACGACTGGGCATCGACGCTCGCCTACACCTCGCACGAAGGCAGCGGGTTCTTCTATTATTCGGCTGGCGCATCGTGGGTGATCGGCAAGATGTTCGAACTGCCCCGGTGGATTTCGTTCGCCAAGGTGCGCCTGACATGGAGCCGCGTGGGGAACGACATCCCCATGTTCATCACCAATCCTAAGTCGCACGTCACGGCCGGAGGGGGCATCAATGCCGCCGACGCCGCCCCCGGCACCGACCTCAAGCCGGAGATGACCAACGCCCTCGAGGCGGGGCTCGAATGGCGGTTCCTCGACGACAGGCTGGGCATCAACCTGACCTACTACAAGACCAATACGCACAACCAGTTCTTCAAGCTTCCGGCCCTTTCGGGCGAGGCGTACGCCTACCGTTACGAGAATGCGGGCAATATCGAGAACCAGGGCGTCGAGGTGTCGCTGAACGCCTACCCGGTTTACGGAGGTGCGCTGACGTGGCAGTCGACGGTGAACTTCGCACATAACAGGAACCGCGTGATAAAACTCCATGACGAGCTGCGCGAATATGTCTACGGCCCGTCGAGTTTTTCATCGTCCTATGCCATGAAACTCGTCGAGGGCGGTTCGATCGGCGATATTTACGGGCGGGCGTTCGAGCGCGACGCAATGGGGAGGATCGTCTACGAGGCCGAAGGCGATTCCGCCGGGTTGCCCCGCACCGTGGGCGACGGCAATACGGTGAAGGTCGGCAATGCCAATCCCGTGTTCTCGCTCTCCTGGGGCAACACCTTCTCCTATAAGGGCATGTCGCTGTCCGTGCTGCTGGACTGCCGCTATGGCGGACGGCTCCTGTCGCAGACGATGGCCGACCTGGATTCCTACGGGGTGTCGGCCGCAACGGCCGATGCCCGCGACCGGGGCTGCGTGATGCTCGAAGGGCAGCGGATCGACGACGTGAAGGGTTTTTACAAACTGGTCGGCGGCCGCGCAGGTGTGACCGAGTATTACATGTACGATGCGACGAACATCCGGCTCCGCGAACTGGCGGTGTCCTATGCGCTGCCGCAGCGTCTGATGCGCCGTACGCGGGTATTCAGCGGCATGACCGTGTCGCTGGTGGCGCGCAACCTCTTCTTTATCTACAATGCCGCGCCGTTCGATCCCGACCTCGTCCTTTCGACGGGCAACGACAACCAGGGGATCGACGTCTACGGCATGCCGACCGTACGGAGCATCGGCTTCAACATAAAACTGGAGTTCTGAGAATCATGAAGCGCTTTTACATATATCTGTTCGCCGCATTTTGCACAGTCTTTTTGGGGGCCTGCACGGGGAATTTCCGGGATATGAACGACGACCTCTCGGGGATTTCGGACGGGGATCTCGAGGCCGACGACAACGGCTTCGGATACCGCCTGCAGATCGTTCAGCAGGGGATTTATTTCAACTACGATTTCGGCAAGGGCAAGAACTGGCCGTTCCAGATGACGCAGAACCTCAATGCGGATATGTTCTCGGGCTATATGCACGATCCCAAACCGTTGCAGGGCGGCAGCCACAACTCCGATTACAACCTGCAGGACGGTTGGAACAGCGCCATGTGGCAGTTTACCTATTCCTACGTCATGCCCCAGATTTACCGGCTGGAGCAGACGGCACGCGAGAAGATGCCGCCGTTCTATGCCATTACGAAGATACTCAAAGTCCTGGCCATGCACCGCGTGACGGACTACTACGGGCCGGTGATATACAGCCATTTCGCCGACCGCGGCAGCGAATACGTGCCCGACAGCCAGCAACAGGCCTACAATTGTTTCTTCGATGACCTGGACGAGGCGGCGGACATCCTGGCGGCCTGGGTCGAGGAGCAGCCCGAGGCCGGCGAGTTTTCCAGGTTCGACCTGCTTCTCGACGGCAGCTATACGGCCTGGCTCCGTTTTGCCAACTCCCTGCGCATGCGCCTTGCCGTGCGTATCGCAGTTGCCGCGCCCGAAAAGGCCCGTGCGGAATTCCGGAAGGCGGCGCAGGCGGCCGGAGGGGTGATCGAGACCAGTATGGAGAATGCCGCCGTGAAGACCTCGGGCACCTATTCCAATCCGTTGGGCGAGATCAACCTGAACTGGAACGAGGCCGCCCTGAACGCTTCGATGGAATCCGTACTGACCGGGTACGGGGATCCGCGGCTGCCGAAGTTTTTCAAGCCCTGCGGCAGTGACGTGGTCATTGCCGGCGATGCGGGCGACGGGACGGTCGTCCTGAAGGGGCAATACCATGGAATCCGTCAGGGGACGGGGTTCTCGCATAATTATTACGCGGCATTTTCCCGCCTTACGGTGGATACGGATACCGATGCCGTCCTGATGACGGCGGCCGAGGTGTGGTTCCTACGTGCCGAAGCGGCATTGCGCGGCTGGACGGACGAAGATGCGGAGCGCTGTTACCGCAACGGCGTTGCGGCATCGTTCGCGCAATGGCAGCTGTCCGGGGCCGAAAGCTACCTGGGGAGCGACGCCATGGCTGCCGATTACCACGATCCGGTAGATCCGGGGAACGACATTGCCGCCCGGTGCCGCGTGTCGCCCCGCTGGGACGCTGCAGCGGACGCCGAACTGAAGCTCGAGCGGATTATCACCCAGAAATGGATTGCCATGTATCCCGAAGGGTGCGAGGCCTGGGCCGAACAGCGGCGGACGGGATATCCTCGCCTGTTCCCCGTACGTCTGAACCACAGCAAGGGTTATATAGATACTGAAACGATGATCCGCCGGCTGCCGTTCCCGGCCGTGCTGGCGACGTCCGATCCCGAGCAGTATGCGGCGCTCGTCGCGGAACTCGGTGGCGAAGACCACGGGGGGACGCGCCTGTGGTGGGACGCGGGGCGTAATTTCTGATCCGGAAGCCCCGGACTGTTTTTGCCCGGGCGTTGCGTCGTGCGGCGGTTGTCAGAATTTCCAGCTTGCGCCCAGCAGGATATTGCGCGGGCGGATGGCATAGCGGTAGGAGCCCGAGCTTACTCCGTCGAAGGTCGTATAGGCATATTCTTCGCGGCCGAAAAGGTTTGCGGCGGTCGCCGTAGCTTCCCATTTCCCGTTTATTTTCCAGCGAAGCGATGCGTCGGCCAGTAGCAGGTGTTTGCTCCGGTCGACCGAAAGCTGCGAGTAATAGTGCTCCGCCGTGAATTGGATCACCCATTTCTTCGACGGTACGAGGTTTACGGTCAGCCGCTGGTTGAAATCGTGCCGCCCGTCGGGCTCCCGGCCGCGGATGGAGAGTGTCGTATAGCGGTATTCCAGCCGGTATTCGGTGTTTACCCAGGCGGCGAACCGGAAGTTGAAACGCGGCGCGACGGTCAGGGTGGAATTTTCATAGGAGGTCGGCACCTCTTCCAGCAGCAGTTCCGTGCCGCTGAGGTTGTAGCCGACGTTCAGGCCTGCCTGACCGTTGAGGGCGTCGATATTCTGGCTGACGTCGCCCGACAGGTACCATGACCGCACGCGGTTCGAGCTGCGCACGTAGTAGTTTACGATATAGTCGCCGTCGAAGCGCTGCGCAGGCAGGAACGGCAGGTCGTTCCACGACCGTACCGCGAGCAGGCTGGCGAAGAACCCGCCGATCGGGTTCTTGTAGGCGATGCCTGCCGAGAGGCTGCGTTGCAGCGCCTGCCGGTATTCGTTTACGCCGCAGAGCACCGAACGGTAGTTGCGCAGGACGGCGCCGTTGCCTATGCGGCTGTCGTCCGCCGCGTCGCGGCCGACCGTACCCGATGCCGAAAGCGAAAGGCGTCCCGTGGGGCTCCATTTCACCGCGAAGCGAGGCTTCCAGGTGAAAATGCCCGCCGGGTTTCGACTGCCGTCGATCCTGTCGTGCAGTCCATAGCGGCGGTAACCTGCCGGCAGGTCGAGCGTCAGCCGCAGCCGCTGCGAGCGGTAGGTGATGCCCGGCTGGAGGTAAACGCCCGCGTAACCGGCCGAAAGGTCGTTCGCGGTGCCTGTCCCGAGCCCGGTGCCCGTCAGGTCTGTTACGAGCCCCCGGAAGAGTGCCGAAACTCCGCCTTTGAATGCGAAGGCGAACCGCCCGGCCTGCGTGCCGAATGCCGCGTTGTGGTTCATGTAAAAAGCGCGGTCGGCGATCGTCTGCCGCTGGCTGCCCGTTTCGCGCACCACATCGAGCGACTGAGGGCGGGTAAGGTATTTCAGGTAGGAGGTGACGGTGAGCGAACGTGTGCCGGTGCGCCGGATATATTTCAGGTCGTTTTCGATGCCGTAGGCCGGGGCGTCGGCACGCTGGCGGTTGGGGTAGCTGCCCGAGAGCACGGCACGGATGCCGTTCCATGCCAGCGAAGCTTCGAGTTTTTCCTGCATGTAGAACCGCTCGGTGTTGGCTTTTAGTGCGATGCGTGCCGAAAGCTGTTGCCGGCACGAAGCGGCCGACTCCTGCTCGGTGTCCACGCGCGTGCCGTCCGTTAGGTACCAGCTTTGCCGGGCGGCGCGATCCGAGGCCAGGCGGTCGTAACCCCAAGTGAGCGAGCTGCTGAGCTGGTAGTCCTCGGAGAGTTTGCGCAGGTTGTTCAGCCCGGCCATGTGCGAGCGGTTGAAGCGCGTGCGTGTATCGTCGAGCGGCGCGGACGAAGTGCCGACCGAAAGGTGTGCGGCGGGATTGTAGTCGTTGGCTCCGCCGTTGAGGATGTCCTCGACCGAAAGCCGTTCGGTCTCGGCCGAGGGGTTTTGCCCCGTGTTGTCGGTTTTGAGGTTGACCATCGACTGCCCCCGGGCACCGATGCGCATGGCGAAGAGCGCGCCGTTCCACAACGCCGGCGACCAGCCCGCACCGCCGCGCAGCGTCCCCGTCCAGCGGGCTTTGGCGTGCGGCTTCAGCCGGAGGTTGATGGCTGCGCGGTCGCTGAATACGATGTCCTTGAGCGCCTTGATCGGCTGGTGGTTCTCCATCACTTCGACGCTCGCCACGTCCTGCGGCGCGATGTTGTTGGTCGCCTGTCCGTAACGGCCGTCGAGCATGTCCAGCCCTTCGATGTAAAAGTTGTTGATCGGCTGGCCGTTGTAGCGTATCTCGCCCGATTTCGCCACCTCGATGCCCGGCATCTTGCGCAGTACGTCGGCGATCGAGCGGTCTTGCGCCTCGGTGAAGCGCGACACGTTGTAGCTTACGGTGTCGCCCCGGAAGCTCAGCCGCGGGGCGCGGATCGTCACCTCGCGGATATCGGTCGTCTCGGGCGTCAGCAGCACGAGCATCCGCCCGGCGTTGGCCGGAACCGACTGCCGGCGGTAGCCCATCGTCGAGAAGTCGAGCTGCGCGGTTGTCCCGTCCCCGCGCGACCTGAGCACGAAATCGCCCGAGGCCGAGGTCGTCGTGTAACCCAGCGGCTTGCCCAGGGAGTCCCGCGCCGTGACGATGGCCCCGGCGACGGGCGCCCCGTCCTCCTTGTCGGCTACGTGGCCCGTATACTCCTGGGCCTGGGCGACGATTGCGCCCAGCAACCAAAGCAGGGTCAGCAGGTACTTCATCGCGCCGCGGGGTTATTCTGTTTCCAGCGGATTGTATTCGCGGAGCAGGTCGGCACCCTCGCGCGGCGTCCCGTCCTCGTTCCTTACCGTGATCCTGATGTTCGAATTGGCCTGCATGTAGCCGATCGGGTCGGTCATGAATTTGCGCTCGGTGGCCAGGAATTTTTTGCGCGAAGTTTTCAGGTAGTTCAGGTCGGCCATCGTCACCGGGACTTCGGCGCGGCGGATCCCGGTCGCCTCGAAGCGGATGATGCCCCCGTCGTCGCCCGTGTCGTTCACGGCCAGGATCAGTCCGGGCAGCCCGTGGAATTTCCAGGGGCCGGTGGCGAGCGGGAGCTCCTCGGTGTACCAGGCTTCGTAATCGCGCCCGCGGAAGCGGCAGGTCGCACGGCGGCAGTCGTAACCGATGACCTCGCGCGTCCCGTCGCGGAGCGTCCACTCGATTTCGGGCAGCGGCTCGGTGTAGAGCATGTTGTCCCGTGAGATCTTGTCGGTGCAGGTCATCTCGCCTGCGGGGTAGTTCTGGAATACGACGGCCTCCAGGCCCCCCTTGAAGTTGCCCACGTTGGCCAGCACCTGCTCGGTCGGGGTGATGCGCAGCAGCGAGTCCCGCTGGAGCGTCTTGTAGGAGAAGAATTTCGTAACCTTCCCTCCGGCCTGCAACAGCAGCAGGTCTTGCATCGGCTCCTTGCTGTCGGGGTGCCGCAGCCACTCCATGCGGTAGCTCACTTCGAGCGTGGCGGTGTCCAGCACGGTCTGCCGTACGCTGCCCGTTTCGAGGGCCTGTGCCCCGCCGTCGGTCGAGTAGGAGATGACGGTCTGCGCCCGTCCTGCGGTTGCGGCGGCCAGCGCAGCGGCGATGATAAGGAAGGTGAGTTTTGTTTTCATGGCTTCGGTGTGTTGGTTTACGGTGCAATATTACCCCGAAAAACGAAGGGCGATGGTTAACGCCGCGTTAAGAAGTGTTAAATAATGTTAACGCCGGCGGCAGGAGTGTTTTTATTCGTATTTTTGTGGTATAAACCCCTCGGCCGTGGATAAGAACCGTTTCAGAAATATCTCGTTCTGCGCGATCGGCGCCCTGCTGGCGCTGGCCTTCGTGCAGGCGTGGAGCTTGTGGCGGATGTATGCCGACCGAGCGGAGGAGTTTTCGCGTAAGGTGACCCTCGCTATGAACCGCGCGGCGTACGACGACCTGCTGATGGGCAACCGGCGCCGGACGTCGCAGACCCGGACGTCGGTCGTGACGACGGGCAATATCGACTCCGTTAAGCTGGATATGATCGACACGATCTCTGTGAAAAGCCTTGGGGCGGCCGGCAAGGTGCTTTCCATCCGGTCGAAGGTCGACACGCTGCGGACGAATATCGCCCTGCGCCGCGGCGACAAGACCCGTTATATCTACCAGGAGGTGCGCATGCCTTCGTTCACGGCGCTCCAGTTCAACCTGTCCCGCTACGACTCCCTGCTGACGCGTTACCTGGCAGATTCCGGCATCGGCCTGCCACACAGTGTCGACGTGATCCGGGGCGGTGACGACGGGGATGTTACCGAAATCCGGCTCGACAGCCTGGCGGCGCGGCCAGCGGGTGCGGCGCGGGAGGAGGCGGTCATCGCCTCGCAGAAGGATGCTCCGCAGATACGGAACCCGAAGGTGTTCACCTCGCGCGTCACCACGGATGACAAGCTGCTTTTCCGGGTGAAGATCGAAAACCCCCACCGGGAACTGCTGCGCGAGCTGTTCGGCATCATCCTCACCTCGGTGCTCATGCTGCTCGTCGTCGCGTTCGTGGTCATCTACCTGTTGCGGACGCTGTTCCGGCAGAAGACGCTCGAGGAGATGCGGATGGATTTCACGCACAACATTACCCATGAGCTGAAGACCCCGATCGCCGTGGCCTATGCGGCCAACGACGCGCTGGAGAATTTCGGGGCGGCCGACGATGGGGTGCGGCGTGCGAAATACCTGGGTGTGATCCGCAGCCAGCTGACGGCTTTGTCGGAGATGGTCGAGCGCATCCTCACCATGTCGCGCGAGGAACGTGAGGATTTCACGCTCCGCCGCGAGCGTATCCCCCTGGCCGGGATGCTCGGGGCGCTGGCCGAGAAGTTCCGGATGCAGGCAGCCAAACCCGCACGGGTCACGGTGGATGTTTCACCCGAAGGGCTGACTGCCTTCGCCGACCGCTTCCACCTCTCGCATGCCCTGGACAACCTGGTCGACAATGCCCTGAAATATTCCGGCGAGGAGGTGCATATCCGCATTTCGGCCGGGCGGGACGGCGGCCGGGTCGTCCTGCGAGTCGCCGACGACGGCATCGGCATTCCGCGTGCCGCGCAGGCGCATATCTTCGATAAGTTTTACCGCGTGCCTACGGGCGACATTCACAATGTCAAGGGCTTCGGCCTCGGGTTGTACTACGTCGGGCTAATCGCCGCCAAACACGGCGGCTCGGTCGCGGTGGAGAGCACCGAGGGGCGCGGTACGACCTTCACCCTGATACTTCCGGACGATGGGCGATAAGATCAGACTGCTGCTCGTAGAGGACGAGCAAACCCTCGCGGGGATCATCGCCGATACCCTTTCCGAAAAGGGGTTCGAGGTGACGGTGGCCTACGACGGCGAGGCCGGGTTGCGGGCGTTCCGCGGGTCGCGCCCCGATGTGGTCGTGTCGGATGTCATGATGCCTTGTATGGACGGGTTCCCCTTCGTCGGGCGCCTGCGCCGCGAAGCGCCCGGGGTGCCTGTGCTTTTCCTCTCGGCGCGCTCGGCGGCCGAGGACGTGGTGCAGGGATTCGAGACCGGGGGCAACGATTACCTGCGCAAGCCCTTTGCCATGAGCGAGCTGATCGTGCGGGTCAGGGCGCTTGCCGGGCGTGCGGGCGTCGGGAAAGCGCGTACGGAACGTGTGTTCGAACTGGGGCGTATGCGTTTCGACGCCGAGCGCCAGCGGCTCACGTGCGACGGCGTGGTGACGGAACTTTCGGCCCGCGAATCCGAAGTGCTGCAATACCTCTGCCGGAATGCGGGCGAGATCGTGCCGATGAAAACCCTGCTGGTGAATATCTGGGGCGACGATTCGTTTTTCAACGCCCGCAGCCTGCATGTCTTCATCACCCGCCTGCGCCACCGCCTTGTGGCCGACCCGTCGATCCAGCTGGTGAACGTGCGGGGAGTGGGGTATAAGCTGCTGATGCGCTGAGGCGGGGATTGCCGCACTGTATTGAAACCGGAATTTATTCCCTCTCCGGTTGCCTTTTCCGAAGGGATCCGGTTTACGGCAATGCAAATTCTATGACTAAATTTCCAACCTGATTGTTGGTTAGTTTATTTGTGCTAAACCCTAAAGGCGTGATATTCAGCGAGCCGATCTCGTTCACGAATCTTCCGATCAGTTCGCTGCCTCCCGTAACCGTTTGCGGGTTGTTGCCTTTGTCGAAATAGACATAATAGACGAGAAGATCGGCTTTAACCTGAATGTCATCCGCACTCAACTCTTCCTTTTTGATAATTTTATCAACAACGCTTATTGCCTTCGTATATTCCAGGTCTGTCTCAACGAAAAGCAAAGACATTCGGCCAAAGGTCAGGTGGGTAATATAGGACATATCGGGCAGTTGTTCCTCGCTGATTGTTTCTCGGATTAATTTATCAGGATAGTCCATCATAATAGTAAACATTTCCCGGGAATAGTTATAGAAAAACCCCGTCCGTTTCCCCATTTCTTTTTCGGTGTAGGGTTTCCCGCTTAGCAGTTCATCGAGGTTGAGGCCCAGGTTTCCTACCCCCAGCAGGTGCAGATGCCTGTGTGAGTGGTATTGCAAAGGGCCGATATAGTTGAATTGCTGACTTTGAGCTGGTAATTCGGAGGTTATTTGCTGCACCATTTCATTCATACCGTCGAACGTGGGCAGCATTTCCTTTTCATAAAGCTTCCCATTGATAGAGGCACTGATGTTAATCGGGTTGTAAGTATATTGGTCGTAGACCGTCAATGTCCGGTTGTCAGTATGGCAGTTAATCAAATGTCCCGGATAAACCTGCGTCCTGAACGCCGGGTTTACAAATGACTGTTCGGCCGAAAGCCGATATTTGCGCGTGACATTGTCCGGCAGGAGGTCGTATTTGTTATCGTTGAATTTATTAACTGCGAACGTATGCCACTGCAAAGGGTCGTATTCCGGCTTTTTTTGCCCGGCTTGGGAAACGAACAGGTCGGCGGTTGTCTGTTTGTACCTGTCATGCAGGCAGGCAAGCGTTATTGTTGTCTCGCGCGGATTTTCCGTGTCGTTCGGCAACACCTCTATATCCAGATACTCAGCGTTATCCGCAACGGTCTTTTCGATAATGCACCATTGCGGAATATTTCGGATACTCCAGTCGCAGTTGGCCGAAACTGCTATACGTTGCTGAATCCCGGAATAATCTGCCCTGATTTCATCTTCATCGAGGGTGATGTAATACTTCTGCTCCGGTTCATCGTTGTGACAGGCTGCGCAGCAGAGCGCCAAAAAGAAAAGACCCCAATGTTTCATCCTAAAAAGTGTTTTAGTTAAACGATTGGGGGAAGAGGCAGATTGAAAATATGCGTGTCCCTGCGCGGTGTTGCCCGCATCGGTCATAAGGGTTGGTTTCAGTTTCACCCCCCCCCTCGGATTTCGATTTAAAGGTATGAAATAAACACGCATTTGCAAAATAAATCTGCAATTTCCGCCCAATACGGGGATGGAAGGCTTCTGGGGTTTATCGGCTTGCGATTCGCATTTGTCCGGCCTGCCGCCCGAAAAAAATCTCCCAAGGAGGCGACTTCGATGTGCGGATAAAGGAGGACAAAGGAATACCCGTTTGGATTTTCAGCAGCCTGAATGTCAGTCTATGCGTTATTTATCTCTTTCGGCAAATGCAGTCCGTCAGGTGATCGTCGATAAATCCTGCCGCCTGCAGGTGGGCGTAACAAATCGTGCTGCCGAAGAATTTGAATCCCCGTTTTTTCATGTCTTTGCTCATGGCATCGGATTGGGGCGATGATGCCGGAATCTCGCTCAACGACCGGAAGGTGTTGGTAATCGGCTTCCGGTCGGGAAAGAATGACAGGGTGTAGTTGTAGAAACTGCCGAACTCTTCCTGTAAGGCGAGGAATAGCCTTGCGTTTGTGATTGTGGATTTGATTTTCAACCGATTCCTTACAATGCCGTCGAACCGCATCAGCCGTTCGACGTCGTAGTCGGTCATTTGTGCCACCCGTCCGGCGTCGAAATCGCAGAAAGCCTTGCGATACCCCTCACGCTTTCTGAGTATCGTTATCCAGCTCAACCCGGCCTGGGCACTCTCCAGGACAAGAAATTCGAACAGCGTCTTGTCGTCGGTCACCAATTTCCCCCACTCCTGGTCATGGTATTTCACATACAGCTCGTCGGTTCCGCACCAGCCGCACCGTCCGTTTATCATGTCCTGCATAGTCATCATGTTTGTAATATGGAGTAAAGATAGCTGATTTCCAGCTTCGTGCCAAATTTTAAGCCCGCTTCGGCCCGCTACAATTTGTCAATATAATAAACGTTGCGATGAAAGAATCCGAATCGGTAGGTGCGGAACGTGCTTTTATCGGAACCACTTTTGCTTTGGCAGAGAATTGTGCTTTCGAGTATAATATACTGACAATCAGCTTAAAATGTGCTTATTTGTAACATTGTGTCCACAAAAAAGTCTCCGAAAGGAGACTTCAACGTGCGGATAAAGGTGCTTCTGCACTAAATGAACCTATATGTATATCAGTTGTTTGCGATGCTTCTTCGAGCCTGATTCCCGCATCGCCTACCGTCCTTTTGCACGGTCTTGCGCCCATCTGCCCGGATTGCTTGCGTTACCGCCGTATCTCCTTGTATGACAATGCAAATATAGCGATTTTCGGCGAAAAATCCAAAAGCGAAAACTTTTGGAGATGCGGGCGGATTTTCCTATATTTGTTCGTATGGACAGAGGAGAAATTATCATATACCAGACAGCCGACGGCGAGACCTGTATAGACGTCCGCATGGAGAACGACAGCGTGTGGCTGACGCAGGCGCAGATGGTCGAATTGTTTAACTCGACCAAACAGAATGTCAGTCTTCATATAAACAATTTGTTCAAAGAAGGCGAACTCGAACGTGAGGCAACTGTCAAGGAATACTTGATAGTTCAACAGGAGGGACATCGCTCCGTGAAGCGTAAAATTACGGCTTATAATCTCGACGTGATTATCTCTGTTGGCTACCGTGTCAAATCGCAACGCGGTACGCAGTTCCGTATCTGGGCGAACAAGGTGCTGAAGGAGTACCTTATAAAAGGTTATGCTATCAATAGCCAAGCGAAGATCGAGCAGTTGGAGGAACTGAAACAGACTGTCCGTCTGCTCTCAAATGTGCTGTCGGCAAAGGCCGTCACGAAATCCGAGGCGGTCGGGTTGCTGCGCGTGATTACGGACTATACTTACGGTCTCGATACGCTTGACCGCTACGATTATCAGCAGTTGGAAGTGTCGGCTACTACGACCGAGGAGCCGTTTCATGCGACCTATGAAAATGCGATGGAGACGTTACAGGTATTGCGCAACAAATTCGGTGGCAGCGAGCTGTTCGCCCATGAGAAGGACGAATCGTTCAAAAGCACGATGGGCGCGATTTACCAGACCTTCGGCGGGCGGGATCTCTATCCGAGCGTCGAGGAAAAGGCGGCTAATCTGCTCTATCTGACGGTCAAGAACCACTCGTTCAGCGACGGAAATAAACGCATCGCCGCTTTCTTGTTCCTGTGGTTTTTGGAGAATAATCGGATTCTTTATCGCGCTGATGGCTCTCGCCTTCTGGATAACAATACACTGGTTGCCCTGACGCTGATGATTGCCGAAAGCCGTACAGAAGAAAAGGATGTGATGACGAAGGTTGTGGTGAACCTGATCAATAAAAACAATTAAAGCATTTATGAATGTGTCGGACTTTTGTTTGCTGATTTCGAGTACGGAGATCCAATAACGCAAGTTATCAATGCCATTGTAGCTATACCATAGAATTTTATTGCTATTTCAGAAGAAACCACCTCGCATTTTTTGCGAGGTGGTTTCTTTTTGTTACCCCTCGTGGCGGAAATTAGCAGGGTAATAAGATATATTATCCAAACTATTTCCCGCTACGATATTTGATGCTAAGTATCAAAGAATTAAAAAATAGAGTATCACCCTAAATTATGTACAAAAGGTAGAATCCAATTTCGTTAAAATTAAGTTTGGTACATTAAAGTATATAATTGGGGAAAATGTTTGTATTATCAATATTTTGACCGGTAGAGATATAAGTTTTTTTCATTCAAGAGCTTTTGCTATATTTGTAGATGAGAATAATTGATCTTATGGAGTGTATAGTTTTTAAATCGAATCAAAGTTATTCTTGCCGAAAAAAGTAGAACCAACAAATGGCTTTCTGAGCAATTAGGAAAAGATCCTGCTATTGTGTCTAAGGGGGGCAATACTACACAACCTAATGTGGAAATGCTTATTCAGATAGCTAAATGTCTTGAGGTAAAAGTAGATGATTTATTAAGGACTGAATAATTATGGGAACGAGTGATGGTTATGTTTATATATTGACCAATCCTAACTTTAAGGAGGACTGGATAAAAATTGGGAAAAGTTCTAGACCGGTAGATGTTAGGTCTAAGGAGCTGGGCAATATAGCTTTCAGTAAGTCGGAATGTGCTGTAATATAACAGATTATCAGGCCGTATATATAGCAGGTTTCTTGACCCGAAGATTGCCGGCAAACGATATAAACAAGCTTACTGCCTCTTTGCAAGATGCGCAGGTGGATCTCACTCCGCATCAGGTTGAGGCGGCTTTGTTTGCATTTAAGTCGCCTTTATCCAAAGGGGCTATACTTGCCGACGAGGTTGGTTTGGGAAAGACTATTGAGGCCGGTATTATCTTATCACAACATTGGTCCGAGCATAAAAGGCGATTGCTGGTTATATGTCCGGCTAACTTGCGAAAACAATGGTCGAGTGAGCTGTTGGAGAAATTCTACCTGCCATCTGTGATTATGGAGACAAAGTCCTTTAATGCCTCCATAGAAAATGGCGCTTTTAATCCGTTTGATACGGAGAATATAGTTATTTCTTCCTTGCAATTTGCAAAGTCCAAAGCCGCTTATATAAAGAGTACGAACTGGGATCTGGTAATTATAGACGAGGCGCACAGGCTGCGTAATGTATATAAACCGCAAAACCGGATTGCCAATACCATTAAAGAGGCTATAGAATCCAGAAAGAAGATATTGATGACGGCAACTCCATTGCAAAACTCTATTCTGGAATTATATGGTTTGGTTTCTATTATCGACGATTATGTGTTTGGGGATATAAAAAGTTTCAAGAGCCAATTTGGTCATAGTTTGACCGATGAAGAGTTCATGGAATTGAGACGTCGACTACAACCCGTTTGCAAGCGCACCCTCAGACGACAGGTTTTGGAATATATCAAGTATACCAAACGGATTGCCATAGTAGAGGAATTCTTCCCGACAGAGAACGAACAACGTCTCTACGATATGGTGACTGATTATTTGAATAAACCGAAACTGTATGCTTTACCTAATAGTCAGCGTCAGCTTATGACTTTGATATTAAGGAAACTGCTTGCATCTTCAACATATGCCATATATGGAACATTCTGCTCTCTTATCAATCGGTTGCAGGATATTATCGCAAAAAACGATAATGTGTTACTCAAGAATCTCGTCATTGAAGAATACGAAGAAGACAACGATGAGTGGGTGGATAATGAAGAGATTGAAGAAGATATCGAGGAGTTGCCTCCGGCCGATATTGAAGGCATAAAGAAAGAAATATCCGAGCTGGAGCAATTTAGAGATCTGGCCGAGAAAATTAAAAAGAATAGTAAGGCTGAACATCTGTTTGTCGCGTTGGATAAAGGTTTTGAGCAGTTAAAGCATTTAGGTGCTGCCTCCAAGGCACTTATCTTTACGGAGTCAAAACGTACGCAAGAGTTTCTTTATGGACATCTCGAAAAGAGGGGATATAAGGGTAAGGTTGTTCGATTTAACGGGACTAATACCGATAAAGAATCGACGGCTATTTATCAGGCATGGCTGAAGAAGCATAAAGGCACGCCCAAGGTTACGGGATCCCTTACGGCCGACAGGCGGGCGGCTATCGTTGATTATTTTAAGGATGAAGCCACTATCATGATTGCTACCGAAGCTGCCGCCGAGGGTATCAATTTGCAATTCTGCTCTTTGATAGTGAACTATGATATGCCATGGAATCCACAGCGGATCGAACAGCGAATAGGTCGATGCCACCGATATGGACAGAAATTCGATGTCGTAGTTGTGAACTTCCTCAATAAAAGTAATGCGGCCGATATACGTGTGTATGAACTGTTGGATCAGAAGTTCCAGCTCTTCAATGGTGTGTTTGGTGCCAGTGATGAGATTTTGGGCAGCATAGGCAATGGTGTCGATTTTGAAAAACGCATAGCACAAATATACGACGAATGTCGAACGACTGATGAGATAGAGGCTGCATTTGACAGGTTGCAGTCAGAATTGCAGGAGCAAATATCCGAGAAGATGATAAAAGCCCGCTCGGCTTTATTGGAAAATTTCGATGAATCGGTCAAGGAGAAGTTGAGAGACAATCTGGCTCAAAGTCGGAAAAATCTCGACCTGTTTGAAAAACGTCTTTGGCTTCTAACGCGGCATGCGTTGGAGGGAGAGGCCACATTCGATGAAGATCGCTATGCCTTCACGCTTCATATCGACGGGTCGATCTATACTTTGTCGAAAGAGTGTGAAGACGAGCAAGTGCGACCTTATCGTATAAGCAGTCCTTTGGCCAAGGACATTTTGGCCAAGTATCGGGAGCCACTTCACACGCCGGCATATATCGAGTTTGATTATACGCACACGGCAGGGCGAACCAAGCTGCTTGACGACCTCGTAGGCCAAAGCGGTACCATGCGGGTAGAGAAGATATCCATCGATTCTTTTGAGCCGGAGGATCATCTGGTTATTGCCTGCCTTACCGATAGCGGCGATTGGGTCTATCCCGAAATTGCCGAACGGATGCTCCTGCTTCCGGCATGTCTGCTGTCACAAACCGGAGTAGACATTACAACTGCCGATTGTTTGTGCGATAAGGTTGAAGAGCTGAACCATGATATTCTTTCTTCTTCCTCAGACAGAAACAACCGCTTTTTCGATGAAGAGATGGAGAAACTGGATAACTGGGCCGGCGATATGAAGCTCGCTTTGGAGCGCGAAATCTCGGATTTGGATCAGGAGATACGCCTTCGGAAATCGGAAGCCAAAAAGATCGGCCGACTGGAAGAGAAGGTAAAAGCTCAAAGAGCCATCAAGGAGATGGAACGTAAGCGTATCGAGAAGCGACAGAATCTTTTTAATGCTCAAGATGAAATCGATGAAAAAAAAGAGCTACTTTTAAGCCGTATTGAAAAGATGCTGCAACAGAAGGTCCAGCAAACTGAACTGTTTACCATTAAATGGAGAATCATATGAGAGCGAACCTCAAAAAAAGTGGGCCTTGTTCAAGGCGTTCCTCAAAGAATATTGGTGGGCAATCTTAATCAGATTGGGTGCTCCCGTTTTGCTGAATTTTATTATCTTTATACCCGCCTTCTCGCCGATTGTCGGAGGCAGTCCAGATTGGCTGTCATTTTATGGAAGTTATATTGGTTTAGTAATCGCCAGTTTGATAACATTGTATGTACTATACAAACAACTGCAACACAATCACGAAGATAACGAAAAAACTCGTCGCGATAATCAAGCCGTTAATGAAAAAATGACAGCTTCAGCTCAAAATATTGAACTACGAACAGGAGAGACAGTGGTTGCAAGGTAAGATCCGCTTGTGTAAATAATATCGATTCAAATAATATACGAGAGATTTGCAATGTGTTCATATTTCAAGAAGATGATATAGTGTCTAAAATCAAAAACGCAATTGATAGTTTGGATCGAACCAATACTTTTTTAGATTTCTTATTGCCTATAAGACATAACAAGAATGTTCGTTATTTAAACAAGCAAAAGTATAAAGCATATAAGGAATATATGTTAATGATCCAAGATATACAAGTCGTAGCGATTTTCTTGAATAACAATTATGAAATGATTCAAGAAGGCTTGATTTTAGCTAAACTTTCGCCTCAAATAAAAAATCAAGTAGAGTGTAAAATCGTAACACCTTGTCTTGCTAATCAAGCTATCTAAGCAATTAGTTTTAATCGCCATTGATAGGTCAGCTATAGCAGATGATATATAAATGAGAGACTCATCATTACAATATATTGAACAAGAGAAAAAAAGAATTAACAAAATATTAACCGATAACAATGGCACAAGATAAGAAATTGCAGAAACTGGAACTGACGTGGATTGGAAAGGATGATCCGCGCGAGGCGATTGAACCGCGGATTCTCATTGAGAATCCCGACTATTCGTATGGTACCGCCGAGACGGGCACCTTACCCAACGGAAAACCTTGGAACGGCAATATGCTCATCCACGGCGACAACCTGCTTGCCCTCAAAGCCCTTGAACAGAACTATACGGGTGCCGTCAAATGTATCTATATCGATCCACCCTACAATACGGGCAATGCGTTCGAACATTACGATGATGGTCTGGAACACTCCATCTGGCTGTCGTTGATGCGTGAACGACTAATTATTCTTCGGAATCTGTTGGCCGATGATGGTGTTATGTTTATTAGTATTGACGATGAAGAATGTCATTACCTAAAAATAATATGCGATGAAATATTTGGCAGAAAAAATTTTTCAGGCACTATTATTTGGGAGAAAAAAAAGAAGCCATCGTTTTTGTCCAATATGGGAGGTATAACAGAACATATATTATCATATACAAAAAATTATCAAGAAGCTCCTCCTTTTATCTATGGTGCAACAACAATCGGGAAAAAATACCCATTTAATAATGCAGGTAACGGATTAAGTATATTAGAATTCTCTGCAAAATCTGTAAGATTCAATATGAAAGATGGACATATTGAACCGCAAGATATGTCGGAAGGGAAAATCAAGACCAAACTATTAGACGATTTATATATCGTTAATGGGTTAAATGACAATACATTTAGATTGGAAGGGGAATGGCGATACTCTCAATCAAAATTAAATGCCATTATCAATAATCACGAAGAAATAGTAATTAGCAAGATTCCTTTTAGGCCAAACCATATAAAGGAAGGAGGCGAACCCAAAAAAATGAAAAATCTTTTAAGTGTTGCTCATTATGGAATGAACACCTATGAGGATGCGACGAAAGAAAGCATCGCTTTATTTGGTAGAAATAATTTCGATTACCCCAAACCAGAAATGCTTATTTCAGTTTTATTGGGTGCTGTTACTAACAAAGGCGACCTTGTGCTGGACAGTTTCCTCGGGTCAGGAACCACGGCAGCCGTGGCGCAGAAGATGGGTCGTCGCTATATCGGGGTCGAGTTGGGGCAGCACGCCTATACGCACTGCTATCCCCGTCTGAAGATGGTGACTGACGGTACCGATCAGGGCGGAATCTCCAAAGCGCAGAACTGGAAGGGTGGGAACGGTTTCAAATTCTATGAATTGGCACCGAGCCTGCTCAAAGAGGACAAGTTTGGGAACATGGTAATCAACAAGGAGTACAATGCCGATATGCTGTCGGCGGCAATGGCCAAGCAGGAGGGATTCACCTATGCTCCCTCGACCGATGTCTATTGGAAGCAGGGTTATTCGTCGGAGAGCGACTTCATCTACACTACGACGCAGTTCATGACGGTGGAGGGACTTGCCGCCATACGTGAGACAATGACCGAAGGCGAGAGCTTATTGATATGTTGTACGTCGTTCCAAAAGGAGTGCAAGCAGGCATTTTCTAACATTTCTATAAAGAAGATTCCGCAGATGCTGCTGGGACGCTGCGAATTTGCCCACGACGACTATTCGCTCAACATCATCGACCTGCCCCACATCGACGACGAGGAAGAGGGGCCGATGGAGGACGAGTTCGAATACGCTACAGATAGCGAGGTGGCCAAAGAAACGATTGAGGGACAATAGGAACTATTTTAATCTATCGGTATGAATACTATTGCAAACACGATAAAACAACGCCTGTCGCTTCGGGAACCGCTGGCCGAAGCACTCGATGTGCTAACTCGCCTTGTAGACAAACTTTCTTTGTCGAAACCCGAACGACAATCGGATAAGGAGGCCGAAGCGGTAGCTTATGAGGTTTATCTAAAAGAGCAATTACAACGTGTAAAGGAAGTCTGCCCATACTGCAAGGATTTTGAACGCGATTTTCCATCGTTTGCATTCTCGATAGCAACCGGTATCGGAAAGACCCGGTTGATGGGGGCTTGTATTGCCTATCTCTATCTGGCAAAAGGCATCAGGCATTTCTTCATTTTGGCTCCAAATCTCACGCTTTACGAGAAGTTGATGCGTGATTTTGGCGACCCTTCATATGAAAAATATGTATTTAAGGGGATATCGGAGTTTGTGCATAACGAGCCTTTAATTATAACCGGAGATAATTACAACAAGGCCCGTAACCTGTTTTCAGATAATCAGATACAAATAAGCATCTTCAATATATCGAAGTTTAATACCGAGAGTAAAGAAGGTGGGAAAAAGGGAGCTCCCAAGATGCGCCGCCTATCGGAATATTTGGGGCAGTCATATTTCGATTACCTCTTTTCGTTGGATGACTTGGTTATCCTTATGGATGAAGCGCACCGGTATCATGCCGATGCTTCGAAGAAAGCCATCAATGAATTGCGTCCTATATTGGGTCTCGAAATGACGGCTACGCCTACCGATGAAAAAGGAAAATCGTTTAAGAATATTGTCTATGAATATAATCTGGCTCAAGCGTTGGCCGATGGGAAATATGTGAAGATACCGACCATTGCCAAGCGAAGGAATTTCAGCCGGGGCAATATGACCGATGAGGAGTTGGATATACTTAAAATCGAAGATGCAGTGAGTGTCCATGAACATACGAAACTGCATTTGGAGATGTATGCCAAAAATAATAATCAGCCTCTGGTAAAACCCTTTATTTTGATCGTTTGCAAAAGTATTCAACATGCCACCGAAACATTCAATAGAATACAGAACGAAATGTTTGACGGGAGGTATGCAGGTAAAGTGCTTCAAATAGACAGCTCGACCAAGAAAGATGAGGAGATAGATAAGCTATTTGTTTCGCTGGAGAAGCCGGACAATAAGATAGAGATCGTTATTCATGTAAATATGCTTAAAGAGGGTTGGGATGTAACCAATCTGTATACCATTGTGCCTTTACGAGCGGCCGATGCGCCTATATTGGTTGAACAGCAGATAGGTCGAGGTCTACGCTTGCCATATGGTGGGAAACGTACTGGATATGCCGATATTGATAAATTGACGGTGATTGCGCATGAAAATTTTGAAGCCGTTATCGCCAAAGCTAATGATCCGAACTCGGTATTGAGTAAGGTCTCTTACGTTGAACTTGATGATGAGGATTTAACTCCCGAGCCCGGTAAAGTGGTTACGGCTGCTACCATAATTGATTTCCAGGAGAAGAAAACCATCGAAGAGGCAAAGACGGAGGTCGAGAAAAAGAATGCAAAGGCTGTAATGGATGCTCAACGAGCTGTTTGGACGGTGATTCCCAAGATGAACAGTTCGGTGCGCTCAGCTAAGGAGTTGTCCAACCCGAAGGTAATAGATGCGATTAAGGTCCTTACGCGGAATGAGATAATTAAAAAGGCGAAGGAGACTAATCCGCTTTTTGCTGATGAAGAGGCAAAACCGTTGCTTGCAGAAGTGGATTCAGTTGTGGAGGTTGTTGTAAAGAAATTTATAGACAATATTATAGAAATTCCACGTATGACCATTCAAAAGGAGGCATATAAAGCTGAATTCAAGTGGTTTGATCTTGATACGCGAATGGGATTTGATCTGCCTGCACTGAAAGATGAGATTATTCGAATAAGTGTAGGTGCTGGAGAGAAATCGATGGAAGTGTTGCAAGTGATAACAGGAAGGAAATTTGATACTCCTGTTAATCAGATTGTGAATGCGTTGATCGATCACGAAGAAATCGACTATGACGAAAACTCAGAACTCCTCTATCATTTGGCCGGACAGGCTGTCGAAGCCATAGAGAAGAATGTTGATAACGAGACTGATTTAGCAAAAGTTGTAAATCAATTTAAAGTTGCAATCGCCAACTCTATTTTTGACCAGATGCAGAGGCATTTTGTGATAACGCCGTTGGGATACCTGAAACCGAATGTATTGCCTTTTTCTGGAATAGTCGATCAGCATTTGACAGAATTAGACGGATTTGGACGAATTGATTTCAGAGATTCTGTAAAACCAAGCTTTGTGCGTAAATTCATATTTACCGGTTTCTTGAAATCGTATTATACGGAGTGTAAGTTCGACAGCAAAACCGAGCTCGATTTTGCGAATGTGCTGGAGTCGGATAATGATGTATTGAGGTGGTTGCGACCAGCACCTAACCAATTCAACATATATTGGGCAAATGGAGCCAAACGCTATGAACCGGATTTCATAGTCGAAACATCGGAATGTATTTACATGATAGAAACAAAAGCCCTTAAAGATATTTCCGATGAAGATGTGCAGGCAAAAAAGAAAGCTGCCGAGGAATATTGCAAGAATGCAACGGAGTATACCTTGAAAAATGGGGGTAAACCTTGGCGGTATCATTTGCTAAGGCATGATGTTGTGGAACGCTCAAGTAGCTTTGAATATTTGATGGCATTGAGTTAGGTGTATTTCTCGCCTGTTCGATGTGAATTGCTCAAAATGATGTGGCCTATTCTGACGAGCGAGTTATTGAATTCGGCTTTATAATGCAGATATATTTTTAATTTATTAATTAAATATTATCCGAACTGTGCTACAATAATGAATGGATACATTTCATAAGTACACTTTTCCGGATGGGAAGGTATATATTGGACAGACTAGACGAGATCCTCAAATAAGGCATAGGGAACATATCAGTCCCGTGACTGATCCGACAAATGGCGGATTCTGGAGAGCGTATTCGACTTTTAAAAAGTGTAAATTTGAGATAGTTCAACAATATGAGAGTAATGATATTGTTGAACTA
>ERZ832522.1750-NODE-1750-length-28331-cov-14.016869_pt1 | contig 28331 bp, 17 predicted proteins | sample MGYA00519951_ERZ832522 | MGnify/ENA primary metagenome ERZ832522 (study PRJEB31850, sample SAMEA3708728) | human gut metagenome | biome: human gut; feature: human-associated habitat; material: faeces | place: China | collected 2014 ... | reverse complement strand
ACAAAGTGGGGCGTGCAGATTGTGGGAATGATTTTTCAAACAGGCTCTAGCTTAATAATTACCTTTACTTTCCAGATTCAGCTTTATATAATGTATTAGAGTGTGTTTGACGCACAAGTTACATGTGAAAGGCAGGTTTTACCAATGAACTGCAATAAAAAAGAGCTTTTACTTTATGCCGTTACTGACCGCAGCTGGTTAAATGGCAGAACTTTATATGACCAGGTCGAAGAAGCCTTAAAAGGTGGGGCTACCTTCATTCAGCTACGCGAAAAAACTCTGGATACAGATAGTTTTCGCAAAGAAGCTGCGGAAATCAAAGAGTTATGTGCGCGCTATCATGTACCATTCGTGATCAATGACAATGTAGAAATTGCAAAAGAAATCAATGCCGATGGCGTTCATGTAGGGCAGGAGGATATGGCTGCTGGTAATGCCAGAGCCATCCTCGGTTCTGACAAAATCATCGGCGTTTCTGCGCATACAGTTGAAGAGGCTGTTCTTGCTGAAAAAAATGGCGCAGATTATCTGGGAGTAGGTGCCGCATTCCAAACCGGAACCAAAAAAGATGCCGGCAATATCAGCCATGAAACTATAAAACAAATATGTGAGGCTGTAAATATTCCCGTTATTGCTATCGGTGGAATTACACATGACAATGTAATGGAGCTGGCTGGAAGCGGTATCTGCGGAATTGCAGTTGTAAGTGCCATCTTTGCAGCTGAAGATATTACAAAAGCAACCAGAGAGCTTAAAGAGCTTACTCTCAAAATGAAAGATTCTACTTGTATTTCCAAAGACAATGCATCTTCCAGGAAAGGAATTTCATGTTAAGGGGTGCCATCTGGGATCTGGATGGTACGATTCTGGATTCTATGTCAGCCTGGGATCATGTAGGCGAAAATTACCTGCGAAGCCAGGGAATTGAACCTGAACCGGATCTGGATGAAGCAATCGCCACTATGAGTCTCCACCAGGCAGCTGACTATTTTATTGAGCACTATGGTGTAAAACAGACCCGAGATGAATTGATCAAGAGTGCTGTAGCAATTGTAGATGATTTCTACCGCTATGAAGCTCAGCTGAAGCCTCATCTGAAAGAATTTCTGGCTCAGCTTCATGAGACCGGAGTCAAAATGTGTATCGCCACTGCTACAGAGCGCTCCCTCGTGGAAGCTGCCCTGGCACGTTGCGGAGTGCTTGATTATTTCAGCGAAATCTTTACCTGCTCCTCTGTGGGTGCCGGAAAGGACGAACCAACCATTTATCGGGAAGCCTTGAACTTTCTTGGCACTGACCGAACCAATACCATGGTCTTTGAAGATTCTCTTCATGCCCTTACTACAGCTAAGAAAGATGGCTTCTATACCACTGCTGTGTACGACTCTCATGAAGAAAATCAAGAGGAAATACAGCGTCTGGCAAACTGTCGGATTCATGATTACGGTGAGTCGGAAGAGTTTATTAATTTTACAAAAAATCTATAGAACTTTTTATTTGTCGGGAAGCTTAATTGCTTCCCGATATTCTTTATTCAACCAAGTATCTACTACATTGACGCAGGATGATTTCTTCATATGCAAGGCGGAGGAAGGAGGCGTAGCGGTGGCTACGGCGACCGACGACAACGCAGCAGATGAAAAATCAGACAAGTCAATATGGCAGTTACTTAATATTCGATGTACTAGCTTATCTGCCACTTCACATGACTTCCCTTCTCGTCTTTGCTGACGATCAGCTGATCTTCAATCTCCTGCTTCAGCTCGGTCACATGAGAAATAATTCCAATCAGCTTGCTTCCTCCCGCCAGTTCCTGAAGAACCTTTACCGCCTGTTCTCTGGAATGCTCATCAAGGGAACCGAAGCCTTCATCCACAAACATTACATCAAGATGTATCGCTGCAGAGCTCTCCTGGATCTGATCTGCCATTCCAAGTGCCAATGCCAGAGCTGCCATAAAGGATTCTCCTCCGGAAAGGGTACGGACTTCACGCTCTTTGCCGGTAACATTAGAATATACCATAAGATCCAGACCACGATTCTTGCCTTTCCCCGCATTCTCCTCGTCTACCATACGAAGTTCAAACTGTCCGGCAGACATATTCGCAAAGCGGCGATTGGCCGCATAAAGAATCTTCTCCAGGTAATATCTCTGCACATAGGTTTCAAGATCCATACGGTTTCCGGACATATTTCCAGACAACAGCTTATAAAGAGTTTCCAGCTTGGTATGCTTTTCAATGATTTTACCTCGCTTCTCCATCTGAGGGCTAAGAATATCATATGCCTCTTTATCAGCTTTATACTGTTCTTTATAAAGTTCCAGTTTCGTCTGAGTCTGAAGCCGTACTTTCTCAGCTTCCTCCATCTGGGACTTGGCAGCTTCCATATCTGGCTTGCTCCTGCCATCTATGGCTTTTCCAGCTGTTTCTGCAGTGGTCTGTGCGGCTAGTTTTTTTCGCTGCCAGCTGTCTGCTTCTTTTTGCAAAAGCTCCGCTGTTTCACGGGTATAGTTCTCTGCTATGTCCGCCCATTCTGCCTCTGTCATATTTTTCTCATTCATCAAAGTCTGATAAAAGGCCTGCCGCTCCTGGTAAAGCTTCTGGTGATCTGGAAGTTCCCCTTCAAATCGTTTAATCAAGCTGGTACAGTTAACCAGCTCTTCAGAAGACGCTTTTTCTTTCTTTTCAGCTTCTTTCGGGTCTAAAATAGGAGCGCGGTCGATGGCTTTTAAGTTCATGTATACAGGAGCTCCGCCCAAATCATCGGCATCCACGATACCAAGCTGGGGCGAGAAGCGGAACAATACTTCTTTATCAAGGTTGTCGAAAGGAACAATTGTCACTTCGTAGTCACTGACTTCCTTTGTCCGGATTCCTGTGAACAAGTTGGTTAGTGCTTTCTCCTGCTCTTCCAATTGCTGGATGACCAGCTTCATCGCTTCGCCGTCGGGCGGCAGGTTATCGGCGTCACCCGTAAGGATGTTCATGCGGCTTTCACGGATACGGTAGATTTGCTTGGCTGCCACTTCTGCCTGTTTAGCTGTAGATCCCGCCATAAGTAACTCTTCTGAAAAAACAGAGGCGTCGGTTACTTTTGTCGGAGTTTGGTTTTTCTTTCTTGCCGCTTCCAGTGCGGATTCATTGGGTGTGTATTCGGCGTTGATGGAACATAGCAGTCCGTCTTCTGTCAGATAAGCATATGGAGCGACTGTGCCGGCCTTAAATTCAACGATAAATGTATTGTCCGCATCGGGTACACCTTTGTTGATCAAGCCGATCTTTCCTAATTCGTAATAGACATTATCTTCTGTGATAGCGTCTTTTACACCTAAATATTTTTCTGCGTATTTATAATAGGGACCTGCTTTGCAGGTTACTTTCGTGACTTCTGCATCTACAACCAAAGATGTTTTGGGAAGTGAATAAGTTATGCCGAAATTATTGGCCTTGACGGCATTTTTCTTTACAACTTTCGTCTGAGCCATAATGGGGAAACTAAGGAGCAGACTGGCTATAATGATTAAATTCTTCATATTCTAATCTAAGTTTAATCTCTAATAAATGATTGTACAAAACTATGAAATATTTTGTTAGTAACCAACCGGAAAAGCCTCTTTTCCTCATTTATAGATTAGAGAAGATATAAAGAACGGTCCCAAGGCGGCGGAAAAGGAGATCGAGATATTAGGCCTGGTTAAATCACCGCCCGGGACTGTTCTTATACATTTACATGTAAAGGAGAATTACACGCAACTTGTTATTTTATGGCAAACTCACCAGTTAAATAGCCGAGTTCATGAGTGAATGTCAATGTATAATCGCCATTTTCTGCATTCAAGATTACAGACTTGCTCTGCGGAGCAGATGCGGAAATACATTCTTCATAAACAACTTTTCCTGTTTTGTTGTCTGTAACTTTTACGGTCAGATCAGCAAGTGGATTTACAAAGTTAACTGTTAATACATTTCCTTCGATGGAGGCTGTTGGAGGTGCAGGAACTACGGAACGTATGTCTTCTTCACTCCATTGACCTTTAATTGGAATTGTGTCGCAGAATGCTAATTGAGTACAGAAAATACCACACACAATTAAAACCAAAGTCGAAATTAGATGCTTCATGATATTAAATAAAATTTGTTTTACTAAAAGTCAAAATTGAGATTTTTAGCAAAGATAAATTTCTCACCATTATTAATCATGGTTTTTTGTTGACAAAAATGTGACAAGTTGTATCTGTTTAAAAATCAGATATAAATCTATCGAATTTTTCTGTATTTTGCGGTTCTCCTGTGAACTTTTTATATAATCTTCTGCGACACTGAGATACTCCAGAGCTTGTGATATGCATAATGAAGGCTATCCTTTTTATAGGTAATTGCATCTTTACTAAATAACAAATATGTATTTCCTCTATGGATATTTGTGGGTAAAGTTTTATGAGTCGGTTTGTAAAATCAGGATATGTAGAGTCAATAAGTTGATGTAGTTCTTCCCATTCACTTGGACTGGGTTGGATATCATCTTCTCGGTGCATTCTAATATATATAGATGAGTTGTGGAAATCTTTTTCCAGCAGTTGAAATGTTCCTTGTTTTTCGAAAATTTGTCTGTTTTCCATTTCAAGCATTAATTTTCTTGCTTCATATAGCTGTCTTTGCACTTCGCTCATTTCCTCTTGCTTAGAATGTAGTTTTTCTGTTAATTGTAAAATTTGTTTTTCATTGTCCTCAATATATTGTTGGCTTCGTTTATATCGTTCCTCTTTTAAATCTGCTAATCTTTTCTTTTTCTTTCGCTCTCTTTTAATAAGGAAGAAAATAGTTAAGAATATAATAGAAAAGACAATGAATATCTGATATATCATTATCATCCTTTGAGCTGCCTTTTTTTCGAATTTGTTTTTTTCTTTGACAATATGTTGATAATTGAATATACTTTGTGCTATGCGTATATTTTCAAAATGAGATTTGCTGGTGATAGAATCGCGCAATTGCTCATATGCTTCAATTCTGTTAATATAAGCGTCATAATTGTTTTCTTTTTTCGCTATTTGTGCTAAACGGTATAAACTTCCTGCTTTGGTATAGATATTTTCACTAAGTAAACTTCTTGATAAGTAGTGTTTTGCTGAATCTAATTGATTGGTTGCAATGTAAAGTCTTCCTTTGGAAAGGTATATTGGATATATGGTTTTTTTGTTTTTTGCATAATGTTCGGCTTCATCTATATATTTTTTTGCTTTGTCATAGTCTTTTTTCTCATAATATAAATTGCCCAAATCAATAAGAATCGCTCCTTTGACTTTCTTTTGAGAGTGTAAGATAGCTTGTTTATAGTATATTATTGCACTGTCTAATTGTTGTGTTTGAGAAAATACACGGGCTATATTCCTTAAAGCAAATCCTGTCTTTACCGAATCAGGCTCTAACTCCAAATATGACAAGACCTTTTTATACATAGGTAATGCCATATCGTTGATATCCTGGTATGCATATAAAGTACCTAAGTTGTTATAAATTTTAATTAGGAGAGTATAATCTTTTGAATCTTCGCCGATCTCCAAAGCCCTTAAATAATATTCTTGTGCTTGTAGAGCATCTTGCAAATCGGAGTTTACACGTCCTAAGTAGTAGTAAGCTAACATGGAGTGTTGTTTATCGTTACTTTTCTCAAAATACGTCGCCGCAATTTTAATTAAAGAATCTGAAGTATGTGTGATATAATTCAGGTCTTGAGCTTGGGTTAAGAGCAGGCAATAAGTTGCATGATCCTTTTCGGACAGCTGGTTGATATTTTCGATTTTATTCAGGATACTTAGGGCACTGTCTGGTTGTTCTTCGATGATTTTCTCCACTTCGAGTAGCATTGGGGCCTGTGGGTGATTATGGCAAGCACCCATGAACAGGAATAAAATAATGACTACAAACGATGTTATATGTAGTAAAAACTTATTCATTTCTATCTCCTTTAATTATGGATTCGAATATACTTGTTTTCGGGGAAAAAACGATTTATTTACAATAAAATGTTTTAATCATTTTATTTATTTGCTTCGGTTTATGAGATAAAAGCCTATCTTTTTGTCGATACAGTAGCAGATTAGCGGATCATATAACAAAGGCGGTGTGCCAAAATCTCCTTGTCCCCGCACTTGATGCGGGGTCGCAAAAAAACAGGCCTTATCAATCAGATTTTTATAGGGCCGGTTTTAATGCGATCCCGCTTCAAGCGCGGGAACAGGATAGTTTCGACACACCTCCTTTATTGAGTTAAATAAATGGAGTGTTTTTATTTTATCTGCTTGAACGCTTTCCCCAGCATATCCGTGATATCACTGGCGATCATGCTCTCTTCGGAGCGGTAGACGGCAGCCAGGTCACCTGCTGTCCCGTGGAGGAAAACACCTGCGACAGCAGCCGTTTCAGGTTCTAACCCTTGCGTAAGCAATGCCAGGATGATACCTGTCAAAACATCGCCACTGCCAGCTGTAGCCATACCCGGATTTCCACAATTGTTGAAATAAACATTCCCGGTAGCCGTGCAAATTGCCGTATAAGCCCCTTTCAGGACAACACAAAGTTGATGATCGATAGCGAAAGCCTGAGCTTTTTTCAACCGTTCGTATGAATTGATGCTTTCACCCGCTATCCGGTCGAACTCTTTGGGATGCGGCGTCAGGATACTGCGTGGAGGGATACGTTTCAATAAATCTTTATTGGCTGCGATCAGATTCAATCCGTCGGCGTCGATCACAAGCGGCTTTTCTACTACTTGGAGCAGTTGTTCCAGTGCTTTTGCGGAATCCTGATGTTTTCCCAAACCAGGCCCGATTGCGATAGAAGAGTAGGCTTTGATACCGGAAACAGAACTGAAATGATCTTGATGTTGGTCCAGATCAACCATCGCTTCCGGAAAAGCAGTCTGCAAAATTTGTTCGCCACGTCCGGGGATATGAACAGTCAGCAAGCCGGCGCCACTCCTAAGGCAGGCCTTTGCGGACAGCAGGGCGGCTCCCATCTTTCCTTGGCTTCCGGCTATCAGCAGTGCATGTCCGAATGTACCTTTATGGGCAAAACGGTTACGGGGCTGGAAGACAGCAGCAATATCCTCTTCTGTCACCAATGTGAATTGTGTCGGAGTGCTGGCTATTATTTCCGGGTGTAACAGAATATCCAGCACTTTCCATTCACCGACAAATTCTGCATTTTCAGGGAGCAGGAACGCCAGTTTCGGGAAACCGAATGTCAGTGTCAGGTCGGCATGGATAATAGAGTCCGGATCGTTCTTGCGGTTATCTTCTCCGAACAGGCCGGAAGGGATGTCAATTGAGACGATGGTCGCATCCGACTGGTTGATATATCTTACCATTGCGGCAAAACCTCCGGTTAAGGGGCGATTCAAGCCGGAACCGAACAAGCCGTCTATCACTACATCCCGCTCTTCCAGTTCGGGCGGGACAAAATCATCCACAACTTCCGTGAATTCGATCTTTTCCATGTGGAGCAATCGTTGCTTATTCAGTTCGCAGTCTTCGGAAAGACGCATGGTAGGATTGAACAGATAAGTTTCCACCCGGTAACCGGCATCCGTCAGCATACGGGCGATTGCCAGTGCGTCGGCTCCGTTATTTCCTTGTCCGGCAAATACGATAATGCGGGTTTGTTTGGAGTAGCGGCGGCAAAATTCACTTGTAAATACGGTTGCCGCGCGTTCTACCAAGTCGATAGAGCTGATCGGTTCGTTTTGAATGGTATATTTATCGAGCTCTCTGACTTTGTCTGTTGAGAATATCTTTATCATAACTATCTGCTGTCTTTGTTTCTTTGTGCATACAAATGTAGGAATATTACTTTTCTCTTGAAAGAAAAGTTTTGCTTACTTTTGAATCGAGCCGAAAGTAACGAAGAACCGACTGCCTTGTCCGTTCTCGGATAAAACGGACAAATCTCCTTTGTGCATGTGCATGATCTGCCTGGAAATACTCAACCCGATGCCGGAACCGGAAGGTTTGGTCGTGAAGAATGGGATAAAGATACGTTCCTGAACTTCAACCGGTATGCCTGTCCCGTTGTCGCTTACCCGGATAAAGGTTTTGCCCTCTTCGTTGATGCCGGCAGACAGTTCGATCTGTGGCCTCAGACAATGGCGTGTTGCGTCCAAAGCATTCTTGACCAGGTTGATCAGCACTTGTTCGATCAATCCTTTGTCGGCAATAACTTGTAGGTGTGCCGTCGCGGGGACGATCTTGATCTTGTCTTTCTGGTCCTTGAACAGGAGGCTGATGTTGTCCAGGAAATGGTTGACCGGTATAATCTCCGGAATAGGCATCGGGATGCCCGTAACTTTCCGGTAGCTTTCTACGAAGCGTACCAAGCCGCTGCTCCTGCGGAAAATCGTTTCGACAGCTTGGTTGATCTCTTCCCGGTCTTCCGTATCGACTCCCAGTTCATCTATGCACTTGTTCCGGAGCAGTTCGGATAGGGAAACGATCGGCGTCATGGAGTTCATGATCTCGTGTGTCAGAACCCGGATCAATTTCTGCCAGGCTTCCGTCTCTTTGTTTTCCAGGACGGAACGGATGTTTTTCATGCTGACGACCGTAAGCGGCTTGCCCAAGACGACGAATGATATAGCTGAAAGGATCAACTGCGAATATTCATCTTTCCGCCTGACTTGCAGGATGGACAGTTCGCCAGGATGCAAAGTGCGCAGGCAGGCGGGAAGCTCCGGATGATAGGTGGCCAGATCGTCGATCGTTTCGGCAAAGTTCAGACCCGTTTGTATCTTGAACGCTTGGTTCATCCATTCTATCTGCCCGGTGGCGGAGTAGACAAATACGGAAAGGTCGATATGGTTTGCCAAAGCCTGGAAATATTGCAGCTGGCTTTCCTTCTCTTGCAGGTGTTTTTTGTAATGTTGCAAAGCCTCTTCCATGACCTTCACCATGTCTTGCGGAATCTTGTCGTTCTGTTTTTGTAAAGGAGTGCCGGAGGCGAGAAAGTCGGAATAGCGAATCGACCAGATAAACTGTTTGAACAAGCGGTCATTGCGTTCCATCATGTGAAACAGATAATATCCCTCGAACAAAATCAAGGCAAACGTGACGATGGCGGAGATATAAAACTGGAAAGCGACAAGTAGCCCGAACGTCACGCTGGTCGCTAACAGTAGGAAAATCAATCCGGCCGTTTTTTTCGTATAACGTTTCATAAGCTGTATTTTTCCAACCTCCGGTATAAGGAAGTACGTGTGATACCAAGCAGGCTGGCTGCCTGTGTCATATTTCCGGAGCAATGACGAAGCACTTCCTGTATCGTGTTTTTCTCCAGTTCTTCCAGGTTGAACTTGCCTTCTTTGTCCTGGGAGTTGGAAACAGGAAGGCGAAGCATGAAATCGTCATATTGCAATTGCCGGGTTTCGGAAAGGATTACGGCGCGTTCGATCACATGTTGAAGTTCACGCACGTTTCCCGGCCAGTTATACTGTTTCAACAGTTGATATGCTTCGTCGGAAAAGCCGTCTATCTCTTTTTTATACTTCTGGCAATAGCGTTGCAGGAAATGTCGGGCGAGGAGTGTCACATCATTTCCCCGTTCACGTAAAGGCGGGATTATGATCTCGATCGTATTGATCCGGTATAACAAGTCTTGCCGGAAATGTCCTTCCTGCACGGCTGCGTGCAAGTCTGTATTGGTGGCCGAGATCAGGCGGATGTCGATCGGGATCTCTTGTGTGGAACCAACCCGGTTTATTTTGCGCTGTTCGATGACTGTCAGTAATTTGGATTGGGCCATCAACGGCAAGTTACCGATCTCGTTCAGGAAAAGCGTGCCGCCGGATGCGATCTCGATGCGCCCGGATTTATTTTTGTCCGCATCCGTAAACGCTCCTTTCTCGTGGCCGAACAGTTCGCTTTCGAACAGTTCATGTGGGATGCTTCCGAGATCTATCGGGATGAACGGCTCTTTCCCGCGTCTGGATTGCTTGTGAAGCGTGTAGGCGATCAAATCTTTACCTGTCCCGTTTTCTCCCTGCAACAGGATGTTGGCGTCCGTATCTTTTAGCTTTTCAAGCGTTCGAAACACGTTTTGCATGGCAGCCGATTCGCCGATTACTTCCGTTTCCGGTTCTGTCGCAGCTGTGAGCGTTGATTTTTGCGCTTTAAGCGCTCGCACTTCCGAGCGGCTGAAACTAAGTTCGAGGGCAGACGATAGGGTTGCCAGCATATTTTCGTTCTGCCAAGGTTTAGGAATAAAGTCGGTTGCACCGGCTTTAATGGCACGTACGGCTTTTTCTGTGTCCGAGTAAGCGGTGATCAGGATAACGACTGTATCCGGCGCGATTTCCAGTATCCGTTCCAGCCAGTAGAATCCTTCTTTACCGCTGACGGCATCCGTTGTGAAATTCATATCCAGCAGGATGACGTCATATTGATTTCTGGAAACTAACCGGTTGATTTCTTTCGGATCGGAACAAGTGGTGATACTTTCTACGCGTGGACGCAGTAACATCTTTAGTGTGAATAGTATATCCTCGTTGTCGTCAACTATCAGAATCTTTCCCTGCCGTATTGTCATTGTCTGTTTATTGCTTTTTGCTTTCAAACATACAGATAATTTATGAATCCCAGCCTTCTAATCTTGTTTTTCCTGGCGGATAATCGTAAATATATGCTGAGCCGCTGGGATTTTTCTGTGCATGTATTTTGTTTTCGACATTGTCGTGTATATTTTCGGCATTGTCGAGTATATTCCCGACATTGTCAAAAATATACTCGACAATGTCGAAAACAAGCTAACCTTATATCTGCGGTATCTTTTTGCTATGTGTATGATTTGTTTCTTGCAAAGAAAAAACACTCCCGATTATCTATTAATAGTTTGATAATCAGAGAGTGTTTTCTTAGGAGCGGTAGGCGAGGCTCGAACTCGTGACCCTCAGCTTGGGAAGCTGATGCTCTACCAACTGAGCTACTACCGCGTTGGATGATGCAAAAGTATATAAATCTTTTATTTTTTAGTACCTTTGGCTCAAAAAATTTAAAAGAATTTATTAGAAATGGAAAAGCTGACGCTGATAAAGGTGGGAGGAAAGATTGTGGAAGAAGAAGAAACACTCCGCAATCTGCTGAATGACTTCTCGCAGGTGGAAGGATATAAAGTGCTGGTTCATGGGGGTGGACGTTCCGCTACCAAACTTGCTGCACAGTTGGGCATCGAGAGTAAGATGGTGGGCGGTCGCCGGATTACGGATGCAGATATGTTGAGAGTGGTTACAATGGTTTACGGAGGACTGGTCAATAAGAATATTGTCGCCGGCCTTCAGGCCTTAGGCATAAACGCGTTGGGACTGACCGGAGCGGATATGAATCTGATGCGGTCGGACAAACGTCCGGTAGGAGAGGTTGACTACGGTTTTGTCGGTGATGTGAAAGAGGTGAATGCGGATTTGCTGGCCTCCCTGATTCATCAGGATATTGTTCCCGTATTAGCTCCCCTTACACACGACAAACAAGGACATATGTTGAATACCAATGCCGATACGATCGCGGGAGAAGCGGCTAAAGCTCTGGCAAAACATTTTGAAGTGACTTTGATGTTCTGCTTTGAGAAGAAAGGGGTTTTGAAAGATGAGAACGATGATGAAAGTGTGATTCCCGAAATAGACCGTACGGCTTTTAAACAATATGTGGAAGCAGGTGTGATTCAAGGGGGAATGATCCCTAAACTCGAAAATTCGTTTCAAGCGATTGATGCCGGGGTTAAGCAGGTGATTATCACGCAGGCTTCAGATATTCATTTGGGAAAGGGTACACGTGTCTTTTAATGTGTTACTAAACTTATTGTAAATATTATGTTTTGCAACAAATTTGAGTTGTAAAATGATAATAAGTAAAATTATTTACTATATTTGTGGTGTAAATAGTTTAAGTGTATTTTTGAAACGAACGTTGGGATACTGTACAGGTCTGTTTTTGGTAACTAATTTGCGAAGAAATATATATAACAATATACCTGTACAAAATAGAAGGGGGAGCTTGGGAGAGTTTCCCCTTTTCTGTTACCTTTGCTTCGTGTAATAAAAAGGCGATGGAAAATAGGAAAATAATGGTGAATATTCGGAACGTCGTGACCCGTTTGCCGGAACTGCGTTTTGAAGAACCTCTCAACTGGATAATAGAAGAGGGACAACAATGGGCTGTCATCGGGCCGAATGGTGCAGGCAAAACATTGATTGCCGATGTTATGCAACGTAAATTTGCATTGAAGGAAGGCGAAGTTACTTTCGGATACGAGGGGAATGTCAGTAATCTGGTGAAAAGTATAGCGTTTAAAGATATTTACTCTTTGGCTGATTGCCGTAATTCTTATTATCAGCAACGCTGGCATTCGACTGAAACGGACGAGGTTCCTACAATAGAAGATATATTAAATGAAGATGCCGGATCGGAAGATTATCATAATGTGTTATCTTTGTTCGGTATAGAAGAGTTTTTGCCGAAGAAACTGATCTTCCTGTCCAGTGGTGAATTGAGAAAGTTCTTGATTGTTCGTACGTTGTTGAAACGTCCCCGTGTCTTGATATTGGATAATCCTTTTATCGGACTGGATGCTCCTTCGAGAGGTGTTCTGGTGGAGATGTTGCAGCAAATGACGAAATTGAAAGGTGTGCAGGTGGTTTTACTGCTTTCCAATCCGGATGATATACCTGAAATGATTACGCATATCTTACCGATCAAGCAGCGTAAGTGCCTTCCGATTTACAGTCGGGAGGAATTCCTGAAGCAAACGGATCTGATTGCTGATTTGTTCCCGTCCGAAGGAAAAGTCGATTCTGTTCGGAGCGAGTCGTTTTCACTCCCGGTTGAGGATCAGAAAGAACCTTCCACCCATCTCGTTACTTTCAGGATGGAACACGTTTCGGTCAAATATGGTAGCCGTACCATCCTGAAAGAATTGGATTGGGAAGTGAAAAATGGGGAGAAGTGGGCGTTGTTCGGTCCGAACGGGGCAGGCAAGTCGACTTTGTTGAGCTTGATTTATGCCGATAATCCTCAATCGTATGCCAACACGCTTTATCTTTTTGACCGGAAACGTGGGTCGGGAGAAAGTATCTGGGATATAAAGAAGCGCATCGGATATGTTTCCCCGGAAATGCATCTTTTCTATATGGAGAATGTACCGGTATTGAGTATCGTTGGTTCCGGTTTCTTTGACTCAGTCGGGTTGTTCAGGAAGTGTACGGAGCAGCAACAACAGATAGCTTTGGCTTGGATGCGTGTATTCGGTATCGAAGAGTTGAAAGACCGGTCTTTCCTTACGCTTTCGTCCGGCGAACAGCGGTTGGCACTTTTGGCGCGTGCGTTTGTAAAAGATCCGGACTTGATTATCTTGGATGAACCGTTGCATGGGTTGGATGTGAGCAATAAGAAGAAGGCGGCTGCCATTATCGAGCAGTTTTGTTCGCGTCCGGGAAAGACGCTGATCTATGTCACACACTATCCACATGAATTGCCGTCTTGTGTGGATAGACGTTTTGAATTAGTTAAACACGCTTAAGGATTTGTCTGATGAAATACAAACTTGTTGCCTTTTGGTTGGTCGTTTTCGGAGCTTTGTTTGCTTTCTTGCAAACGCGTTTCGAGTATCACTTTTATTATATAGAACAGAGCCAGCTGTTTTTGTTTACCGAGGCGTATATAAGGAATAAACTGCTTCTTCCGGGTGGCTTTTCCATGTTGGTGGCGGAATTCCTGGTGCAGTTTTTTATCCGTCCCTATGTTGGGGCGTTGGTTACTGCGGCCTTATTGACAGGTGTCGGGGTTTGTACGGCTGGTATTGTGAAACGGATCGCGCCAATTTCGGGGCTTTTTATCCTTTATGTACTACCGATGTTGGCTTTGCTGTTCATGCATTTCGACTTCAATTACAGGGTACAGGGCACTGTTTGCTACCTGATGATGATGGCTTTGCTCTGTGGGTATATGAGGATACGGAATGATCTTTTCCGTTTGGTGGCAGGCTGTGTGTTGGTTCCGGTCCTGTTCTGGTTGGCAGGATCGATTGCCGTCTTGTTTGCCGGAATGGTTTGTCTGTTCGAAGGGTTGCGGAAGACGCCTAAATGGTATATCTCGTTGATCGGGGTTGCGGAGGTTTTGCTATTAGGTGTTGGAACGGTTTATTTCTCTTTGATGGGCGAATATCGGTGGGTTTTCGGACCGGATCTGTATTACCACAATACGCTCCATCCAAAAGAAATCATTTATTATTCTTGGATTTGCCTGCCTCTGGTCTTTCTTGTCGCTTTCTTTATCCGGAATAAAAATAGCTTGTCCGGAAAGAAATGGCGGGCGGGGATCAGTTGTATCGTTCAATTGGCTATGATCGGTGCCGTCCTGTGGTGGGGAATGCCCAAATATAGCGATGCAAAGACGCTGAGGTTGAAAAAACTGGATTACTTTGCCCGAACGGAACAATGGGACAAGACGATAGAAGAATGTAAAGGGAAACTGACTAACTTTTTGTATATGTGCCATCTGAACATGGCATTGACCAATAAGGGGGAACTATCGGATAAAATGTTCAACTTCGACCAGCGGGGACCTCAGGGATTGCTTGTACAATGGAATAAATCGGAAAATATATCTTGCCTGCTCAGTGATATCTATTTTACGATGGGAGCGATCGCATCATCGCAGGAAATGGCTTTTGAAGGTTATGTGAGTGCTATGGAGGATGGCAATCCTCGTATGCTGAAAAGACTGGTGCAGACAAATCTGATTTATGGCACGTATCCCATAGCTGAAAAATATATCTCGATACTTGAGAGAACATATGCATATCGTGATTGGGCTCAATCACAGCGCAAATTCCTTTATAATGACGAAGTTGTCGAAAGCGATCCCGTATTGGGAATCCGCAGGCGGATGTTGCCGGATCGGAATTCATTGGCAATGATAAATGGGTTGACGGGGGACCTGGAGCTTTTCCTGGAAAAGGGACCGACCAATTCTGCAGCATTGCAGTATTTGGGTGCTATGTATTTACTGGCTAAAGATTTAGAGGGGTTTAAAGCGATGGTGGAGAAATATTATGGGACGGAGTTCTTGCCTGTTTTACCTGTGCATTTCCAGGAAGCTGTCATTGTGATGTCTGAAAAAGAACCGGATTACTGGAAACGTTTCAATGTCTCCGAAACAACTGTAGCCCGCTTCGCCGACTATAAAAAGCAGGTGCTTGCGAACCGTAATAACAGTGCTATTGCCGGGTTGTTGAACCGGTCGTACGGAAATACCTACTGGTTTTACTTTATGTTTAAATGATGTGTGAGAACATGGAAAGAAAGAATATATATATGTGTATGCTGGCTGCTTTGCTGTCTTGTTCCGACTCGGTGAAAGTGAGCCGTACATTGGACGAGATGCCTGTCATTTTTCCGGATTATAACGGTGTGGTAATTCCCCCTAATATAGCTCCCTTGAATTTTGCTTTGAACGACCAGGATGCTGGATCGTGTGCTGTTTTTTCTTTTGGAGGGCAACAATTCGAAGTGAAAGGAGAAAAGGGTGGCTTTGTGATTCCCCCTTCCAAATGGAAGAAATTATTGGAATCGGCTGCTGGTAACTCCATACAGGTGACGGTTCAGGTGAAACAAGGCAATGAGTGGGTGGCCTATTCTCCTTTTACCATCCAGGTTGCTGCGGAAAAAATAGACTCTTATCTGGCTTATCGTCTGATTGATCCGGGATATGAGTTGTGGAATAAGATGGGAATCTATCAGCGGGATCTGGAGAGTTATACGCAAACTCCCATTATTGAAAATAAGATGAGTGGAAACAATTGTGTGAATTGCCATTCGTTTTGCATGCAGAGTCCGGATAAGATGTTGTTCCATATGCGTGAGACTTTTCCGGGAACGATCCTGGTCGATGGTGATAAGATAGAAAAACTGAATACCAAGACGAAGGAAACGATTTCTTCTTTGGTTTACCCTTCCTGGCATCCTTCGGGTAAATATGTGGCTTTCTCTGTGAATACGACCAAGCAGGCATTTCATCTGAATGACAAGAATAGGGTGGAGGTATATGATGAGGCTTCAGATGTTGTGGTATACGATGTGGAAAAACACGAGATCGTAACAGCTTCAACTATTTTTTCGAAAGATGCTTTTGAAACATTTCCTACTTTCTCTCCCGACGGAAAGACACTCTATTTCTGTACAGCGGAGGCCCACCCTATTCCGCAGGAATACTCAGAAGTCAAATATAACTTATGTTCCATTTCCTTTGATCCGGCGACACGTACTTTCGGAACGCAGGTTGATACGCTTTACAATGCGAAGAGCGGCGGAATGAGTGCTTCTTTCCCGCGTGTTTCACCTGACGGACGTTACCTTTTATATACATTATCCGGTTATGGAAACTTTTCGATCTGGCATAAAGATGCCGATTTATATATGACGGATCTTCAGACTGGCACGAGTCGTCCGTTGGCGGAAGTGAATAGCGACGATGTGGAAAGCTACCATTCCTGGAGCAGCAACAGTCGTTGGTTCGTTTTCAGCAGCCGGCGGATAGACGGTTTATATACACGTCCGTATATTGCTTATGTGGGAGAAGATGGCAAAGTAGGCAAGCCGTTTCTACTGCCTCAGAAAGATGTCGGTTTCTATCCCTCTTTTATGAAATCTTTCAATATCCCGGAATTTATAACCGGAAAAGTAAAAGTTCAAGGCCGGGCTCTGGCTATTAAGGCGAAAGAGGATAAGGGGACCGATGTCAGGTTTGCAAAATAATTCTTAATGACGTCAGAAATGATATAAGCCAAGGTCGTATTGGTATCAGCACTGGTGATATTCGGATTCGCTCTTTTGGTAATTGTATTCTGATACATAAAAAACGAGGCTGTCTATTTTTTCAGACAGCCTCACTTGTTTAATATAATAAATAATCAGATTTTACTTGCCTGGATATTCTTTACTCCAAACAAAAGATCCGTTTCCGACATACAGGTCGGATCCGTTGTCAGTAAACAAGAAACCGAAATTAAAGCTATTTCCTTCATTTGTAAAGAAGCAGTAATTAGGATATTGTTCAGGAACATAGTAAAGCTGGTATCCATTTCCTAAATCGAACAGAGAACCGACCGGCAATAAAGATACAGCATTGTGATTATCGTCCAATGTAAATTGAAGATGAATTCCAGCACCTTTTTCACAATACGGTTCGATGATTCTATAAAGGTTATTACCTTCTTTTGCTTTTTCTACCTTTAATTCACCTTCTGCTCCGGTAAAAATCGGATCAGAGAAGGTTAAAGAGCCTGCGGAAACCCAAGTGTAATCTCTGGCAACTTTAATGGTCTGCTCAGTTAAACCATATATATATGTATCACCTTCCTCAATACCTATTTTCACAGATGCTGAAGTCCCGATTGCAATATCGAATGTGATTTTTACGGCTTTTTCAGTTTCACCGGCTGCAAATTCAACCGTTTGTGGAACATTGAACTTTTCACCTTCTGCCGTAATATGGACTGTTGCTGCTTCTGTTGTCAATTGACGGCCGATTTTTATTTCGAAAGACTGTTCGTCATCGGGTAGGAATGCGAAAGAAGTCGGCGTATTGAAATCAATATAAGCAGTAATCCCATCCGTCTGAACAGGAGAAGCTTCTCTTTCGCATTCGTCTGTACAAGCATTGAACACCATAGTTAAAGCGCCCAATGCAACCATGCTAATGTATTTATTTATCTTTTTCATATTGATATACTTTTAATATTATTCAGCCCAAGAAGAATATACATCACTCGGATCCGGATTCTCGAATCCGACTAAAGCTGTGTTATTGTTTCCTTCGCTTCTAACGATACAGAAGTTCATATAGGCAGGACGTGTTGTCGTATTGAAACGGCTGATTGTATGATGCATTGTTCCTGCATAACCGCGAGTCTGAGGCATGTTCAAACGTTTAATGTCGAAGAAACTCTGTCCTTCACCCCAAAATTCCACACGCTTCTGGAATACGATTTCTTTTACAATATCGTCTTTGTTGGACTTTGTACATTTGTACTGCGGATCTCTATAATTATTCATAAAATCATTCAACAGAGTAACCCCCTGTGCCGGATTTTGCTGAGCGACTGCTTCTGCTTCGATAAAATACATTTCCTCTACACGCATCATCGGATATGAACAAGCTGACCCTACATTGAAATCGGACGTATTTCCGGAGCCCGGGCGGAATTTCAAAGAGGCATATTCCGGTAAAGCAGCTCCTGCAGCTTCATCGACGTAAGTATTTTTGCCGGATAAAGCACTACCGGCCGGAGCTTTCCAAGATAATTTTCTAAAGTCCGTATCTGCAATTTTGTTATAGAAGTTGACATCTACTAAAGGCATCGGTCCGGCAGCTGCATATCCGTAGGTCGTTTCATTCGACATCCAAGAAGTCCAGTTGATGATACCGGATTTTACCACATCGTCTTCCTTTTGCATGGTAGAACCGAACATCCAAGAAGAAACAGAGATATCATTGAATCCGGAAGTGGCATTTAACCATTGCTCCTGCGTAGTCGGGGTTGCACCACTTTCGTCAATAGCCTTACGTGCATAGATCTGTGCATTAGCATAATCTTCCATCCACATATATAATCGTGCTTTCAATCCATATACAACGGCCAAATCGGGTAATGTTTTAGTCGAGCGATGGAAATTAGGGATATATTCTTCGGCCTTATTTAGGTCGGCAAGGATGAACTCATACATTTCCTGACGTTTCACACGCGGATTATTACGAGCGGATTCTTCAGTTACACCTTCCGTTACAATGGGAACAGTAAGATTCAAAACATTGTTTCCACTTGCATTGGTTGAAGAAGTTCCGTCATTTTCGAGAAATTCGTACATACGGGCCATATCCAGATAAATAAATGCACGATATCCATAAGCGGCCCCTAAATATCCCAGCTGTGTCTCATTTGCGTTTTCCGGATCGATAGCGCCGATCATATTATTGGTTGTCTGAACGAATTTCCAGAAATAAGTCCAGATGAACTGAGTGGAAAGATAGTTCGGACCAATGTATTGGTTATGTTCCCAAGCACTATAATGATCGTAATTGCTTTCTAAAACAACCATTTCTTCTGTCATTACGTCACGGATGTGCATCAATGAAGCGTATCCATAATCATAATCCCCACCATCTACGGTTTTATAGTTATTGGCAAATGCCGGCATAGCCCAAAGAAGTGCCTCCGTTGCTTTGGAAGAAGAACTTAATTGCTCATCCGTAGCTTGATGAGTCGGCAAAGTCTCATCTATACATCCTGTCAAAGCGATAGCCGAAGCACAAGATATTCCTAATATAATATTCTTTAAACTTTTCATCTTCTAATTCTTTTTTCAATTAAAATGTAAGTGTTATACCACCTGATACGGTACGAATCGGTGCATAGTAAGAAGCTGTACCCTCTCCGGAGATAGTCTGTCGTGGATCCAATCCTTGACGTTTTGTCCACAAGGCAACATTATCGGCAGCCAGATAAAGTCTTAATTTTTGGATGCCTAACGGGCGGCAAACTCTAGTTGGCAAAGTATAGCCGAAGTTAATGTTCTGTAGACTCAGGTAAGAACCGCTTGTCAAGAAACGATCAGATGTCGCTGCGGTATAAGAATCTCCATATTGGAAACGAGGAATGTTGGACGTTGTATTTTCCGGAGTCCATGCATTCAATATATCGGCGTGGATTACATGTCCTTTACCGCTGGCTGTAGGAGAATTCATAGCAGAAGAATAATCCCCGTCGTATACCTTTCCACCAATCTGGTATGCGAAATCAATCGAGAAGTCAAATCCTTTCCAGCTTACAGATGTTCCAAAACCACCATATACATCTGGCAGAGAAGAACCGCAAAGATACTGGGTTGCTTCAGAGTAGTTAGTTGTCTTTTCGCGTGTAATATTACCTTTATCGTCTTTTACATCTTTAAAATAAAGAGCTTCTCCCTGTTCATTGACACCTGCATATTTCTGCATATAGAATGTATACAATGGAATACTTTCACCGAAGAAATGGTTTCCGCTGGAATAACCTTGTACGCCTTCAGGAGTTGTCATTGTCTTACGTTCATCCGGCAAGTAGCTTACTTTGTTTTTGTAGTGGGTCAGATTGACATTCACATCCCAATAAAAATCTTTGGTTTGGAGAATAACACCTTTCAAATCCAATTCGAGGCCTCTGTTACGCATATCACCGATATTGGCATAATAAGATGTATAACCGTAAGAAGGAGGTAATGGGAATGAGAATAGCATATCGGAAGTCTTGCGATTAAAGAATTCAAAAGTACCGCTAAAACGGCTTTTGAACATTTCAAAATCAAAACCAGCATTGAAGTTTCCGTTTGTTTCCCATGTGATGTCTTTATTACCTAATACTTTAGGCACTGATGCCGGGTGGCCTGACGAGTTTACGATATCATACGTATTTGTATAGCGGGGTGTTTCATAACTGTCGGCGATATTGTCATTACCTTGTGAACCATAAGAAGCCTTGATCTTTAACATATCGATAAATTTCAAAGCATCGCTGTTCTGGAAAAAGTTTTCTTTTGAAATCAACCAAGCAGCACCGGCTGACCAGAAATTACCCCAACGGTTATCCGGATGGAAACGGGAAGAAGCATCTCGACGATAAGAAGCTGAAGCGTAATATTTTTCATCGAAATTATATTGTACACGGGCAAAATAACCTTCCGTATTATAATCTGTTGTATATGAATTGGAAGAACCGTCAGTCACGGCACCGGCCAGTTCGTGGTTGCTTGGGTCGAACATATTGGATTTGCTACCATAAGTATAGAAGTACTGCGTCCGATAATATTCGTGACCAATCATCGCTGTGATATTATGTAATCCGATTGATTTTACATAGTTCAATAACTGCTGATAGTTGACTGAATATCTCCGACTATGTGTTTTTCCTAAAATACCGTTTGAAGAAGCGTAACTACCGTAATAAGGATTTGTTACAGTTGTCAATCGGCTTTCATCTACATAAACACTGTTTGTTGTTGTAAACTTAAAATCTTTAAGGAAAGAAATTTCTGCAAAAGCAGTTCCGTTAATCGTATTGCCATCTGTTGCATAAGTGTTTAGAATAGCATCTGACAAAGCATTAGATTTGCCAAACACAGGACGTTCCAAACCAGCATTTCCACCATCTCCATAATCGTACATCGTATTGCCATTTGCATCAATCAGTACATTACCGTTTTTATCGCGGATAAACAATGGATAGATTGGAGCCACTTGAGTTGCCGCAGCGAAAATATTACCGGAAGAAACCGAACTTCCGTCACCATCGCCACCACTTACGAAAGAATTCATATCGTAATGAGTGAAAGAGGCATTCGCACCCACTTTCAACCAATCTTTTACTTGATAATCCGCTTTCAAACGACCGACAAAACGAGTATAATCAGAATTGTCTACAATACCTTCGTTTTTCAAATAACCGAAAGAAGAATAAAAAGAACTTTTCTGGTTACCGGAAGAGATTGTTACATTGTACTCTTGACGCAAACTGTTTTTGTAGGCAGCATCCAACCAATCATCAGGAGTCAAAAGATATTCCTGTCCGTTGTAATTGACAAGATTACCGATTGTAGCGTTCGGATTCAACTTTCCGTTACTACCGATCATCGCTTGACCTGCAGGTACATTAAACACATTATACCACAATCCGTAACTGTTGTTGGCACACAAGTTTTGGTTAGCCAGATAGTGAGCCTGTGCTGCACCGTTTCCGTTAGCCATAAACATATTTTTCAAACCTGTGTAATAGACTTCATAGTATTGTGCAGGATCATTAATCGTATTATATGTTTTAGTTGCACGTGAGTTTACACCCCATTTGGCATCCAATGTCACACGCGCATCTCCTTTTTGTCCTTGTTTTGTCGTAATCATAATCACACCATTGGCACCACGTGCACCATACAGAGCATTTGAAGCTGCATCCTTCAACACAGTCATTGATTCAATATCTTGCGTATTGATACTGTTCATATCTCCGTCAAAAGGAGAACCATCGAGGATGATCAACGGAGTATTGCCGGCATTGATAGAACTGATACCACGAATACGAATACTTGGTGAAGAAACACCAGGCTGTCCTGATGCTGTAGACAGTTGCACGCCGGCAGCTTTACCGGCCAGTGTACTCATGGCATTTGATGTCTGTATTTTACCGATCTCTTCAGATTTGAGAACAGCCGCAGATCCTGTAAATGCAGATTTTTTAGCAGTACCATAAGCGACAACCATTACTTCTTCAAGCATCTGATTGTCAGATTCCATAAAAATTTTTAAGTTAGATTTTACCCCAATTTCCTGGGCTCTCATACCCACAAAAGAAACTACCAGAGTCTTTGCAGAACTCACTCAATACATAATACACTTATTATCAACACATTAATCCATGTTTATTTTCTAATCATCATCCATTTATGAGAGAGAACATTCTAAATACCAAATAATTCTATTTATCTAATATACAACACATTAATGTGATTAATGTAAAAATAGCCACACTTGTAATACCTCTCAAATAGTGCCACAGTTCTACCGGCTTACTCCTGATTTTTTGATATAGATTAAACTATCTTATTGGATTCTGATACACATTTTTAAGCCAATACTCAAAAGCTGGATCTTGGATTTCTATTGTATTGCCAGGCAATATATCGATCAAGTCTTTTTCAAGTGTCGCTTTTTTCAGGTTTTTAATGTTTGCTGAAGTTCCCAGTTGATATTGTTTCAAAATGTCTTTAGAAGAAAAATTAACCACTCCATCAGCAACTGCTATCAAAAAGCTAATTTGACGGGAAGTTAAAGTATCTATTATATTGGTAAATAGCAGGCTCAATTGTCCGATTAAGCTGCTGAACGCCTCATTGACAATAGCCTCTGAACAATCCTTTGAAGTACGCAGCCAAGTTTGCTGGCTTAATTGCTGAGTATAATACGGGTGATTTTTCATTTTATCGGCAATCATACCTGATAGTTCATCCGATATTTGCTTTCCGGTATCAGCAAACCGTTGGGATATAAATGCAGCCCAGTCTTTTCGTTCTATTTTTTGTAAGAATAAGATATCGCCAAATTTATAAAAAGGCATACTGTAATCATTGAAAATACTCAGTAACATATGACGTTTACTCCCGTACAAACAATAGCAGACAGATGTATGCGTCTGCCAATGGGCACGAAGTTTACGTTGAAATGCAAGTGAATCCTCATATTCGTTGATATTTTGAAATTCATCGATACAGACAATTATCTTTTTACCCTTATCTTTAGCAATTTGTTGTGGCAAATCTAATATTTCATCATAAGATAACCGGTTATCTTTAAAACTGATACCAAAAGACAATTCATAGTTTTGACTACCCTCAGAAAGAGAAACGGTAGGTGCCATTCGGCTCAAGTATTTTTTTACTCCTGCTACGAATTCCTCCCAAGCAGAAGTAGATATCCGCATTAAGGCATTAGCATAAGCTGTATAAAATTGTTCTTCCGTCCTACAATTAAAAATATCGACCTGACAGACCAGTATATCCTTACTCTCTTCGGATAAAAGTCTGGCACATTTATTTACCAAAGACGTTTTACCCCAGCGGCGTGGAGATATAATAATGGTATTAATGAGATTCTTGAAGTTTTGCGTTAACAAAGCAACCTCGTCTTCCCTATCAGTAAAATTTAAGTCATCGGCAATACGCCCGTAAACAAATGGAGCCTCCATAAGATAATCTTTTTATATATAAACAAATGTAGCAACAATAGTTGGAAGGCACAAATATGAAACCGATTAATTTGAAATAGATTGATTTCAAATTAACCAGTTTCATACATATCGACTAAAATAATATTGGAAAAGGAGGTACTGATAATACATAATAGTCACAAAAGAAAATAGGCTGTCATTTTTACATAACAGCCTATTTATCATTTGAATATTATCCTTTTAGAAGTACCCTTCATTCTGTTTGATGTTAGGATTAACATCTATTTCAGACTGTGGTATTGCCAAAATTGTACGATAATCCTGATAACTCGGAGATATAAGATCTGTATTGTTCAGGAAATGATATCCCCCCTTACGAGTTACCGTAATTCCCAAACGCATGATATCATGAAAACGATGACCTTCCATCACTAATTCCTTGCGCCTTTCTTTCAAGACCAATGCTTCGGTAGCAGTCACATCTGAAGCAGAAGGAATAGCACGTTTAATAATTGCATTCAAATATTTGTTTGCACTTGCCTGATCTGCAGAAGGTTTTTTTAATGCAGCCTCAGCAGCAATCAAATAAATATCTGATAGACGAATTACACGGATATTGTTTACAGCCGTTTTACCATTGATGCCTGGATATTTATTCATATAAGTACGTCCCTTGACCGATGTCTCAGTCAACAAATTACGACGGATGTCATCCGGATTCTCATTGATAAGATATTCAAACTCTTTCGTATTGGAAACTGCCGCATATCCTTCAGGATCGACCACATATCCAAACATTTCACGATCACCTGCATCCAAATCTGAGATTTCCAAATCAAATACAGATTCTGAAGAGTATCTTCCTGACCATGCTGCAACATAATCCTCTGTTTTCAGCAAAGAATACGGAGAATTATTAATTACATCCTCAGCATAAGAAAAAGCTTTATCCCAATCTCTTTTATATAGATTGACACGTGCCAGTAACCCTTTTACAGCCCAACTATTGAAACGTCCGTCTTTTACTTCTGTCCCGATACATTTTAAAGCTTCTTCCAAGTCGTTGATAATCATTTCATATCCTTCTGCTACAGTGGAACGGCCAGGAAGGTCGTCTGCACTCAAAACATCCTTTACCAGTACGACACCCGGAGTCGCTCCATTTTCTACAAAATAAGGCTTTCCGTATGTAATCAAGAGATTAAAATGGCATAAAGCCCGAAGAGCCAAAGCCTCTCCTTTTGCGTTATTGAGCTCGTCTCCTGTAGGAAGGGTTCCTGTTTCAATTGCATTCAGCAATACATTCGCACGATTGATAACAGCATACGGATAACTCCACAAGTTTTCCGGCGAGTTATTCTGACGGTGTGTGAAACGATAATAAGTATCGGTTCTTAAACCACCGGAAGAAATTGTCTGTACATCTTCACCACCCACTTCAGCACGTGATACAAAATCACAACCATAATAGCTGGCACTTTTTAAACTGTAGTATGTACCATTTAGTGCTGTTTCTACATCTTGTAAAGTCGTGATAGCATCTGTACTGACCAATGAATCTGAAGGGAAAGTTTCCAGATATCCATCACAAGATGTAAATGTTACTGAAGCGATTGCTACAGCAGCAAACATAGATTTTATATTTAGTCTATTCATCATTGTTATTATTTATAGTAAAACGAATTCCGGATTACAATCCGATTTCAATACCAAATGTTACTGATTTCAAGTTCGGCAACGCCCAAGTAGCCACACCATTGACCGGCTGTTCCGGATCAATATTCTTATAAGCAGCCCATGTCAGCAGGTTATTACCAGATGCGAAGATTCTGACATTTCTCATTCCGGCAGCCTGCATCCATTTTGACGGTAAATTATAAGATAATGTCACGGTCTTCAGACGAAGATGATTCGAACTTTTCATGTGACGGGAACTTCCGTAACGAGCATATTGGTAACTATTGACACGTCTCGGGACATCTGTGATGTCACCAGGCTTTTGCCATCTGTCCAGCTGCTGGATACCGATGGACTGATATGCGGTTTCACCATCTGTATCTGTGTATAGCAACGCGGGATCATCCATGATATGTCCACCTAAAGAGAACGAGAACAAAGCACTTAAATCCAAGCCTTTCCAAGAAAGGTTATTTCTCCATCCTCCGGTTACTTTAGGATCCGGTTTTCCGATAATAACACGTTGAGCTTGTGATGGATCTTTTGTCAATTCACGATTAATAGTTCCATCTTCGTTTTCAGTGTTCAATACCCACTGTTCTTCACCGGTTTGAGGATCAACACCAGCCCATTCACGGCTCCACCAAGAATAGTAAGACTCGCCTTCTCTTAAGATGGAAGTTCCGTCAATAATGTCTTTTCCTCCATATAGTTTACTAATCTTGTTTTTGTTATGAGACAAAACAATACCTGTAGACCATTTTACGGCTGTTTCATTGAATACATCATAGTTGATGTCCAATTCTATACCGCGGTTATTCATAGCTCCTACGTTTTTCAATGTGTTTTTAAAACCGGTAGTCATGGAAACCGGAACATCCTGCAACAAGTCTTTTGTTTCACGATTATAGAAATCGAATGCGACACTTAAACGTCCGAACAATCTGGCATCGAAACCGATATTGAAGTTCTCATTCTTTTCCCATCCCAGATCAGGATTAGGGATAGTCGTAGGAGCAGATCCCGGTTGATCCTGATAGTTATAACCATAACCGAACAAACTTAAATGAGAATAAAATTTAGAGGGTAAAGTACCATTTATACCATAAGAAACTCTCAGCTTCAAGTCATCGACATAAGTCAAGTCTTTCATGAAAGCTTCCTGGCTCAATCTCCAAGCACCTGAAACAGACCAGAAATTACCCCAACGTTTGTTTGCTCCTAATCTTGAGCTACCGTCACGACGATAGTTAGCTGAAACATAATACTTGTTGTCATAATCATAATTGATACGGGAAAGTAAAGACAACAGATGATCTTCCTGGTATCCGGATGCAGCCGTCATTGGTTCCGAAGTATTTTCAAGTTCCGGCAGTTTATCGTGCGGATAGTTGGCTCCGACAGCCTGGACATATTGTTCTTTTCTGTCATCGACATCCCAACCGACCAAAACATCCAAATTATGCTTGTCAGCAAATGTATTGGTATAATTCAACACTGTAGATGAATAGATATTATGGTGTTGATACGGATATTTAATCATCAAACCTTTGTAAGCCTCACCGTTATTAGAATTCATCGGCCAGTAAGTCGTAGACTGATTGTCAATAAAATCATAACTGATTGTTTCTTTGATTGTCAGGCCTTCGATTATTTTGTAAGAAGCCCAAAGAGAATTCGTACTTCTCAATACTTCGGAAGTATTTTTGTCCATCCCTTGGTCTTTTAAAGGGTTGGGTACATTTAACTGATCCAATGGGAAACCTTCGTAGAATGAGCCGTCCTCATTATAGATAGGAAGGTTGGGGATTGCATACCAGTTTTTAACGAAATAGGCATTGGCATAAGCTGTCCCTTCTGAAGCCATTTCGGATTTTTGTTTTGAGAATGAGATGTTCGCCCCCATCTGCATTTTTCCGTCTTTTGACCTGTGGGTTATGTTAGCTCTACCGGTAAAACCTTCCATACCGGTCGTGTTGATCATACCATCTTCTGTTTTGTAGTTTAATGAAGCAAAGAAACTTGTCTGTTCACTACCTCCTTGTGCTGAAAATTCATAATTCTGGTTGAATGCTGTTTTCTTGAACAATGCATCTTCCCAGTTTGAATAGCGATCTCTCAGAGGGGCAAAAGTATCCGCACCATCTTGTGCATAAGCTCTTGCTTCTTCTTCTGACATATCTTTATACAGAATACCTTCATTGTAATATGCTTCATAGGTAAGTTCGTGCTGTTGTTCTCCTGAAACAGTTTCTCTGTTTTTAACAGCCCAATCAGAAAAACCCCAGTTCGCTTTAAAATTGATCTGTGTTTTGCCTTCTTTACCTCTTTTCGTTGTAATAAGAATTACACCATTTGCAGCACGTGAACCATACAAAGAAGCAGCCGCAGCATCTTTCAAAACTGTAATATTTTCAATATCGCTTGGATTGATTGAAGACATAATATTGAAAGCTTTTGAGTCATTGCTTACCCCAGATACGGCAATATCTCCGGAAACAACAGGTACACCATCAATTACATAAAGAGGTTCATTTGTTGCGTTCATAGAACCTGTACCACGAATACGGATACTTAAACCCGCACCAGGCTGTCCACTGCTCGAATTTACAGTCAGACCTGTTGTTGCGCCTTGCAAGGCCTGTTCAAAAGATGTAACAGGTACATCTTTTAATATTTTCTCTGCATTCACCGATGAAGCAGCTCCGGTAAATGAAGACTTTTTAGCTGTACCATAAGCTACAATCATTACTTCATCAAGCATTTGATTATCAGAAGACAATACTACGTGTAATGTCGGCTTGACCCCAACTTCCTGAGCCTTCATACCCACGAAGGAAACAACCAGAGTCTTTGCAGAAC
>ERZ832522.1738-NODE-1738-length-28474-cov-32.755340_pt1 | contig 28474 bp, 28 predicted proteins | sample MGYA00519951_ERZ832522 | MGnify/ENA primary metagenome ERZ832522 (study PRJEB31850, sample SAMEA3708728) | human gut metagenome | biome: human gut; feature: human-associated habitat; material: faeces | place: China | collected 2014 ... | reverse complement strand
AATTTGTGTATGAATTAGTTGGCTGATTTTGTAATATTTAATGAATGTCCCTAAAACAGCTTAGTCTAAAGGAAGGAAACGCTTGGTCTGCCCGGGAAAACGACTTATAAGTTCTATAAAGAGAAAAACAGACAGAATCAAGGCATCCATTCCACAATACCTGTCACCGGATGCTGCCTTCTCCAGTTTTCAAACTCTGCATACGTCCGCACTCCGTCCCGAAGGACAGCCTGATAATATTCCACTCCCATGCAATATTCTGTATCCGGCGTTTCATATTTCAAACGCAGAATCGCTTTCCTCGTCTCCTCAGTCAGGACTGCCTTAATCCGTTCAGCCATCTTTTCAAAATAACCGTCATAACGGGAGTGCTTCAATATATGAATCATATCCATCTTCCAGGCACCGTTCTCCGGGTCTTCATACCAGGCATGCCACTCGATACATGCTTCTTCCGTATCCAAAAGATTGTTATAAGTTATCCGCTTAACAAACGGGTTTTCCGCCAGCTTCGCCATCGCCATGAAGCTGCCGGCCGGAGTCAGAGGAGAAGAATAAATATGGAAATCCACATCCCGGTTCTTCACTAATAATCCCATATTCAATGAACCCACCAAATTAATCTCTGCCCCGACAGACTTCCAAATATTCATAACATCGGTCTTGCGTATCACTTCCCATGCTTCCCGCTGATTCTTTTCGGCTAATTCCAATATATGCTCCATAAATCTTTTCTTGTTTTTGAAAATGCAAAAATAAAGAAAAACCGTCACATAGAGGCAGGAAATGTGGTCCTATTCTCCTATACGGCAAATCAGTTTAACCTACATATTTTTTTAGAAATAGAAAACAAAACAATATATGGTAGGTATTATTCTAAAAAACTTTTTTATCTCCTCACAGCAAACAATTCAGCTTCCACCGTCCAATGCTCACCGTCTGTACGCACCAAACGTTGCCAATGAAAAGAAGTCTGTGTTATTTCGGAGAATACCCAACGCAGATTGTCATTATTTACCACCGTCTGGACAATTCTGTCTTTCTCCCATCTAGCCTCCAATTGGGTGGCTCCTCCCAATTCCGTATATAAAATATCCCAAGCCAACGTATCCGGATTATACATCCGCACCGTTGTCCCATAAGCAGCATCCGGTTGATAATTAGTCAAACGCTCCTTACGTGAAGGACAGATAAAAACGTCTTGAATAGCCGTTCCTTCCAATATCCACTGAAAAATCCACTCTCCTTTGATATGCCTCTCTTCAGCAGTTCCATAACAATCAATCCATTCAAAATCCCATTCTCCCACGAAATGCCCGAAAAGGTTGTGCTCGGCAGGCACAATATTACTTTTGTTTTTGCTGACCAAAGCTTTGATAAATTCTTTCATACTCTCTATTATATATGAAAACAAATATAGAATAATTCCTTATCATTACCCATTAAAAAGTAAACTTTTCCCTTGCCATGAACAAATTATTTATATATTTGTCGGCATTACTAATTATATATCATTTAAGTCACAAAACATGAAAAAGCTATCATTCATTATTACATTTGTATTTCTGTCCATCCTGTTCGTACAGGCCCAACAGGCTAAATACGTTTTCTATTTCATTGGCGACGGGATGGGTGTTAACCAAGTATTAGGTACAGAAATGTATCGCTCCGAACTAAAAGGAGAGATTGGTATCACCCCACTGCTTTTCACACAATTTCCCTTTGCTACTGTTGCCACCACATTCTCTGCTACCAATGGCGTAACCGACTCAGCAGCTGCCGGGACAGCACTTGCCACAGGCAATAAAACCAAGAACGGAACATTAGGAATGAAGAAAGACTTGGAGACTAAAATAAACAGTGTGGCGGCATGGGCAAAAGACAAAGGATGCCGGGTAGGTATCAGCACAAGTGTCAGTGTAGACCATGCTACTCCGGCCGCTTTCTATGCACATCAGGCACAGAGAAGCAGTTATTATAATGTAGGTCTTGATCTGATTAAGGCCAATTACGACTTCTATGCCGGCTCCGACTTCCTTGATCCTACCAATAAAAAAGGAGGCGATGGAAGCTCGGAAAGTCTATATACCCTGGTAGATAAAGCAGGATACAGCGTGGCACGCGGTTATAAAGACTATCAAAAGAAAGCCAAGAAATCAGACAAAATGATTCTGCTACAACCATCTTCTGCCACCGATGTCAGTGCTATTCCATACGCTATAGACCGTAAGAAAGGTGACATGACCTTAGCCGAAATAACCCGTGCCGGTATCAATTTCCTGTCCAAAGATCTTTCCAAAGGTTTCTTCCTGATGGTTGAAGGTGGAAAAATAGACTGGGCTTGCCATAGCAATGATGCGGCAACCGCATTCAATGAAGTGGTTGACCTAGACGATGCCATCAAAGTAGCTTACGAATTCTACGAACAACATCCCGACGAGACACTGATAGTGGTGACAGCCGATCATGAAACCGGTGGCATCGTATTGGGCAAAGGCCCCTACACACTCAATCTTCAGGCTTTGAAATCACAAAAAGTCAGCGAAAGCGACTATACCCGAATCATTAATAATTTAAGAAAAAAATATAAGAACCAGGTATCTTGGGAAGTAATCAAACAATCACTGAAAGATAATTTCGGTTTTTGGGATAGCATCCAATTAAATGAAAAACAGGAAGCGCGATTAAAGAAAGTATATGATGAATCGTTCGGTGGTCAGAAAGTAGATTTACAGAAGAGCGAATATCAGCAGGACGAACCTTTGGCCTCTGAAGCCAAAAAGATTTTGAATGATATTGCCCTTGTAGGCTGGACCAGCGGCGGACACTCCGGCGGCTATGTTCCCGTATTTGCCATCGGTGCAGGTGCAGAGTTATTTCAAGGCCGGATAGACAATACCGAAATTCCGGTGAAAATAGCAGAAGCAGCAGGCTATCCGAATTAATCGAAAGTAAGATAGTGCGATAATCGTTTTAAGTCTTTCTCGGTAAACTCTTCATAAAGGGATAACTGAGAAAGGCTTTTTAATTTATCCTTCTTTCTCCGAAACTCAATAATAACCCGAGCCTGATAATAGTTAATATAAGGATGTGCACGCAGTCTGTCTAACCCTGCTTTATTGGCATTTATCCGATGAATTGGACCATTTTCTACTTTAAACCAACGCTGCATATCAGAAGTAATCCATTTGAGTTCCTGTAATTGACCTACATCATAGAATCCTCCCAACTGATTCCGATAGGCAACAATAGCCCGTGCAATTCCAATCCCTATTCCCGGAATTTTCTTCAGTTCCGTAGTATCCGCCCGGTTCAAATCAATCAAGGTCCCTTCGGGATATTTATAAAAAGCCAACGTATCACGCTTCTCTACTTCCGCATAACGCAAAGTATCAGATTTCTTCTGAAATGATTCGGATATATAAATATAAGGTTCCAAAATATGAAACTGCTCTTCCGTCATTCCATAAATACGTGAAAAAGCTTCCGCAGTGGCAAACTTTCCACCTGCCTGCCTATACTTTATTATATTGTGAGCAATAAAAGGAGGCAACCCAAGTTGTAAGAACTCGATGGAATCGGTTAAATTAGGTTCGAACGGTGCTAATATCACCTTCCTTTTTACAACCTCTTTCTTTTTGAATGAGGCATTCCTTTTATGCTCGATTGTCTGAATACCGGCTAGGAACCGTTCCATTTCTTCAAATGATTCCTGACCGGTTTCTTTACTCGATTCTTCTATCAGATAAGGAGAAACCAGCCAAACTCCGATTATCGTAACAATCATTCCAAGCAAGAAAACTATAGCCTTGCGTTCTCCTTTAGAGAAATAGAAAAAATCTTTCCACATTATTGCACTAAATCAAGCCCAATTCATTGATGAAAATCAAGGCAATACCAATGGGTGCAATGAATCTCAGAATAAATATATAGACATTAAAGAAACCCGCTTTCAAAGTACCTTCATTGGTCAACTCAGCATAAGAGACCGAACGCTTCAAATACCAGCCGACAAATATACATACCAACATTCCACCCAACGGAAGCATAATTTTGGCAGTAACAAAATCCAGTAAATCAAAGAAACCTTTGTCAAACAGCGTATATTTCTGCATCACACCCAATGACAAGGATGAAAGTGCTCCAATCAATATACATCCGAAAGTTACCATCTTGGCCGCACGCCCACGAGTAAAAGCAAACTCCTCATGCAAAAAAGCTGTAACCACCTCATGCAAAGAGATAGTGGATGTCAGTGCTGCCAAAGCCAATAACACATAGAACAATACAGAAAAAACATACGCCAGGAAAGGTATCCCGCTAAATGCTTGCTGGAAGACATTAGGCAGAGTAATAAATATCAAAGAAGGACCGGCATCGGGCTGAATGCCAACCGAAAATGCCGCAGGGAAAATAATGACACCTGCCAATACTGCAACAAATGTGTCGATGACTCCTACACTCAACGCCGTATTCCCCAACTTTGTCTCTTTTCCAAAATAAGAGGCATAAGTGGAGAGACATCCCATCCCCAAGCTCAGGGAGAAAAAGGCTTGTCCCATGGCACCCAAAAATACATCACCGGTCACTTTACTAAAATCCGGCTTTAACAGGAACTCTAATCCCTTTTCCGCATTTGGCAAAGATAATGAACACACTGCAAGCAGGATAATAAGAATAAAAAGTACCGGCATCAAAATCTTAGAGGATTTCTCAATGCCATCTTTCACCCCTTTTACAATAACAAAATGGGTAAGCAATAGAAAGACCACCAACCAAATCAACGGACGAACCGGATCCTGAGAGAAAGCTTCAAAAGCCAGAATAAAATCATCCGGTCTTTTGTTCGCAAATTCATTCGCACCTGCTTCCAAAATATATTCCAGTGTCCATCCCGCCACAACAGAATAATATCCCAAAATTAGAAATCCTGCCAATACTCCTAAATAACCTAACCATTTCCAATGAGTACCCGGTGCTAAAACGGAATATGCTTTACCCGTACTCGCCTTTGAATGGCGTCCTACTGTAAACTCGGCCATCATAATCGGCATGCCTAATACAAGGACACACGCCAAATATATTAAAATGAACGCCGCACCGCCATGATTTCCCGTTTCGTAAGGGAAACGCCATATATTACCCAGCCCTACTGCCGAACCGGCAGCCGCCAGTATCGCTCCTATCTTACTCCCGAAATTTACTCTTTCGCTTTTTTGCATAAAAAACTATCAATTTATTATAATTCGAAACCTATTGGGGTGCAAAAGTATAAAATTAATCGTACTTTTGCGATGAATAACTAAAATTTTAAAGTATGCTATATTATTTTAGAAGATATCCGCTATCCTTGGTAATTATGGCTGTTATCTTTTACTTATCTTTTTTCACTCCTCCGAAAAGTAATTTGGAAGAGATTCCCAACATAGACAAGTTAGTTCATGTCTGTATGTATGGAGGGCTTTGCAGCATTTTGTGGTTCGAATATTTAAGAACCCACAGAATGATAAACTGGAGCCATATTCTATGGGGAGGTATCCTTGCACCGATAGCCATGAGTGGATGCATAGAGCTGATGCAAACTTATCTCACGACCAATAGAAGCGGAGACTGGCTTGATTTTTTAGCTAATAGCACAGGAGTATTGTTAGCTGTTGTGTTCGGATATTATGTGATCCGCCCGTTTTTGTGGCGTAAGTTCTAAAAAGAAACGCCGGCGATTCTTCACGAACAGCCGACGTAATGATAAAAGTCAAAGTTATATAATAAAGATAGAGAGTCAACTTAACGAAAATCCTTCAATTCATTCTGTAATCTTTGACGTGTAAAGAAAATGCGGCTCTTTACGGTTCCTAATGGTAATCCCAGCTTCTCTGCAATTTCTCTATACTTGAAGCCTGATACATACATGGCAAAGGGGACGCGATAGTCTTTTGGCAAAGCATTGACTACACGGTGAATTTCTTTTAAATCATAAGCACCTTCGGTAGAATCAAATCCACTTTCTTGCGAAAAGTTCAAGTGAAACAGATTGTCTGTCTGGTCAACAAAAGTCTGATCACGTACAGTCTTACGGTAATTATTAATAAATATATTGCGCATGATGGTATACATCCATCCTTTAAAATTTGTATCGGGAGTAAATTTCTCCTCATTATCTAATGCTTTCAATGATGTTTCCTGCAACAGGTCATTTGCTTCTTCTCTATCAGCTGTCAGTTTAAATGCGAAACGGAATAATTCCGATTGAACATTCAGTAAATGCTGTGTAAAGTCGACTGTCTTCATACCATTTTATTTTTAAGTTGTTATTTTTTCTGTTTTTAATTTCTGTTGCAATATTAACGACTTCTTGTAAAAGAGATAACAGAAAAACTAACAACAAAAGGGGCAAAAACTGCCAAGTAACAGTTTTTACCCCCTAATATAACAGTTAACAGGTGGTTGAGAATTAACTTTTATGCACCTCCCTGACCGCCACCGGTACTACCGGAACCGCTTCCGCCACCTTTCAAATCATCATTATTGATACTACGAGCTGCTTTTTTCACCTGCGCTTTTAGCTCACCAAATCTCCAACTGATATTGATGCCATAATAGCGGTTGGGGGATTTACTCTTGCTCCACGAAATAAAAGTAGAAGTCGTAGTAGAATTATCATAAGTATTATATTTACTAAAGATATTAGACGCATTCATAGAGACCGTCAGGCGTTTCTCTTTCAAGAAAGAACGACTCAGGCTAAATCCATAGTAAGTATAAGATGAACCCTTTCCTTGTAATGAAATATAAGGAGTGCCTCCACCGCCATACACACTAAAACGAATATCCCACGGTAATGTCTGTTGTGCATTACCAAAGAAGTTACCTTGATAACCATGGTTACGAGCTGTGAACTCTTCATTATCACTCTTATAATCAGAGTAAGAGCCACTGGCATTGATAGAGATTCTTGTCTTAGAGCCCGGATTCCAGTTCATCCACAACGAAAGACGTGTGCGGTTTGTATGACCAATATTGCCATAGGTATTATTCTGTACACCGTTCTCCATAAATGAATAACGCTCAATACCATTATTTACAAACGAATAGTTCAAACTTAAGTTCATATTAAACTTTTGTGAGAAAGAACTGTAAGTCATTCCCACTGAATGAGACTTCTCACTATCCAAGTCAGGATTACCATAGCTGATGCTTGTCGGATTACTTGTATCTCTAAACGGATTCAAATACCAAATACTCGGACGACTGATTCGCATGTTATAATTTGCACGAATGGTTTTGGTAGGTGCAAGCTGATAAGTAAAGCTGGCCGAAGGAACTAAATCATCGAAATTACTGTCGAAGTTTCTGTCAGGCATATACTTATATTCCACATCCATAATAGTATGTTCGAAACGTACACCCGCCTTACCGCCAAACTTACCCAATTTCAACTGATAATCGGCATAAGCAGCCAAGATATCTTGATCTTGATTAAATTTGCTGGTCAAATCATTATCCGGCTGATAGATATTATTGTCATCGGCTTTAAAATACTTACTGTCACTCTGATTTCTACGTAAAATGTACTTAACACCGGCATCTATCTGATGTTGCTTGGTGATTGGATTGGTATAGTCAAGCTGGAAAGTATGTTCATCAGTACGAGCATCATTGTCATAATGCTGATCCCTCAAATAATCCATGCTGTAAGGATAATCCTTCACTTCTTCATATTCTGTATAAGCCTCACTATTATCGGGAGAACCGTTATAACGATATGAGAAAGTCAGAAATTCGCCTTTTTTCTTAAAAGAACGCTGATAGTCGAAATTAAATCCCACACTGGCCCATTCCGATTCATTACGGCTCAACGTATTATAACTGTAAGCATGTTCTTTTTGGGCGTTCAGCATGTTCGTGCTTCCATAGCCATTGTTCTTAAACTTTCCTCCAAACATATTCATAGAAAAAGTAATAAGATTCAGAGTATCAATTTCATAACTACCCTCCATACTGCCATATTGGAAATTGCCTTTATGCTTGGAAGAGCTTTCCGAACTCAAATACTTATAATCATCCGAAGTGAAATCTTCGCGACCACTTGAACTATAAGAACGCGGACTGGTATTATGATTATAAGCATAATTTCCGGTAACAGTAAATTTACCGATCTGAACTGTTCCATATCCGCTGGCATTATAACCGCGATTGCTGACACCACCATTCAAAGTGACTGTATAACCTTCCATTCCGCCACCGGTAGTAATGATGTTCAAGATACCACCGACACCTTCCGCATCATATTTTGCACCCGGGTCAGTAATAACTTCAATAGACTTCACAGAGTTGGCCGGCAAGCTCTTCAATACTTCAGTGGGATTGTTACTCATCATATTATTCGGCTTCCCGTTTACATGCACTTTAAAGTTGCTGCTTCCGTTTACCTGAATTTTATCTTCCCCGTCTACGGTTACCAAAGGTACCTTACGGAGCATTTCGAGAGTAGAATTCGTTTTTGAATCCGGGTCATCTTCAATGCTGTAAGTAACCTTATCAATTTCTGCTTTCACAAGTGGCTTCTGAGCGACCACTTCCACTCCTTTCAGCATTTCGGTTGCTTCTGCCATTTGAATATGACCTAAGTCCGCTACCTTCTTTGTATCAGATACAGTGAATTCTTTCTGTACGGTCCGCTTGCCGACAGAAGAAAAACTAATCAGATAAGTGCCCGGAGAAACGAGACGTTCACTAAACTTTCCATTCGTGTCTGTCACAGCCAGTTTTACCGGTTTGGCCGGATTACTCTTCAACGAAATACGAATGGTTGAATAAGGTTCTCCTTCATTTGATAAAGAATCTACTAAAACTCCTTTTACTGAGAACTGCCCTTGAGGACTTTTTTGAGCGTTTGCATTAAATGTCACACTAACAAAGAGCATGATAAAGATGCATAGAATGTTGTCTTTCATATATTAAAAAAGTGTTTGTTTGGTGCAAATATAGGCAAACTATAATATGTAGTTACTTTTATTACGTTAAATAAACTATAATGTTTCCCATCTGCAAAATGGAGTTTTCATAAGGGATGAGTTATAATAACGAACATCTCCGGTTACCTCCTGTCCGATGAAATGGGGCTTTTCATATGATTCATCCTCATATTTCAATTCTACTTCCGCAACAACAAGACCCTCATTATCACCATAAAATTCATCTATCTCAAATGTATGCTTTCCGCTTTTTACCAGATAACGAGTCTTGTCTATCACACCCGGTTCACACAATTTCATCAATTCTTCCGCTTCTTGCAGAGATATTTCTTTCTCCCATTCATAACGACTCATACCGGATGCATTAGAAGCCCCTTTTATAGTAAGATACCCCTTATCGCCCCGGATACGAACACGCACCGTACGTCCGCGGGCACTACAAATGTATCCTTGTACAATACGACTTTGCGAATATGCCTCCTGCTTATAGCTATCATCGACAACCAAAAATTTTCGTTCTATCTCCTGTGCCATCTTATTTCCTTATTAATATAACAAAAAAGTCCCGCACGGATTTTCCGGCAGGACTTCAGTTATTTCTTGCGGTTTTATCCATAGACAGCATACCCTACCATAGTGATCAGAGCCAGTACTATCAAAGCGATAAATATACCTTTTACTATTTTGTTTGCTTTCTCCTCTTCGTGCTTGCTATGATTAGCTTTCTTATTCTTTCCCATAAATATTTTATTTTAAGATTAAACTTTCTCTTTTGAGACCTTCAAAAGTACAAAGTTTCCGGGAGAAAACAAATAAATTACTTACTTTTTACGCATTCTCCGAACCCGAGAATTCCATGAGATACGCTTTAATAAAGTCGTCAATCTTTCCATCCATCACGCCATTTACGTCTGATGTCTGGTAGTTCGTGCGATGATCTTTCACACGACGGTCGTCAAATACATAACTTCTGATTTGCGACCCCCATTCTATCTTCTTCTTTCCGGCTTCTACCTTGGCCTGTTCTTCCATGCGATGCTGCAGCTCCTTGTCGTAAAGGATAGAGCGCAACTGGCGCATTGCATTTTCCTTATTCTTCGGCTGATCACGAGTCTCGGTATTTTCAATCAAGATTTCTTCTTCTTCTCCTGTATAAGGATCTTTATACTGATAACGCAAACGTACACCGGATTCTACCTTATTTACGTTCTGTCCGCCGGCTCCACCGCTTCGGAATGTATCCCAACTCATACGTGCCGGTTCAATATTTACCTCAATACTGTCGTCAACCAACGGAGTTACGAATACAGAAGCAAAAGACGTCATACGTTTTCCCTGAGCATTATAAGGAGAAACACGTACCAAACGATGCACACCATTCTCACCCTTTAAATAACCATAAGCAAAACTGCCTTCAATGTTCATAGTCACAGCTTTGATACCGGCCTCGTCACCTTCCTGAAGATTGGCGATGCTCAGTTTATAACCGTTTGTTTCGGCCCAACGCATATACATACGCATCAACATGGATGCCCAGTCCTGACTTTCGGTACCTCCGGCTCCCGAATTGATTTTCAGCACACAATCCATTTGGTCGGCTTCCTGACGAAGCATATTTTTCAACTCCAAAGATTCTACAGCAGTGAGCGCTTTGGAATAAGCGACATCCACTTCTTCCTCGGTCACCAAGTCATCTTTAAAGAAATCAAAAGACAATTCCAATTCGTCTGACAAAGTCTTTACCTCACGATATCCGTCAATCCATTTCTGAATCTCTTTTACTTTCTTCATCTGTGCCTCAGCTTTCTTGGCATCATCCCAAAATCCGGGCGCTTGTGTACGAAGCTGTTCTTCTTCCACCTGAACAAGTTTATTCTCAATGTCCAAGTATCTTTCGAGGGCAGCGGTACGTTCTTTTACGTCTTTCAGTTGCTCTATTGTTATCATTTTGAGGAATTTTTCTTTTAAGTTGCAAAGATATAACAATTTAGGCACTGATTACATGGATTTCACTGTTTTTAATGAAAGAACAATGCATTCCGTACAATCCGTGCCTAAAATACAAATGAATCAAATTCTTTATTCTTCGTACATCTTCTCTATTTCGGCAGCATAATTCTTATTCAACACATTGCGCTTTATCTTCAACGTATTAGTCAGTTCACCGCGTTCCATACTGAAAGGATGGGGCAATAAGGTAAAACGTTTAATCTGCTCATAATGTGCGAATTGCTGTTGAAGCGTATCAATTCGTTCCTTAAATAAATCGATAATCTGTTGGTCCTGCAACAGCTCTTCCATAGAAGCATACTTGATGCCTTTCTTTTCGGCGTACTCTTTTACCAATTTATATTCCGGAATGATTAAAGCCGAAACAAACTTACGCTCATCCGCAATAATGGAAATCTGATCGATATATCGGTCCACCACCAACTTAGCTTCGATAGCTTGAGGAGCAATATATTTCCCATTTGAAGTTTTAAACAAATCCTTAATACGCTCAGTAAGGAATAAATGTCCGTCCTTGATATAACCGGCGTCACCCGTATGAAACCATCCGTCTTCAGTAAAGGCAGCCTTTGTTGCCGCTTCTTTCTTATAATACCCATGCGTAATGCCGACACCGCGAAGCAATATCTCATTGTTTTCGCCAATCCTCACTTCCACATGCGGCATAATACGCCCTACAGAGCCTACCACATGATCAAAGTCATTTTCGCAAGACACGGTTGCAGTTGACTCTGTCAATCCATATCCCGCCACCATATTAATACCTACCGACAATATAAATTCCTGAACAGCAGGTGGAATGGCAGCTCCGGCAGTCGGAAAGAAGCGACCATTCTCAATACCGATGGTCTTCTTCAGCAAGCTATAAATAGTCTTCTCATAAAATTTGTATTTCATGTGAAGCAAGGCCGGAGGCGTAAGTCCCTTGCATACATATCCTATATTATGCTCACGACCTACTTTCAATGCATCCAGCATCAGTTTTTTCTTCACTCCGGTCGTTTCATTGATTTTCTCCTGAACTCCGGAATACACTTTCTCCCAAAAACGAGGGACACTGCACATGGCTGTCGGACGAATCTCCTTGATGGTCTTCTGAATATCCACCGGACGCAAATTGATAGCCAACTGGCAACCCATAGAAATACACCAATAACTCCAGGCACGCTCAAACACATGGGTAAAAGGCAGGAAATTCATCACTACTTCTTGGTCACCCAATTGCGGGAAACGCTCATTGTGTGCCTTGATAGCTCCTTCATAACAAGAATGATGTAACATTACCCCCTTGCTGTCGCCCGTCGTTCCACTGGTATAAAGGATATTGGCAATATCCCCATTACCCGATTCGGCAATGCGCTTGTCCACTTCCGCCTGATGTTGACGAGCTTTGCCCAACTTCAGGAATTCGTCAAAGTAAATCGAAGAGGTATCACGCTTATCGCGCTTTACATCCTTATCAAAAATAATAATCTGCTTCAATTGTGTGCCAAGCGACATCACCCGGAAGGCAACATCATACTGTAACTGTTCACCCACAAAAAGGTAATGGATATCCGCATCCCCCAGCATATAAAGCACTTGGGCCTCCGAGCTTGTGGCATAAAAAGGAATAGTCACTGCACGAATACCAAAAGCGCCAAAATCCACATAAAGGCATTCGGGCTTATTTTGAGAAAAGACACCAATATTTTCTTGTACACCTACACCTAACTCAAGAAGTGCATTGGAAGTCGTTGTTACCGTTTCGGCAAATTGTTTCCATGAGACCGGAACCCAAGTTTCAGTATCATAATCACGATATTTCAGGGCTACACGGTCGCCATATTTCTCAGCCTGACGCTGAATCAGGACAGATAATTGGGAATTGCTCATTATAAATTATTTTAAATACGTGGCAAAGTTATCGTTTAATTTGGAATTATCCATCATAAACAGGCATTAATTTTCCCGACCAATCAAAGAGTTACAAGAATCCCGTCTTTAAAATTAGTTGCATACATAACTTAATTATCACTACTTTTAAGCATACTTTACCGGGCAAAAATCGTATCTTTGCCGCACAATAATTATAAAATCGATATGATTGACTTAGCATATTACACTTCAGAAGCAACCACGTTGCTGAATTCGCTAATAGGCATCCCTTCGCTGAGCAGAGAAGAGGAAGCTGCTGCCGATTTTCTTCAAAACTATATTGAAGAGACCGGTATTATGACAGGCCGTTCGGGAAACAACATTTGGTGCATCAGCCCCATGTTTGACTTGAACAAACCTACTATCTTGCTCAATTCGCACATCGATACTGTAAAGCCTGTGAACGGCTGGCGCAAACATCCCTTCACTCCGAAGGCTGAGAACGGAAAAATTTACGGACTGGGCAGTAATGATGCGTGTGCCAGTGTAGTATCTTTATTTCAAGTTTACCGTCATTTATCTACCACCGAACAGGCTTATAACCTTATCTTTTTGGCTTCATGCGAAGAAGAAGTGTCAGGCAAGAACGGTATTGAAAGTGTTTTGCCCCAGCTTCCACCCATTGCATTGGGTATTGTAGGAGAACCAACAGAGATGCAACCTGCCATAGCAGAGAAAGGTTTGATGGTGGTCGATGTGACAGCTCACGGAAAAGCGGGGCATGCAGCACGCAATGAAGGTGACAACGCTATATATAAAGTATTGGAGGATATCAGGTGGTTTCGTGACTATCGTTTTCCAAAGGAGTCTCCTTTATTGGGACCGGTCAAAATGAGTGTTACCCAAATCAATGCCGGAACCCAACACAATGTCATTCCCGATATCTGCACGTTTGTTGTAGACATCCGCAGTAATGAATGTTATTCCAACGAAGAATTATTTAATGAAATCAGCACTCACATCAAGAGTGAAGCCAAAGCGCGTTCGTTCCGTCTGAATTCATCCCACATTGATGCTGGACATCCGTTTGTCAGACGTGCTATTCAGTTGGGCCGTGTTCCATTTGGCTCGCCTACCTTGTCCGATCAGGCTTTAATGAAATTCCCATCGGTAAAAATGGGACCGGGCAAATCCTCACGTTCTCACACGGCCGATGAATATATTATGGTATCGGAAATAGAAGAAGCCATCGGGCTGTATATAGAATTGTTGGACGGATTGGTGATATAATTAATATGATAGGAAAGGCGTGCCAAAGTGACAACACGATAACAAAATCGGCTTTGACACGCTATACCATCAGAACGTATCATTTCATTTTCAGAAAAGCATAAAAAACAGTTGATACAGTAAGTAAATAACCCAAACAGCTAAAGCCACAAGCAGCAATAATAAATAATTATTCTTTATCCATTTCTTCAAATTAATCATCAAGTATTTAAAACCATTGGCTTCCACTTTAGCAACGTATGCCCGATACTCGCGCTGCATTTCGCTATATTTTTGCTTCCAATCAGATAAGGCACTTTCCACTTCTGTCAACTTCATTTGCATATTCTTTACCCGTACTTTCTCGTCACTCAACTGTTCCTGCAGCAAAAACTTTTCTTTCATCAGCTCTTCCATCCACAGTTGTTCTGCCTTCAATCGTTTTTCTTGCAACCATAGTTCTACTTCCCGTTGTTTTTTTTGCTCCTGCTCCTCTTGTTGCCGAACTTTCTTTATTTGTTCTGTCTTTTGCAGTTGCTCATTTTCAAAGTCATGCAATCTGATTCGCAAAATTTTAACCGTATCCCTCTCCTTTGACAATTCATACCGAAGCTTTGTACTTAACTTTGTCAACCTCATCACTTCAGCACTTTCACATTCCTTGTGCCTCAACTTGGGATCACATTTCGCCCGTTGCCTCACCTCCCCATTTCTCAGCCTGGCACACACTTCCCTCATATTCCGATTCAGTTTCTCCAGCTTTGTCACATTACCCCGCTGCTCTTCTATAAAATTAAAGCTCTTTTTGCAAACACGGTCAACAGTATTCTTGTATATCTTCAATGTAGTCTGAAGTGTATGAGAATATTTTGAAGCAATCAAATCCAACCGTTCTCCCATACTGAGCGACAAAAAGATACCGCGTTCTTCCTCATTTCTGATAAACAGGGAAAAAGCCTGCACAAATGCCCGATAGACACGGAATAAAATCCTTTGTTGCACTTCAAAAGCAACGTGGGTTTCATTGCAAGCCCTCAATTCTACATCCAGCATTCTGTCAGTATCACGCAGCTGAGCAATGATTTCCTTTTTATCTTCTATCTCTTTATGCAAATCCAAATAGGAAACAAACGAATCCTCGTCTATCAGTTTTACCTTTCTCCCAATTTGGGACGAAGTAACAACTTTCCGTACAATCAAATTACAAATATAATTTTCATCTATTTGATATTTCTCGGATATATACTTTATAGGTACCCAGTGACTCATAGTATTACATATCATTTTTATAAATCCCATATCAATTCTTCTTAAGAGACAGAAGCTGATGAACAAAGCTATGCATTTTTTAATACAAAAACAATCTTTTATCAAGAAAATCGTTTAACATTTTAATAATCGGGGTATCCGATAGAAATATGAATTATTTATCAAGAGAGAAAAGTAAATGTTTTCAAAAGACCAAAGAGTTTTAAAAAAAGACTTTGAGATTTTAAAAGAAGACCTTGAAGTTTTCAGAAAAGACCAAGGTCTTTCGAGACGAGAATGGAAACAACATTCTCCTCCGTCAGAAAAGTTGATGCGATGTGCTTTCACACATAACAGATACTTAAATCTCCTATTCATGGGATTTTTGTGTGAAAGCAATTCCTGCTTGCCACAAGCCGGGGAACTTATCTTCCCAACCAAAGCTCGGGGTTCAGCTTCGCTGTCTCTTTACGCAGTTGGAAATGAAGAACCGAATTACCTGAACTATCAGTATGAATAGTGCCAAGTATAGTTTTCGTACTTACTTTACTTCCTTTGGACACAGCTACAGAAGAGAGATTGCAATAAACCGATATATAGTTACCATGGCGCACCAAAATATTATTCAAGCCATTGTATTGGAATATAGCCGAAACTTCTCCATCAAAAATTGCACGTGCCTTTGCACCCGGTTTGCCTTTGATATCAATTCCCTTATTATCCAACTTCACATTACGCAGTCCGTCCACAGCATACTGTCCGTAATGACTCACAATGACATACGGTCCCGTGACAGGCATCGGCAATATTCCGCGGTTACGCTCAAAATTGCCTGACAACCGGTGATCTTCATTATTCAAATTGAATTTTTCCACCGGTGCCACCTTCTTTCCCGAAGTTTTAACACCCGATTTTGAAGTAGAGGCAGTTTCCCCACTGCTCTTTTTATTCTCTTCGGCTGCTTTTGCCGCAGCAGCCTTGCGTGCAGCAGCTTCGGCAGCGGCCTTACGGCGCGCTTCCTCTTCAGCACGCTTACGGGCTTTTTCTATTTCAATCTCTATCAACCGATCTATCTGTGCATTCAGTTGTTGTGCAGAACGTTTTTTCTTGGAAATTTCATTCTGTATTCCTTTCTGCTTCTTCTTAAGATTAGCCAAAAGTGTCTGACGGTCTTTTTCCTGAATTTCAAGCTTGGCTTTTTCTGTTTCTCCTTGCTTTAAAAGATTCTCTTTTGCTTTGCGGGTTTGTTCCAATTCTTTCTTCTTCGACACTACCTGACGTTGCTTACGCTCTATCTCAAGTCCCTGAAGACGCTGATAGTTGGCATACTCCTGCACATAACGCATACGACGATACGTTTGGCTCAGGTTTTCAGCAGAAAAAATAAACATCAGTTTCTCCTGCACAGACTTATTACGGTACATATACTGCACAGATGCCTCGTATTTCTTCTTTTTCTCCTTCAGGTCCCGCTGCAAGGCGGTCAACTGGCGTTGCAAAGTTGTTATTTCCTTTGCCAGTGTATTCACATCCGTTTCGATGGTATGGATATATCTTCTACGCTCTTCTATCTGCCCGGTGAGCAGAGCCAGATTTTCCAATTGGCTTTTCACATCCTTTTTGGTAGATTGCAACAGAGTCTCCGACTCAGCAATCTGCTGATGCAATTCTTTCCGTTTGTTTTCCAGCTCCCTAATCTTCCGGGTGCTCTGTGCCGACAGTGCACTCAGAAAACAACAGGCGATACACAGTAGGAAGATACGTTTCATTTCTTAATGAGCTGTTTGAGCAAATCTTGCAATTCAACTTTATCATATTTCTTGGGCACATCGGTATGGGTTTCCCAATCACTGCCGGTAGACAGACGGGAAAAGTCAAAAGTGGCCGTGACGGGCTTCTTGCCTCCTTCAAAGGAAACAAACATGTGACTCGGGAACTGTTTTTTCTCCAACGGACGGAACTTATCATACTTCCAACGCAATCCGTAAGAAGTGCCTGCCAGTCCGATATGGCTTTCTTTCAGCAACCCTTCATCAGCTGTGGTGCGGAAGCGATAAGCAAACTTCTTTCCGTTCTTCACCTCAAGCACGGCATGCTCGTTTTCGGGATGAACGGTGAATGCCGAAATATCGCGAGCAGATAATGTTGTCTTACCGGGAAGGAAGATTTCGTTCAGAAACAATGCCTGCAGGGAGTGAAAGTCCAAATCTGCCTTTGCCAACCCCTTAAGCTCTGCAAACGATACCTGCACGTAACGCTTGTTCAGGCGGTCCATCACCAATATCCCATCGGGAGAGATTTCGGCGCGCGCCACTTCGATGCCGATAAACGGAGCTGTAAGAGACAATTGTATCACTTCATCACGCTTCATGCGGATAGTGCCGCTTATTTTGGTAGCTCCCTTTCCGTTCAGGTCGACAGCCATTGACATCTTTGCCGTCAAAGCATCCCATGCCGGCGCACGGTTGAGAACCTCAGTCATATACTCCGTTTCCGACAAATTACCGATAGACACGCTCTTTCTCATGTTCTTGGTAGAAGAACAGGAAGAAACGAATGCCAGCAATACGGCTCCGAACAAATAAATATAGATACGCTTCATCATTCTGCAAAGTATTTCTTTTGTGCAATCTTCTTCTTTAATAATTTCAATTCCTTCTCGTCACGCGGTTCACTGCCTTCTTGAGGCGGTTCATTGGCAAGTTTCTCGGCTTGTCGCCAATACTCCAATGCCTTTTCCTTTTCGCCGCTCATATAATAAATATCTCCGCAATGTTCCACCACCACCGAACTCTTGTCACCCTCGTTCTGCATGGCCTGATCAATATAAATACGGGCTTCAGCATACTTTCCTTTTTCAAAAAGTATCCACGCGTATGTGTCGAGATAAGTTCCGTTTGTCGGCTCAGCCTTGACAGTGCGATAACTCATTTCTTCCGCTTTATCCAAGTGCTCGCGTTCTACCGACAGATAATAAGCATAATTATTGAGAGCACCGATATTATCCTCTTTATAAACCAAAGCCGAATCATAAGCAGCGTATGCCTCGACATTCATTTTCTTGATATGATACAAATCTCCCATAATGGCATAGAAATCTGATACGATATTCTTATCGCTTTTCTCATTTACCTGGTTCACCCCTTTCTTAAAAACTTCGAGTGCCTCGTCAGGCTGATCTTTCTGATGGTAGGCAAGTCCCAGATAATAATAGAATTCCAATGTTTCGGGAGTATACTCCAATGCCGGAGTACAAAGTGCTATCACCTCATCCATATCTTGCTCGCGAATGGCGAAACTCAGAAGTTGCAGGCGGGCAGGAATGTTTTCGGGATCAATCTCAAGCACCTTATGAAGCACAGGAACGGATTCCTTGTCCATCTTCTTGGTCAGCAGATATTGAGCTGCCAACATAGCGATGTCCGCATTCTCCTGTTTTCTTTCGAGCATGGAATTAAACAAACCGGCTATCTTGATACTATCCTTGTCGGTTTGTTCCGAACGAAGAATGAGCTGACGCATGATGTTCATCTTAGTATTGCTCTCCACCCTGTCGTTCAACAGTATAGAGTCCAACTGAGCCTGATACAGACTGTCTTCTCCCTTCTTCTCGTAATAAGTAGCCATAGACAGCATGGCAGGAGCATATCCCGGTTCTTCTTTCAACACCTTCTGGAAGATGGAATACGCCTCTTCTTCCTTTCCGTTGTTCATATAAACATCTCCCAAGATAGTGAGATAGCGCATATCGTATGGATATTCTTTCGCAAGATTCTCGATTTCGGTAAACGCTTGTTCGTCGTTGTCCATCGCCAAATACATGCGGAACTTCTCCATACTGATAGCCTCGGACTTTCCATCACGTTCCTCCAGGCGATTCAGTGTATTGATTACCTGCTGATAGTCTTTGGTACGGTTATAAAGGTCCACCAACGACATCAATGGTTCCAATCGTTTTGGGAAATGACTTACCATGTCTTCATAAACATAGATTGCTTTTGCCGCCTCCCCTTTATTTTGATAATAAGCAGCAAGTGTCTGATTATACCAATAATTATTCGGGTCGGCCGCCACTGCCTCCTTCAAAGCCCTTTCACCCTTGTCAGGCTGATTGAGGAACATATAAAATTTAGCTATCTCATATAAAGTCGCCGCCCCCTGCGGATAAATGTCCAAGCAATGGCTATACATTTCAAAAGCGGCGTCAAGGTCACCTTTTTCCTTCATGCGGAGTGCTTCCAGGAAAAAATAATCGTATTTACGTCGCTGTTCGGGTGTCAGCGGGTCTTTCTGCTCTTCTGCCGGCGTTTTTTGGGAAGAAGACGCCTTCCGCATGGTTCCGCACGACATGAGCAGAGCCACAAGGCAAAGCCACAATAGCGGCAAATATCTTTTAGTTGTTTGTCTGTTATTCATTATTCTATTCTAGTTTTTACCGGTATGTCCAAAGCCCCCGGCACCACGTTCAGTTTCATCCAAGACTTCCACTTCCTGCCATTCGGCCTGTTCATGACGGGCAATGACCATCTGTGCAATTCGCTCTCCGTCTTCTATCGTAAATTCCTCCGCCGAAAAGTTAATCAGGATAATACAAATCTCTCCCCGATAATCGGCATCGATAGTACCGGGAGAATTTAATACACCAATACCTTTCTTGAGAGCCAAGCCGCTGCGTGGGCGGATTTGTGCCTCAAACCCTTTGGGAAGGGCAATATACAATCCTGTCGGAACAAGACAGCGCTGCAAAGGTTTTAATACAATCGGTTCGTCCAAATTAGCGCGGATATCCATTCCCGCCGATTGCCCGGTAGCATATTGGGGAAGCTGATGCTTTGATTTATTGATTACCTGTACTTTCATTTTCAAAATTAACTTATCTAATAAGATGCAAATCTACACAATTCAATGGATTTATCTAAGCGTTTACAGTTTTTTAAACGGAGATTTTATACTTTTGCAAACATATAAACCCCGAATTATGAACTGGAAACAATTAATATCAAATAAACGCTTCGGCCTGGAAGAGCTGCACGAAGCACGGAAAGACGACCGCTCCGAGTTTCAACGCGACTATGACCGGCTGATTTTCTCTGCCCCTTTCCGTCGTTTGCAAAACAAAACGCAGGTATTTCCATTGCCGGGAAGCATATTCGTGCACAACCGCCTGACGCACAGTCTGGAAGTGTCGTGTGTAGGGCGCTCTTTGGGAAATGATGTGGCCAGCCGGCTATTGCAGAAACATCCTGAACTGGCAGACTCTCATATATCAGAAATAGGCTCTATCGTATCGGCAGCTTGTCTGGCACATGATTTAGGGAACCCTCCTTTCGGACATTCCGGAGAGAAAGCCATCTCAACTTACTTCTCGGAAGGGAAAGGAATAGCCTTGAAAGAAGAGCTTTCATCGATAGAATGGGATGATTTGATACACTTTGAAGGAAACGCCAATGCTTTCCGGCTCTTGACGCATCAGTTTGAAGGAAGACGTAAAGGTGGATTCGTGATGACTTATTCCACCCTGGCCTCTATTGTAAAGTATCCTTTTTCTTCACGTCTGGCAGGAAAAAAATCAAAGTTCGGCTTCTTTCTGAGCGAAGAAGCCGATTTCCAAAAAATAGCTACCGAGTTGGGAATCACCCGGCTGAGCCAAGAAGGAGAACCATTGAGATACGCCCGTCATCCGCTGGTTTATCTGGTAGAAGCAGCAGACGATATCTGTTATCAAATGATGGATATAGAAGACGCTCACAAGCTGAAGTTACTGACCCATGCCGAGACAAAAGAGTTATATAGTTTATTCTTCGATGACAAAAGAAAGCAGCGAATAGAAGAGATTTGCCGGATTGTAACGGATGTTAATGAACAGATTGCCTATCTTCGTTCTTCAGTCATCGGAGCATTGATAAAAGAATGCACCCGGGTATTCGTAGAGCATGAAGAAGAAATCCTTTCAGGAGAGTTTGAAGGGTCACTCATCAAACATATCGGTTCTCCTTTAAAAGAGGCATACCAGCATTGTTCGGAGATTGCTTTTCATAAGATTTACCGTTCGAGTGATGTGCTGGATATAGAACTTGCCGGTTTCCGGGTAATCAGCACGCTGATCGACTTGATGATCAATGCAGTGCGTACGCCAGAAAAAGCTTATTCACAGCTACTTATCAATCGTATGTCAAGCCAATATAATGTGAATGCACCTACCTTGTATGAAAAAATACAGGCTGTACTCGATTATATATCCGGAATGACCGACGTATACGCGCTCGACCTTTACCGCAAAATAAAAGGCAACAGTCTTCCGGCTGTATAGAAGCCTATTGCAATTGCTTAGCCACGGCCGTGGTTAAACTTAACCACAGCCGTGACTAACGAATATCTTACTTTCATCGACAAAAGAAACAAAAAACAAGAGCATGAAGGCATAAGTATGTGCAACTTATTATATCATCAACTGTTTCTGAGTGATTTTAATGTATCGGAGAAAAACGACACAGGTTATCCCTAAAAAACATTCGGGCAAGTTTACACCTGCCCGAATACTTCAACTGCCTTCCGGCAATTACCTGTCCGGCCTCACGGCCTCTCTATGTATATACAATTACTTATTTCGTTAAAACAGGATGCGCCCCCGAGGTTATCTTCAATGATTCCGGATGCTGTTTCACAAAAGATTCAATATGACGCACACGCTTCTCTTCCAATATTTCATTGACAGCAATCAAAATACCTGTTTCTTCAACATCACCAAATCCATAATTAATAGCAGTACCAAACATGCGCATCGTCGGAGATAAACTCATATATGCATTTACCAATGGGGGGATATTATAACCCAACTTACGCACCTCAGTATTAAGCACCTTATAATCCTCCTTGAAAGATTCATAACAAAACAAGTTCTTCAATAGTTCCGGGTCCGTTTCAATTTCCAACGATTTCATCGGAGTAATCAGTTTATCCTTATCGCCAAAATGCTTATTGAGGAAGTAAAGAATCATATCACGTCCCTGACGGTGATAACTGGGATACATTGTCATCTTGCCAAAGAAATACTTCACATTCGGTTTGATAACCGTCAAGGCTCCCAAGCCATCCCATAAATTATCAAGAGCAAACAAACCTTTTGAACCTGCACGTGTCGACTGATACTCCAGCGTCACAAACGAACGTCCGAGTTCGACGGTATAAGGCAGGTATTCTTTCAAGAATGTTTCGGAGAAATTAAACATATGGGCTGTTGCCAAAAGTGGTTTTCCATGTTCATCAAATTGAGCCTCATCGCCTAACAGATAACGATAGCCACCCAATATTTCTTCAGCCTCCGGATTCCATACCACCAACTGCTTATAGGGATTCTCCATAATGTCATACTCATCAATATCCATTGATTTTCCTGTACCTCCTCCCGCAGCACGGAAAGCAATCTCACGCAGACGACCGATTTCCTTCATTACATTGGGGGAATCCTGATAGGTTATGACATAAATCTCATTATGACTTTTATTAGTAAATCTAAGGCGCTTATCCTCTGTTAATTCCGCCTTTAGGATTTCTTTGTTAATTGGTGCAATAATCTCTTCCATATATATTTCTCTCTCCTTTGTCTGTTATAGTTTATAGACAACGTCCTTTACAAACTGCGCCCATTGCGCAGGAGTTTTAGACTTATCAAAAGTTTGCCAGGGAATAGGTTTACCAATGGTCAAGGTAAAAGTTTTATGTCGATTTTTCAACATTTCATCAGCCAAATAAAGCATAGCAATATTAAACTTAATACCTACAAATTTACATAAGTTGGCCAAATTATAGAAAAAATCCGAGTTCCGTCCTTCAAAATGCAGAGGTACTACATCGCGTTGCGTCTCCACGCTCTTGGTTACGAAAGTCTTTTTCCATTCCAAATCTCTTATCACACCATTCTGACGACGCGAACAGAGTCCGGCTGGAAACATAATAATATGATTATCAGAAGAAAAACCCGCTTCTACCATTTTAGGAAAATCTCTGGACTGAGAACCGGTTTTATTGATTGGAATACACAACGGCGCCAAGCCGTGCAGGTTCATCAACAAATCATTAACCAAGTAACGGACATTACCGCCATAGTGCTTCCCAAGAATATATCCTAAAGCAACACCATCTTGTCCTCCCAGCGGATGATTACTCACAAAAGTGCACTTACCCTCTTTAGGCAAGTTTTCCAGACCTTTAATTTCCACTTTAGCATCCAGAAACTCCATACAAGCTTCCAAAAATTCAACTCCGACTTTATCTTTGGAGTCATGCAGAAAGACGTTCAACTCATCCTGATGCACAATACGCTTCAAGTATGAAGTAACAAAGCGGGGAATGTATTTGGATTTCTTCCCTGCTTTCGTCTTTAAAATCTTATCTATGTCAATTAAAAATATAGAGTCGTCAGCCATTTTATAAATGTCTTTTCATTGCAAAAGTAACTTATCTTTTTTTATATTGGCAATTTATGACAGAAAAATGAACCCTTCTCTAAAAAAATTAAGAGTTTTTGTGTCTGAGGCAATACAAAGCGCACTATTTTTGCGCAGTTTAAAAACGAATGTGCAATTATTCAGCCTCCTTTTTTCACTTCTCACACAAACCGGATTCCACTCCTTTTTATAAGAAAATTATTAAAATTAAACTTCCTGTTTACCAAGCGTATAGCTACTTTAACAGCCTGTTGAAAACTTCTCGAAATATTTTCTTGGTTTTATTGTGGGGAATTGTGGGGAATTGTGTAATTTTACAACCTGAATAATATAATAAGGTATAAACATGAGATTTCTCGGCAATTCGGAAGCAAAAACAGATGCAAAAGGAAGAGTCTTTTTCCCGGCTGTATTCAGGAAGCAGTTACAAACGGCAGCCGAAGAATGCCTGATTTTACGTAAAGACACCTATCAGGATTGCCTGGTTTTATACCCGGAAAGTGTATGGAATGAGCAGATGAACGAACTGCGCAGCAAGCTCAATCGTTGGAACTCCAAACATCAGATGATTTTCCGCCAATTTGTATCAGACGTAGAAATCATCACACTGGACGGTAACGGACGTTTTCTCATTCCCAAAAGATACTTAAAGTTGGCAGACATCCGGCAAGAGGTCAGATTCATCGGAATGGATGACACTATCGAAATATGGGCAAAGGAAATTGCAGACAAGCCGTTCATTGCGCCTGAAGATTTCGGCAAGGAGCTAGAAGAAATAATGGGAAACAACAATAATGAAGGATTAGAATGAGCGAAACAGAACAGATATATCACATACCGGTACTACTGGACGAGAGTGTAAGCGGAATGAACATCCAACCCGGAGGCATCTATGTAGATGTAACATTCGGGGGTGGCGGTCATTCCAAAGAAATACTGAATCGCCTGGATCATACGGGACGCTTGCTCAGTTTTGATCAGGACGAAGACGCCGAAAAGAACATTGTAAACGACCGGCGTTTTACTTTTGTGCGCAGCAACTTCCGCTATTTACATAATTTTCTTCGTTATCATAACATAGAAGGTGTAGATGCCATTTTAGCGGACTTGGGTGTTTCTTCTCATCATTTTGATGATTCGGAACGCGGTTTCTCATTTCGTTTTGAAGGAAAGTTGGATATGCGCATGAACAAACGTGCCGGCATGACAGCAGCCGATGTGGTAAACACTTACGATGAGGAACGACTTGCCGACATTTTCTACCTCTATGGAGAATTGAAGAACAGCCGCAAGCTGGCATCCGTCCTCATAAAAGCACGTGCAGACAAACCAATTGTTACGATTGGTGATTTCTTGGAAATCATTAAACCCTTATTTGGCCGTGAACGCGAAAAGAAAGAACTAGCAAAAGTATTTCAGGCTTTACGCATTGAAGTCAACCAAGAGATGGAAGCTTTAAAGGAAATGCTTTATGCAGCTACAGAAGCTCTGAAACCGGGCGGGCGTTTAGTGGTTATTACCTATCATTCCCTGGAAGACCGAATGGTGAAAAATATCATGAAGACCGGCAATGTGGAAGGAAAAATGGAACAAGATTTTTTCGGAAATGTACAAACGCCATTCAAGCTGATAAATAACAAAGTAATCGTTGCCGGTAACGAAGAGGTGAAACAAAACCCCCGTTCACGTAGTGCTAAATTGAGAATTGCAGAAAAAAAATAAACGAGATGGAAGAAGAACAAAAGCAAAATACGCAACAGGCCAAGGAAGAGCACACCGCTACTTCTCCTAAACACATGTCTATCCGCAGCATATTAGGAGGAGATATTTTAGCAAACGACTTCTTTAAAAGACAAACTCGTTTACTTATCCTTATTATGATATTAACGGTGTTGTACATTGACAACCGTTATAGCAGCCAACAGGAATTGATTGAAATAGACAAGCTAAAAAAAGATTTAGTAGATATTAAATATGATGCTCTTACCCGTTCATCCGAATTAATGGAGAAGAGCCGTCAGTCACGTATCGAAGAATATATATCGACGGAAGAGAGTCATTTACAAACAGCGACCAACCGTCCTTATCTGATAAAAAAAGACTAAAATTATGATGCCGAACCAAAAGAACATAATGACCCGTTATTCCTTCATCATATTGGTGATGGTATTGATAGGTATTGCAATAATTTGCAAAGCCGGCGTCATCATGTTTGCCGAACGGCAATATTGGAAAGATGTAGCCGACCGTTTTGTGAAAGTGATGTTTGACGATCTGGTTGACTGGTTACAGGAATACGGAAAACTTAACGCAATAGATGAGTGCAAATATGCGGCAAATGTTATTAAGGGGTTATATTTTGGCCGCGAAAATTTGCGACAAAGGCTTGAAATAAGCCCTTATGGCGAGGACAAAATAGACAGGCTAGAGGCAGAAATCAAGAACTTAAGCCAAGAGTTGGAACGGGTAAAGCAGGAGCGGGATGCAGCGGTAAAGGATATGCAAGAAATAATGGCATTAACCAGCGAAATGAGAGTATGCACTAAATACTGTGTTAACGGACATTGCTATAACAGGGGCGGGAATATGCCATGCAGCCCGAGGTGGGACGCATCGTGGAGCGGGCACAAAATGGAGGATTGAGCGATGGAACGATACACCTGTTTCGAGGATGGAAAATGGCGGATCAAGGTAGGGGATATGGAATTTGCAGGCCCATGGGTGGATAAGCTGTCCTATTATGAGGAGCTTGCGCCTAATCTGGAAAACACAAAGGACGAAGCCTACAATCTTGGATACCAGACGTGTTTGCACGCCAAGGGGCTAACGTGGAGTGAGGCAAGAGAGCTACAAGCATACCGCGCAACCGGCCTCACCGTTGAGCGGGCTGCGGAGCTTGGCAAGGCGGATCAAGAGGGGCGGGTAGTTATTAAGCCGTATTGTCCGGTTAAGGTTGGGGATAAGGTATATGCCATACGCGATGATGCAGTTATCAGTTATCACGTCACGGAAAAATCAGAAGGTGATGGGTGGATGGTGATATCAGCACGCAGGAGCGACAGGAGATTGTCATTTGGGCTGCTTGATATCGGGAAAACCGTATTCCTCACTCGCGAAGAAGCAGAAAAGGAATTGGAGAGGGAAAATCATGTATGAAACGCAATTAAAGTGCCCGTATAATGGATTTAAAAACTGTTATGGGGGTGGGTGTGTCGCATGGGGCGAATTTCAGCATCCAATAAAGTCTGGATGTTATATCCGCACATGTGCTATTGCTTTTAACGGCGGGGTTCCGATCAATGTACAGTTAACTGGTAAGGTAGAGATAACAGGGGTGAATAATCGTGAATGACGATCTGATAAGCCGGAAGGCGCTGAAAGCAGAAATTAACGCAAACTATATCATTAGTGACACCATCAACCAAGCAATAGATAACACTCCAACCATTGACGCTGTTCCTGTGGTGCGGTGTAAGGATTGCGAATACGGAGAGCAGGCAGACGAGTTTAGCTATATCTGTAACAATGGTGCCTGGGTGCATCTATTCTGCCGGGCAGATGATTTTTGCAGCCGTGGGGTGCGGAGGGGAAAAAATGAGTGAGTGGATCAGCGTTGAGGAGGTTCGTGATGGGTGAATTCAAGGACTTGACTGGAATGTCATTTAGTCGGCTGACAGTTATCGAACAAGCTGGGCGTGATAGCTATGGAAAGATATTGTGGAGATGCCGATGTGATTGTGGAGCGGAAAAGGTTACTCACGGAAGAAGTCTAATCAACGGGAATTGTAAGTCCTGTGGATGCCTAAATTTGGACGTTAAACGAGAGCGCGGAAAGTATCATGGACTGTCAATCGAGGAAAGGCGCTTATATACATGCTGGAAGTCTATGATGTCACGATGTTTCAACCCAAAAAACAAAAGCTATTCAGATTATGGCGGCCGTGGAATCACAGTTTGCAAAGAATGGGCTGATCCGCAAACGGGTTTTCTTAATTTTTTGCAATGGGCAAAAACAAATGGATATGAACAAAGCCTCTCCATTGATCGAATTGACTTCAACGGCAATTATGCGCCTAAGAACTGTAGGTGGGCAAACTGGATTATACAAGCGAATAACAGACGGAAACCGAACAAAGTACGGAATCAATATGGGGTGTGGGGGTATAGAAATGCTGGATGAGATGCCGCTGCCAGAACCACCTGAGGAGGAGGCGCATGCAAATGGTGATTGATCTGCCAGCATGGGCATGGATTATATTATTGTCGAGCATATCGTCCTTGTCCGGCTGTATTGGGCTGATTGTGGGGTGCTGTCTGAGGATGGCATCCAAGCGACCTCCGGAGGATAAGCAATGACCGATCCCTGTTATTATCTGCATTGCCGCTGGAGGACATTTGATGGCTGTCGTGTCATCTGCACCTGTGGAGGCTGCATGGAGTCGCAGAAGAGAGACGAGGCGCGCAATCGATATCTGGACAACCAGCGCAAGACCAGGATCATACATAAGCGAGAGCGCATGAGGCGAATGGCAGAGGAGGGCAAGGATGAGTCAAAACAAGTATAAGCTGCCAGCTGATGTCAAAACGTCGGCTATAGGGATGGTCCGAGGATATCCGCGCAGGCTTGCGTGGTATCAAGCCGCAAGAGATTCAATAATCAATGGGACG
>ERZ832522.1716-NODE-1716-length-28689-cov-30.197597_pt1 | contig 28689 bp, 23 predicted proteins | sample MGYA00519951_ERZ832522 | MGnify/ENA primary metagenome ERZ832522 (study PRJEB31850, sample SAMEA3708728) | human gut metagenome | biome: human gut; feature: human-associated habitat; material: faeces | place: China | collected 2014 ... | reverse complement strand
CAGAATACGGCGGGGCAGGGCGGTGCAGTCGGAGAAATCCCGGTTCATGATGCGCCGGAAGGCGTCAAACTGCCGCTCCAGCGCCTTGCGGCCGATGAACTCCCCCTTCTGAGGCGCAAAGCTCACGGCGAACTTGGCCAGCGGCACGGCGAAAATGGGCATCCTCTGCCCGTCGGGATCCACGCCCATCTCATGGCCGTACAGGGGGAAGCCCGCCTCCATGCGGAGGGTGTCCCGTGCGCCCAGACCGGCGGGCCGGGCGCCCAGCTCCACCAGCCGGTTCCACAGCCACGCAGCGTCCTCGCTGCGGCAGTAGACCTCGTAGCCCAGAGGCTCGCCGGTGTAGCCGGTCTTGGCCACCTTCACCTCATGACCCTCGAAGGTCAGAGTGTTCAGGGCGTTCTTCATCGGCTCCGTCACCTGTACCCCGCCGGAGAGGGTGGTCAGCAGATCCTTGGACTTGGGGCCCTGCACGGCGATGGAGGCCCACCGGGGGGTGATGTCCGTGATGGTGCAGTCATAGTCCTTCACCACGGAGCGCAGATGCATCAGATCCTTCTCCGTGTTGGCGGCGTTCACCACCAGCAGGAGCCGCTCCTCCTCGAAGCGGTAGAGATACGCATCGTCCACGGCTCCGCCGTCCTCGTCCGGCAGGATGCAGTACTGGGCCATGTTCAGATCCAGACCCGCCACGTTGCTGGATAGGACGTGCTGCAAAAATGCCAGCCGCTCCGGCCCCTCGATCAGCAGCCGCCCCATGTGGGACACATCGAACAGGCTGCAGAAGTGCCGGGTGTACAGATGCTCCGCCACGATTCCCGTGGGATACTGGACGGGCATTTCCCATCCGCCGAAATCCACCATGGAGGCACCGGCCGCCACATGGGTCTCGTACAGCTGGGTGCGTTTGAGTTCGCTCATGTTCCTTCCTCCTTATCATGTTTGTTCCGTTGTTTGTTTCGCTTATTTTGCTCCGTTTGCTTCGTTTGTCCAGCCGCTGGACACATTCCGGACGCATCGTGGACAGGTCTTGGCGGTGCCTTGGACACGCTTCGGAAACGTTTTGGACGCACAAAAAGGCGCAAAACCGCTTTCGGCAGTTTTGCGCCTCCGTTTTTGTACCTGAGAGATTCCCCGCCGGAGCGGGTTGCACCTTCGGCGTGCGGACAGGCCGCACTCTTCGGAGTATCGTCGTGGTCCGACCCTTTTGCCTGAGAGCTTCTGCATTCCCCTTCGGCGCCGCCGCAGCGGTCTCTCCCGGACCAGTCATCCGAACTCTGTTTGCTTGTCACCCATAGGCTACCATTTTGCGGCGGTGGTTGTCAAGAAAATTATGCCGCCCGGCGGGGTAAAAGCATGGGGGAATTTTGAAAGAGACATATATGCCGCATGAACGCAAAGAACATATGAAATTAACTAGAATTTTGCACAAATCGGCAAAACCCTGTTGCAAAAAGGCGGGAAACGTGGTAGTATCTCTCATGGACCTGACAATTAGCAAGACGAAATGTCGAAGGGCAAAGGCTCTCCGGCCGCTGAGATTTGCCGAAAAACCACCATTGGTTGTGGCAAGGGCGAGCCAGAGAGTCTATATGTGCCATATGAGTTTTGGAAGGAAGCAGGAGGTGTTACAGGTGCGGCAACCCATTCGAAGCAGCACGGTGAAGCGGCTGATCGTTGTGCTGGCGATCCTGTTGGCGCTGAGCCTTGCGGCGCTGTGTGCCGTGCGGTATTACGGGCGGCAGGCAGGCCGGGCGGCAGAGGCCCCCGGCAACGGCATCCAGACGGCGGCGCAGCCCGCCGGCGCACCCGTTCCCACAGCGGCCCGGACCGGCAAGGTCACCATCCGGCTGTATGACCGCAGCCCGGAGTATAACCGGGAGTTCTCCGTGACCAATATGTTCCCCGGCGATGCCGAGACCCAGAACGACTGCGTGCAGGTAGATCACAAGGGCAACGTCACCGTCCACTTCCGGGCGGAGGTGCGCCCCGGCTATGAGAAGCTGGCGGAGGTGCTGAAGCTGCGGGTGTCCGTGGGCGGTAGTGTGGTGTATGACGGCCTGATGGCCGAGATGCCCGCCGCAGTGGATACCCCGCTGGCGGCCGGCAGCGATACGCTGGACTATCAGCTGACGGCGTATCTGGATACCAGCGTCGGCAATCCCTATATGTATCAGCAGCTGGTAGCGGACTTTTACTGGTGGGTGGCGGATAGCGAGGAGTTGGCTCCCCCTACCGGCGACACCATGCAGCCCCTGCTCTGGGGAGCGGCGGTGCTGGTGTCCGGTGCGGCACTGACGGTGCTGCTGCGTCGCCGCAGGGAGGTGTCCCATGACTGAGCGTAAAACCCGCAGCCGTCTAACCGGCGGTATCATTGCGGTGATCGTGCTGGCGGTGTGTCTGGTGGTCACCACCGTGGCTCTGGCCTATTCCATGATTTCCGTCCGGGACAACACCTTTGCCACCGGCGGCGTCCGTATCAACCTCAACGATGGCGAGCCGGTGATCCGGCCCGACGAGTTCCTGTTTGAGCCGGGCATGACGGTGAAGAAGGACTTCTTCATCGAAAACGACAGCACCGGCACGGTGTACTACCGGCTGTACTTCGCCGGTGTCTCCGGCGATCTGGCGGACGTGCTGGAGGTCACGGTGAAGGACGGCAACAAGACCCTCTACTCCGGGACCCCCACTCAGTTGGAGAACACGCAGGCGGCGGACGATCTGCTGGCGGTGGGCCAGCGGCGGACGCTGACCATGTATTTCCATTTCCCAGAGGCGACGGGAAGCGGCGCACAGGGCAAGGATCTGACCTTCACCCTCTGTGCCGACGCCACTCAGACCAAGAACAACCCGCAGCGGCTGTTTGACTGATGTTGGGGAGACCGTTGCAGGAGAGAAAAGCCATGAAAAAAACCTTTGAAGTAATCAAGACCGTACTGACATGGCTGATCGTGCTGCTGGCGGTGTGCATGATGGTGTTCACCATCGTCTCCGTCACCACCTTTGACCGCAATGACCGGGCGCTGTTCGGCTACAAGATGTATATCGTGCGATCGGACTCCATGAGCGCCACGGATTTTAAGGCCGGAGATCTGATTCTGGTGCGGTCGGTGGATCCCGCTACTTTGCAGGAGGGGGATATCATCGCCTATACCTCGCGGGACACAGCCAGCTTTGGAGAGACCGTGACTCATAAGATCCGGTCCCTGACCACCGACGCAGATGGTCAGCCGGCTTTTATCACCTACGGTACCACCACCGATACCGACGACGAGATGCCGGTGACGTATCCCTATGTGCTGGGCAAGTACGAGAAGTGCCTGTCCGGCGTGGGCAATTTCTTCCAGTTCCTGAAAACCACCCCCGGCTACATTCTGTGCATCTTTCTGCCGTTCTTTCTGTTGATCCTCATGGAGGGTATCAACTGCGTCCGGCTGTTCAAGCGCTATAAGAGCGAGGAGCAGCGGGAAATACAGGCCCAGCAGGCGAATCTGGAGCGCCAGCGGGAGGAGAACCAGCGGATGATGCAGGAGCTGATGGAGATGAAGGCCCGGCTGGAGGAGAAGGAAAAGACTCCGGAGGAGCCCCCTCAGGCGTGATCTGCCGCTCCACGGGGAGCGTTGTCGGAGGGACGCTCCGACCATGACATCGGGAATCATCATGGATGATCATTCTATCGAAAACCCCTCTTTACAAGCTCGATCCTCCCCGATTTGACCGCCGGGGAGGGGCGAGCCAAGGACACAAGCTTAGACTCCTTGCGTCCTTGGCTCGCCTATTGACCGGCGCCCGCCATATGGCTCTGCCGGATTGAAAGGAGCATCAAGACATGAATTGGAAGGAAACTTTCTATACAGGAAAGCGTGAGCATCCGCAGGAGAAGAAGCCTGCGTCGCTGACGGCGCTGCTGATGCCCTCCCTGCTGGGGGTGGCGATTTGTCTGGTCTGCCTGTGCAGCCTGACATGGGCGTGGTTCACGGCCACCCAGAATAGCGGTGTGCAGCCCATTCAGTCCGCCACTGCCACGGTGACGGCAAAGCTGGGTGATACGGACTTGGGTGAGCTGAAGGTCGGAGAACCGTGCAGCTTGAACGGTACCGGCACGCTGACACTGCATATGGACGGCAGCGCACAATATGCCTATGTGGTGATCAAAGTGGGCGACACGGAGTATCACACGGATTATCTTACTGCGGATGGTTATACGATTACCGTCAACGAGAGCGGCGCAGCGCTGACTCTCTGCTGGGGGAAGCAGGACAGCCTGCCGGGAACGGCGGTTGGGGACGGCGGAAGCATCGGAACGGCTCAGCAGGAACCCTCCGATACGCCTGATGAGCAGCCTGCGGTGAACGGCGACAGTCAGCAGACCCCGGATGCTGCGGTTCCTGCCAACGGCGATGCCAATACCGGTGATCAGACCAGCAACGGCGAGAATACCGGCAGCGAGAACGGCGGCAGCACCGGCAATGGCTCCGGCGAACAGGGGAGTGATTCCGGCACCGGAAGTGATACGGGCGCAGGCGGCAGTACCGGCGGTGACGCTGGGACCGGCGACACGTCTGACGGCACCGACGGAACCACCGGCGAATAAGAGAATGCAAGTATAATAGGAAGCCCTCCGGCGATGCCGGAGGGCTTCCTCGCTGTGGTGGGGTGAAAACCAGACCCTCCGGCCCAGCCGGAGGGTCTGATTTTTGGTTTTCTGGGGTGCCATTGGGGGTATGGCAGGAAAAGCATTGCCGAATGGAGGGCGCTGCTATGTGGCGTGCGGTATGGTGCGGCTTTGCGATGTTAGAGTCTTGCGGGAAAGGCGGTTTTGCGGCAGACGAAGTATGGCGGGGTTGGTCAGAGGGTGATGGTGCCGTCGGCGGTTTGGGCCTGCGCCAGCAGAGGCTGGCAGCGCTCTAAGAACCGGGCCACCTGCTGGGGACAGCGGCCGATGTAGCGCCGGGGATCCATGAGAGCCTCCAGCTCCGGACGGGTCAGGCCGAAGGCCGGGTCGGCGGCCAGCCGGTCCAGCAGGTCGCAGGGATGTCCCTCCTTCATGCGGGCCGTGGCGGCCATAGAGTGACGGCGGATGACCTCATGGAGCTGCTGGCGGTCGCCGCCCCGCTTCACGGCCTCCATCATCAGGTTTTCGGTGGCCATGAAGGGCAGGTACTCCCGGAGAGTGCGATCCACCACCGTCTCGTTGACCCGAAGGCCCGATGCTACGTTCTGGCACAGCCGCAGGATGGCGTCGGCGCAGAGGAATCCCTCCGGCAGGGCGATGCGGCGGTTGGCGGAGTCGTCCAGCGTGCGCTCCAGCCACTGGGCGGAGGCAGTCATGGGGGCGTTCATGGCATCGGCCATGAGGTAGCGGCTCAGGGAGCAGATGCGCTCGCAGCGCATGGGGTTGCGTTTGTAGGCCATGGCGGAGGAGCCGATCTGGCTGTCCTCAAAGGGTTCCTCCAGCTGGCGGTCGTGCTGCAGCAGGCGGATGTCTCCGGCCATGCGATAGGCACTCTGGGCGATGGAGCTGAGGCAGCTCAGGATGCGGCTGTCCACCTTGCGGGGGTAGGTCTGGCCGCACACGGGGAAGCACTCCGAAAAGCCGAACTCGGCGGCGATGCGGCGGTTCATCTCGTCGATCTTCTCCTCGTCGCCGTCGAAGAGGTCCATGAAGCTGGCCTCGGTGCCGGTGGTGCCACGGCAGCCCAGAAATTTCAGGCCGGAGAGCAGGGCATCCAGCTCCTCCACGTCGGAGAGGAAGTCCTGCATCCACAGGGTGGCCCGCTTGCCCACCGTCACCGGCTGGGCGGGCTGATAGTGGGTGTAGCCCAAGGTGGGGACGGCGGCATAGCGCCGGGCGAAGGTGGCCAGATCCGCCAGCACCGACAGCAGCTGACCCCGGAGATAGCGCAGACCGTCCCGGTAGAGGATCAGGTCGGCGTTGTCGGTGACGTAGCAGCTGGTGGCCCCCAGATGGAGGATGCCGGCGGCCGACGGGGCCGCCTTGCCGTAGGCGTAGACGTGGGCCATGACGTCATGGCGCACCTCCCGCTCCCGCGCGGTGGCCACCTCGTAGTCGATGTCGGTGACGTGGGCCTCCATCTCCTGCACCTGCCGGGCGGTGATGGGCAGGCCCAGCTGATGCTGCGCTCGGGCCAGCGCCACCCATAGGCGGCGCCAGGTCTGGAAGCGGCTGTCCGGCGAGAACAGGTGCAGCATATAGGGGGAGGCGTAGCGAGACGCCAGCGGGGAGGTGTATACGTCGTTTGCCATAGGGATGCTCCTTTGGTGATGTTGGCGGGCAGGGCGGCCCGGTGGTTATCGAAGAATGAGGCTGTCCCGCTCGGCGCCCACGGAGACGTAGCCAATGCGGCAGCCGATGGCCTGCTCCACATAGGTCACATAGTCACGGGCGGCCTGGGGTAGTGCCTCCCAAGTGCGGACGCCGGAGATGTCGCAGTGCCAGCCGGGGAGGTACTCCGTCACGGGCTTGGCCTGATCCAGCAGAACCGGGAAGGGGAACTCGTGGGTGATCTGGCCGTCCACCTCGTAGGCAGCGCAGACGGGGATGCGCTCCATGTAGCTGAGGACATCCAGCTTGGTGAGGGCAATGTTGGTGGCGCCCTGCATCCGGACACCGTAGCGGGAGGCCACCAGATCGATGGGGCCTACCCGGCGGGGACGGCCTGTCTTGGCGCCGTACTCGTCGCCGGCCTCCCGCAGTTCCTCGGCCTCCGGGCCGAACCACTCGCAGGTGAAGGGGCCTTCCCCCACGCAGGAGGAGTAGGCCTTCACCACGCCCACCACCTCGTCCAGCTTGGCACCGGGCAGCCCGGAGCCCACGGGGGCGTAGGCGGCGATGGTATTGGAGGAGGTGGTATAGGGGTAGATGCCGAAATCCAGATCCCGCAGAGCGCCCAGCTGGCCCTCGAAGAGGATGGACTTGCCGCCTGCCTGCGCCTGCCGCAGCCATGCGCCGGTGTCAGCGATGAAGGGACGGATGGCTCCGCCGAAGCGATCCAGCCATGCCAGCAGCTGCTCCATGGTGTAGCCCTCGGCACCGTAGACCTCCCGGAGGATCAGGTTCTTCCACTCCAACAGGTCCTGCAGATGGGCCTTCAGGTGCTCCGGATACAGAAGCTCTCCGGCCTGAATGGTCTTTTTCTGATATTTATCGGAATAGAAGGGGGCGATGCCCTGCTTGGTGGAGCCGTACTGCTTGTCCTTGAGACGGGCCTCCTCCAATGCATCCAGCTCCCGGTGCCACGGCAGCAGCAGGGAGGCCCGGTCGCTGACCAGCAGGTTTTCCGGGGAAACAGGCACTCCGGCGGCCCACAGCGTCTCGATCTCCGACAGGAGGTTTTCGCAGTCCAGCGCCACGCCGTTGCCGAGGATGTTCATGACCCCTTTGTGGAAAACGCCGGAGGGCAGCAGGTGCAGGGCAAACTTGCCCATGTCGTTGATGACGGTGTGGCCGGCGTTGCCGCCACCCTGATACCGGACCACGACGTCAAACCGCTGGGATAGGTAATCCACCATGCGGCCCTTGCCCTCGTCGCCCCAGTTGATGCCTACGATTGCACAATTTGCCATAGATACTGCCTCCTGACTTGGTGTTAAAAGCGAGTTTTTTCAAACAACAGCTTATTATAGGCGCACCGGAGGCATAGGGGAAGTATGGGTTTGAAATGATTGACATAAGTGAACCTAATGATTTGGCGCATCGAAAATGCACCGGCGGGGGAAGGAAAATCAGGGACACACAGCGCCCTCCGGTGGGGTCAGGGGAGGAGCGTCAGCCCCAGAAAAAAGCAGGGCTGCGCCGCCCCGCTGCCCTCTTGTTCCAGCCAGTTGGCCTTGGGATCGGCGGAGCTCAGGTGCAGGGTGGATACCATCATCAGGGCCATGCCCAGCAGACCCGGAGCAAAAAAACACAGGAGGGGAAGGAGGTTAAGCCGGACCGGATGGCGGCCCGGTGCAGGCGGTGGCGGCCTGCCAGCAGAGCGGGCAGCAGAAGCAGGAATCCGGCGGGCATCCGGATGTGCATTTGGAGGAACAGGGGCCAGAGGTTTCACCGGGAGACGGCGACCATGAGCTTCCGCAGCACCTTCACGGTGCCGGGGAGAAAGCGGACTCCGGCGCCCAGCATGAACAGCGTGCCGTGAAAGCGTTGTCCCGCACGGATGGCAGAGAACCAGAAGAACACCACCGGGATCAGATCCGCCAGTACCATGGTGACGCTGAAGCCCTCCGAAACGGTGTCTTTGGTAATTTTCTGGCGCATGGGGAAACCTTCTGTTTTGCCTAGAATCGTACCATCGATGGTATCATGTCCGGCGAGAAAACGCAAGGCCGGCGGCGGAGGGGATCACAGAGTGTGCGACGCTGCACGATAAAAAAGAGTACATAGCCGCGAGATCTTTATAAAGGGTATTGACCACAGCTATTATAAGGGATATACGACGTTTAAGGCAGAAAACCTGTAACACACAAGTAGGATCTATCCGCAAAGCGGACACAAAAACAAATGGGGGTGTGTCTTAACGGCACATCCCCATTTGTAAACGATCCAGCCCGATAACGGACATACCATTTGCTTCTGGAATCCTGTTTTATAGAACAGCCACATGAAAATGACCTCACGTCAATTCAGCAGCTTCGATTTGAAATACGACGTTTCCCAGCATCAGCGGTTATAGCGGAACAAGGCACCTCAAGGCTGGCGAACCGAATCATATTGCTCCAAGGCCTTGAGATAGGCATCGTAGGCTGCTTCCAAGGAGGAATATTCTTTTCCTTTTTTCAGGGTTTGCGTATACTGGTTCGGCGTAAGCGATTCCGAGATGGTGACATAGTTTTTGCCATTCCGTTTGCCGGTCGTGGTTTCGGAAACATAATATTTTCCGTCACCGGTTTGGATGATTACGGGGATGCTCTTTCCGGCGCCGACTTTGTCAGTGTTCAGAGAGGTCCAGAAGAGATACCGCTTTGCTTCTTGCCCGTCTTTCCCGTTGCCAAGATAGGCCCAGGTGCAGTCCGGCTGCTGTAAAAGACTGTTGTCCAGCTTTTCGATTGCTTCGGAAATAGCCGGGATATATTCCGAGTCTGGGCATCTGGAGTCAAACTCAAAATTTGTATTGTTCTTTATGCTGCCGTTTTTCCAGAAAGCTGTATCATATAGAAGTGAGAAGAAATCCGTTATGCTTGTATTAAACGGGTATTCAGGTGTAGTCGGGTCGGCCTTTCCGCTCCAAGTGAGAATGATTCCGTAATCTTCATGATATGACACAACGCAGGTTCCGTTCGGCGCAGCAACGCCTTTCCAATTATCTGTGTCCCCTTGCTTTTTGTAGTGGACGATACCGCCGATATTCACGGGGTCCAATGATTGCCAGTCGGCCTGCTTCTGCGTCAGGTCAACCGTCACGGTGATCTCCGAATTTCCGAGCAGTGCCTCTGTGGATACCTGTGCATAAGCAGAGCGTACATTTGTAAGGTCCGTCGCTTCTCTGGTTTTTTCAAGCTGTGATGAAAATACCGGGATCGCAATCGCAATCAATACAGCGATGATCGCAATGACGATCAGCATTTCCATCAATGTAAATCCGTTTCTGATTCGTTTCACTATAATCCCTGCTTTATCTTGGGTATATCTTTTATCCGCCCATTTTACCACAATTCTGCGATGTTTGCAACGAGAAAGCTGCATAATTGAAAATCATTTCGTCGAGGAGAATATCTGGACAATGGACAGCGATGGTGAGTTGCGGCTGACGATCATGGCGACCCTTGCCCAAGAGGAAAGCCGAAAAAAGCCGCTGATTCATAGTGAAACCGACGGCTTGATTTGCGGTGTGTTCAGCTGAAAATGGGCAAAAAACTTCATGCCTGAGCACCGCGCCACGGAAATGCGCAAATGCCGGCGCATGAAGTTTTTGTGCATCATTTCCGGTTGCCCCACAGGGCGAGGAAATGGCACATTTCTTATTTTTGCCATGCAAAAGCATGGCAAAAATAACGGTCACACAATCCAAAGGGACTGTGTGACCGTATTTATATCATTAGCAGAGCTGCTCCAGTTGAAAGGCCAGCTCGGTGCGGCCCACGACGGCGTGGTGGTTGTTGTAAAGGTTTTTGTCGTGGTAGCGGGGCAGAGAGCAGGCTTCCTCCGGCGTGATGACGCCGAGCTGGGTGAGAACCGAGAGGATGGCATACGGGACGATGGAGGAGGCGCCGTCCTCCATTTTGAGGGCAATGCCGATTCCCTTATCCTTGATGCCCACGGCATAGAATGCGCTGGCGCCTGATTTACAGAAGATTCGGTCGCCGAAGGCGGCCATCAGCTGGGTGCAGATGCGATCGGTTCCCGCCACCATTTCCGGATGTGCTGTCATGGCGGATGTGATGCGCCGGAGGGTAGCGGCCCGGGTGGGGGCGAAAAGCGTGGGGAGGGACATGCGGGCGTAGCCCTGTGCCAGCCGGTAAAGGGGCAGCGCATGGACCGGAACGCCGCAGCCGTCCACGGCCAACTGGACATCGGAGGTCTCTACGCCGCACATTTCAGCGAACACCGAGAGGATACGCTGCTGGACGGGGTGCTCCAAAGCAGTATAGCCTTCCAAAGACTCCCCTAAATGGCGGGCGGTGATGAGCATACCGGCGTGCTTTCCGGAGCAGTCGCAGTAGATGGGCGCCCGGGGGATGCCGGCGATCTTCAAGGCGTCCTCGGCGGGGACATACATGGGGTATTCCGACCCGCAGCACAGCTGATCGGGGGAGAGACCTGCCTTGTGCAGGATGCTCTCCACGGCCTTTACATGAAAGGGTTCTCCGTTGTGGGAGGAACAGATGACGGCCAGTTCCTGCGGGGTAATACCATAATGCTCCAGCGCACCGCTTTCTGCCACGGGGATCGCCTGAAGGGGCTTGGCGGAGGAGCGGGCAAACGTAAGACGCTCCGGATCACCGAGCTTCCAAAGGATCCGGCCTGTGTGATCCGTTACCGCGATATGTCCCCGGTGGATCTGATCCACCAGATCACCACGGTATTGATAAGCAATAACAGCCATAGCATATACCTCCGTTTCTTAGATCACAAAGTAGAAAAAGCGCAGCACATCACCGTAATCATCGGCATCAAAGGCCACGGTGGTGGGAGAGATGAGGCTGGCGCCGGGATAGTGGGAGCATCCATAGGCGTCATAATGGTGTACATAGGTGACCTCCACATGGAAGTGATCGGGAAGTACCGGAGGTGCGGCTGTTTTTGCCGCCGCCACAGCCTCGGCCATCATGCCCTCGATCTCCTCGCGGACAAGCTCCGGGGTCTTTGTCAGGACGCCGTAGCCGTGGCCGGATTTGGTTGGTACGGTCAGCAGGCCGGGTACGGTGTGCGCCGCAGCCGCACACATCCCCTCGTCGCCGCTGGCGAATAGGGTGGGAACGCCCCGGTAAGCGGCGGCATGGGCGTACATCTCGAATTCTCCCCACAGCGCACCATTGACCGTAAGGCGGAAAATGCGGGAGCTTACCATCGTGTGGGACGTGGGATTTCCGGGGGCGGAGGCAGCGTCGTGAAAGCCGACCATCAGCATACCGTCATAGCTCTCGTCAAAAATACCGGTAAGGCCCACAATATCGTGGGTGATCCCCCGAAGGAGACGGGCGTCTCTGGGGAGCAGGGCACAGTCAATGTTGCAGCCGTCTCCGTGCATATCCTCTATGACGACCTCGTCGGCTCCGCCGGAGAAAAGGCCACGGGCCGCAGCGGCAGCCTCCAACGCCATTTCCCGTGCCATAGGCGCATAGCAGGCGTTGGCGGAACGTGCCTCGTCCCAGCAGGTCAAAGAAGCCACGCCTTCAATGTCACAAAGAATGTAAAATTTCATGCTTGAGTCCTCCTTTATCAGAAGCGTAATGGTAATAAATGCAGAGCCATAGGGATCGGGAAGTATCAGGGATCCACCAATAGCTGCTGTTAAATGAGATGTTCCTGGCCGGCCGCTTTACGCATCGAGACATCAGCGCATCCCGCCCACGGGTGAAGCGCCGCGGCGGAAGATCATATTGCTTCGCTGCGGATACGCCGCAGGTAGCGGTAGACCGTGGGGTCGGAGATGTGCAGTTCCCTGGCGACCTGTCCGATGGAGCCCTTGGTATGGAATACGCCCTGCGCTTCCAGAGAGCGGAGTATCTCCAGCTTGTCGGCGGTATGCATGGCATCGGAGGGGATACCATAGCCGAGGATGGTGGAGTGGATCAGATTGCTGGACAGCTCCGGGATGGAATCATCCAGGTTTTCGGTATAGGCGGAGCTCTCCTCCTCTTGCGGAAGAGAAAAGGAATGGAGCAGGCTGGAAAGATGCTCCGAGAGCACCAGAATATCTTCCACATCGTGGTTCACGCAGATCAGCCCCACCAGATGACCCTTTTCCTTAATGAAATAGGTGGAAGAGACGAAACGCTTACCTCCCCGGGTGCGGCCCTCGTAGTTGGCCACATAGTCGTGCTCCTGATAGACTCCGGTTCGCAGCAGTTCCTTGGCCAACTCCGTCATGGGGTCGCCTATGCGGCGGCCGCTGAGATGCTCGTTGCAGGCGGCAATCACCGAGCGCTCCGGCGTGGAAACGTCATGGAGGATGATCTCATAATTCTTTCCGCAGATCTTTCCCATAAATTCCACCAGAGGGATGTATCGCTCAAGACTGGCGTAGTTGCTCACTGTATCCCTACTTTCTCAACAATAATTCTTGCCTGATAAAAAACTGTCACATAGTGCTGCTGAAAGTCAGTATATCGAAAATGAATGGATAAATCAACCCTAATATGCTGGAAAGCGGTGGGGGGATGTAATATTTTTTTTGCAGACCAAGGCGGGAATAGCCTTCGAGACAGCAATTTAGACAAAAAATTATCAACTTTCTTGGCACTTATTCAAGCTATTCAAGATTGACAAAGGCAGTGTGATAAATTATAATCAGAAAAACTAAAAAGTTATCAGAAGGGAGGCTCAATGCCATCCCCCCCCGCACGTTATATTTTTAAGGAGGCATTTGTAATGGAAGCTGCAAACTATGCGCTGCTGGCGGCGGCAGAGTCCATCATTCCGTGGACCGTCGTTGCACTGGTAGGAGGCGCTGCATGAGATACGATTTTGATACCCCCATCAATCGCAGAAATACCTTCTCCTTTAAGTGGGACTGCGATATGGATTATTTCGGCCGGGACGACGTGATCCCCATGTGGGTGGCGGACATGGATTTCGCCTGCGCCCCCTGCGTCGTGGAGGCTGTACAGAAGCGCGCCGCCCATCCGGTTTACGGCTACGGTATGCGCCAGCAGCCCTATTATGACGCAGTGATGGGCTGGCTGAAAAAGCGCCATGGCTTTGAGGTCAAATATGAGCATCTGGCCTTTGCGCCTCCCGGCGTGATCTACGCCTTGAACGTGATGCTGCGCATCCTCACCAAGCCCGGCGACAGGGTCATGGTCCCCATGCCTAACTACGACCCGTTGTTTGACATGGTCACCCGGGGCGGCCGGAAGCTGGTAGAGACGCCGCTAGTCTGGAAGGACGGGCGCTACACCTTCGACTTCGCCGATATGGAGGCCAAGGCTGCCTCCGGCGTGAAGGTACTGGTGCTCTCCAGCCCCCACAACCCCACCGGCCGGGTATGGACCCGTCAGGAGCTGGAGGGCGTGGCGGAGATCTGTCTGCGGCACAACATCTTCATGCTGGTGGACGAGATCCACTGCGACTTCGTGCCGCCGGAGCATCCCCACACCACCTTTGGCCTGCTGGGCGAGGAGGTGCTGCGCCATTCCATGGTCTGCTACTCCTCCAACAAGGGCTTCAATCTGGGCGGACTGGGTATGGCCACCCTGGTGCTGGCGGACGACGACCTGCGGTGCAAGTTCAACGAGGAGATGTCCATTGCCCAGACGCGGCTGGACAACATTTTCGGCATGGCCGCCCTCATAGCCGCCTACAACGACGGCGAGGAGTGGCTGGATCAGGCCATCGCCTACGTCTCCGACAACAAGGCGTATCTGGATCAGTTCCTGCGGGAGCGCATTCCTCAGATCCGTATGATCCCCTCCGAGGGTACGTATCTGGTCTGGCTGGACTGCTCCCAGCTGCCCTACCGGGGCATGGCGCTGGAGCATTTCATGATCAATGAGGCCAAGGTGGCGTTCTGCGCCGGCTATGAATTCGGTAAGCAGGGAGAGGCTTTTCTGCGCATGAATGTGGCCTGTCCCCGGTGTACCCTGACAAAGGCTCTGGAGCAGATGGAAAAGGCGATCAACGGTCTGTCGCTTCAGTAATACCTGTAAACGACGCACCTTGTGAGATAAGAAATTTTTTAAAGGAGAAACAGCTATGAAAAAAAGAACCATCGCAATGTTCCTGTCCGTAGCTCTGTGTCTCTCGGTGGCCTTGACTGGCTGTGGGGCAGACAAACCGCAGCAGAGTGACCCCACTGATGACGGCAAAAAGAGCCTGACCATCGCAGTGCTGAATGATGTCGTCTCGCTGGACCCCGCAGTAAAGGACAGCAGCGCCGAGATGCAGATGGCGTCTCACCTGTACGACCCTCTGGTGGACTATAATGCGGACATGAGCAAGAAGCCCGGTCTGGCAGAGAGCTGGAAAGTTCTGGATGACGGCGTGACGTGGGAGTTCAAGCTTCGCCAGGGCGTGAAGTTCTCCAACGGAAACGACTTCAATGCCGACGACGTGGTCTTCAGCTTTGAGCGCATCCTCAACGATCCTACTCTGGAGTTGGGCGTGTACCTCATGCGCCTTCAGGAAGTCAAGAAGGTGGATGATTACACCGTGCAGCTGGTGACCAAGATCCCCTATCCCGTGTTTGCCGGCAGCCTGGTCCATATCATGATGCTTGACAAGGAGACCTGTGAGGGTCTTACCAGCGAGGAGATCTCCGCGAACCCTGTGGGTACCGGTCGGTATCGTCTGGTGGAGCACGTGAAGGAATCCTATATCAAGCTGGTCCGCAACGACGAGTATTGGGGCGAGCTGCCTGATGCAGAGACCGTGGAGTTCCGCGTGATCGCCAATGCAGCCACCCGCACCACCGCTCTCATCAACGGCGAGGTGGACTTTATCTCCAACATCCCCGTGATGGACGTGGATCGTCTGAAGGACGCCTCCAACGTTCAGGTCATTACCAATCCCAGCCTGTCCTGCAGCTACATGGGCTTTGATCTGCTCAATGAGCATGGCTCTGCCGGCACCGACGATCCCAACCCGCTTCTCAACGTGAAGGTTCGTCAGGCTATCTACCACGCCATTGACATTCAGACGATCATCGATACCGTCATGAACGGCTACGCCACCGTGGCTAACTCCTATATGCCCAGCATCTGTGTGGGATATAATGCCGACGCAGAGCGTCCCGCCTACGATCCCGAGCTTGCCAAGCAGCTTTTGGCGGAGGCCGGCTATCCCGATGGCTTCTATCTCCGCATCGACGCCCGCAGCGACAGTGACATGAACGCCGATCAGGTGTCTCAGGCCATTGCCAGCTATCTGGAGAAGGTGGGCATCAAGGCCGAGGTAAACCTGCTGCCTCGCGCCTCCTTCTATGAGAAGATAGACGCAGAGAACCTCCAGTCCTCCTTCTTCATGTCAGGCTGGGGCGACGGCTCCGGCGAGGGCATGGTCATCTTCAACGATATGCTCTATACCTACGACGGCAAGGCCGGCATGGGCGAAGGCAACAGGGGCCATTACAGCAATGCCGAGGTGGATGCGCTGCTGGATCAGGCATCTGTTGAGACCGATCAGGCCAAGCGCGCAGCGCTGGTGGAGCAGGTAGATCAGATTGCCCGGGACGAGGCCGCCTACATTCCCCTGTTCTTCAAGGAGAATATCTTCGGCGTGCGCGCCGGCATTCAGTACACCCCCAGTGCCGATGACCATATTCTGGCTTGGGACTTCACCTTCTAAGCGCACATAGGAACAGTCAATGGGAGGAGGCAGAAGGGGATCTTCCCTTCTGCCTCCCACCAAAAGGGTGTAAGCCCGTAAATGAGGTATTACCATGTTCAAGTATTTCCTGAAGCGGCTGGCGCAAATGGTAGTTACACTGTTCATTGTGTCCATTCTGGTATTTGTTCTGGCCAACTTCATTGGCGATCCCGTCAATATGCTGGTCTCGCCCAAGGCTCCGCCTGAGGTTCGAGAGCAGGTTCGAGAAGAACTGGGGCTCAACAGACCGATCCTGGAGCAGTACGTATCGTTTGTTACCAATGCGTTCAAGGGAGATTTCGGCAAGTCCTATATCTATAAAGTGGACGCTCTCTCTCTGATCGCCCAGCGGGTGCCTGCTACGCTGGAGCTGGTTTTTGTATCCGTTGTGCTGGCGCTCGTTATCTCTATCCCACTGGGCGTATATGCGGGCGCTTTCCCCAAACGAAAATCCAGCACATTGGTGATGGGAGGCTCTATTCTGGGCATTTCCCTGCCCTCCTTCTTCATCGGCATCATGCTGATCTACATCTTCTCTCTGAAGCTGCACTGGTTCCCCTCCTCGGGACGGGGCGCGACCGCACCGTTCCTGGGGATGGATTTCAGCCTGTTTACGCCCGGTGGACTCAAGTACATTATCCTGCCTGCTCTTACGCTGTCTGTGACCAACATCGCGTCTCTGGTGCGCCTTACCCGTGCCGGTGTGATGGAGAATATGCGGCAGGATTATATCAAATTTGCCAGAGCCAAAGGTGTGTCCACCCGAAAGGTCCTCTTTGGACACGCCCTGAAAAATGCCCTGATCCCGGTTATCACGGTGTTCGGTATGGAAATCGGTTCCCTTATCGCCTTTACGACGGTGACGGAGACCATCTACTCCTGGCCGGGACTCGGCAAGCTTCTTATTGACTCCATTAACTCGGTGGATCGGCCGGTCATTGTGGCCTATCTGATCCTGACTACGGTGTTGTTTGTGTTTATCAATTTTGTGGTCGACCTTCTGTATACAGTCATCGACCCGAGAATCAAATTCAGGTGATGCGCTATGGGTGAAATGAAAAAAAAGGGCGCGGCCCCCAACAAGAGCTTTTTCCGGCGCATCGCTGAGTCTGAGTTCTTTCACAATTACAAGCGCAGTCCGTCCGCTATCGTCGGTACGGTGATCGTGGTACTGGTACTGTTCATTGCCCTTTTCGGGCCGTTGTTTGCTCCGCAGAACCCCTATGATGTAGCCTCTCTCTCCCTTACGGATTCCTACAAGCCGCCTGCATGGGAGGCGGGAGGTGACGCCCGGTTTATTTTCGGTACCGACAGTCAGGGACGGGATATTTTCAGCTCTCTTATTTACGGAAGCCGTATCTCCCTCTTTATCGGCGTTGTAGGTACGCTGCTGGCCTGTGCCGTAGGTATCACGCTGGGACTGATCTCCGGCTATTTTGGTGGAAAGGTAGACGCTGTCATCATGCGTTTGGCAGATATCCTGCTCTCTTTTCCCGATATCCTCGTGGCACTCTTCATCATGACCATGTTTGGACGGGGTGTAAGCAAGCTGCTGGTCGTATTTACGATCATCGGATGTGTCACATACATCCGTACCGTCCGCGCCGAGGTGCTGACGGTGAAGCAGATGGAATATGTAGATGCGGCCAGAGTCATTGGCCTCCCCAATATCCTGATTATCGCCAAGCATGTGCTGCCCAACGTAATGACCACCGTCATCGTTCTTTCCACGATGAAGGTGGGCGGCCTTATTCTGGCGGAAGCCACGCTGAGCTTTCTGGGCGTAGGTGTTCCGGTCACGGAACCCTCTCTGGGCATGCTGGTCAAGAACGGCTTCGACGTGCTGTTCAGCGGATACTGGTGGATCGCGGTGATGCCGGGTCTCTACATCATGCTGATCGTGTTCGGAATCAACCTTCTGGGAGATTTCCTGCGCGATGAGTTCAATCCTAAGCTGAAGTAAGGGGGGAGCGAGATGAGCGAAACACTGCTGCAGGTGGAAAACCTGCGGACCTATTTCCACACCTTCCGCGGTGTAGTCAAGGCGGTGGACGGCATTAGCTTTTCCTTGGATGAGGGACAGGTGCTGGGCATCGTGGGCGAGTCGGGCAGCGGTAAATCCGTTAGCAGCTTTTCCATTCTGAAATTGATCGAGCCGCCCGGTGTGGTGGAATCGGACGGGATTCTTTTCCAGGGCGAGGACATCAGCAAAAAGGGCGAGCGGGAAATGATGAAGATCCGAGGCAAGGCGATCTCCATGGTGTTCCAGGATCCGATGACCTCCCTGAACCCGCTCTATACCATTGAGAAACAGATCACCGAGATGCTGGACCTCCACCAGAAGCAGATGACCAAACAGGAAAAGCATGCGCGCTGTGTGGAATTGCTGCATATGGTAGGTATCCCCAATCCTGAGGATCGGCTGAAATCCTACCCCCATCAGTTTTCTGGCGGTATGCGGCAGCGGGTCATCATTGCGATCGCCCTGGCTGCCAATCCGAAGCTCATCATCGCCGATGAGCCTACCACTGCCCTGGATGTGACCATACAGGCGCAGATCCTCAAGCTCATGGATAAGCTGGTGAAGGAGCAGGACGCTTCTCTCATCCTGATCACCCATGACTTGGCGGTGGTTTCCCAGATGGCGGATCGCATCATTGTGATGTACTGCGGCAAAATCGTGGAAAGCGGCTCCCGGGATGACGTGATCCGCCGCCCCAGCCATCCGTATACCGAGGGACTTCTTAACTCCATCCCCAGAATGGGAGAGGAGCAAAAACGCCTGGAATCCATTCCGGGTATGGTTCCCAGTATGCTGGATCTGCCCCAAGGATGTTATTTTGCTCCCAGATGCAAATACTGCCAGGATATTTGCCGTACCGTGGCGCCTGAAAACCATGAGGTTGGCCCGGGGCATTGTGCGGCTTGCCACTTTCCGCTGACAGGAGGCGAGAGCCATGAGTAAGATTCTTCAGGTGGAGAATTTGGTGCAGGAGTTCAATCTCACCAAGGATTTTCTGGATAAGGTAAAATTCAAAAACGGCCATTTTTCACTGGAAAATCGAGTGGTTCATGCGGTCAACAACGTCAGCTTTGATGTGGAGGAGGGCGAGGTGTTCAGCCTGGTGGGAGAGTCCGGATGCGGAAAGTCTACCACGGCCCGCACCATCATCAAGCTGATCGAGCCAAAGTCCGGCAAGATCATATTCGACGGACGCGATATCACCCGGCTCAAGCCGCAGGAGATGCGCCCCATCCGTCGAGAGATGCAGATGATCTTTCAGGATCCCTATGCCTCTCTGAATCCCCGGCAGAAGATCATGGAGATCCTCACCGAGCCGATGCTGTTCCACAAGCTGTGCAGCAGCAAGGCGGAGGCGGAGGAGAAGGCGATTCATCTGTTGGAGCGTGTTGGACTCAGCTCTGAGCAGGCCAACCGGTATCCGCATCAGTTTTCCGGCGGTCAGCGTCAGCGCATCGGCATAGCCCGGGCGTTGGCGGTCGAGCCTAAATTTATCATAGCGGATGAGCCGGTATCTGCTTTGGATGTGTCCATTCAGGCTCAGATCTTGAACATTCTTATGGATCTGAAGGATGAATTTCATTTCTCCTATCTGTTCATTGCACACGATCTGAGCGTGGTCAAGCACATCAGCGACAGCTTGGGTGTCATGTATCTGGGAACTATTGTGGAGCGGGCTCCGAAGAAGCTACTGTTCTCCAACCCGGTCCACCCCTATACCAAGGCGCTTTTTTCCGCTGCGCCGACGATTGATGAGGGCAGTATTGCCGAATCTCAGGAGCTGTGTGGAGAGATTCCCAGCCCGATCCATCTGCCCTCCGGCTGTCCCTTCCATGACCGCTGTCCTGTGGCTTGCCCGGACTGCGCACGGGAGAAACCGGAGCTCAAAGAGGTGGAGCCCGGACACTTCGCAGCCTGCCATCTGCTGTAAAAAAGGGGATTTAGCGCGGGTGGATCACCTCGCATACCCCTGCGGGGGCGGCATAGCCGCCCCCGCTTTTTAATTCTCTATCATTGAATAGACCAGAAGGAGGAAGAAAAAATGGAACTGCAACTTGTGAAAAAGTATGACGCCAGAGCATGGGACGGTGTGGTGGTCCCGCTGGGAGAAGGCAACCTGAACAGCTATCAGGGACCTTGGGAGCAGGAGCTTGCCGCAGTTCGTGCCTCGGGGCGCTTTGAAGGGAAAACGGGTGAGATTTTCCGCTTTTCTGTTCTTTCAGAGGGCGTGCTGACCCAAATTTTCCTGCTGGGTCTGGGGAAAGACTGGAGCCTGGAGCAGGTGCTGGAGAGCTGTGCCAAGGTGTATCGTCAGTGTCAGGAGCTGGATCTGCGTGCGGTGTGTACCGATCTGCGGGGCGTGTGCCCGCAGTTCACGCCGACGCTCTTCCAAAAGGCGGCAGAGGCTGCCGCTCTTACCGGCTACCGGTTTGACAAGTACAAGACGACCCCTACGGCGCCGGGGATCGAAACGGCTGCGTTTCTCTGCGAGATGCCGGAGCGCTACGAGGCCGCCTTGGTAGAGGCGGAGGTGTCTGCTGAGGCCACCTGCATTGCACGGGATCTGATCAATGAGCCCCCCACGGTGCTTACCCCCGCCAAGCTGGCGCAGGCGGCGCAGGAGCTTTTTAAGGAGACGCCCGTGAAGGTGACCGTTTACGGCAGAGATGAGGTGGAGCGCATCGGGCTCACCGCTTTTCTGGAGGTCGGGAAGGGCTCGATTTACGAGCCTAAGCTCATTGTCATGGAGTATACCGGCGCGCAGGACGTGGAGAGCCGTCTGGGGCTGATCGGCAAGGGCCTTACCTACGACAGCGGCGGATACTCCCTCCAGTCGTCTGAGTTTATGGAAACCATGCAGCATGATATGGGCGGCGCGGCCGCCGTGATGGGCGCCCTGTGGGCGGCGCAGAAGCGGGGCCTTCGGATCAATATTACCGGTGTGGTGGCGGCTTGCGAGAATAAGCTCTCCGCCACGGCCTATGTGCCGGGCGATGTGATCCGCTCCATGTCCGGGCGGTATATTGAGGTGAACAACACCGATGCCGAGGGCCGCATCACGCTGGCCGACGCCGTGACGTATGCCAAGCAGTGCTGCGGCGTGGATCGCATCGTGGATATTGCCACACTCACCGACGGTATCCAGACGGCGCTGGGAAATCGCCGCTGCGGAGCCTTTAGCAATAACCGGGCCCTGACCGCACAGGTGGAGAAGGGCGCCGCCGCCGCCTGCGAGCGGATGTGGGAGCTGCCCTGTGACGAGAATCTCCGCCGGGTGCTGGACTCCCGTGTAGCCCATCTGAAAAACAGTGCGATGGGCTCCAGCGTGGGTGGATATGCCACGGTGGGCGCCATGTTCGTTAAGGAGTTTGTCGAGGAGACGCCTTGGATCCACTTGGATATCGGCGGTACCGCTTGGACCACCGAATGTGAGGGGATCTATACAAAGGGCGGCATCGGATTTGGCACACGGATGCTTTATGAGACGTTCAAGGTGATGGAAAAGGAGGGGACGCAGGTATGAAGAAGCTGGCATTGACGGATTTTACCAAGTATCGGTATCCTTCTGCACTGGAGCTGTCTCCGGACGGCAGATATCTGACCTTTGCACTCAAGGAGGTCGACAGGGAAGGGGACGGCTACCGGTGGAATCTGTGGCTGTATGATCTGGAGAGCAGAGAGAGCCGGCAGATCACCAGAGGAGACCACCAGCGGCAGGCGGTTTGGGAGGATAACACCCATATTCTCTATAAAACCACAGAGCTGGACGAAGTTATGCAGGCACGGGGCTTCGAGGAAGAGTGGACGGTGTATCACCGCCTGAATGTATGTACAGGCGAAGAGTGCGAGGCATTCCGTCTCCCCATGTCCGTATCCGGGCTCTGGAAAATGGACGAGGGCCGTTATGTTTTCACGGGCGAGACCCATTTGGACCGGCCGAATCTTCTGGAGCTGACGGGAGAGGCGCTGGAGAAGGAGCTCGTTCGCCGTCAGCAGACCAAGGGCTATAAGGTTTTGACGGAATTACCCCTGTGTGAGAACGGGGTTGGGATGTTTAATCAGACCAGAATTACGCTGTTTCTCTATCTGGAGGCTACCGGAGAATATCGCCGGATCACGCCGGAGGACTATGATGTGAATCATGTGAATGTCCGGCCCGGTCAGGTGCTCTTCACTGCGTTCCCCTTCCGGGATATAAAGCCGGTCACCGAGGGAATGTATCGCTGGGATGCGGAGCGGAACGAGACGGAGACGCTGATCACGCCCGACAAATACAGCATCGACTATGTGGGGCATTTGGGCCGGAAGGCGCTCTGTCTGGGACTGGTCATGCGGGACTATGGCGTGTACGAGCACCCCACATTCTTTGTGGTGGACGAAAATGGCGAGGAAAATCTGGGCCGCTATGACCGCCGGGTCAACTCCGAGGTGGTCACCGACTGCTTCTCCGGCTCCGTCACGGGACAGAGAATGGTGGGCGAGACGCTGTATTTCCTCAACACGGACGGCGTGGGCTCCGGCTTGTGTGTATGGACGCGGGAAACCGGTGTACAGACGCTCTTCGGCGGCGACGACTACCTCATTGATTTCGATACTAAGGACGGAAAGAGGTTCCTCTTTTCCGCGGCTGTGGGTCTGAAGCTTCCTGAGGTGTACCTTTGGGATGGCGGCCAGCTGGAGCAGCTGACGGATTTCAACGGAGCTGTACTGGAGGGCGTGACCATTTCCACGCCGGAGCGGCTTACCTTTACCAACACGGACGGCGTGGATATCGACGGCTTCGTGATGAAGCCGGTGGGCTACGAGCCGGGCAAGCGGTATCCGGGCATCCTTCATATTCACGGTGGGCCGAAGATGGTATTTGGCCCGGGCTTCCACCATGAGATGCAGCTTTGGGCGGCCTCCGGCTTTTTCGTATGCTACTGCAACCCAAGAGGAAGCTGCGGCAAGGGAAATGCCTTTGCCGATCTTCAGGGCAAGTACGGAGAGGTAGACTTCCAGGATCTGATGGAGTTCACGGATGAGGTTCTGCGGAGGTATCCCGAAATCGACGCAGATCGAATGGGCGTTGCCGGCGGTTCCTATGGCGGCTTTATGACCAACTGGGTCATCGGTCACACGGATCGTTTCCGCTGTGCCGTGTCCCAGCGGAGCATTGCCAACTATGTGGGGGATTATCTCCTCTCGGATATCGGCTACTATTATGTGCCTGACCAGCAGCTTGGCACCATTTGGGAGCATCCGGAGCGTTTGTGGAAGGCGTCGCCCCTCACCTATGCCGACCGTGTTAAGACGCCCACACTCTTTATTCACGCAGATAAGGATTACCGCTGCACGCTGGCCAACGGTCTGGAAATGTTCGCGGCACTCAAGCTCCATGGCGTGGAGAGCAAGCTGTGCATGTTCTACGGCGAGAACCACGGCCTGAGCCGAGAGGGAAAGCCCTCCAACCGCATCAGCCGACTCAGCGAGATCCTGCACTGGATGGAGGAGCACCTGAAGGAAGAATAAGGGGGAGCCAACCGGCGGCTTCTGGCAGAGTGTGTGCCGGAGCATTTGCCACGCTTAAACCTATATCCCTTGGAAGCTGTCTTTTTTACATGGCGATTTCAGCGGACAGCGGCCACAGCACCGCGTCATACAGGTATCGCAGAAGCATTACGCCGAGAGCCCACCTTCTTGAGAAGGTGGGCTCTCGCTGTAAGCACACGAAATGAGACGCTTTATTTCTTGTCAAACAGGATGAACAGCAGGCTGGACAGGCACAGCAGGAAGGGATAGAACAGCAGGGGGATGATGTCAAAGGCGCTGATGGCGTAGCCGAGGGTTGCGCAGGTGGAAATGGCCACCAGCATCTGGGCGCCGTAGGGGATGATGCCCTGAAAGATGCAGGAGAAGGTGCCCAGCAGGGAGGCGGAGCGCTTGGGGCTGATGCCGTATCGTGCCAACATTCAGCAGGAAATCAGGTTTATCCTCTCAACTCCTCTCTTGTTTTTTCTTGTCCTACCACGCGCCGCAAAAAAGCAGCCCCGTCCTCTCCACCCGCGGCCCTATCGGCTTTCTGGCGGACAGCGAAGAAGAACAGCACAATTACCAAAATGCGGGAGAAGGTGCAATTACCTTCTCCCGCAATGTTTGCGGTTTAAAAAGAACCTGATACAAGGCTTTCCATGAGCCTCTTTTTCGCTGCAGCAGACGGACTTTTTGTGCTTGCAGCGTGAATTTCCAAAAAAACGGTTGAAAAATTGATAAGAATATGCCATACTAAAACTATACACTTGCGGGGGAAGGAGTTTTGTACCGTTTGTGCCGCAAAATAATTGCAGAAGGAGAACTTGATAACGGCAATGGACAAGCGGATGTTCATGCAAAAGTTAGACGATTGCCCAATTATGATTTTCGATTCATCGGACGATTGCAATTACAACGGAACACAAAACAAGGAATAGAAAGGGGAATGTTTTATGCGAAAATTGTTGTTAAGTGTCTTACTCTGCGCTGCGTTGGTGATGGGGTTACTGCCTACTGCCGCTTTTCCGATGGAGTTGGGTAATACCCCTGAGGCGGTGGAAAAGGCTCCGACTTCCGCATTGGAGGAACAAACCGTCAACGAGGAGCTGTTGTCCGAATATGGAGAACAGAAAAATGCGCCGAAGGCAGCGGATCCGGCAGCACAGAATGATGCTGCGGAGATCTATGTCAGCAGCACCGGTAATGACGAACAGAATACCGGCACAAAAGATCTCCCCTTCGCCACGCTGGCTAAGGCGGTCGATGCTGCGGCTGATGGTACAACGATCTATGTCATGAGCGATCTGACCATGGATCAGTGTGCTCGTTTTTACGATAAGAGTCTTAAAATCACCAGTGGAGAAGGCGGTCCTTACACTATTAAACGCAGCGCTGATTTTAAGCAGCAAAGTGACACAGCCCGCAGCTGGTATAATCCCGCCATGATCGAGGTTCAGTCTTCATCGGCGAGTTCTGTCGGCCTGACTCTTTCCAACATCGTTCTGGACGATGCAGGGATGCACGAGGGTACTGTATTCGCACAGGCTGTCAGCGGTGACGGCAACGGGGATAATACAGTTTATGTGCAGGACGCTATCATTGCCTCCAACGCCACTGTGCCCTGCACCGTGACGCTGGGTAAGGATGCTGTGCTGCGCAACTTTGGCGGCATGTCCGCTGTGCGCGCCACCGACCAGGCAAAAATCGTCATGGAAAGCGGCAGTGTGATAGAGGATACCCTGACTGGTTATACGAGAACAAAAGGCTCTGGGGCAGACTCAGTCGGTCCGGCAGGTGCGATCTGGCTTCAGGGCGGTACACTCGTGATGGAGGAAGGCTCGAAGATCCGGAATATAGACGGTCGTGGAGTTTATGCAGACGGCGGGAAGGTTGAGATCGGCGGCGCCATCAGCAGCATTGCCGCAAACAAGAGTGCAATGTGGCAGGCGAATAGCGGCATCGTAATTCATCTGCGCAATAACGCAGAGGGAACGCTGACCTCCACCGCGCTGATTGAGAAAATCTCCAGCGGCAGCATAATCTACTGTGCGGGTGGTGCCAAATCCTTCAAAATGGAAAACGGCTCCAAAATCACGGATTGCCCCAAGCTGAACGGCAATGTCATCTATGCAAAAAACTGCACCGTCGTGATTGACGGTGAAATCAGCAATGTGTATGCCACAGGCAACCATATCCTGCAAACCGACGGCGGCACAGCGGTGATAATTGGAGAAAACGGAAGGATCCTCAACAATCACGCATACTATGGCGCAGTTTATATCAATGGTACGGATGAGCACTTAGACATTTACGGGAAAATCAACGGTAATATTTGTGCGAATCGTGGCGGCGGTGTGGTGCTGTCCAATAATGGCGGAGACCACAATGCAACCATGTATGAAGGCGCTGAGATCTGCAACAACAAAGCCGAGCAAACAGGCGGCGGAGCCATGATCTCTAAAGGCGTCTTCACAATGAACGGCGGTACAATCTCCGGCAACATTTCCGGTACAAACAGTGCAAAAGGCGAAGCTGACCGGATCGGCGGCGGCGTATTTGTCCGCAGAGGCGGCCAGTTCATTATGAATGGCGGCGCAATCGAGAACAACGCCACAACAGCCTTTGGCGGCGGTGTCTGCTTTGATGCCAGTGATTATGGCGGCACGGTGCCGAAGATCGAGCTGAATGCCGGTACCATCAGAAACAATCTCATGCAGGTCACCGTCGGTGACGAATATCAGATCACAGGCGGCATATCAAATGATTTGGCTGTCACCGGTAAAGACTATGGAAAGTGCGATCGTTACCTCTATATCTCCCGTGAGGCAGCTGTTGGAGATAAGGCAGTTTATTTCCAGACTGGCAGTAAGACCGTAACCCCGGATGACAGCAGCCTTGACATCAGGCTGGGGAACACCAGTGCTGCAAATGTGACCGCTCTAACCGATGCTTCAAAGAGCATGGGCTGGAATGATCCGTTGACGACCCTCTGGGTTCAGCGTGATGGCGCAGCTGAACTGACGATAGGCGGCCTGACAGTGAACGATATGCCGGTTTATGTGCTGTCCTTGCCGGTGGATGAAACCGGAAAGGTTCTCGATGCTTCGGAAGTGCAGGTTTATGAAGCTCAGAAGACGGACACAGGAGATATAGACATCACGCTTCCGGATGTGTCTGGAAACGGCCATGCTGTAGCCATCGTTCAACCCTCGCAGAACCACGGCACACTGGTCATAAATGGACCTGAAACCATCGAGAGAAATAAAACCGGTGCAGACTATCCCGTGACATATACTGTAACGTATGATATGTCTGAAAGCATGGAAAGCATTATTGAACAATCGGGCGGTGAGGCTGAATATGTTCTTACTATTGATCAGGATGTCCGCCTTACAGGAAATCCCGGCAGTTTCAATGGGGAAAGCATCCAGGTGACATATAGTCTGCCCCACTCCGAGTTCAAGGCAGGAGACTTCCTGCTTGCCTCTGCAAAGCTGAGAATCACTGTTGGACAGCTCGACTATATCATTCCCTCTAATGTGACGAAAACGCAGAAGATCGAGACGACCTATAGCCTGACAACACAGGTGAATGGTGGGAATGGAACGATTTCTGCAAGCAAAGCAGGGCTGGCGGCCGGATCGCATGAAACAATTGTTTTTACTCCCGATAGCGGCTATGAAATTGACACTGTTACGGTGAATGGTGTTAAAGCAGAGGTTCTCTCCAATACGCTGGAAGTTATCATGGACGCCGACAAGACCGTTATTGTAACATACAAGAGTATTCCGCATACCCATAGCTATGGAGCAGATTGGAAGTCAGACGCAGATAACCATTGGCATGAATGCCCCTGCGGTGACAGGAAGGACACGGCGGCGCATAGCTTCAAGTGGGTGATCGATAAGGAAGCCACCGCAACCACGAGAGGCTCCAAACACGAGGAATGCACCGTCTGTGGCTATAAGAAGGCCGCTGTTGAAATTCCCGCAACGGGTTCTGCGGCGAAGCCGAGCGACCAGCCCGACAATTTGGGAAATACTACCTCGCCAAAAACCGGTGACAGCAGCAATCTCGTTTTGTGGAACGCACTTCTGTTCATCAGCGGCGGCGCTGTTATCGGCACAACGGTTGTAAGCCGAAAGAAAAAGTACAACGGATAATAAAGCAATACAGTACCATCGATTGGCAAGGGCGTGTTTTTTCTGCCGCGGCGGCCCAGAAAGGGAAACCGTTCTCCACTTGTACCGCACCGCAGCATGTTTTGTCCATAATGATAACTAAGCGATAAACACAGAAAAAGACCGCCCCGGGGCACCCTCCGTAAGGAAGGTGTCCCGGGGCGGCTCTTGTATCTCAGGTTAATAAGTTCTCTGAAACGGTGTAACACCTGCGGTTACGCCGTTTTCTCTTTGCTGCGCTGGGTGAGGTGGTGCTGAAAGGCTCCTTCCATCTCCTCCGGGTTCAGCTCGTGAAGGATGCCCACGCCGCCTTTTTGGTTGCATATCGCTATGGTTTTACAGTTTGGCGTTTCGCTTTTCCTCCTTCTTATGAGATTTGGATCGCTCGATCCACCAAAACACAGGAAGCGAGTCCTGCGCTTTGGTGGTCGCATTTAACTCGATCTCATCCCCCAAATGCGTAAAAGGAAATCAACAGGCGTTCGGCTGCTGACCGAACTCATAGGAATCTCACCTCTGCCGGGTACTCCGCCAGCCCCATAGGGAAGTATCATTGTCCCTGAATCGTTTCATCGCCTTATCCGCAGCAAGCGGATATTTCAGAATGGTTCGGAATCGCTACCAACCTTGCTTTCCGTGATAACCCTTTCGGGCAGGAAGTTCGTGGCGCACCTTCATTCGGCGGGGGCTTTCGCCCACGATCAGGAATGTACCTGTTGAGTGTGTATTCGATTTTCAAGGCTCGTGAGGGCGTTTGTTTCGTCCCTCAATAGGTAGGCAGCGAGAAGGCTCATTTTTTAACCCCCTGAATGAAAAATTTTCAAAAAATTTTTTGGGAACGAAAAAAGCCGCTGATTTCGTAGTGAAACCAGTGGCTTGATTTGCGGTATGTTCAGTTGAAAATGGGCAAAAAACTTCATGCCTGAGCACCGCACCACGGAAATGCGCAAATGCCGGCGCATGAAGTTTTTGTGCATCATTTCCGGTTG
>ERZ832522.1696-NODE-1696-length-28876-cov-15.817286_pt1 | contig 28876 bp, 30 predicted proteins | sample MGYA00519951_ERZ832522 | MGnify/ENA primary metagenome ERZ832522 (study PRJEB31850, sample SAMEA3708728) | human gut metagenome | biome: human gut; feature: human-associated habitat; material: faeces | place: China | collected 2014 ... | reverse complement strand
GCGGTTCTACAAGTCTGCCGTAAAAGCCCTGGAATTGTTCAGGATCTATCAGCATAAGAAGACGCCGAACGGTATCGTGAGAAATGTCCTGCTTAGGAAAGTCTTCAAATACTGTTTCCAGAGCTGCCCGATGGTTGCTCCAATAATCAGCGATTTGAACACAGCTTGTCTGCCCGGACAACGAGCTGAGCAGAGCAACCAAATACACGTACGCCAAAGGATATTGAACCTTCGCAGCCTGACGGGGATCAATGACCTCATTGGACAGAATTTCAGAAGTTTTGTTAACGACATCAGCAGTCGAAGACTTAACCTCCTGCTTCAAATCCTTGATTTGCTGTTTAAGCAGGTAGCTTTTGGCATAAGTAAATACGCCGTTAACGATCGTACCGACCTGGGTACGCTGTTCACGAGATCTTTTGTGTTCCTTACTGTAGTAATAAGTGGACTTGTACACATAGAAGCGTTGTTGTTTCTCGTTCCAGTTGACCTTGCAGCCTTGCGGGATAAGGTCGAGGATTTCCTTGCTGACAGCCATCATGCCACCTATTAAATTATAGACATATATATTATATGTCATATTTCAAAAAAAGTCAATAGTTTTTGTCGACTTTTTAATGAGTTAAGGATGTTTTGTTAAAAATTATGTACGTTCGCCCTGTCCACGTGCTTTCTCTCATATGTCGACCATCGCTGATGTGCAAGAATTGAGCAAAATAACTTCAACACCAAATCCCATGTCCTCTATTGCTCTTGTCTATTTTTCTCCGACGGGAAACTCTAAGAAAGCGGTTTCTTCCATCGGGGAATTGCCTTGTGTCACCGTCAAGACATTCGATATCACAGGCAACGTCGAAGTTCCGGAAACCGATCTCAGCGGCTTTGATTTCGTCGTTTTCGGGGCGCCGGTCTATGCAGGAAGAATCCCGGCCTGCAGCGTCGAACGTTTTAAAAAGATGAAAGGAAGCGGCACTCCTTGTGCATTAGTGCTTACTTACGGCAATCGAGCCTATGAAGACGCTCCGAGAGGGCTTGGTGACATTGTTGCAGCCAACGGCTTCAGAATTAAGGGTGTGGCGACGATGGCGTCTCAGCATACCTACGGTCAGATTCAGCTCGGTCGTCCGAACAAAGATGATATTGCCGAGCTGCAGGAATTCTTTTTTCATATGCTGGCCAAAGCGGAGGAGCCGGAAACGGTTGTTCCTCCGGGAAACTATCCTTATAAAGTCGTCGAAGCAAAAGCCAAATTTAAACCGACGACTAACAGCAACTGCTTAGCCTGTGGAATGTGCGTTAGAGATTGCCCGGTCGGAGCGATCGAAGAAGATATCAAGACCGTTAATGACAACTGTATCGGCTGTATGCGCTGCGTTAAGAATTGTCCGATGAAAGCGAAATCAGTTGTCGCTCAGGCTTTCTCTGACTTCGAAAAACTCCTCTCCGAACGCCTCAAGAACCGTAAAGAAAACGAATTCTTTGTTTGTTGAATTGCTTAAGTTCAACTGAGAAGCACTTCGAAGAAAAAACAAACCCGGCGTATCGAGAAGAACGCCGGGTTTGAAATTGTAGGGGATCGGTTAGCGGTGAGAAACTCTTCTGACCATCCAATCGCCGAAGCTCTGCAGACTTTGGACGAAGACAATCAAAATGATGACAACAGCCGCCATGACTTCAGGCATGAAACGCTGATATCCGTAGCGAATACCCATGTCGCCTAATCCGCCGCCGCCAACGGCACCTGCCATGGCGGAGCTGCCTACTAATGCGACAAACGCGATCGTAAGGCCTGCAAGGATGCCGGGCATCGCTTCCGGAAGAAGCACCTTGCAAATGATCTGAGTGTTGGTTGCTCCCATGGACTGAGCAGCTTCAATCAGACCTTTGTCGACTTCACGCAGACTGGTTTCGACCAGACGAGCGATGAGCGGAGCAGCGGCAATCGTCAGAGGGACGATGGCGGCAACCGTACCGATGGAAGAGCCGACGATTAAGCGTGTAAACGGAATGATGGCAACCAACAGAATGATGAACGGCGTCGAGCGCACGGCGTTCACGATGGTGCCGATAATGCGGTTGACGTACGGCTTGGGCATGATGCCTTTGGGAGACGTAACGAACAGGAAGACACCCAAAGGAATACCAATCGCGGCGCCGAGTCCGCCGCTCACGCCGACCATCAGAATGGTTTCAAGGAAAGATTCCCAAAGAAGATTGATGATGTTAGATGACATTTGTGAGCTCCTCGACGCGAACGCCTCTTTCGGCGATGTAGTTCAATGCCTGTCGGAAGTTTTCTGTGGTTCCTTCCATCACGATCGTGAGTGTGCCGTAGCTTTCGCTTTGAATCTCATCAACCTGTCCTAAAAGGATGTTGAAGTCCAGATCGAATTTGGAGCAGGCGCGGGAGAGTACCGGTTCGGTCGTTGAGCTGCCGACGAAGGTCAAACGAATGAGATGATTCTTGCGTCCGTTTTCTCCCGGTGTGTTCAGAACTTTCTTCACACGTTCGACCATGCTTGCCGGAATCGTGCGGGCGGCAAGAGCCGTGCCGAGCATCGCCTGAGTGACTTCGTTTTTCGGGTCACGGAAGACTTCGAGCACATCGCCTTCTTCGACAACGACGCCTTTATTCATCACGACGACGCGGTTGCAAATCTGTTTCACAACGTCCATTTCGTGCGTGATCATGACGATCGTCAGACCAAGCTCCTTGTTAATTTTCTTGAGGAGCTGAAGCGTTGCCTGAGTGGTTTCAGGGTCAAGAGCAGAAGTGGCTTCGTCGGAAAGCAGGATCTTCGGATCGGAAGAAAGCGCACGAGCGATACCGACGCGCTGTTTCTGTCCGCCGGAGAGCTGAGACGGATACTTGTTGACGTGTTCGCTCAAGCCGACAAGTTCAATCAGCGGCATTACTTTTTCGCGAATCTTGTCCTTCGGCATCCCTGCAAGTTCCAGAGGAAGCGCAACATTGCCGTAGACGGTACGGGAGGAGAGCAGATTGAAGTGCTGGAAGATCATACCAATCGAGCGTCTTTCCTCTCGCAGTTCGGAATCCGGCATTTTGGTCAGATCCTTGCCGTCGACGATGACGGACCCGGAAGTCGGGCGGTTGAGAAGGTTGATGCAGCGAACCAGCGTACTCTTACCCGCGCCGCTTCGGCCGATAATGCCGAAGATATCACCGGGTTTGACGTGGACGTTTACATCCTTACAGGCAAAGAATTTTCCTTTGCCGTCAGCAGTATCGTATTCCTGCGTTATGTGTTTTAACTCAATCATTTAATTTAAATCCCAGGGCGAGGTTCTGACACCTCGAGGTCCTGCTCCTTCAGCAGGACAAATAATTTCTACGCGGACTTTGCAGTCAATGGGCAAAAAGTAATGTCCACGGGAAATTATCCTTGATTCTTTTTAAAGAATTCTTATTTTTCGGAAAATATTTCATTAGTTTTGTTAAAAAGGAAAAGTTTCAATCTTCGGATTTCTTCTCAGAGCCAGCGGGCCCGGCGCTTATACGTTTACGAAAGGTTAAACAGTTGTGCCCAAGAGCAAGAAAAAATTGTGTGCAGAAAAGGAGAACCGATGTGCTCTCGATCGGTATCCGAAGGAGAGACAGCATCGGTTCTGCTGAGGTTTTTTTATGGCCGGTACTTTTCGCCGACCCTTAAACTAAAGTGGTCTGAGCAGGTTATTTCGAAAGAATATGTTCGGCTGCGCGACGTCCGCTCCAAACACCATGAGGCGTGCCGGAGTCGTATGTAAGCTCGCCAACCGCATAGAGATTCGGAATTACCTTACCGTCTGCCTTGACGCACTGCATGAAGTCGTTGACGTCAACACCTCCTACGCTTACCTGTGTACCCGGAAGAATGGCCGAGGCATAGTAAGGAGGTGTAGAGAAGTCGGTCTTCATGTTGATGCTGCGGCCGAAATCTAGATCTTTGCCGTTGCGAACAAATTCCGCATAACGTTTGATCGTCTTTTCTAAGTTTTCCGGCGGAATGCCGATTTTTTGAGCGAGCTCAGGGATTGTTTGGGCTTCTACGAAATAGCCGCTCTTCAAGAAACTTTGAAGGCGTTTGGACGCTTTCATAGACTTACCGTCAATGATGACGAAGCTCTTTCCTTCCGGCTGCTCCAGCATTGCTTTGGCCATCTTTGTGTAATCCGGCCAATAGTCATTGCAGAAGCGGTCTCCTTTCAAGTTGACCATGATGCCGCCTTCCAGCCGAGCAGCACTCATGGAAACGTTTTTTCCGCCCTGAGAGTGAATAGAAGGGTTAAGGCCGACTTCTCCTGCATTTTTGATGTTCACGCCGTACTTCTCTGCGAGGATGAGACCGTCACCGGTTGAGCTCACGGCAGTTGTGGTAGGCAAACCTTTCCACTGAGGAGCGTATTTGGAAATCAATTTTTGGTTCTGATTGAAACCGCCTGTTGCCAGAACTATGTTATCGGCAAATACCTTGTATTTTTCTTTGCCATTTTCTACAACAACACCTACCGCTTTCCCATCTCTAATTATTAAGTCAAGAACTTTACTGTTCATCTTCACTGGGATAGAAAGTTCTTTGGCCCTTGCGCTTAATACCTTCATTAACCGCACGCCTAGAGAACTTCCGTCGGAAATGCCCATTTGATAATCGCTGACCGGACGAGTTAGGCCGGCGCCTAAGCTGTTCAACCAATCAATAGATTTTTGCGAGTCGAACATTCTTTGTGCTGTACGCGGGAGCATTTCGGAATTTCGGCCGGTTTTCGCTGTTCTTTGGATGTAGTCAGGCACAGATAGCTCTTTACCGTTAGCAACTTGATCCTTCGTTCCCACGGAAACAAAGTATTGCGCAGCCAAGTTCGTGGTGCCTCCCATGAAAGGCATTTTTTCAAGAACTAAGACATTTTGTTTGTGCTCTTTGAGCAGGATCGCAGTAGTGAGACCTGAAACACCGCTTCCGACAATGACTGTCCCTGTATGAATGTCTTCAAGCGCAACGGCGTATCCGGGAATAAGAACAGAGGTCAAAACTGCAGCAATAATCGTTTTATGCATGTGATTTCTCCTTGGAAGTTACAGGGATATTCTTATTGAGGAGAAATAGATTGGAAACTTAGAATAATTAGAACGAATCGATCGAAGAATTAGAGCTATGAATATCAAACAACTTCAGATCCTAGACGCGGTTGTGCGCCTTGGTTCATACCGTAAAGCAGCCGCTCAGCTGCGCTGCTCTCAATCGACAATCACGTTTCAACTAAAAAAACTCGAAGATTCTTTGGGATGTTTTCTTTTCGAGAAAACCGGCCGTCACATGGTTTTGACACCTGCCGGGCAGGCAGCCCTCAAAGAAGCACAGAAGATATTGGCCAGTCATTCGGTGCTAATGAATCTCAAAGGCTCAAAAGCTTCTCTTACCGGAAGACTTAAGGTCGGAGTGAATGAAACACTTCTCGAATTCATGCTGATCGACGTGATTAAGGAGTTTCGACTTTTGGCGCCGGAAGTATTCTTTGAAGTAGAGATTCTGGATGCCTACCGGTTAAAGACGAAAGTGAAGGATTCGGAGGTAGACATCGGGATTACTTTTAATACAGGAGACTATCCGGCTCCATTGATTGCTCTGCCTTTGACGGCAAGTCCGCTCGGTCTCTTTGCCTCACCGACATTATCAATAAGCGAAAGTTGTTTCTTCCTTCCCGGTTTAGCGCCGGAACTGCCCCTCATCACAGGGAGTGTTAAAAGCGGTCCGTATAAATTTTTTAAGCGGTTTTTGGATGGACGCGGTATTCGTTTAGGAAAAACTATGCAAGTGGGTAATGTGCATATCGTTAAAGCGCTTCTTGAAGGAGGATTGGGCGTCTCCTATCTCCCTAAAATCTGTGTGGAGAAAGAACTTGCTAGAGGATCGCTTGTTGAGGTACTGACCGGGCTGGGTGAAATCGACTTAGGCGTACTTCTTCTCAAAAATGCCAACAAAGAGGAATCGGCGGCTGCCAGCCTACTGTCGAAAATGATTCGGACGAAACTTTTGGATCCGAATTTAAGAACGAAGGATTTTTTCGAACGAACCTGCCTGATGAAGCGGAAGTTCGAATAAAAGAAAATGCCCGGAAGTCTTTCGACTACCGGGCGGAATCAGGTGGGGCACAGGGAATCAATTTATTACAAAAAATCAATATATTGAAAATTTAAAAATCTCTCAGATAACACTTTAGGTAACACTTTGGAGAATGCTTGAGCGTGTTTTTGGTCGGATTATTGTGCCGCTTTAAAACGTTCATTCAGATCGTTAAATAATAAAAATTACCGAAAAAATTAAAAATAACGAGAAAATAATTCACAAGTCTCGTTTCCCGGATTAGCGTCCATCTATCATATTTTTGTCGTGGCGACCGCGGCGACCGTGGCAAGCCAATAACGGCAGGGCTTTGAGCGTTATTTTTGACCGTGGAGACACCGTGGAAGACCGCGGCAGACCGTGGAAAAAGAGGGGTTAGGTAGGAAAATACATATAAAAAAGCCGTGTTTTTTTCTCGTTTCCCGCTTTTTAGAGAAAAAAGCACGAAAAACGAGCTGATAAAAATTATTAAAACGGGAAAGATGTATGAAAATATTTCCCGTTTTATTAAATAGTGGCGGGCAGCTATGAGAAAAATATTTCCGGAAACTTCCCCGGGAAAACTTTTAAGCATCGGTATCCGGCGTTTCTGTTTTCTTTCCGGACAATCCGGCGCGTACTGGTGGACGCTGGCGCCGGCCTGAATCTGCTCTCCGGTTAGGCCCTTAGTCCTTGGCTTGCCTATCCAGTAGCTAAAGACATAACATCCGGGAGCCGTCTTTATGTGACTGCGGCCGCTGTGTGCAGTCAATGAATAAGCTCCGGGGCTTCTTCGGGAAAAGCTTTAGGCATCGGTATCCGGTGTTTCTGTTTTCTTTCCGGACAATCTCCGGCGCCCACTGGTGAGCGGTGGTGCCGGCCTGAATCTGCTCTCCGGTTAGGCCCTCAGTCCTTGGCTTGTCTATCCAGTAGCGAAAGACATGACATCCGGGAGCGGTCTTTGTGTGATTGCGGCCGCTTTCTACTGACAATAAAAACGCCTCCGGGTGGAGGCGTGCTTGTTAATCTGCTTGTTTAGTTAATCTTTCGATTAAGTCACTTGTCGAAAATTGCCTTACAGCGTAATAGGGTTTTCGGTGATTCTCTGCCGCATTGTCATTACTAAATTGCATTCTCTTTTTTAGGCGGCCGGCCTCGGTTTCGAGTAATCCATACTTTTTCAATAATTGGGCGGTTTCCTTTTCGCCCATGACTGCACAGAAATTTTTAGCAAAAATTGTAGGCGGAATATAAAAAACCTCTCCGACTGTTGGCGCGCCGATCAGTAGACGGTAGCCCCAGCACGGGGAAGGAGCAAAGCTTGAGCCTAAAGCGCCATTTAGAAAATTTGAGCGGTTTTCTAATAACAAGGTCTCAATGTGCTCAAGGGCTTTCTTATCCTCAATCGGTAGGCCGTTGCCGATAATGTCTAAAGCTGATTTAAAGCATATTCCTACAGCTTCCCGCGCCCATGAATGGCCGCTTGTCTCCCTCTCCATCTCCCAGCCGGTCAAGCCGGCGCCGGTTGCAAGTTCTCCGGCAAAAGCAACAAAAGCAAAGTTATTTGCTATTCGGCGATTTTGGTTTGTCGGCCTGTACTCTTGAATAAATGAATCTCTAAAACGTGTGTATTCTTCTCTGATATTGTCCGGGTCGAGCGTGATTAGAAACTCAATCCAGCGCTCGAATACTGCTCCGTGATACTTCTTACAATTCCCTTCTAACAACTCCTTGTAACTTTGAGCGTTGTACCCTGCTGGGAAGGATTCATTAACGCCCATTTCCTCATCATCGGTTGCCTGTGCATTGATAGAGGGCATTCGTACTTCTAAGCCGGCCTGTGCCTTTAGGTTGGCTTTTCTAAGCATCTCGGTAACCGTTTCTTCTCCGGTTGATAAAACTACCTCCCTCCATGTTTTTGTAGTTCGGTTAAGGCCGTTTTTAGCGCCTCTGTTTTTATCTACTTCATTGCCTATTGCATAGATGACGTTACTCACGTCTTTGGGGTCTATGTTGCTGATTTCGTCAAGCGGGAGTAAAAGATCGTTGTAGTTATAAGCTAATCCCTCCATCCCGGTTTGTGTGCCCTGCCACGACTTTTTATAAGAGGAAAATTTCCCGTAAACACTAGAGGCAATACAAGCTACAGTAGATTTTCCGCGGCTGGTTTTGCCTTTGAGGTGTATGCCGAAGGTTGGCACGTCCAGTAATCGAGCCATAGGAGCGGCGAAGGCCATACAAACTCCGAGCGTTGCCCGGGTGGAGTAGTTGCAAAGGCTCGCCACATTGTCACGCCATTCTTCGGCCGTGCCGGAAACTTCCAGCGCTGGTAAGGCTTCATCCGGCGCCGTGGAATTAAAGATAATTTCCTCTTGAGACTGTCCGATAACCTTATCTTTTAATGCAAAGAATAGTTTCCCGTCTTTGTTTTTGTGCCATCCGAGCCGGTCAACGATAATAAATCTTCTGTCCGGGGCACAGCTTCGGAGGTAGTCGATTAAGTAATCAATGCTTCCGGATTTACTTTTGAGGCGTAAGCCGCCATCTGCAAGCATTCGCCTCACATCCTTGGCTTCTCCCTCTAAATCGGCTTGGGAGATAATCTCTTGGTGTGTGTTGCCGTCTATGTCTTCCCATTCGAGTAATGAGGAATAGCCTTGGTTCTTGGCGGTTCTTCCGATAGCGATCACATCAAGGCGCTGGTGCGTTACTCGAATTGTTTTCTCTGTGCCGTCTCTATCGGGCTTTATCAGGTATACGCCGGTTTCTGTGCTGATGTATTTTCCAGCGGAGCTATAGATATAGTTATCCTCTCCGGAGCTGTTTTCCGGCGCCGGTGTCGTTGCTTTTGCCGGGGCACTATTGCTCTTGAATAGGGCTTCTGCAATCTGTTTTTTAACCTCGTTCATGGCGTAATCTCCTTTGAGCTGATTTGTTCGAGGTCGTTGAAATCTGTCGGTTCTTTGTCATTGCCGTTAAGCTCTTTAAACCGCTTCCGGTGTTCCTCTGAGAAGGCGGGGATACATACGGATATGGAAAACTTCCGGGCGCATTCCCGGGCGGCCTTCTCACCGTTGCCTACGTCTCCGAGGATGATTAAACGTGCCTCCGGATAACGTTCTTTTATTTCGGCTGTGCAGTTTTCAAAGTTGGTACAACCGCCTACGGATACGGCACTAATTCCGGCAGACTGGTGAATAGATAGGGCAGTCGCGACACCTTCACATATTCCGATCGTCTGATTTACGCCGGGCGCCGGAATTTTGTTGGTAAGCCAATAGGCGCCGGCTAGCTTCCCGTTTTTGAAGTATGTTTTATTGCCGTTTTGGTCAATAAGTTCAAGGGTTGTAATCCCTTCCTTATTGTTGCCTCTCGGAATAATTAAGATTTCGCCGTCTGCAAATTTTCCTTTCCCACCAAATAAGCTATACCCGGCAAGCTCTTCCAGCTCGTTAAGGTTGAGCGCTTTAATAATTCCTTTCGGTTTAACGCCTTTTCTTTGTAGATACGGATTGGAGGCCGCGGCCATTCGTCCAGCTTGATAAATCTTCATTATCTTTTGCTTAGCTTTGCTAAAAGCCCAGCGGGTTTTCTCTCGCGCCTCTTGCTTGGCTTTCTCTAGCTCTGCGTTTCTCTGCTTTCGTTCTTCCGGTGTTACGGTCTTGCCGTAATCCGGGAAAAATAAGGCTTTGTCACTTCCGAGCCGCCAATTTTGGACCCAGCCGCCATCATTGTTTGTAAATAGCCGGATTCGTCCGTCTGTTTTGCTGGAGCCGTCTGCAAGCGGCACCGGGTGCGGCTTGTCGTCCCTCGGTACATCTGTTACTTCTACTCCGAGCGCTTGGCAGGCTTCCTCAAGGCTCTTATAGATTGGGTATTGGCTCATTTAACTCGCCTCCTTTTGTTGCTTTAAGGTTTCGCCAACGAGTCCCCAAATTTTGGAGCTTAGAACGTCTACAAGTGTGTTTACCTGTGCGCTTAAATAGCTGTGTGAGCGCATTAGTTCATCATTAGGAATAATTCCATTGAGGTAGGCGGCGGTAATTTCGGTACTGGCGGCGGCTTCCTCCCGGAGGTCTCCCAGTGCGTTTGTTATTTCGTCTATCTGCTCCCGGGTCAGCGGTGCTTCCAGCTCATTGAGAAGGAGCGGAAGAAAGAGGGGATTACATAACATCTTCCCGTTCTTGAGTTCTTCGGCTGTGAATAGGTTGCTCATTTTTGCGCCTCCTTTGCTAACAGGGATTGAACGGCCTCAATTGAGACAAGGCCGCGGGTTTCGCTCTTATGAACGGCTAGGCGATTCAAAAATTTTTGATTGGCGGTGGTGCTGTCCGCTTTCACAATCTTGAATACATAGGACGGACTAACCGTAAATTTGCGGTGGTTTCTTCGGCTCATGAGCGCACCTCCTTGGCTGTTTGGAGAAGGATGGGTACTAATTGATCTAAGTATTCGGTGAGATACTTTTTGATTTGATGGGCGCTTTGCGCGTATTGGTAGACCGTGCCGGGTTCGTCATATCCGGAGACTTTTCCTTCTTGGATGTCCCCGGCAAGGTTTTCAAGTGTGAGACTGGCGCCGGTGAGGTCATTCAATAGGCTTTCAAACTGAATGGCCTTGACATGAAGGCGCATGAGTTCGCTTTTATCGCACTGCCGGCGCTGTAGGGTGGAAAGAATAAGGACGGGATTCAATCCCGCGGGGATGGTTTTAGGCATGGTATGCCTCCGGTATGTATGAATTGGAGACCCCGTGCCCGTTTCCTAGGCGGGTGGCGGGGGCTTTGTAGTCTAGGAAATCCGCTATACCGGTAGCGGCGTGCATGAATGCACTACTACAAGCCCCGCCGTTGAAAAGGTGTGACTTGTTCCGGATAAAAAATCCGCTTCGGCTCTCGCCTTGGCGGTTATCCGCCGGTATAAAAGAGTTTCCTAGGCTCTTGTCAGTCGCTTTCACTGACAAAAGGGAGTGTAAGCCAATGACTGAGGCCGCGTAAAGACGAGGCACAGCGGCGCCGATAAATTTAGAGAATTGGGAGCGGCTGAATGCGCTCCGGGAATGCAACCGGGTGAGCATGATTGGCCTCCGGTTAAAAAGCAGAATGAACGGCCGGCGCCGGATGTGACTTAGGCGCGGTGTAGATGTGAGGAATTGCGGGAATGTATCCGAGTGCTCGGATGAGTGGTCTTTTTGCCATAGTAACGGGCTCCTTTGTTAAAACCTTGTTCCCGCTCTCTATTCCACTAGAGGGGCGGGGGTTGCTTACAGGTGTGGAATAACCGTTACAAAGGAAACGGCAAGCCTTTCGGCTTCCTGATAGCAACCCCCATAAAAAGGTAATGGGAGGCTCTGCCACGTTACGAGCATAAAAAACACCGCCATTCATTGAGGCGGTGGCTCGCCTTTGTAATTCAGATATTCCACTATCTGCCTGCTCCGCTTTCGAGCATTGAATAAATTCTAATGCGGGATTTGCCGGGCTGTAAAGATTGATGTCCATGATCTAATAAACTGCGTGATGTGTGGGGGAGGCAGTCTCTACCGCCTCCTTCTTTGGCTTTGATATGGTTTAAAGACCAACCTTTGAGCGGTGCTGGTGCTTTCCTGAGCAGTTCTCTAAGGTAATGATGAGTTGAGCCCTCAATTCTTCGGCTTCTTCATTGTCAAGCTCTTTCAGTAAATAGATACGATCTTCAACCGTTTCTAACTGGTGCTTTAAATCTTCGAGTTTTTGCCAAGCGTCAATTTTTACGGCAAAGGTTTTTAATTTTCGTTCGTTGCTTGTGCTCATTTTGTTTAATCCTCCTTTTGTGGAGTTCCGGCCGTGCTGTGGTCGTGTAACTTTCTCTCCAGTTCGTTGATGTTGAGGTTTGTTGTTACTTGAGCCGCGGATAAGCCGGATTTCAAGAATTTCAAAGCGTCTAACTTTTCAGCGTTGCTTAAAACCGGGTCGGTTCTAATAGCTTCGATAAGTTCGCCTATGGATAAGTGAAGGGCGGCGGTGGCGTTATAGAGGTCTTGCATACTGGCTCCTAATTGCCGCCGTGTTCGGCTTTTTGAGTTTCGAGCCATTGATAGACTTCTTCACTATCCCACACCTCACAGGTGCCGCCTAATTTGAAGGATTTAGGAAACCCGGGAAGGCGTGTAATGCGCTGGCGCGTGGTTCTTTTGACACCTAAGATATTTTCAAGGTCAGATTTCCGGAGACACCTTCTAATGCCTTCTACCTTGATTTCCTCATTCGGATTCGTTTGTTTTTCTGTCATATCCAATTTTCCTTTTGTTTGCCGCTTAGCACCTTTAGGCGCTGTTCGGTACAAATGGAATATTGGAGTTTTTTAATGAGAACAAAATTCGTTAGGTAGCTAGTTTTTAGATTAGGCACTTAATTTATAAAAATAGGTACCTAACTTATAAATTAGGTACCTAATGACATCTTTTCCTAGTGGTGGATGGGTTCTTTGCGAATAGAGATTTTTGGTAATTTCCCGTTTAAAAGTTGGAGTGCTACGGCAACAATGAATTAACCGCGGCTCCTATTTTTTATATAGTCATTCAAGTGTTTAATAATTGTGATGTCAGCGGGGAAATTGGTAACACCTCTTTCTTGTTCAAGAAATTTTTTAAATTTATAAGTCGTCATCTTACTTGTGTCTTTCTTTGAGTAGTAATCGCTGTTTGTGAAGTCTCTTATGTCTTCCAGCCATTTAATTTTTTTCTTTTTGGCCGTTAATTTTGCGCCTTCTCTTTGCTTCGCTTTTAGTTTGATTTCAGCCTCGTTTTTCTTTTTGAGTTCTTCTGAGGTTTGTTCAATGATGTTATTTTTTTGCGCTAATTCATCTTCTAATTCTTGTAGTCTTTCTTTCTCTTTTGTTACTTCTTCCGGGTCTTTTAACGTGGGAGCTATGTAATAGTTAAACAGGTGTTCTAGGTAACCTTCGCCTTTGTTTTCTCCGATTGCTCGGAGCGTTTTAAATGGGTTCTCAGAGTTGATAATTTTTTCTCTTTCTTTAATGTGTTCTTTAATTGAAGAATATTGATCTATTAGTACTTGGAGTTCTTCTCTTATTGCTTGTACTACAAAAGGATTCTTCAGGAAGTTTCCATTGTCTGCACGCTCAATCCTTAATTTACTTTCAAATGCCTTTCGTCTAGGGTCGTCATGGTCGAGCTTTGAAAGTTTGCGAAGTTCGTCTATTGTTGGGTTTTGATCTTTTTTCTTATCCGTCATGGTCGCCGTCCAGCCGTGAGTAGGTTGAGCGGGGAGCGTCCACGGCTTGAGACTTCATTAGGTTAATTACTCCTAACTATCCCCGTTCGTTTAATCCTATCTTATCGGTGCTCGTGTAAGCAATACCGCGGCCTGAATCTGCTCTCCGGTTAGTCCCTCAGTCCTTGGCCTGTCCATCCAGCAAGCGAAAGACACGACATCCGGGAGCCGTCTTTGTGTGGTCGCGGCCGCTCTGTATATTCAATGAATCAAGCTCCGGGGCTTCCCCGGGAAAACTTTTAAGCATCGGTATCCGGTTTTTCTGTTTTCTGTCCGGACACTTTCAGGCGCCGGAGGGTGAGCGGCGCTCCGGCCTGAATCTGTTCTCCGGCTAATGCCCTTAGTCCTTGGCTTGCCTATCCAGTAACCGAAAGGCACGACATCCGGGAGCGGTATTTGTCCGACTGCGGCCGCTATGCGTGGGGAGCAGTAAAATAAAACATCTGAATAGGGAGATCGTATGAAGAAAATCCTTTTAGTCCTACTTATCTGGAGTGTTTCTTCAACGTCTTTGGCAAAGGGAGGCTTCTTTCAAAACTGTAGAGATCCAATTACAGGCAAGTTGATTTACTCTTCTGACTGCATGGGGCTTCCTAAGAAGGCGCTCCCCAGCGCTGTCAATGACGGGCGCGACGAAATAATTTCAATAAGAAAAAATTTTGATGGTTCACTTGACGTTAAGTATGAAGACGGCCATTGTGAGCATTTGTATAAGCGTAATGATGGCACCTTTAGCCCATTCTTAGAGGTGCCTGAATCTAAACAATAATACTTAGCTTATCCCTATAGGTGATAGTCAAAGCTCGCATACTGCGGGCTTCTTTCATATATCCATATCCTTGAATTGACTCTTTATTTGACTGCGGCCGCGCTGTGCAGTCTATGAATCAAACTCCGGGGCTTCTCCGGGAAAAGTTTTAGGCATTGGTATCCGCCGTTTCTGTTTTCTTTCCGGACAATCTCCGGTGCCCACTGGTGAGCGGCGGCGCCGGCCTGAATCTGCTCTCCGGTCATTGCCCTTTGTCTTTGGCTTGTCTATCCAGTAACCGAAAGACACGACATCCGGGAGCCGTCTTTGTCTGACTGCGGCCGCGCTGTGCAGTTAATGAATCAAGCTCCGGGGCTTCTCCGGGAAAAGTTTTAGGCATCGGTATCCGGCGTTTCTGTTTTCTTTCCGGACAATCCGGCGTCTACTGGTGAGCGGTGGCGCCGGCCTGAATCTGCTCTCCGGGTAATGGCCTTTGTCCTAGGCTTGTCCATCCAGTAACCGAAAGACATCACATCCGGGAGCTGTGTTTGTATGACTGTGGCCGCTCCTCCGTACAGCTCATGAATCAAACTCCGGGGCCTCTCCGGGAAAAGTTTTAGGTATCGGTATCGGGTGTTTGTGTTTTCTTTCCGGACGATCCGGCGCCGGCGTGCAGTGCTCATAATCTCAAAGTTACAGGGGAGTTAATCCAGTATGTAAGGTGTCCCAATGGCGGCACTGGTACCCCTAGGGGGAGTCAAAAATTTGAAGGAAAGACCATCAAGACCGCGCCCCCAGTCAAATTTTTGTGTGTGCAAAATTGGTAAGTTTCGGACTTTTTGAAAAAGGTACTTCCGCCGGCTTTTTGGTCGCGGGGCGTAAGACCCCGGCTTCTCTCTATAAGTGAGAAAAGTTAGGGGGTAGTAAAGGCACGCTCATAGGATTTGTATGCTAACTAATCCGGGAAACGAGAAAAATCTTCTCTAAAAATTTCATAATATGGAAAATTTTAGGGGGTTGTGGTCTTTCTGCCGCGGTCTGCCACGGTCTGCCCCGGTGCTTCCACGGTCAAAAATATGGCTGAAAGTCCCGCCGTTATTGGCCTGCCGCGGTTGTCGCGGTCGCCACAATGAAAATAGGATAGGTGGACGCTAATCCGGGAAACGTGCTTTTGATTTTTTGAAGTCGGGTTATAAGAGGGGGAAGTGAAAGCCAAAGAAGGCACACTTTTTATAGGAGGAAGGGATATAACCTAATTTTTACCGTGGCAACCGTGGCGCGGTCGTCGCGGTCTAAATTGAATTAGATACCTTCCTCCTACAAAATATGGGGGTTTGAGATTCGCCGTTAAGCCCCTTCCTTTTGGCTTGCCCGTAAGGCGCTAAAACAGAAGGCGCCCCATTCCTTCATCACTAACCTGCGCTCTTTGAGAAGTTGAGAACGGTCATAAGCTCCTCTGTAGGTGTCTTTGCGGGCATGGAGTAAACAAAGTTCTACTGCTTCTTGGTCAAATTTCCGGTTATTGCCTAGTTCGTCATTCTTTGCCCAAGTTCTAAATGAGGCGCGGGCGGTGCCGTGCTGAGTGATGCGTACTGGTTCGATTTTCCCGGCGCCGTTTCGTCTAGTGAAGTCTTTCCAGCCTCTGCCATCTATGGCCGCTTTTTGCGTATCCATTCCCCGGATAAGCATAGAAGGTGCATTCTCGGACAACTTGCCAAGATGGGAGCCGCTCGGAAATAGATAGTTATTGACCCGCGGGAGGTAGGATAAGAGTTCTATTGCTTCATCCGATAGCAATACTTGGCGCATTCTGCGGCCTTTCATCTTGTCGTGTTCTTCCGGGATATTCCACACCTTATTTTTAAGATCGATCTCTGACCATTCCGCGCACCTCACGGCCTTGAATCTTGAGGCCGTCACGATTGAGAAGGCTACGGCAAGGGCGCTAGGGGAGCCAAGTTTAGTAAGTGCTTCAATAAACTGCGGCACCTCATGGAAATCAAGTGAAGGATGATTATCGGTGTCCGTTCGTTGCTTTGTCAGCGGCTCCAAGAGGATACCCAGCGCGCCTCTTTTGTTAATTGGGTTTTCGGTAATCTGATAGGTGCCCTTTGCGATAGCCCAATTAAAAATAGCTTTCAAAAGGTCGTAAAGTTTATCTGCTGTGCCGCTCTTGGCTGTCCACAGCGGAGAAAAGAATAAGAAAGCGTCTTGAGCGGTAATTTCGGATATGAGCTTATCTCCGAAGGCCGGCAAAAGGTATTTGTTAAGTCTTTGCCTCGCGTGTTTCTCTCCGGTGACATTGTTTTTCCAGCGCTGGATTTGAATTTGCTCTTTCAGCCATTCATCCGAGACAAGCCGGAAGGTAAACCGGCGCCGTTCTTCCTCCTTCCTCTTGGCTTCTATTTCGGCCTCTTTAGCCGCCTGAGCTTTCTTTTCTTCCTCTTTGGGGTCTAGTCCAAGGTTGAGTAGTTGCCGGTCTCTGTAAGCGATTTCACGTACTTCTCTCAGTGATAAGCCAATAGCGTAAAACCGTGTTTGTTGTTTCCCGTCCTTCTTCCAGCGTAAAAAATACTGTGTTTGTTCAGCCCGCTTTCTGACATATAAGCCCTTAACACCTCCGATAGCGTGTGAGCCGTCCGGTAATGCCTGAATCTCTTTATGTGTAAGTGTCTTGTTCATGGTGTTACTCCGATTGAGCTCAGGTTACACCTTGAAAGGTAATCGGGAAACACTTTAGGTAACACTTTAGCGGCGGCTTTAGGCGGTATTTGGCGGCAGAAAACGGCAGTAAAAACGGGAAAATATCGGCTAATTCATTGATTTTAAGTAAAGAAAAACCGCCCGACGGTATCAGGCGGTTGGAATTTTGGTGGGGGCACAGGGATTCGAACTCTGGACCTACGGATTAAGAGTCCGCTGCTCTACCAGCTGAGCTATACCCCCATAATTGGTGGGCTGTGCAGGACTCGAACCTGCGACCAATGGATTAAAAGTCCACTGCTCTACCAACTGAGCTAACAACCCTTTGTTTCGATCTCTGTTTCGCTCCGAAGCGCGTCTCATCAATCGAGAAGTCGAATACTACACAGGTTTTTTCGGTTCGTCAAACCAAAAAGAAAAATAGTGAATTTATGAGACATAAATTGGCGCATACGCCTTTACTATGACTACAACAGAAAAATGAGTGATGAGATTTGATTTGATCTTGTTAAATTAAATTCTTTCGCTAGTATTAGACAACTTAGGTCAGTTTTGTCTGATCGGAGAATGATTAGGAAATAAAGATGGCAGAAAAGAAAAAAGTTAAACCGCCCGTTGAACAGCTCGTGGATGCGGATGCTCGTAAAAAAGCGCTAAAGATGGCCTTGGACCAGATTTCCAAGCAATTCGGCAAGGATGCGATTCTGAGCATGGGCAGCCAGCCTGACCAAAATCTGGATGTTGTTTCTACCGGCTCCTTTACTTTGGACCTGGCACTCGGCGTCGGCGGTCTTCCCCGCGGACGTATCGTTGAAATTTACGGACCGGAATCTTCAGGTAAAACTACGCTGACGCTTCACATCCTTGCTGAAATGCAGAAGCTCGGCGGAACCTGCGCCTTCATCGACGCAGAACATGCATTAGACGTTAAGTACGCCAAAGCACTCGGCGTTAAAGTGGACGACTTGCTCCTGTCTCAGCCGGACAGCGGTGAACAGGCTCTTGAAATTACGGACGCTTTGGTTCGCTCCGGTGCCGTTGACCTCGTCGTTATCGACTCCGTAGCTGCTTTGGTGCCTCGCTCTGAAATTGAAGGCGACATGGGCGAAGCCCTCCCGGGTCTCCAGGCTCGTTTGATGAGCCAGGCACTCCGCAAGCTCACTTCCAGCATCAAGAAGTCCAACACTCTGGTTGTCTTCATTAACCAGGTTCGTCAGAAGATCGGTGTGGTTTACGGCTCTCCGGAAACAACCACCGGCGGCAACGCACTCAAGTTCTACGCCACGATTCGTATGGATATTCGTCGTACCGGCGGCATCAAGCAGGGCGATGAAATCCTGGGTAACGAAACCCGCGTGAAAGTTGTTAAGAATAAAGTTGCGCCTCCCTTCAAACAGGCTGAATTCGAGATCATCTACGGTCAGGGCATTTCCCGCGAAGGTGAAATCATCGATATCGGTACTGACATGGATATCTTCAACAAGTCCGGTGCTTGGTACTCCTATCAGGGCAACAAGATCGGTCAGGGCAAAGCTGCTGCCAGAGAATGGCTGAAGTCTCATCCTGAAGAAATGAAGATGATCGAAGAACAGATCAAGGCCGCGATCAAGGGCAAAGATCACGAAGAAGATGCTGCCGAAGAGGTCGTGACCAAAGAAACTGAAGAAACCTACGAAGACGCTCAATAATGTTTGATCCTGCTGATCGCAGAAAGCAGATCTTATACAAGGCGGTAGCTGCTCTCGCTCGTCGAGAGCGCTCCCGCCTCGGCCTCTATAAGAAGCTGTCAGAAACTTTCAACGAAGAGGGCGATAAGGAATTAATCAATTCCGTCCTCGACGAACTCGTCAGTAAAAAGTATTTATCCGACGAGCGGTACGCTCGTATTCAAGTTTTGACGCGGAGCGCCAGATACGGCGACCGCAAGCTCTTTTGGAACCTCCAGAGGGACGGTGTGTCTCGTGAAATTGCCGAAGAGGCGTTAAAACAAAACGAAGAGTCGGAATACGATCGAGCACTCGTTCTTTGGAAGCGAAAATTTGGAGAGCCGCCCGAGGATTACAAGGAACGCGCTAAGCAGATCCGCTTCCTTGCCAGTCGGGGTTTTACCTTTAAAACCATTGAAAAAGTCTTGAGTTGTGAACTTCCTGACGAAGTCTTTTAAGACGGCAGCCTGAGATCGTTATACTTTTGTTCACAAACAAAAGTTAACAATTTCACGGCTATGAAAATCCATGAATATCAAGCACGTCAAATTCTGAAGAATTTTGACGTTCCCGTTCCTGTTGCTGAAGTTGCTTCAAGTCCTGAGGAAGCTCGAAAGATTGCCGAAGAAATCGGCGGAAAGGTTTGGGCAGTTAAGTCCCAGATTCACGCCGGCGGCAGAGGCAAAGGCGGCGGCGTAAAACTCGCCCGCAGTCTGGAAGATGTCAGCAATCTCTCCCGTCTTATGATCGGCAGCCGTTTGGTCACCAAGCAGACCGGTCCTGCCGGAGCCCCTGTCAGTAAGGTCCTTGTTCAGCAGGGGCTCGATATCGTCCAGGAGTTCTATGTCGGTTTTCTCATCGACCGCAAGCTTCAGAGGCCGGTACTCATTGCTTCTGCTGAAGGCGGCATGGAAATTGAAAAAGTTGCCGCTCAATTCCCTGAAAAAATCATTAAAACGGTCATTGATCCTGTGGCCGGTCTTTCCGTTCCCGAAGCTTTGGAAGTTGCTACTCGATTGGGCGTGCCTGCCGACATTACCGGAGACTGTGCAGAAGTCCTGAGAAAGTTATGGAGTACCTTCGTTTCAATGGACTGCTCTCTGCTTGAGATCAATCCGCTTATCGTGACGGCAGACAAAAAAGTCTATCCGCTTGATGTGAAGATGACGTTCGATGACAACGCGCTTCTGCGTCATCCCGAGCTTGAAGAACTCCACGATCCTGAGCAGGAAGATCCGACAGAGCTCCGTGCACATAAAGCCGGCCTTCAATACATTCAGCTCAACGGCAATATCGCCTGCCTTGTCAACGGCGCCGGCCTCGCAATGGCGACCATGGACACGATTAAGCTTTTCGGCGGTGAGCCCGATAACTTCCTCGATATCGGAGGCGGTGCCTCTCCTGAGAAGGTCACGGCAGCCTTTGAAATCATGCTGGCTCAGCCAGAAGTCAAAGTTATTCTGGTCAACATCTTCGGCGGAATCATGAAGTGCGACGTTATTGCCGAAGGTATTGTCGAAGCTTGCCGACACGTCAAATTAACTGTTCCCTTGATTGTTCGTATGAAGGGTACGCACGAAAAAGAAGGCAAAGAAATCCTCAAGAACAGCGGTCTGCCGATTATCTCAGCCGAGTCTCTCGGTGACGCCGCGAAGAAAGCCGTAGAACTGGCAGCGGAGAAATAACATGAGCATTTTGGTAAACAAGAACTCCCGCATCATCACCCAAGGTATGACCGGTAAAACCGGCCAGTTCCACACTCGTCTTTGCAGAGATTACGGATTTGGTAAGGAATGCTTTGTCGGCGGTGTAAATCCGAAAAAAGCCGGACAAGTCTGGGAAGGTCTGCCGATTTTCGGATCCGTTAAAGAGGCCAAAGAAAAGACCGGTGCAAACGTTTCCGTGATTTATGTTCCGCCTGCCGGGGCAGCTGCAGCTATCCAGGAAGCAAGTGATGCCGGCATTGATCTCATCGTCTGCATCACAGAAGGTATTCCTGTCATGGATATGGTTAAAGTCAGAGACCATATGAAAAAGACCGGTTCCAAATCTCTTCTCCTCGGGCCGAACTGCCCCGGCATCATGACGCCGGGAGAAGTCAACGTCGGCATCATGCCTGCGCACATTCACCGCAAAGGCAGAATCGGTGTTGTCTCTCGCTCCGGCACCCTGACCTATGAAGCGGTCGCGCAGATTACGGATTTAGGTTTAGGACAATCTACCGCCATCGGTATCGGCGGAGACCCGATAAACGGCTTAAAACATATCGATGTGCTCAAGCTCTTTAACAATGATCCGGAAACCGATGCGGTCGTCATGATCGGAGAAATCGGCGGAAGCGACGAAGAAACTGCTGCCGAATGGGTAAAAAATAATATGAAGAAACCCGTCGTGGGCTTTATTGCGGGCGTAACAGCTCCCGCAGGAAAGAGAATGGGGCATGCAGGTGCGATCATTTCCGGCGGTACGGGAACTGCCGAAGGCAAATTAGCCGTGATGGAAGCCTGCGGTATTCGAACGACACGGAATCCGTCTGAAATCGGCTCATTGCTACAATCCGTGCTCTCTTCGAAAAAGGAGTAATTCATTTTGGAAGCGCTTATTGCTTGGTTTGGTGAGATTCATTGGGTCGCAGTTCTGCAGATCATTCTCATCGACATTCTTCTCGGCGGTGATAATGCCGTCGTGATTGCATTGGCTTGCCGAAGCCTTGATCCGCATCTTCGCGTGAAGGGCATTATTTACGGCGCCGGCGGCGCTATTTTGCTGCGCGTCATTTTGATTGCTTTCGCAGTCTCGGTGATGAACATTCCGTTCCTGAAGTTCTGCGGCGGCTTGCTGCTTTTGTGGATCGGCATCAAGCTCATTGCCCCGGCGGACGAAGGGGAACATGAGATACATGCGAGTAAGCGGCTGTGGGGTGCAGTTAAGACCATTATCGTTGCCGACTTGATCATGAGTATCGACAACGTGATTGCTATTGCCGGTGCGGCTGAGCAGGCTCCGGGCCACCATCAAATGGCTCTGGTGATCTTCGGTCTGCTTGTGAGCGTTCCGTTCATCCTCGGCGGCAGTCAGATTATTCTGAAGATCATCGATCGCTTCCCGATCATCGTGTACGCAGGCGGCGCTTTGCTGGGCTGGATTGCCGGCACGCTAATGGTTGACGACCCGGGCATCTTGGCACACCTGCCTAACCTGCCGGCTCTGCATACCGAAGGCGGTATTGCCGGTGCGATCTTTGTGCTGATTGTCGCTTTTATTCTTAAGTACTTCAGATCAAAGAAAACCAAAGCTTAATCAGAATGTAGAACTAGAAAAGGCGTTTTCTCATTTGAGGAGCGCCTTTTTAAATGGTCGTTATGTGATCTATAGCGTTGTAGCCGCCTCTCTGACCTCTAACGCGGCTTGTTTACCGGTAATCCATTCAGGAACAAGCTTGGTCATGAAGACGTAATTCAAAGAATGTTGGATTTCATCTTCATTATCGGGAATGCCGGGGCTGTACTTCTCTGCAAGTGCACGAAGAGCGGAGAGTTTTTCAGCCGTATCGGTGACGGGCTGCAGTCGGCCCCAAATGAGAACGCTTTGGAAATTATTTGCGCGGACACTTGGAACGACTAGGCTCTGTCCGACGATAGAAAAGCTGGTTTTGTTCGTTCTCTGAAAGCATTCGTACTTGTATCCTCGCGGCGATCCGTGGAAATAGACAACTCCGTCCGTGTAAACGTAACTTAGCGGCACTGTATAGAGGTAGCCGTCATCTCCGTTCAACGAAAGTACACCGTAAGCCGTGGTCTCAATGATCTTCCGGACGGTTTCTTTGTCTAAGGCCTGTTTTGTTCGTGTCAGTTCTTTTCTCATAGCAATTTCTCAACCTAAAGTTTGTTCCAGAGCGTCTTTGAGTTTTAAAACGGCGTGTTCCAATTCCTCCTCAGTGAAGTGAGCGTAACCAAGAATAAAGCCGGTGAGAGGTTTGGCTGAGCGGTAACAAGCAGAAAGCGGCCTGGTCTCGATCTGGTAGGAACGCTTAAAAAGTTCGGAAAGCTTGACGTCATCTTGCGGATGATTAAAGATGAAGGTCAGATGAGTGCCTTCATTAGCTCCTTCAATATGTCCGTAGGCAGAGAGGTATTTTCCGATCGCTCTTACTGCAGCCTGACGGCGCTTTTCATAAATCTTTTTAAGACGGCGGACGTGTGAATAGTAGAAGCCGTTCTGAATGAATTCGGCCAAAATGTATTGATGGACTTCACTGCTGTGTCGATCTATCAGGAGTTCGGCTCCCTCAAAAACCGTGATGAGATTTTTAGGAACGACCATATAGGCCATATTGAACCCGGGATAGATGACCTTAGTAAAACTTCCAAGATAAATACACGGTGCACCTTCTTTGTAGGAAGAGAGTGCCGGAAGAGGTTTCTTTCCATATCGGAGTTCACTGTCGTAGTCATCCTCGATGATCCAAGCTCCTTCCGTTTTTGCCCAAGCCAACAGCTTTTCGTTGTTCTCGGCGGACGAGACATAGCCGAGAGGATACTGATGACAAGGCGTGACCAAGACACCTTTGATCTTCTTTTGTTTCTTTAGTTTTTCGATATCGATTCCGTCCTGCGTCACAGGAATAGGAATCGGTTTTAATCCTCGAAATTCCATCAAATTAATGTGAGTCTGGAAGTAAGGATCTTCGACGGCAATCTTGTCACTTCTTTCAAATAAAACGCTTGCACAAAGATCTAATGCCTGCTGAGTACCGTCAGTAGTGATTACTTGTTCCGGCTCACATCTCAGACCTCGGTATTGACGGAGGTAGTCACAAACAGCTTTTTTGTAAGGCATGAAGCCGCCGGGATCACAGTAGCCGTTATGCAGCCAGGGACTCTTAGAAGTGCGGGCAACGACAGTGGTCCAATTTTTGCCCGGCAGACTTTCCTGATCAGGCGCGATGACCGCGAAAGGCATCGGCTTTTGAACTTTGAATTCAGAAGCGGCTGCCGCTATCTTTGCAGACAGTGGAAGTTCTGACGGAAGGAACTTCTCATTCGTCGAACCATTTTCTTTCCGATTTTCGAAGACTCCCAGAGAGATTTCCGAGACAAAAGTGCCATTGCCGTTCTTCGTTTCCAGAAGTCCTTCTTCCAGCAATCGGTTGTAGACGCTGACGACTGTTGATCGTGAGACACCGATTTCGGAAGCGAGTCTGCGGCTTGAAGGAATAGGATCACCGGGACACAGGCTTTTGAGTTCGATGAGTTCGAGGATCTTTTGGTAGAGCTGCTCTTGGAGCGAAGGTGCTCCGCTTTTCAGATTTAAGGATATGTTTGAGAGGCTCGGCTGAACTTTGTGGGTCATGTCGGCTCCGAAAACGTTAAGGCCGGAGGTTGACTCCGGCCGGTGCTGAGTTAGCTTACTTTAGCGCATTCTGTGCAGCTGCTGTCGCAGTTCTCAGATTCTGGATGACTTGAGAAGAAGTGTTTTCAAATCCGGACGGATCATGAACACCTTTCGAGTAATCCGAGAAGTACCAGCCGACGGTGTGCAAGTAGAGGCTGTAAGCATCCTGAAGTTTTTGATATTCAGGCTGATTGATCTTAACGTCACCGTTCTTTGCTTTGATCAGCAGATTGCGAGCGGCGCTTCCGTAGCGTTCCAGTCTTTCTTTATGGATGCGGTAACGCTACTGGATTGTCGCGACCATGTAGGCGGCTTGTCCCTCGGACCAGTTGTCTCCGTTCGGGTTGCCGTGGCAATCAGATCTTGCGCAGGTGTTTTTGTACTTCAGAGAAGGCAGACTCGGCTGATGTTCAAGGGTTCCGTTTGCTTTCTTGGCAAAGTGGCAGTCTGTGCAACCGACGCCGGCTTGACCGTGCTTAGAAGCAACCACAATTTCCATGTGGTAGTGGTCAGTCGAGACCGTCTTAACACCGGTAGCTTTATCTGTTCCGTTATTCAGACCCAGGCCTCTAACGAGATTCCAGCGTTCGATGGGGTTAGCGGCAAAGAACGTACCGACAGACCAGCCGGTTCTATCGATTGCGTCCTTTGGATGAGCGAGCTGACCGTCGCTGTCTCTGTAGAAAGTCTCGGAGCGGTTATGACCTTCGTGGCATTGGCCGCACATGTAATTCGAGTTGGCTTTTTCTAGAATGGCGATCTTTCTCGGGTAACCGCGAACGCCCATGTTGATGACTTCAATCTTCGGATAACCGGTCTTTCCGACGTTCTTCTGATAGTTGTAGTCCTTGTAGTTCGGATGAGACATGGCCTCAATTAAGTGATCAAAGACGATGCGGGGCTCAGCCGAATGCGGATCGTGACAGGTAATGCAGTTGAAGCTATTGTTAACGGTCTTCAGAACTTTGTGGTCCGGATCATCAAAGGCGAGCGGTGCTTTCGGGTTTCTAGCGCCTAAATAGGCATAGTCCATGATGCTGTCGGAAGTTTTGCACTTCAGGCAGTCGGAGCGTCCCATGATCTCTCGGCCTTTCTGCGGACGCCAAGTCAAAGACAAGGTCTTAGAAGGCAGAATCTTGTCGCCTTCGTTCGGACGTGTGTCAGTAAGCGCTTCCCACATCGGCGCACAGGGTTTAGAGAGATCCGTGTACTTCTTGTACTGGTAGCGGCCGTCGGAACGGATATTAGCAAGGTCGGTCACGATGCTCGAATGGAAGCGCGGCAGACGGAACTGAATGTCGCGGAAAGAATTGTCGCCGGCGATATCACGGAACTGAGCATAAGCGGGCGGCGTGTTTTTGAGTGCCCACTCATAGTGGTATTTCGGATCCATGATGTCTTTGTGCTGCTCGGTGTGGCATTGACCACAGGCGGCGTATTCAAAATGCGTGGTCGGACGGTTGTCGCGGCTCGGAGCCTTGACGTGGTCCGAACTGATGTCATGGCATGCCACGCAATTCACATTCTTATGAGCACCGCGTGTTGACAGAGTCTTGATCGCTGTTGCGTGACAGCCGAAGCACTGGTTTTTGTCTACGGGCTGCTGAGGAACAGCGGCTGCCAATACTGACAGCGAAAGGCAAGACAGACCTAACGAAACTATGGATTTGATTATTGTGTTTTGCATAAGGTTCTCCTTAAGACTGACTTCATTTTCTCCAATCCACTTTGAGAAAAAGAGTCCACTTTCGGACTATGTGTTCAATCCACTTTTAAGGAGAAAGCCCTTATACAATTCAAAAAGCCTTTTGCTGTTGTGGAGTTCTTGAATTAAGAAGCTGAGAATTTCAAACCGATGATTCCGATGGCGATCAGCGAGGCAAAAACGGTTCTGGAGACTGTGAAGGCTTCTCCGAACAAGAGGATGCCGGCGATAAAGGCTCCGATACAACCGATACCGGTCCAAATGGCGTAGGCAGTTCCTAAGGGAATTGTTCTCATCGCTACAGCCAAGAAGTAGACACTCGCGACCATACCGATAATGGTGACCGCGCTATAGAACCAATTGCTGAAGCCGTCAGTATATTTCAAAGCGACAGCCCAAACGATTTCAAAAATTCCTGCAATGAAAAGGTAAATCCAAGACATTTAAATCCTCCAAAAACGAAAAAGGCACCTTTGTCAGTAATCCTTCAATGGCCTACGGAGTACTGAAAAAGGTGCCTATCCGGCGATAGATTGCACAACGGAAGTATACCGACGTACTAAAGATGTGTTTCATCATCGCAAAGAGGTTTTGTCAGAAATTTTGACCGTCAAAGTTTTCACGCTTCTTTCACAAGAACGGGCACGCTAAAACTACGAAAAATCAACGCATTGCTACAATCAGCTGTCAATTTGATTTCAACGCTTAGGAGATATTTCATTGGAAGCGCTTATCGCTTGGTTTGCCGAAATTCATTGGGTGGCCGTTCTTCAAATTATTTTGATAGACATCTTGCTCGGCGGTGACAACGCAGTTGTGATCGCTCTTGCCTGCCGAAACCTTGATCCGAGCCTCCGTTTTAAAGGAGTGCTTTACGGAGCGGGCGGTGCCATCCTCTTGCGTGTGATCCTGATTGCTTTTGCCGTCACGATCATGAACATTCCTTTCCTCAAACTCGTCGGAGCGCTTCTGCTTCTGTGGATCGGTATCAAACTCATTGTTCCTCAGGATGAAGGGGAGCATGAAATTCATGCCAGTAAGCGTCTTTGGGGTGCGATCAAAACCATTATCGTTGCCGACTTAGTGATGAGCTTGGACAACGTCATTGCTATTGCCGGCGCTGCAGAGCAGGCCCCTGCCGGACATCAGATGGCCCTTGTGATCTTCGGATTGGTGGTGAGTGTTCCGTTTATTCTCGGCGGCAGCCAGTTGTTCCTGAAGGTTATCGATCGCTACCCGATCATTATTTACGCAGGCGGCGCTTTGTTAGGCTGGATCGCGGGTACGCTGATTGTGGGGGATCCCGGACTGGCTCCGTATGTTCCGAACTTAACTGAAATGCACACACCAGCCGGTATTGCCGGAGCGATCTTTGTTCTGATCGTAGCTTTTGCGATTAAGTATTTCGGACCTGATAGAACGAAAGCCTAATCAAATCTAGAATCATGAGAGGCCTCTTCATTCAAGAGCCTCTTTCTTTGGTGTCATTAGAACACCAAGAAGTAGGACGGTTTACATCAAGTCTGGGGTAAAATGACTTTTCTAGACTCATTAAGCAGAAATAAAAGAATGCAAAAGGTGATCAGTATCTGCCGAGAATGGCTGTCTTACTGGGGCAGTTATTCTCCTAGTCAGGTCGGTCTTCTTGCTCCAGGTGTGCCATAGCGACAATAATAGAAGTGGCGGGGGAAATAAAATCTTTTAAGAAAACTTTCCGTATATCTTTGATTACTGTCTGACCGATAAACAATCTATCTTGTTGAAATTCGACAAAATCAACAGGCTAAGCACTGAAAAAATGGCACCTTTTCGGAATCCCATTGTGAGGGTATTGCGATTAGGTGCCTAGTCGCTGATAACTCATGTCCCGTTGAGCTACTTATCGTTTTTGGGTTTTCGAACAAAGATATGACAGGCTTCGAGAATTATTTTAGAAAGATAATTTGTCTTAGTAATAACCTTTCGAGTTAATGTGATAGAGTCCGCAGTTTCTTACTTCCGACCGTAGTATTGGTCGTCAGTTACTTCTTCCAGCCAATCTACGCAGGAGCCATCCTTATCCTCGGCAATAGAAATATGTGTCATCGAACTATTTGGAGCGGCGCCATGCCAGTGTTTTACGCCGACGGGGCAGATAATTACATCCCCGGGACGCACCTCTTGAATGGGTTTCCCCCACTCTTGTGTGAGACCAATACCTGAGGTTACGATCAAAGCCTGTCCGACTGGATGAGTGTGCCAATGAGAGCGTGCTCCAGGTTCGAAAGTGACGCTTGCGCCAACGTTGCGCATACCGTTTCCAGCAGGATACCAGGGATCCACACGAACATCACCGGTAAACACCTTTTCTGACCCTTTGTAAGGCTTAAAGGTTCCAAGTTTATAAACAATTTGTTCAGGTTTAGCTGACTGCATGTTATCAGCAGGGGCCGCCGTGACTTCAGAAAGCCCGGAAATACTAATTGCTATGAATAGAGGGATGAGGCGTTTCATAAAGATTCCTTCAAAAATAATAAATGAGAACGAGCTAAAAATCGGAAATTCACTCTGTAAGCTCTAGCAAAGTTAGCAGAACCCAAGAATTGAGAGAATCCTTTACGGCCTCTGTTCTTCGTGCGTTCGGCCTGATTGACTTGCTATTGCTTTCTAATTCTATAAATCCTTTTTAATTATGTCTAATGATATTCTTTAATGAACAAATATTCATTAATTTTATATTTATATTATTAGCTAAGTAAGTATCTTAATTGCTGCCTTAATACCTTAGTAGATTGTTCAGAAACGAAAAGTTATGAAATAGGCAAAACTGTCAATTAGCTGAAATTAAAAAAATAAAAATAAATTATTTATAAAGATTTAAATTTAGCATTAGACATGTTTAGGTTCTCTTTTCTATTATTTTCTAAGTTTCTTTTTGTTAGAAGCCGACCTTAGGAAAGTTATTAATTTACGAGGTCGAAAAATTATTTATGTCATGTGAGAAGGCTTTTGACAACGAGGGACCGAGTTCTTACTCAATGTGATTAGATAAATAGAGAGAGGTGAAATAATGACTAATGTTTTAAGACGTACCGTTCTTTTCTCTGCAGCAACAGGTGCTGCTTCTGTACTTTTTTCCACTAAAGCGTCGGCTGTAGAAAAACAGTATGACCCCGATATTTTTGCCATCGAAGCGAGGATGATGCGTCTTTCGAACAGAGGAAGCTCTTTGACAGAATCGGAAAAATACGGGGTTCTCCTCGCTACGTG
>ERZ832522.1693-NODE-1693-length-28897-cov-23.157063_pt1 | contig 28897 bp, 35 predicted proteins | sample MGYA00519951_ERZ832522 | MGnify/ENA primary metagenome ERZ832522 (study PRJEB31850, sample SAMEA3708728) | human gut metagenome | biome: human gut; feature: human-associated habitat; material: faeces | place: China | collected 2014 ... | reverse complement strand
ACGGCTATCTCTGGAACGAAGCCAGAGACCAATGGTTGGTTGACCCCGAAGCCGCCGAAGTGGTAAAGCGTATCTTTTCCATGACGATTGACGGCTAACATAGCGCCGTATCCAAAACTGAGAGGAGGCTCTTTGCATGCCAGTCATTCTTTTGAGCATAGCAATGCTCATCATCTCTATCATTTTCAAGTTGGCCGCCGTATTTCGCTTGACGATTCCGCTGCTGTATGTGGTTGCTATGAATACATTTTGGCGTAGTTGGTATCAGGCGCACCAAAGCCTGGGTGATATTATTTTCTTTGTCCTCCTTGGTCTGGTAGTCCTGTCTTGGATCATTTCTCTGGTTCGAAAGATACAAAGCATCTTCCAGAAGCGCCAAGAAGAAAAAGACCTGGAGAGTATTGTTCGCTATCGTATCCGTGAGCAGCGAAGAAACGGTGCGCAGCCGGATGAGTATGGCGGCTATGCCATGGACCTGAGCGACATTGAATTGTCTGACGATGAGGATTAACCCAGGCCCATCAGTTCCCGGATGATCCGGTCACTCATCTTGATGGCCCCCACCAACACCAGCATATTGAAAATCAGTTCACCTACATAGTTCCACACAATGGTGGCTGCCGCCAGCGTATCGTCCGCAATGGCGGGCGGTGAAGACGCAAACGCCGAAAAAATCACACAAGCCAATACCATGACACAGCCCTCCAGACAGATGGCGGCATAGCTTTTCAAAAAGGCTACGCCGATACTGCTGGAGGGCTGTCCTGCAAAGCTGGCCAGCGGCACAGGGGCGATGGCCGTTGCGATATAGAGCTTAAAAAAACGGCTATACACCGTCAGGATCATCACAAGGGACAGAACCCAGATAAAAAGGGAGCCCAACAGCGTCACCGCCCATAAGGGGATAGAATCGATAAAGCCAACATCCTCGATGATGCTCGCCATCTCATCCGGCAGTGCCGTAGCCGACATGGCCGTCAGGCCGGACGAGTCGATGATCGTTGTCACCATGCTCTGAGCTACCCGGAAGGCTCCTGTCATCAGTTCCATGCCCCAGGTCACCGCCGCCTGCGCCAGCACAAAGCGGATGAAGCACTTGAACGCCAGTTCCGGCTTCTTCATCTCCGCAAAGCTGCCGCAGGTTTTTACAATGCCCATAACAAAAAACAGCACCAGCAGTGCATATCCCACCGCTTTCAATCCGCCGTTGATACCGACGATGACATTCCAGATACCGCCGCCCTTGAAATTCTCCGGTGATGTGGTGATGAGCTGCCAGATTTCCTCCAGCCTGCCGTTCCACATTTCCAGTGCGGAGTTCAGGTTGTCAATGATCCAGTTTCCACTTCCCATTCAAAATCACCTCCTGCGGGAAGAAATAAGGGGAGCAGTCTAAACGCTGCTCCCCTTATTCGATTTTCAACCGGTGATAAGGGTAAGGATTTCCTTGGTAAAGGTGATCACGATGCCGCCTGCCACGGTGAGCATACCGTTGGCTCGCTGGGAGGGATCATGGCTCTTGAGAGACAGGCCCACCTGTAGGATGCCGAAGCCCAGCAGGATAAGGCCAATGGCGCGGATGAGAGAGAAAATAAACTCACTCAGATTATTGACCACCGTCAGCGGGTCGTCCGCAGCCAGCGCGGGAACTGCGGTGACCATCATCACCATGGCTGTACAGGCAAGGATGGCGTAGATGCGCGTTACCTTTCGTTCAAAGTTGTTGGTTTTCAGATCATGTTTCATTATGCAGCAATCTCCTTTTCATCGTTTTGATCAAATCGGAACAGCGGTTCTCCCGGCAGGGTCGGTGTCGCTGTCCCGTGGTGGATATAGGGCGGTGCGCCGCCGTCCATGGTATAGCGGATGGCAGGATGCTCCATGAGCTCGTATTTCAGATCCAGCACCGGTCTGGCCCCGCGAATGAACAGGATACAGTACCGGTTGTCCAACATCCGCACCTCATCCGGGGTCAGCAGTTCTCTGCCGCTCATCTGGAAGTTGGTGGAGTAGGAACCGGAGCGCCCCTTTGTCTGCCCATGGGTCTTGGTGTCGATGGTGGACTTGCCCAGGGCCTCCGAAATGTACTTGTGGGTACTGCTCTCGTTACCGCCGAGGTAAAGGAGGGTATCCGAGTTGCCGGGGATGGTTTCCCACGAATCCTTGTACAGTTCCTTGATCTGCGCCATGTTCTGGATAATGGTGCTGCACGAAATATTTCGGGAACGCATGGTTGCCAATTCCCGCGGCAGACCGGGCAGGTTGACAGACGGAGCCTCGTCCAAAATAAAGTGGACATGACACGGCAGCGCGCCATGGTGGATCTGGTCGGCGCAGTAGTACAGCGCTTGAAATATCTGGGAATACAGCAGGCTGACGAGGAAATTGAAGGTCGTGTCATTATCCGGGATTACGGCATAGAGGGCGCATTTTTTCTCGCCTAAAGTATACAAATCCATGTCATCGTGGTCAGTGATGGCCTTGATCTGCGGCAAATTGAAAGGAGCCAGCCGCACAGCGGCGCTCACCAAAATGCTTTTCGCTGTTTTGCCCGCCGCCTGCTTGAATACCTTATACTGCCGCAGGGCCACACTTTCCGGATGCTCATGTTCCATCGCCTTAAACAACAGGTCCAACGGCGAGATGTATTCGTCATCATCCTCCCGGACTTCAGCGTATTCCAACACGCGCATGACCATGGAAAAGTTCTGTTCATACTCTGGCGCTTCCTGGTGCAGCATGAGGATGATGGCTTGGAGCAGAGCTGTTTCGGACTTCGTCCAGAATGGGTCGGACTCATGACTGCCTTTGGGCGTGGTCGCCTGGATCAGCGTATTCACCAGCTTCAGAGCATCTTTCTCGTCCCGCAGGTAGCAGAAGGGGTTATAGCCGTCAGACTGTTCCAAATTCACGAGATTCAGCACGCGGACGTCATAGCCCTTCTTTTTCAGGTATCCGCCCGTGTCGGTCAGGACTTCCATTTTCGGGTCCGTGATCACATAATTGGTATTGGCCTCTAAAATGTTTGGCTTCACATAGCCGCGGGTCTTGGCCGCGCCGCTGCCGCCGATGACCAGCACATTCAAGGATCGCCGGTGCTTATGGGTATCCAATCCCAGCCGCACATGACGGGTCAGGATCTTATTTTGCTTTTGGCAAAATTGCGCGTTGACCTGCCTGGGGGAGCCCCACATGGCGGAGCCGTGTTCCTCGCCGTCCCGCATCCTGCCGCTCTCGGCGTCATAGATGCACAGCCCCATAATGTAAACGCCGGTACATATCAGGATGGTCAACAGGCTCTTGTCCGTCCATTGGATCTGGAAAGGGTGCTCCAGCGCGGCGGCCAGGTTGGAGAACAGATCCGGCAAACCGCCGCCAAGGGATTGTGCAATGAGCAGCGCCGCCCAGATGACCGGGATATAGAGGAAAAGGCGCAAAATTAGGTTGCTTTGCTTGGATGTTTGTTTCAGGCAATTCACCTCCGGGAGAACAAAATAGCAGTCCCATCGGCGGATCGTGTATCGCCAATGGGACTGCTTTGGGTGATCTATAATACTTATTTCATTTTACCATTTTTACTCTTTTGCCGATTTTTTGTTCTGGCCGGGGCAGGCTTCTGCTGCTGATCCAACTGTGCCTTGTAGCCCTTCAGACGTTTCAGCACGGAGGGGCGTTCCTCACTCGTCATCCGGCTCCCGTCTTTGGACGAGGTCGAGCTGGGCACGGTAGCGGGCAAGTCTTGTCCCGACCGAGATCCTTTTTTTGGCTCCACCTCCTGACGTTGGCCCACAGGCGGTGTCACAGGGGTGTGCTCTTGAGGGCGCTGATCCTGCTCGACTTTGGTTGCAGCCTGCCTTTCACGGGCTTCTCTGGCCTTGGACGGGGCTTGCTCCCGTGGAGGCTGCTGTGCCTGCTCTGGTTGACCGAGGTAATGGATGCGCTCGAAGATCATATTTGCTCTGTCGATCTCCGTTACCGGCATGATGACGTCCACCACCTTGCCGTGACCGTCCGTATCCCGAATGGCAGAGAATAAGATCTTCTGCTTTCCAGCCTTCTTTTTGAATGCCTGATACTGCTCCGGAGACATGGCAAACCGGCGCACGTCGCGGGTCTCTTTCAACATCTTCACGAGGTTGACTTTGCCGGAGATCGTCTTATGGTTCTTTGCCAGTGCCAGCGTCAGCGCCAGCATATTTTTAAGGCCGGAACCGCTCAGCCGGACAGCTATCTCACTGCCAGCGAGCATCATGCGCACCAATTGGTCCGCCGCTTCACCGCCGCCTATATTCAAGTTCTCGCACCTCCTTCTGGTGTTCTTCTGTTCTTTGAATGTCCTGTTCCATGACAGGCACTTGGTTTTGTATCTCATGGCAGAGCTTCAGCTTTTGCCGCTCCGCGCGGATCTCGCGGTTCAGCTCCGCCAACTGTTCATAGATTTCCGCCTTTTCTTCCGTCAGCCGTTTCCTGGGAACACCGCTGCTCTCCAGCAGCGCCACCGCTTCCATGTACCGTTCAAATTCCGCCTCCATGCCGGTCAGACCTTCTTCATAGAGCGCTTTGCTGGGAGCCAGCGCTTCCACATCCGCCAAAGCCGTATACAGTTTTTGCCGTCTCTTTTTCCGCACATTGAGGATGGTACGCTGCTTGATGAGTTTGGCCAGCGATTCCGCTGTGCGGGTCTGAAAGGCATCCATATCCGCCTGGGTGACGATCTCATTTTCCCGCAGAAAGTCGAACTGTGTGCGGTATTGCTCAAAGCGCATGACCTCACGCCTAAGATGAGGCGACATGCGGGGCGGGTACTGCCGCTGCCCGATCTTACCCAGCAAATAGAGATAATGCACATAGAGGGCAAGGAAGCCGGTGTATTTCGGATGCGCCAGGTATGGCCGATATTTAGGCCGTGAGAGCACGGTGGGACGGCTGCCTGCTTCAATTTCCGCAAGATTTCCTTGAATAGCAGCACGGATACCATCCTCAGTGAACAGCGTGTTGCGTCTGCCGGGATACTGGAATCTCTCCTGTCCCCGCAGACGAAACCCCAGCCGATCACCGTGGCGGATCTCATATCCCATGTGTTCCATGAGCAGGAAGAAGTGTCCGAGATCGTTGGCGTCCTGGATAGCCGCCCGCAGATCTGCTTCCAGCATGGAGCGAAAGGTCGGCTGGCCCTTAGACCGCCGCAGCCACTCCACATAGCTGATGGCTTTGGCAGACTCTCCCGCCATGATAACGGACAGGCCATGCTCCCGGCAGAGCCGGTCTGAGATGCCGCGGATCTGCTGATAGTAACTTTGTTGGGTACTGTGGTATTTCTCACCAGTGTCCGCATTGACGGAATTGAATACGATATGCGAATGGATATGGTGTCGATCCACGTGCGTACCGATGACCGCCTCAAACCCGTCCAGGTGTTCCCTCACAAATTCTTTGGCTATCTCCAACGCCAGTTCCGGTGTGATCTCACCGGGACGGAATGATTGAATAATGTGGTAACATTGACGCCCGTCTGTCCGGTGTGTTTCCCACTTGGTCTGCATCATCTGGCGGTATTCACGCCCTGGATCACAGTTGAAGTGAGCCGTTAAGATACAGTCATCCGTTTTATCCCCATTGAGGACATAATCAATGGCCTGCTGCAGGCCACCGCTACGGGGAAGTATTTTGGTAACGGCCACTACTTATTCGCCACCTGAAACATCAGTTCATAGACCTGATCCAGCAGATAGAGTCCCCGTCTGGCATCCTCTGGTTTGGCAATGCCGGCATTAACACTGCGGGCGATCTGATTGATGTTATTTCCGATGTGATGGATCTCCGTTCGCAGGTCTTTGATCTCCTGGCTGGGGCGGGATTTGACCGGCTGCCCTTCAATGAGACTGGCAAGGTAGGCCCGCTTCGTCAAGCGGCACTGCTTTGCCTGACTGCACAGCAGTCTGTACTGCCGATGTGTCAGGACAATATGAAGATGGTGTCTTTTTTCGATTTCAGCCATTTCGTGCTCCTTCCTGCGGCGCTGTCGCGTTACTTCCGCTCGCAGGCGGCATTGGGGACTGGGGCTTACCCCAGCAAGCTGTGCAAATGTACATTTGCGCGATGCTTGCGCCAGCGCCGCCCACGGCGGCGTTGGCTGCGGCCCTGCGGGCCGGAGGTTCTTTTTTAAGTGGTTGGTTGATTGCAATGTTGTGCGGGCGCAGCCCGCTTCCTCGTAAAAAGAAATCAGCGTTCCGGGCCGGAGCGCTGACGAAGACACTTTTCATTTGCGCGCTCTACCGGAATGCCGTCCAGCGCGAGGGCTTTCTTATCCGGGATAAAGGCCGCGTACCTGGCATAGTCAAAACCATCGGCCTCTATCAGCAGGCCGGTGTTCACATCTCGGCAGGTCACGAACAGACAGAGAAATGTTTCAGTTTTTCCATCGAACCCCATATCCGACACGTTCCGGGATATGAAGGAAACATCCCGCAAAAGCTCGTTCATGTAGCGGCGGTACTGCTCTTTCGGCAGTTCGATCACTTTTGTGATCTGGAACCGCGCTTTCTCCGGGAACGGAGCCTTCTCGAGAATATCCCGCACACTGGCTGCTTTCCGATAAAAACTCGCAAAATTTTCTGACATACTTCTCTCCTTGTGGCAGGGTGTTTTGTGAACACCCTTATAGAAAAAGCAGGGTGTTTTGTGAACACCCTGCTCTTGAAAAAACGTTTTTGTTTATTTATTACCGTGCCTCAAGTTCTTTGGACTTTTCCCTTTTCCGCAGTTTTTCCATTGCAAAATCAAGGATGCGTTCTTTCCGTGTCTGCAGCATTGTCTTATAGAACTGCTTTTGCAGATCCGAAATGAATGGAGTCTCATCCACGATACGGAAAATTGCATCCATGTTGATTTTGGGCAGTATCCGCTTCAATGCTTTGCTGCAATCTGCATTCTCCAAAGAGGAAATAAAATCAAAGTAGTTGATTTTTTTACCATTGACCTTAATGCTGGAAAGAGGGATTGAGAAAGTGCGCAAATCTCGTTCTGACTGCTTATCTATGGTGTCTCGCATGATGGCTTCATCAGCCTGGGGATACAGGCAGCTCCCGCAGTCATACACAGGGGCAATGGCAATTTCGTCTGTCGTGGTATTATAGAGAAAACCCCAGTTTCCGTTGTGCCGATCCCAATTCCCGATCAGCGCATCTATAATGAATACATTCCAAAAATGCTGCTGCAACAACGCGGGAGGGAATGCTGTCTGATCCTCCATGGCCCGCATAATGTCAGACAGTTCTGTACCATACCCGCTGTGACCGGAATCAATCACCGTATTTTTCAGCGAGGCAAAGTCCTGCAGCACAATTCCGGGAGAGGTAAAATCCTTGCAAGCAACAACAATCTTTTTTACGCCGTTTTTTTCATAAGTGCCAAGGAGAGTTTCCTGAACGTTGATCCCAACGCTGTTGAAAATATGGCAGCCGATATACTCGGTAATGCAACTGTTGGCATAACTCAAGTCTTTATTCTTGGGGGCTTGTGCGGGGAACTTCAGCATATACTGTTCGCCTTGATAAATTACAGCTCGCTTTGCGCCGTTTGCCCCTGCATAGAATTTATTGCGAGTGGGGAGGTCTGTAAAGTTTATCAAGAGGTATCACACTCTTTCCATGCGAAGATACTTTTCACGCAAATACCATGCCTGCTCGGGAGAAATAATCCGTTCGACTTCGGCTGAGTTAATGTCCGCATTCAGATTACACCAGTAGATGTCCCAATGAGGATCTCGGCTTCCGCTGTCTATAATGGCCCAAGATTTTTGCATCTCCTGAATAGAAGCCTGCAAATCATCGGGAAGTCCGCATTCAAGATACGACTGATCCATCGGCTTTCCGGTTTCCTGATCATATTGTGCGTGATTCATAACTAATTCCTCACAATGCTCTCTTACTGGATCGTCTTTATTATACCGATTTTCCGGCATTATAGCAAGTCCCTTTGCCAGACAGCGCATCAGGTCACGCAGCTTCCTCCAGTTCTGAACAGATTCTTTCTCTTGCCAGCTTGGCATAGGTGTCGGTCACCTCAATGCCGGTGGCGGAATAACCCTCCAGAACAGCCGCCAGCACCGTGGTGCCGGAACCGGCGAAGGGGTCCAGAATATGGCCGCCCGGTTCCGTGATCTTCACAATGTCCCGCATAAGCTGCAAGGGTTTCTCCGTAAGATGAATGCGGCTCTGTGGATTACCATATTTGAACACTCCTGGCAGGCAGGGCACTGGACGGCTGATAGGCATATCGCCATTGGAACCCCAGACAATGTACTCCGCCTGCTGGCGGAAGCGGCCCTTCTGAGGACGGCTGTTGCCCTTATCCCAGACAGCGGTACCCCGCCAGATCCACCCCGCCCATTGAAGGGCATCGGTGGCTGCGGGCAGCTGCCGCCAGTCGATGAACATACACACCGGCGCACCGGGCTTGCTTGCTTTCCTCGCCTCGTACAGCCACTCTGCCGCCCAGCGGGTCCAGGAGCGCTGGTCCTTGGCATCGCCGTCAAAGGGAGGTGGCGCGTTCTCCCCCATACTGGAATACTTCCTGGCGGTGGACTTGTTTTTCTCGGATTGTGTCCGGCCTCCGGAAGCATACGGGGGATCGGTGATGACAGCATCGAAGGTGTTGGGGGCGAACCCGCTCAGCACCTTCAGCGCGTCACCTTGAATGATCTCCCATTTCTGGTTATCGTTCATGTGTGTGGTCCTCCTTGTTTTTGTTTTTTGTGGGAATACTGCCGGATAACTCTGTCTCTACATACTCGCTGATGATCCCCAGCGCTTCCTCATAGCTGTGGCAGTCTCCGCCCATAATGCGGTTTTGCATCTCTTTTGCCTCGGCTGTCATGCCGTTTTGCCGCAGTGTCCGGCTTGCAAGACCGATGAGATTGAAAATATTGCCGTTCTGCCCGACAAGGGGGCAGGACGGCCTTTTGCGTTCCTGTTCCAGCGTTATCGCTCCTTCCTGCCGGAACGCCTGGGTGGCGTCCGGCCAATGGTTTTCTGATCCGTCATCATCGGAATCCCCAGCTTGCTGGCATGGTGGATCTCATCCCACATCTCGTCTGTCCAGACGGAACCGTAGACGTTGACCTGCTGGCAGGCTTCCAGCAGGCGCAGGGACATCTCCTTGGTTTTAGCGTCTTGCTCCGGGTGATTCGGATTTGCGGCGTATGAAAACAGTATGTGCGGGCAGATAGGGACATCACCATCTGCAAACACCTCCAGCGCCTTTCGCCGGGCAAATTCGATGTTCTTTTTTACATTGCCCTGCAGCGGCGCACAGATATATACCAGTTTGGAGCCAACCAGACTCCGTTCCGGTACACGTTCCCGGAATGCGGACAGGTATTGCCCAATAGCCTGCCTGAGTATGTCATAATCCGCGGCATCTGGATGGTAGCCGTACCAGTCTAACTCTCCATAATCGCTCCGCAGGTGCGGTATGACTCCACTACGGAAGTTTGGATTGCCGGGAACGATCCTTTTTCCCCATACATCCTCGAAGCGTACCAGGGTCTTGTCCACCACGCCCTCTGTGCGGTTGAGTACCGCGAGACGTATTGCATCGTAATCGGCAGCAACATGGGCGGAGAAGAGTTCAGCCCGCACACGCAGGTCCTTCCCAAGTTCGCCTACGCAGACACGCCCGGAGAATTGCGGGCGATCTATCAAGCCGCTGTTTTCGAACAGCTTGCGGAGCTCCTGTTCGTAGCCAGTCATCGTTCCATCCCTCGCTTCTTGGATTTTTCTTTTTGTGGAGCATGCTCCTTTCTGGGTCTGAGGGTGTCTTTAACCGTGCCGCGCAGAATGCGGCGGCCGCTATCGGAGATAAGAACAGTAATGTCTTTCAAATCATTGAGGATCTCTTCACCGGGCAGAACAGCACCGGCCCCACAGACCTTTACATTCCCCCGCACACTCCCGCACACCTTACAGTGGCCGGATAGAATCGGTGGTTTAAATTTGTCTGGGCCGCAAATGATCTGCGCAAAACCGGATGCGTATGCATTCCCACACATCACAGCCCCGCGCAGGTAAGCATCATCCTCCGCACGGGCTTGTCCATACAGAGCAGACCCGCAGGACACATAGGCATGATCGCAGGCAATGGCGGTATTGTGCAGGCTGGAGTCCTGATTCACATAGGCGCTGCCGCAGGCAATGGCATCATCGAAGATCCATGCGCTGTCAGACAGTTCTGTTTCCAGATTGTGTTCTCCCTCCACGAAGCCGCCCAGATCCCCAGCTTTTACATTTTCCCCAATATCCCGCAGCGCCCGGATGCGGTGGAGAAACGGATAAGTTTCATGAGCAATATCGGTGATCTCATATTTTTTGTTGCTCGTTTTCATCAACTCCTTCTTTATGCCGCCTTTTCACAGGGACTTTTTTGTGCGTCCTCCATACGGAACCGTTCGTCAATATCCGAGAATGATTCCGTTCGGTTGAACTTTTCAGACACCTTTCCAGGAAGCGCCTGTAATTCCAGCATCCTTGCCCAGAGGTCCGGGTGATGGTCATAAAGATGGCGCAGTTCCTTCTTTTTGCCATTGGGACAAAACCAGCACCCGCCCCGGTCTGTAAATTCATAGACAGGCGACAGCAGCCCTGCCTTGCGGCAGAGCTGCTTGGCATCTTCTTCTGTAAAATGATACTTTTCCAAAAGGGACACCTGCTGCCCGGTCAGGCGCAGCAGCCGTTCCCACTCATCATGGGCGATGCCGATATACTGTACTGTATCCGGCGGCAGGGTCCTCTGGTATTGGCGAAAGGGGCGGATCTTACAATCCCGCTGGACATAACACTTTCCGCAGATTGGAAAGGCCCGCAGCATCCCTTTCTTGGGGCCGCGGGTGACCGTCCCTGTGAACAGGTCTACATAGGTTTTCTCCGCGCGCAGAACACGCGCCTTCACCCCCATCCGCTCCAGCTTTGGAATGGCGGTGTGATAGATAAAATCCCGGTGTTCCGGCACCTCACCTGAAATGGTTTTATCAAACATCACCTCGCAGTAGACGGCTTCGTCCAGCGGTTCCCCATGCTCCAGCGCCAGCAAAATGGTGGCAAGACTGTCCTTACCAAAGCTGCAGCTGACAATATGAAGAGGTTTTGATCTTTCTTTTGAAATGGTATCACTCCTCGTTTTTCTTATTGTTCCGGCTATATTGTCAGCCGGGTGATTTTTTGGTATAATAAAAAATATTATTTTCAGCTACTATCTAACCAAAGGAGAAAACAACATGAACAAGACGGAACTTCTCACCGCTATGGCAGAGACCAGCGGACTTGCTAAAAAGGACTGCGATGCCGCACTGAGTGCATTCATTGATACCGTGGAAGCTGCACTGAAGTCTGGAGACAAGGTCCAACTGGTTGGCTTCGGCACCTTTGAGGCAAAAGAGCGTGCTGCCCGCACCGGTAAAAACCCGGCCACCGGTGCGACCATTGAAATCGCCGCTTCCAAGGCTCCGGTCTTTAAGGCCGGCAAAGCGTTCAAGGACAGCATTCAGTAATACCTGACAGCGAGAGGCGAGTCCTCTCGCTGTTTTTTTATCAGCGGGCGGAAATCCCTGTCTCCTTGGCGTGGCAGGCGCTTTCCAGCACCTCCGTCATATCCGTCTGCTCCCACGGGGCATCCGCGTGGGTGAAGTGTCCGTAGTTGCAGAATTTACGGAAAATAGGTTTGTCCAAACCCAGCGTATCGATCATGCCGTTCGGCGTCAGCTGGCACACCGTGCGAACGGCCTGCTCCAGTGCAGCATTGGAGTACTTGCCAGTGCCGTGGGCATCCACCTCCACCATGACAGGCTTCGCCCTGCCGATGGCGTAGGCCATACTGACGGTGCAGCGTTCAGCAAGTCCCGCCGCCACAATGTTTTTTGCGATGTAGCGGGCCATGTAAGCGCCGCTGCGATCCACCTTGGTGCCGTCCTTGCCGGACAACGCGCCGCCGCCATGTGGTGCGAGACCGCCGTAGGTATCCACCATCAGCTTACGGCCCGTGAGTCCGGTATCCGCTTCAAAGCCGCCCTCCACAAATCTGCCGGAAGGATTGATGAGGATCTCCGTTTCGGCATCCAGCGGGAAGTCCTGAAAAGCGGGCTGGATAATATGGCGCATGACCGCATGGCGAAGCTCTGCCAGCTCCACACCATCCTCATGCTGGCAGGAGACCACTACGGCAGAGACACGCTTGGGAACGCCGAACTGATACTCCACAGACACCTGCGCCTTACCGTCCGGCTTCAAGCCGGGAATCGTGCGCAGCTTTCTCGCCTGGGTCAGCAGGCGGGTGAGTTCATGTACCAGCACTACCGGCAGTGGAAGAAGCTCAGGCGTTTCATCGCAGGCGTAGCCGTACACGATACCCTGGTCGCCTGCTCCGGTCTCCGCGCCGCTATTGACTGCTCCGGCGATGTCGGGGCTTTGCTCGCGGGTGATCACCTCCACCTCATAATCGCTGCCGCCATATCCGGCTTCCCGCACGGTGCGGCAGATGACGGCAGGGATGTCCGGGAGCCACGCCGCCGTGATCTCGCCAGCCGCGATGATCTTACCTGCGGTAGCCATGACCTCGCAGGCTACATGGGCGGTGGGGTCATGCTCCAGGCAGGCATCCACTACGGCGTCGGCAATGGTGTCGCAGAGCTTGTCCGGGTGGCCCTCAGTGACAGACTCCGCAGTTAAGACATACTTATCTTTCATGTTCGTTTTTCTCCTTATTGCATTGTTTTTATGGTTTCCGGACGGCACAGGAACAGAAAACACCATCTCATTGGCGTATTTCTTCCGATACTTTTCGATCTGCTGCTCCGTCAGGGATGTAAAATCCTCATCTCCAATTCCGACTACAAAAAAGGTGCCGCAGACAATGTCATACGGCACTCCGGATTCATCTGTCAGGGCACGGTTCATAGGCAATCCCAGAAGCTTGCCCTCTCCGTGACAGACGAGCGCGACCGGGTCATCGAACAGGTAAACAGCCTCAATATCTCCACCTACGATCCGCTGCATGGATTCCAGGCTGCCGTCGATCTCCTGTACAGTGGGCGTTTTCATCGGCTCCACCACAAGAATGGTCATTTTTTGATGATTGATAGGATCGCCTCCTAAAAAAACAAGCGGCAGCAGCAGTCTGAGACCACTGTTGCCGCAAAATGATTTGATTATTTTTCTCCCATTTAAGTTATTTGTGGCTAAAGCATAATCGGCCGTCCCAAATGTAGATTTATTCATTAGGGGACATAAAAAGAGGCCCCATCCTCTCGGGTGGAGCCTCAAATATTAGACCTCTTGAATAATTTCGGTATCAGTGCTATCGCCGTCAGAAAGAGCTGTTAAATCACCTTTAATTAACATCTTATAGGCACGGTTTGCAATAATTTTGGTTCTCCCATTTAAGTTGATTGTTGCGAAATAAACCCTGATGTCGATTTATTCATTGCAGAATATGAAAAGGCAGCAGCTATTGCGGCTACTGCCCCTCATCAATGTATCATACCAAACCGCTAAAGTTCAATGTTATCTCTATAAGCTGCTGTTTTCCCATTTGAAAATCGTTTCTTGACTGCCATCAGTGTATATATAGGTATCTACCAAAAGCCCTTTACTTTTTTGATATAAGTCTCCACCATTATAATCCTCAACTATGCTTATAACCGGCCTGTTATTGAATATTTTTGCTTGAACTGTGTCGATTAGCACAATGGATAGAACTACTAAGATAATCAGTATGGTTCTTTTAATTTTCATATCCATATACCTCCGTAAAGTGTTAATGTGGGATTTATATATTTAGACGAAAGTTTTCAGGAAAAGTTTCCACTTTATAATAGTGTACTTTAATCAACAAGAAATTAAGTAGGATAGAATCCTGACAAAATCATCTTTATCGAAGTTGTACCCATAGACTGTAAACCCGAGACTTTTGTGGACGAACTCAGCATAATATCCACTTTGCTCGTCACTGTCAAAGCGGAATATATTTACATTTTCTCCCGAAATTGTAGAGGCCAATGGCGCACTATCGTTAGTTACTTGGGTATTGTCCGACTTTGGTGCTCCGTCTTTGATTATTTCTATACTTACTTTCTCATTACCGATAGGGTTGGCCCATATGAAATTATGCCCCTGCATATCGCTTCCATCGCTGAACTTGAAGATGCCATAAGACCCGGTGTTCTCCTCAATCATGTCGGGGAAAACACTTGAAATATCAAATTCAATCCCATAGTAATCAAAAAGCTCTTCTTTTGTGTATTCATGGTAGTTGTCGGGGCCCAAAGCAAAGAAGCCTGTTTCGGGAATTTCCGAGGCGAGTTCATTTATTATAATTTCTGTATCCTCCGTGTTTGCGAGAGACAATGCGGCACCTCCCTCCGAATTTCCCGAAATTTCACTTGAAATAGCTTGACCCCGGCTGCTCAACACCACCCCAGTAAATATAGCAATTATTAAAACAACGCCAATAGCCATTCCTATCGTTTTGGACTGTGCTTTCATATACTACACCACCTCGTTTTTCGTTATAGACACAAGTTCTATTATATCTTACACGATAATAGACGAAAAATCTAATGTTTTGTTCCTTTATAAATGACGAAATGTGGCTTGCCACATCAAACAGCCGATAAAATGACAAAACAACTCGGCCATGCAGCCAAAACACTCCGGCTATCCGACAAAACAGCCCGGCTTTTTTTCGTCAAATCAGGTCGGCTTTAACAACTATTTTTCTTCCGTTTTCTGCGAAACGCACAAATCAAAGACGACTAATTCATATATAATGACAAGCAAATAAAGCCAGCACCTACGAGGGTGCTGGCTTTATAAACATTCGCGATTATTGCATTTTATTCACGCATCTATTCAGCAACATTTATCTTGAAAAGGGACTTTTTTTTTTGTTTTCAGAGCCAGCGTTTGTGTTTTCAGCAAAGCATTCTCCAACGCTCTATGGTCCTCGTGATCCTGCCACCAGTGGGGGCGCAGAAAACTCAGTGCTTTGGTGGCCCAGATGTAGTCATCCCGCCCCAGGGACTCCTGCACGAGTCCAAGTCGGAACTTTTCGTAGTTCTTTCGTACTGCCGCATCTACGCTGTCCCGGTTCAAATACAGTTCCAGAAACCCACAAAGGACAGCCGCTTCCTCCATCGTATAAAACACTACGACACCCCTTTCACACAAACAGGCATCATTGTAGCACATACGAAGGGATAATAGAAGCCCTATCACGATTTCCATAGTCAAGCGCGCCAATCTGCGCATCTCCGCAGTGGGAATGACCAGCCGAAGAATGTCCTTATGTGTTCCCCACCTTTCGCTTTTAGGGCAAAACGATTCCAAAAACGAGGAATGGAATTCCCCTCCATTCCTCGTTATTCCTTGTCTGGCAGATAAGTCACTATATCAGCCAAAGTACAATCCAGTATTTTACATAGCGCGTCCAAAGTGTTGGTCGAAACGGATTCATTCGCTTTCAGCCTCCGGATCGTAGAACTACTGATCCCACCTTTACATTGCAGCGTATATGTGGTCGCTCCACGCTTTTCCATCGTTTCCCATAATGGGGCGTATGAGATCATCCCGGTTCCTCCCTCCGTTTCGCACTTTACATATCTCCATTATTGCCTATAATGAACATATAGCGTTATAGGCAATATTGCCAATATCAGGACGTTCTAAACTTGAACCGCAATGGGAGGAACCATAATGGAAACAAAAGTATGTTGTGTTACGGGACATCGGGATATTCCAACAGATCGGGCCGTCTACGTAGAGCAAGCGCTTCGACGTGAAGTCCTGGCAGCGATTGAGGATGGATATACCCGCTTCATCTCTGGTTTTGCTGAAGGAACGGATCTCATGTTTGCGGCCATCGTTGCCGAGCAAAAGGAATACATCCCCAATCTGTATTTAGAGGCGGCTTTGCCCTATGCGGGCAGGATTAAAACAAAAAACAAGCAATTTCACGATTTGCTGCGAATCTGCGATGAGGTCACGGTCGTATGCCAAGAATATACCCCTTCATGCTTTATGCGGAGAAACCGGTATATGGCCGTGAAGTCCCAGCGTGTGATTGCCGTTTATGATGGGCGAGATCGTGGTGGAACGCTTTACACCATGCGCTATGCCCATACGCTGGAGAAGGAGGTCCGGGTAATCGAGGTATGAACTTTGTGTGATTTGGGCGACTCAAACGTTGCATCGCCGACGATTTTATGCCCATTTTACGAAGTTACCTCTCCGGTTTTCTGGTTTGTAGATTTTTCCCATTCTTCAGCCTCTCCACTTTTCCTAACCAGATTTCGTCGATGGTCCTGTTCCACGCTTCCTCCAGCGATTCCACCGGCAAGCCATTGGCCTCGAAGCCTTGCTGGATCGCACGGTAATAATACGGAGAAGGCAGTGCGGGCTGGCGGCTCATCGGTTCTGCCATGATATAAGCCATGACGGAAACGGCTGCGCCATCTGTGGTCCGCACAGATACCTGCTCCTTGGTGTAGTGGCGAGGATAGCCTTCGTAGCGGTCCAGCGCCTGTTCAGACTTCGGTGTGAGCTTCCATAGCAGACCGTGGACGACGCTGCCTTTCTTGGGAGAGACAGTGGCAAAGCCGCTGCCGCGGAACTGCAACTCATAGTTCTGCAGCGTCACCGGCCCAACGAGCTGGGCGTCTGGACAACGATGCTCCATCTGTTCTAAATTGATATTGCTGCCGTAGGCGAAATACAGAGTTTCTTCCATCTTAGTCCCCCAGCAGTCTGAGTCCGCCGATCCTGCCCAGATGGCGGAACATAGCCTGCGCCTGCGTTTCCGCATCGCCATCAGGCAGCGGGCAGTCCATTCCTGTGGTGCGGATCACATTGCTCTGTAAAAACCAGATATAGCTCTCAATATCAGGGAACTCTGTGGGGTCGAAGGTCTGATTCCGCAAACGGTCCATGATCTCCGTGGCCGTTCCCTCATAGACGGTTTCTTCGATCTGTATCTTCAATGGCTTCACCTCTCCATTTCTCTGGATTTTTTCTTCTTTTTATTGGCTTCATAAGTATCCTTGTCATAGCGCCATGCCCGATCACCCTCCAGATTGGCCAGCAGATGATTACGGGTATTCTTGAACTCGTCACCGTTGAGTCCCAGCCGCACCAGCCAGACACGGAAGGTGAACAGTTCGTTGTCACTATAGGTTTTCCGCATGACGGTGCTGCGCTGGTTAATGGCTTGAGCAGACATGGCAAGGCATAAATTCACATAGGCCGCGACCTTTCCGGCATGAAGCGTAGAGTTGAAACAACGCCACTCAACGGTTCCTCTATAAAACACAGAATGCAGATTCAGGGCATAATAGCGGGTCCAGTTATAGTGTTCTCGGTCTGAGATATTCCCTTCATACCAGATGCTTTCCAGCGCTGTGAGGTTTTTCGTTTCGTCAGAGGAGAGCTTGCGTGCTTCCTTTAGCATTGGCTCCCGCACCTTCTGGCAGTATTGGCTGACACGGCTTGAATTTACCTGCAGTGCTTTGAACAGGATATCCTCCTTGGAGTACATAATGCTCAGAAGGTTTTTCAGACTCTGGCGGTTGTGGTTGGCGGCGTCCACATGAACATGGATACCGCAGGAGTGGTTGACTTTGGCCCCGGCATGGCGCACCTGACGGACACACTCCTGAAGCCTGGGTAACTCCGCGTAAGTGAGTTTGGGCGTTACCATCTCGACCCGGTATTCGATGTCACCGGTGCGTATATACCCGCTCGCAGTTTTCATTTCCGTAACAATACTGGAATCGCTCATGATGCTCCATGCCTTGCCATCCGGGTCTTTCACGCTCCATTTATCGTAACCGCCCCCCACATAGTAAGGTTCTGTGCCAAAATAATTGGCCAGCGCCTGCGCAGCCTGCCTGCGAGTGAGTCCCGTCATCTCGACCTCAACGCCAAAGCACTGATCCTTCATTCCGATCATGCTGCGGCACCTGTTTTCAATTCCTCGTCAGCTGCCTGGATACGCTTGGCAATCGCCTCAATTACATTGACGGTGACACTGTTGCCCGCCTGCTTATAGGCCTGAGCGTCGGACTGGATGGCGAGGATGCGGTCAATTTGCCATTCCTCAAAACCCTGGAGCCGCAGGCACTCGCGGGGCATGAGACGGCGGATGCGTCCACCGTTTTCTACAATTCCCTGAATACAGCTGGTTTCCAGCGTATGGGCAATATCACACCCAACGCGCCCGCGGCGGGTGTTGCTGCCTGCGTAGCCCAAATCCACCGTATCGCCGGGTTGAGCCTCCTTGTACCCCTTCTTGGTCGCCTCCTTGATGAGCAGGACACCGGAGCGCTCGCCTTTACGGTTGGACAGTGTGGTCTGTCCATACCGGGCGGTGAGACAGCGGGCAGCGTCCGTTTGCTTTGGATGCCCGCTGCAAAGGTCTACCAGCACAGCGTTTTGTGTTTGGTTCCGGTTGATTCCTCTGAAATCGCTGGCGTTCAGCGGAATTGCTGTATCCCGCTTTCCGACGATCCCATCTTTCCGGTTAAAGCCCACCAGGTATAATCCGGTCTTCCCGCCCATGCCGCCAGCGCCGGCAGTCTGGGTGCAGGCTACTCCGTCCGCGTCATAGATCCGGGAGCCTTGCGGCCCTCCGAGGACTTGTACAAGAGCTTTTCCAGCTGTGCCGAAGACAGGTAATATTTTCCCGGCGCATCGGGGATCAAGATATCCGATAAGGAACAGCCTTCGTCTTGATTGCGGGACTCCAAAACATTTGCTGTTAAGCACAGACCACTCGACATGATACCCCAGGTCATCCAGTGCGGAGAGGATGACCGAAAAGGTTTTCCCTTTGTCATGCGATAAAAGGCCGGGAACATTTTCAAGCAGCAGATACGGAGGTCGCTTTGCTTGAGCCAATCGGGCAATCTCAAAGAAGAGAGTTCCTCTGGCGTCGGCAAAGCCCCGTCTGCGGCCAGCGTTAGAAAATGCCTGGCAGGGGAATCCTCCACAGAGCAGGTCGAAGTCCGGCAGGTCTGCGGGGTCAATTTGGGTTGCGTCCGGATAGTATCGTTCCTCCTTTCCCGGTTCGTAGATTGCTTGGTAGCTGGCATTGGCGTATTTGTCGATCTCACAGTGTCCAACACACCGGAAACCGCCCGCGCGGGTCAGCCCGGAGCGGAAACCGCCAATGCCGGCAAACATATCAAAGTATCGGATCAGTCTGTATCATCTCCTTCCTGCAGCGACGCAAGAAAGCCGAGAACATCCTCGTCGATGCTCCCGGCCTGCGGCGCTGCTTGTGCGATTTGGATCTGGCTACCCTGCAATTCCTGACGGATCGCCTGACGCACAGCCTCCAGCAGTTCCCGCTGATTTTTGTGTTCACAGATCATCCGGCAAACGGCGCCGGTGCGTTCACCTGCCGGAATATCCATCAGCGTCCGCCACGCCTGCCGCTGGATGGGCGAGACCATGGAGAAGGACAGGTTCAGCCGCTTCTTGTCACTGCTCATGCTTTTGCGACATTCGTTCTGTCAGACGCTCATATCCCTTGGCATTTAAGCAAACGTCATCCAGTATGATGGGACGGCATAGTCCGTCCGCGGCGGAAGCATGATGCTTCAGCAGTGTCGCACCGCCGCCCAGAAAAACAGCAGGCATGGCTCGGACGTCCAGACCGCTCTCCGCAATGGCAGAGAGCAGGCGTTTGGTGTAGCGTTCCGCTTCCTGATAAATGATTTTTTTCGCGTCCTCGTTCACATGGCTGGCATCGCCGCGCAGAACGCTTTCAATCTGAGCTGCCGTCATAGACAGGCCAAGGCCACGGCGGATCTGCTCGCTGATCTCATCCAGACAGCGGATCATGCCGAGTTCCAGACTGCGGCAGGTGGCGGCGTTGGGGATGCGGTTGTCCAGCCGCATGAGATCCACCGTCCAGCCGCCGATATCCGCAACGATGACGGATGGCTCATCCAGCAGGCTACCCTGCGTCAGCGCTGCGGCATAGCCCTGCGGATACAGCGACACTTTGGAGATCGTGATGACATAGTCCTGTCCTTCATAGCGGAAGGACACCGGTTTGCCGCCCCGGCACAGGTAGTCCCGGAGCGCTTTCTTATCCCTGCCAAAGCTGGTGAGCGGCAGTCCGGCTGCCAGATGGATGTCCGCTGCCGTTCCGGCATTGCGGTATGCCAGTTCCTTTGCTATGGCGGCCAGCGTGAGAAGGTAGTAATCCTCCGTTTGGGTCTTGTCCTTTTGGAGCGGCTGGCGTCCGCTGCCCACCACATAATATTTACCGCCGTATTCCAGCACATTGTTCAGTGTGTACGGTTCATGCTCGTGGGCCACCAGCCCGGTGTGAAAGGAAAAATGCGTGGTTTTCATGGCAGCGTAGCCATGATCCACACCGATGATGATGGGTTCGCTCATCTGGCCTCACCTCCATGACTGCGGTGTTTCTTTTTGGGCGCTTGCCGCTGGTCATACGCCTTTCCGGCACGGATGAGATCCCGCATTTCCTTTTGCTGCACATTCCAGCGTGTCTTGCCATCCCAGCCCGGATGCGCCGCGCAGAGCCGGGGCAGGTACTGTTTCAGCTCCGGTCCCTCTCTGGGAAATTCAATGCCGCCTTTGTAGACGATATCCTGTTCCAGCTCTGCCAGCAGTGTTTCATATCTTGTCTGATCCGTCTGGTCATAGGCACTTTTGCCGGTGAGCTGCTCATAGGCATAATCTCCTACATAACTGAGCGTCTCAAAGCAGCAGTCCCCGTAGGGGGTGACCTCCGCGAGAGAGTCCGGGTCTGCCAGCGCGGACAGATAGACGTCCCTTCCCTGGGCAATAAGCCAGGCGCGGAAGTCGATAAATCCGTCATCGCTGCAACCATATTCCTTCATGACCCCGGCGGCGTCCCACAGTCCAAACTTGTCCGCAAGATCCTCATAGGCGTGGAGGATGTCGTGGAAGTTCTGAGCCTGCTCCGGTCCCATGGATACCAGCCGGTCTTTCAGGAAGTCCATCATAGCGTCCATGTCCTGTCCGCAGGTCTCCTTTGCACTCTGAATCAACTTCCAGAAGAAATCTTTGTTGATCTCGGTGATGTTATCGTTCATATCCTACCTCTTTCGCTTCTTTTTCCTTTGTTTTCAGGAGATGTGCCAACCCCATGCGCCCCAGCGCGTCCGCGCAGATCGTTTCACGAAACGCGCGATATTCCGGCGTGGTGGTGTCCACTTTGCCGAGAATAGCCCGTTCATAGGTGGTGCCGGGGACGATCTCCCATGTGACAGCATCGAAATGAGCTGCTTCCAGATAGCGCAGGAGGGTATGTCCGTCCGCTGCCTCAAACGCGCCCCGGTTATCTTCATAGGGGAAAGCGTCATAGGGCTGGAAGCCGGTGATCCGCTGTGCGGCGTGATACAGCCGAAAGCCATCCTCATCCAGCTGCGCCGCGAATTTACAGTAGATATCCGCCGCTGACAATTCACGCCGCTTCATCCGAGGTCTCCTTTCTCATCCAAGAAGCGAAGCGTTCCAGAAAACGAACACGCTTGCGCACCTTTCCGGCAGACACATCCAGTCCGTTCATCTGTGCCTGGATGCGGTGCCGAATCGCCTTCAGTTTCTGCGGATCGTTACAGCAGTCCACGATGACATACTCACCGCCGCTGGCGGCCAGCACCTCACGCTTGCCGGTCTCATCCCGAATGGCGGACATGAGACGCTGGCCCAGCCGTTTCCGATAGGCATCCTGCAAGGCGTCCATATCGCCGCAGACGCCGTGCCGCTTCAAAATGGCGGCGATCTCCTGAGAACTGATTCGGGTCTCCGCGGACAGCCTGTTCAGGATTTCCCTTTGGGCATCAGGAGGGAGGCTGGGCGGCGAAGGACTTTTCTTCTCTTTCATCGCGTCGGTTCCTCCTTTTTCGGTTTTTTCACGACAGCGGACAGCTGCATAGCCTGTGCAAGATATTTGCCCTGACTGTTCAGGTATTTTTCCATCTCGCGGACCTTATCGCAACTGAACTCCGGGGTCTCAAAGCCGCTCCGCTCCGTATACAGCGTCCATTTCTGCTTTTCATAAGGGCAATCCTGAGACACCATAAAGTACCGTCCGCAGCGGTCTCCCTCCAACGGCTCAAAGCGCACGTCATCATAGAGGGGGCCGTCCAGAGGGCAGTTGTTTTTAAACCAGACATAGTAATTGTCCAGAATGGCAGGCTCCGTGATCCCCATGACCACTCTGCCGATCCGCTGCAGCCTGCCTGCAAGGGCAGAATCAGCGCAGAACCAGTCATACCACCCGGCGCGGATCTGCGTCTCACGGGATCTATCCTGAAACGCCCCATTGCGGAACAGATCCTGCCACTGGCGAACAGAGAGCATCTCGCTCATGACGCCACCTCACAGGGAATATCCTCCGCAGGGCCGGTGTTTCGCCAGTCTGCAGGCAGGATCTTCTGCTCGATGATATCGGCAATGGCGGCGAACACCTGGGCGATCTCACGGGATTCCTTTACGGTGTCCTGGAGTTCCTCCGGCGTCATGCGGGTCCCTTCCGTCCAGCAGCGGACATTTTCTTCCGTGGCGGTCAGAAGAGAAGCCTTTTCGTATGCCTTGCAGAAAGTGTTTGCAACTTTGCCCTTGCGGTCGATCTCCGCATTTTGCTGTTTGAGATCCTTCTTCGCCTTTTCATATTCCAGCAGCTCCGCGGCAGCCTGTTCCCGCTGATCCTCCGGTACCTCCTGAAGCTGGCGGGTCAGGTCATAACCCTTGTTGATGGACAGTTCCTTTTTGTCCAGCGCCTCCTTGATGGCGTCCGGGGCATTCTCATCGATTTGTATGACCTTGCCCATGGTACGCTCGCCCAAGCCGACCGCTTCGGCCAGTTCCTTGCGGGTATCTACCGCTTTTTCAACAGAAGGAAGGTTTGGCAATGTTGCCGAACCTTCCTCGGCCTCGCTGGGGCGGAAATTCTGTCCGCCAGCAGCCATGTTGGCTTTGGCCTTGGCTTCAATCTCTGGTTTTAGCTTCAGGGCGATCTTGCCCAGCTCCCACTTTTCCAGATTGCGGCGTCCCTTCTGGGTATCCAGCGCCCACTGCTTGGCTTCCAGCAGATCCTCAAACGAGAAAACGGCCATCGTGTACGGCAGATCATGCTTTTCGCACAGTGCCTGACGGTTGTGCCCGTCGATGATGACCATGTCCTCATTGACGATGATGGGTGCGTAGCAGCCGTTTTTGATGAGATCTGCTTCCAGAGCGTCGAGCTGCTCCGCGCTCAAAGGCGGGAGCAGCTCGGCCATCTCCGGCAGGATCACAGGGCTGCGTTCAGCGCTGGTATATGTGATCCCGGTATTTTTCATCAGGCAGCGACCTCGCGGACAGACTCATCTTCCAATTCCTGCGCCGTTTCCTCCACCTTGCGGGGAGAGAGGAACTCCACCTCGCTGGCTTTGATGAGGAAACCGGGCTGACGCTCCGGTTCGTCCTCAAAAGTAATTGTCTCAAAATCGCCGGAGGCCGCCAGCTTGCAGCCCTTCCAGGCGAATTCGGCGCAGCGCTCGGCCAGCGGGCCGCGCACCTTAATGGAGATAAAGTCGGTGAGCTTGTTGCCGTCCTTATCCTTATAGCGGCGGTCCGAGGCGATTCGCAGGATGGCGTAGGGCTTGCCGGTGGTCTCATTCATTTTCAGTTCCACATCGTTGGTCAGGTTGCCAATGGCAGTGATCTTCAGCATGGTTCATTTCTCCTTTTTAATTATGATGTTTGATGTTAGAAAAGCCGCCCTCCCGGCATCGGGAGGGCGGCAGGGTGTTTACTTGCTCCAGCTTTCGTTGTCGCCAAGGATGGCGGTATGGGCGTTGGCAGCCTCCATGACTGCGTAGTACGCCCAATGCTTGCGGCTGACATCCGGGAAGGTGTTCAGCTTGCGGAGGTTATCCGCAATGTAGTTTTCATCCGCCTCGCGGCCCAGCAGGCGGTTGACGATGGTCACAACCTCCGCACGGTTGATCTCGTCGTCAGCACGGAAGGAGCCGTCGCCATAGCCGTTGATCCAGCCATGCTTGGCGGCAGCCTTGATGTACGTGGCGGCCCAACAGCCGTCGCTCACATCGTTGAAGTCCTTATACTGCTCCATGATCTCAGCGTCGCCATCGCCGTACACATCAAAGAAGCGGACGGCCAGCGTTGTGAACTCGGCACGGGTAATGGCATCGTCGGGGGCAAAGATAGTCTTGCTCTTGCCGTAGGTGACACCGTTGTTATTGAGGTATTTGGCATAACCGGAGTACCAGGCATGGGCGGGAATATCCGTAAATCTGGTGTTGGCCACGGTGGAAATGGTATCGCCGTTCTTCTCCGCCAGCAGACGGGCGAAGATAGCGGCGGCCTCCGCGCGGGTCATGCTGCGGCTGGGGCCGAAGGTCCCGTCTGTGTAGCCCAGGATATAGGCGCCGTGACGCTCTCTTTCCTCGATTTCCGGAACGGTCAGCTTGCCGTCCTGATCCGTCTTGCCCTTGGCCGTTTGGCTCAGGTCACCCTTAACAATGATGTTTTTATTCTCCTGCGGATTTTTCTTGTGGTCGGTGACGGTAACCGTCACACGGTGGTTTTTATCCAGATCCGTGCCATCCGGCAGTTTGACCGTAATATTGCCGGTCTTACCGATGGCAATCTCCGCGTTGGGGATGGGGCGTCCGGTATCGGTGTGCTCCACCTTGATGGTCAGCGTCCAGCGGTCGCCGTCCGCGTCCTCATAGCCAGCAGTGACCTTGCCGTCCTCATTGGTCTTGCCGCTGCCGGTGGGAACGGTGACCTGCCCCGCCTTGTCGGTCTTGCCCGCGGCATAGTTGTCATTCTTATCCGTGACAGAAATGCTCATGCCCGGTACAGCGCTCTTGTCCTTGACCAGCTGCACGGTGACGGTCGTCTGGTCGGCGTAGCCCAGCAGACGGCTATTGGGCAGGCGAATGGAGATCGAATTATCCTTGTGGAGTGCCACGGCGGCGTTTGCTACGGGATTCTTGGTGTCGGTATCGGTGACGATCACAAGGTAGCCACCCACAATGGCCTCACCCTTGCTGTCCGTGGTGGCGCTGTTGTAGATTTTTTCAATGGGCTGTGTCTCCAGCTTTTCGCCACACACGGTACATTCTTTGTGCTTGCTGCCCTCAGAGTCGGTGGTAGGCTGCTTGTCAATGATCCAGTCGCTGGGCTTATGACCGGCAGGCTCGGTGTAGTTGCTCTTGTTGGTATCACCGCACCGGGAGCAGGTGTTGGTGGTATAGCCCATCTCCGTGCAGGTGGAAGCCGTCACTTCGGACTTGTAATCATGTCCCAGAGCCTTTTCCAGCACGGCGCCGCAGCGGGTGCAGAGCTGGGGTTCCGTGCAGGTAGCAGGAGCGCCGGGGATGTGGCCATCCGCGGGGTCGGCATCCAGACGGTGGTAACCACAGCGAATGCACCGGTATTCCATGACGCCCTCGCCAGTGCAGGTGGCGTTGGTGACAAGGGTGCCCTTGTCCCAACTGTGGCCCAGGGCTTCCGTATAGTCCGTGACAAAAGAACTGCCGCAGCCATCGCAGCGATGGATGGTCTTACCGCCGTTCTCGCAGGTGGCGGAAATCACATGGGATTCGTAGTTATGGGGCAGAACAGAAGTGATGTCCTCGATATGGCGGTCACCGCAAACGGAGCATTCCCGGACGGTATAGCCGGGGCTGGTACAGGTGGCGGCCACGGTATAGACCTCATAGCTGTGTTCGCCCTTGGACGTGGCGGTCTGCTTCATCTGTCCGCAGCGGGAGCAAAGCTCCAGCAGCTTGCCATCGGTTTCGCAGGTGGCGTCACGGATGACGATGCCCTGCCATGCGTGGCCCAGAGAGTCCACATAGTCCCGCTTTTCGATCTTGCCGCACTCCGTGCAGCGGTAGCGGTCATAGCCGAGGGTGGTGCAGCCGGCCTTGGTGCTGTCCAGCAGAATATACTTGTGGTTTTCACCGCAGCCCTTGTCGGTGCAGCAATTTCCGTTGCAATGCTTGTTCTGACAGCCACAGTTGGGGTTAGAGCAGCCACAGCCGCAGTTGCCGTTTTCATCTGTGGTATCATCCCGCAGCCAGACATAGGCCACACCGTTTTCCGTCATATCCACACCGTCACAGGTGTAGGTGATCTCGTAATAGACAGTGTACTGACCCTCGTCCGTATAGTTGGGCGCGGAGGTCATGGTGCAGCTATCCGCGCTGTTGCCGTAACGGATAGCGGTGCGGACACCGGCTTCAGACAAGTCCGTAACGCTGATGGTATGGGGCTGTCCGTCTGCCACGCCGTAGTAGCTGGCAACAACGGCCTTGGCCGCCGTGTAGTCATAGCGGGCGTAGTCGCACAGACGGCACTTCTCCACAGCAGCGAAGCGACCATGGGCGGGCTGGGGCAGGGTCTCCGCCGCCATGTCATGGCGCTCCAGCACAGAGGATTTCTCGTAATTCGTACCGTAACAGAAGCAGCAGTAGGTGCCGCCCTTGGTGACGGTGCGGTGGTACTTGCTGTCTACATATTCATGAGTAACGGTCTCCGGCAGATCCAGATAAAATTTGGCGGCGCAGTCATGCAGAACGTAGATGTTCTTGTCCCATGCGTAGGGGGCGCCGTTGGTCTCGTTACTGTTCCAGTCTCCACAGCGGCTACATACGGATTTGGTCCAGTGGTAGCCGGTGTAATAGGCGTTCTCGCCGGGGACGCCGGCATCCAGACTGCCTACCGTTACTTCGTCAATACACATCCCGTTGGAGTACTTGACGTTGCGGTTCAGGGCCGTCTCACCGGAGCGGGTATACTCCGGAACACGCCAGACGGTGAAATCTGTATTTTCCCGGCAGGTGGCGCAGTAGAAGGTCTCATGGGTGACGATGGCGTTGACATCCAGTTCATTGGTTCGGTTGCTGGCCTGCTGCCAATGCTCGACGGGATCATGGTAGCTGTTCTGCTGGGCGGCTGATGCCGTGGGGATCATGCCAAGGCACAGGGTCAGTGTCAGAAGCATGGCCAGTACACGGTGAGAAAAGAAATATTTTTTATTCAAATGCGAACTTCCTCCTTATATTTTCCGAATAGGTTTCTTTGGATCTTTCGTGTTGATTACTTGATTACCGCCCCCTCTCAGGTATTTTTCTTTTTTGCAGATACTCATTCCAGTCCTTGCCGCTGCGGGGTTCCTCCACGGTCACGACATAGCCCAAGGCTGCGTATTTGTCCTGGAATTGCCGAGCCGCCTCCCGTCCCGGCCCATCTGCGTCCAGGCACAATTCGATCCGTTTGATCTGCGGATGATCTGCCAGATAGGCTTGCAGCGCGCCGTCATAAAGGCCGCAGAGGGCCAGCGCGTTCGGTGTGTTCCGGTGAAGTGTGAGATAGCTCATCAGGTCGATGGGCGCCTCGAATACGAAAACATGATCTGAGCTGCGGTCACACGGGAGTGCGAAGCCAACGCGTTTATCGCTGCCTGTCACATCTCCGCGGAAGCCCTTACCCTCCCGGTCATAGGTTCCGCGCAGGCCCGCGTATTTTACCTGTCCCGCGCTGTTCTTTCCGACAAACACGCAGTTGTGATGCTCGGCGTCCTCATACAGCAGGCCGCTGTTCAAAAACTGACGGATCACCTGTGGGGCGATGCCGCGCTTACGGAGATAGGCGAAAACCCTTTTGTCATCCGTATTCCGGGGAGGCAGGGTAAAGGGCTTTTGTGCCTCATCCCGCTTGACAAAAGGCGCCGCTTTGGTGGGGGAGTCTCTGGCCCTGCCGTGAAAGGCCAGCAGGTACTCGACAGCCTCCGGAAAGTTCTTGCCGCAGAATTGCTGCAAAAAGGTAATGGCGTCCCCGCCGGTATTCCGCGAATACCGAAACCACTTGCGGCGGTCCTTGATCCGCAGGCTGTCCATTTCCGCTGTGGTGTGGTATCTGCCGATCCGCCGCACCTGATAGCCCAAATGGGTCAGCAGCTCCGGCAGATCCGTTTCCTTGGCGATCTGCATTTCTGTGTCTGTAAAGCGTCTTTTGATCTCGCTTGCCATGGTAATGACCTCCTTTCTGGCGAAACGCAAAAAGCCACCCAGGGCATCCGCGAGATTCGGATGCCCTGGGTGGCTTTTCCCTAAATCGTGTTCTTTTGTTTGGGCTTTAACGCGGGCCTACACGGCGTTATCTTCGTGGGGGGGTGTCCGTGCCCGCTGGAGCGGTCACGTCGGCCACACGGGGCGCGACAGGGGCCTCAGTGGGGGTGTTCTGCTCCGTGGCGTTCTCAGCGTCCGCTTCGTCCAGTGCCTGCGTGATCAGGTTCAGCACGAAGTCTCGCTGGGTGAGCTTTTTGCCGGTTCGGAGCGTCTCGCGCTCCAGATGACACTTGATGCGCTGGAAGAGTTCTTCGGGGATCTGGAATGCCATGGTTCTGCCTTTTTCAGTCATTTGAATTCCGCCTTTCTGATTTTCCATCATGTTGTAATAGTCTTGGATGAGATTGGTGATGTACTCGCTGGTGGTCTGGCCCAGCCGTTCCCGTTCTTCGCTGACCCGCTCATGCAGATCAATGGGGATCTGAGCGCACAAATTTTTGGTGGTTGCCATTCTCGGATACCTCCTTCGTATTTTTGTAACGCAAGCATACCCGAAAGGTTATGAGAAAGCTATTACCAACACCACCAAGGAATGATAGACAAACGAGGCGAAAGCAACATAAGCACCAATGTAACGAAAAAGGCCGCCGTTCTCTCCCACATGGGGAGCCGAACGGCGGCCTGCCTTCTTATGCTTTATTCTTTTTGGGTTTATAGAAAATTTGGTGGTTTTCTATTTGGAAAATAGTGGTCACAAAATAA
>ERZ832522.1689-NODE-1689-length-28930-cov-12.869437_pt1 | contig 28930 bp, 30 predicted proteins | sample MGYA00519951_ERZ832522 | MGnify/ENA primary metagenome ERZ832522 (study PRJEB31850, sample SAMEA3708728) | human gut metagenome | biome: human gut; feature: human-associated habitat; material: faeces | place: China | collected 2014 ... | reverse complement strand
AGGTACTTACGTTTTACCGTTTACTAAATTCCTATTCAGATTTCTACACTATTCGCTTTGCCACACACAAAAAACGCCCTGCCGAAGTAGAGCGCCAATGTGTTCTTTCCTTGATTAAGCGGATATTCGCAATCCGTTTCGCTACTTGCTCATGAAAAACGGGCTGCAAATCGCAGCCTATTTTTCAAATTGCCCGGAACATTTTCTGTGAAACCGGACTCTCTCCCTTGACCTTCTCCAATTCTTTTCTGGCATCCGCCAGTTCTTCCATCCGCTTCAATTCGTCTGCAGCATCCTCCAAACCAAGATGCGTGTAGGTATTTAGCGTTACGCCGATGTCCGAATGCCCCATCAGGTATTGGAGTGTCTTTGGATTCATGCCGGACTTCGCCATGTTGCTGCAGTAAGTATGGTGGCAGACGTAGGGTGTGATGTTCGGCATTTGCACCCGGAAAATATCATTGTACCGTTTAACCATGTGGTTGAAGCGGTGTTCCCAATGCATTGCCACCAGCGGCATTCCATCCTTATCTGTAAAAAGGAATCCTGTATGCCCATCCACCATCTTCTCAAATCTCGGTTTTTCCCTGTCCTCAATAATTGCCTGAAACATCTGTGCTACATGGGTGCTTTTCCGACTCTATTACAGCCATCTTTTCAACCGCCTTATTGTCAACCGTCTGTAAACCGATCTCATCAGATGGAATTTTTACATATAAATGATTGGGTTTTGAAAATCCACCGGATCTACGAACCAATAATCCCTCATCATCTAATTCCTTCAATGCTGTTTTTACAGAAGATTTGCATTTGTCGATTTGAACAGACAATTCATCTATCGGAAAAATCAGATAAACATTTCCATACTTATCTATCCAGCTATTCTTTCTCGATATCCGCGCCCGGTCATACAAAACCATATAAAGAAATTTTGCAGTTTGAGAAATTCGCAACTTTAGCAAAAATTTCGGAAACTGGAAGTACTGAAGCATCTGCTCAGACTCCTTCATGTATTCATATTTCATTCTTTTCTCGCCTCATTTCTGTTTCTAACTATTGTAAAAATCATTTTTATGCCGGCTAAAAAATGTTCTTACACTTATACAAAAGATGAAGGGCATAAATACAGCCTCTTGATGAAAAAATTTTTATTTTTTCCTGTCAAAAACACCCTTACACAATACGAAACGCTGAGAGGCATTTTTACAGCCCCCTGAGGAAAATTTTTTTATTTTTTCGGTTAATTGAATACTTAAAAGCAAAAAAACACTCACCTATTCCAGGTGAATGCCTTATCAAAATTTCCTTATTTTGTTGTCTGTGACACTTACTCAGAAACGCTTGCGTGTCTGCTAAAATGTAATTGCCAGCAATTATATTTTCACGTGGGTATGGGGACGTAATCCCCATCAAGTCTGCTACTCGTAAGTAATACAAAATTGTCAAAATGACAATACTGTAATACACGGGTGGATCTTGCTCTGGTATTTTCTCCTCATCAAATCGGTTTGTGATATTTGGATGCTACTCTAAAAATATTATGATGTTCACTAATCATTATGAACTCTTGTCTTTTAAGCATATCTTTATTTATGTCATTTTATGATAGAATTAATTTTGAAGAGGAGGTATTATTATGGACTATTTATCGGCAGCAAAAATGAGATATTATTTAAAAGATAACTCTGAAAACATCATAAAAAATTTAAACAAGAAACTTTCTGCTAATATTTCAGCATAGTAATGTCATAGAAAAAGTATCATTTCAGTAGTAAAATACTGGCTAAAAGCAGACAGTATTTGGAGAGTACCGTTTAGACATCAGGAGGTAACATAATGGGTAAGAACACGACAAATGATATGACGCAGGGAAACTGCATGCGTTTACTGGTACAGTTTTTTCTGCCGATCCTGGCAGGAAATCTGTTTCAGCAGTTATACAGCTTTGCAGACTCTATGGTGGTGGGAAAAGGAATTGGCGATACGGCACTTGCAGCAGTCGGAAATACCGGTTCCGTACATTTTCTGATCATTGGTTTCGCAATTGGGCTGACAGGAGGATTGGGAATCTGTATTTCTCAGTCTTTTGGAAGTGGCAATTATGAAAAACTTCGTAAGGAGCTGGCAATGTCTGTCTGGATCTGTCTGGCTATTGGGATTGTGATCACAGTGGTAAGTCTGGCCTTCATGCGGCAATTATTTACATTTCTTCATACACCGGAAGATCTGATGACGGAAACACTGCAATATTTCGGAACAATTCTTGCGGGAACCACCATTACAATTTTTAATAATTTTGCCATGACACTTCTGCGTTCCGTCGGAAACAGCCGGGTGCCTCTGGTTGCAATGATAATTTCCGCCATTGCTAATGTTCTGATGGATCTGTTATTCGTTTTTCCGCTGCATATGGGTGTTTTTGGCGCAGCGTTAGCCACTGTTCTGGCACAGGTTCTGTCTGCGCTTTACTGCTGTTACTACATAGGAAGGGAAAAAAATCTGATCCCGAGAAAAACGGACTGGAAACCACAGAGTGTAATCATCAAAAGACTGACATTGAAAGGTCTGCCTGTTGCCGTTATGAATTCTGTCACTGCAGTGGGTGGAATGGTATTGCAGACATTTGTCAACAATATGGGAACAAGCTATGTGGCTGCCTATGCGGCATGCACCAAGATCCTCAGTCTTTTTGAACAGCCGGCAAATACAGTGGGCCTGGCACTTCTTACTTTTGTAGGACAGAATTATGGTGCCGGAAAAAAGGAGCGGATACGTACCGGTATCCGGGAAGGAGTTATCCTGACGATCCTGATAAATATTCCACTGGCTTTGATGTTGCTGTGTATTCCTGAGTTTCTGACTTCTTTCATGTTGAATGATGCGTCGATTATTTCTTACACAAGAGATTTTCTGGCGGTTACAGGCATCTGTCTGTTTCCTCTGGGATGGCTGTTTGTGTTCCGCAACGGGTGTCAGGGCATGGGACATACGTTTGTTCCGATGCTTTCAGGAGTCCTGGAAGTGTCTCTTCGAGTGGTCATGGTAAAGCTGCTGACTCCATATCTGGCTTTTCGTGGTGTTGCTCTGGCAGAAGTATCTGCCTGGATCGGCGCCTGGATCATGTTGATGATCACTTACTGGATCTATCAGGAAAGAACGGATTCTTTTCGGTAAGTCTGAGGAGAACATCCTACCTTGGTGCGAAACTGTCGATTGAAATTTGAAAGGTTATGAAATCCGGTATCGAAAGCAATGTCGGAGATACTGCGATCCGTATTGCGCAGAAGGTCGCATGCTGATCGGATACGTACCTGATTCAGATATTCAATGGCTCCAAGACCGAAATTCTGTTTGAAACAGCTCATAAAGTAACTGCTACTCATATGAGCGATCTTTGCCAGCTACTCTATGGTGACAGATTCAGAATGATGTTTCTGTATATAAGTAAGAACAGGCCGAAGTGTTTCGGTCATCCGGGATTCTGTCGAAACCGTGTGTTCGGTGCAGAGTCCCGGTGTCGATGCCAGCAGATAAAATAAGCGAAGCAGTTCGCTTTTCAGCAACAGATCAGACGTTGCAAGATTTTTGTGTGCACACTGCATAATAATCCGGACCGAATCATGGAGTTCATGATACCCCGGTGGTTCCTGAGATACAGGGACCAGAACTCTTCGTCTGGAAGAAAAGACCGGCAGCAGAATATCTGTATAACAACGGTCATCGTAACTTCCCACCAACATATTCTGATGAAAAACAATGGTATCATAAAAAAAAGAGCTGTGCTCATCCGACATGATAGCATGAAGGACGTTGGGCTGGATCAGAAAGATGTCTCCCGGTTTGGCAGAGATGGTCAAAAACATGAATGACTGGTTAGATGCCGTTCGTCTCCAGATTATTCAGCAGAAAAATCCAGATGCCAACGACCTGTACCTGAAAGTTCTGGAAAGTTCACATATTCAGGAAGAAGAATATTTCTTCCATACCATTCACAGCGATTGGAACAATATTATCCGCACCATTCGTGAAAACCACGAACATGCTGCCGAATCTGCACCTATCGAAAGACCAATGTCTAACGATAAAAAGGTGCAACGATTCTTGCAGGCCCTAAAATTCAAGAGCAATCCGATTGAGGAATTCTAGCGTTTCTTCTGTGATGAAATGCAGATTCCGTTTGATCACCTCTCTGTGGATGAACATAAGGTCATGAAAGATGTGTTTAAGCGTTCCAAGTTACTAAAAGCTCTGCCGAATCGTAAAAAATAAAATATGCCCGTGTTACAATGATATGTGCTTGCAACACGGGCTTAAATTTTTTCTGCTATTTATTTGTTTTTAGTTTTTCCAAGATAGACAATACGTCTGGCTGAGTCGGAGTAAACTTTACCCCTCTCTTTAACATTTTAAGAACCTTTTTCGCTTTCTGTTCAATTGTTCTGGCTACATGTTCACTCGTTACCATTAAATGATTTCCCGCAATAGTGTATTCTCGTTCTATATATTTCTCTGTAATAGGAAACATATCTTGTATGAGAAATGCACTTTCTCGACTATCATCTAATTTGACAATATGTATAATATCGCAAGGTTTTCCTGCCTTTTCTTTATTCTCAACAATTTTCTTGTATTTATCTATCCTGCTTGATAATGGTATCATCCAAAATATTCCCGTATCAGAATCCTCGAAGCAATAATAATGAGGTCTATTTCCTGCCTTATTTCCTTTAAGATATGGATCAGGCATGTCCGTAAAAAAATTATCTTTTATAATATAGAATCCCGTCTTCTTCATTGTTCTATCCTCATTATAATGTATACAGAAAAATCCTCCGCCTTACGGCGAAGGACTAAACTTTCAACCCAACCATTTATATACCGCATATTGGTCAGCGGTAAACTTTCGACCCAACCACTTATATACCGCATATTGGTCAGCGGTAAACTTTCTTTATGCTTACATTTTAGCAAGTACAAAGAGAAAAGTCAAGATGGCTTCCCACTATTATTTTATGCCGATTCATCTTCAAATATTCCATCATTTCTTATACATCCAATGAACCAATATATTTACCATTATACTTGTTAGATTTCTTTTTGTCTTTAAGAAAATCTACAGAATACTTCTCGTTGGAAACATAAACATCCACAATACCTGTATCGCAGTCAAAGATAATATTTCCTGCTGTATTTTGCGTAATGGTATTATATCCAGACAAATAATTGATTTTCTCCGATGGTGCTTCTCCAATTACTACTATTTTGGGATCTATACTTTCCATCCATTCTTTTGGAATTTTACCACTACTCCGCCCATGATGAGGTGCAAATATAATATCCGCTTTTGGTAATTCAATAAGATCTTTAATTTTTTCCATAAATGTATTTTCCAAATCACCAAACCATAATACCGTAACACCATTATTTAAAGAGTACTTGATAATCGGAGATATATTATTCGGACTTTTCCCATCTTTAGCATTAGATAACTCCGTCTTATAGTCTTCATTGCTCGTTATTGGCCAAAGAATATTAATTCCAGATGAACCATATTTCTTTTCATCATCATCTTTATTCATCCAGCAACGAGAACACCCTCGATAAATATGAAAGGCTTTATCCTTCGAGTCTCGGAGTTCACAATAACGCTTAAAATCTTCTGTCTCATCACTTTTGGTGGCTTCATTTGCAACACAGTAAAAATTTAATATTCCTATCTGATCATCCAGATATTTTAATCCATGAATATGATCTTCATCCGGGTGTGTAGATATAAAACGCTTAATATCCTTCTCTTTGGATTCGGCTATTATTTCATCAGTAATTTCTTTTTTATTTGTTTCATCCATATTGCAATCAATAATTGTAAAATTACTACTGCCATGTTTTATGTAGAACAAATCTCCATTTCCAACAGATATAGACTTAATAATGCTCATTCAACCCCTCCATTCATCTATTTTCCTATTTGTTTTGATTTAACATACTTTTCCACACGTCCCCTGATATAATCCGTTTGTTTTTTATAACTATGTATAAACAACATGGTGATTAACAAACAGGCGATAAGAAAAACCGAATTGCTTCCTGCAACTCCCAAATCATCAATCAAATCATATAACAACCAATCATACAATTTTGCACCCATTACAACTACCAACATCGCTATAATTGTACGATAAGTATTATTAGTTTCATTTAAAACTTTGATAAAAGAATTAGCTTCAGAAGCTTCTATATAATCACCATACGGGGCAAACTTGAGAAATTTATCTTTTTCTTTTGTCTTTTTATTGCGCACCTTTATTGATTTCAAAATTTTTTCAATAAAAATCGAACCAATACGGCTTATAATCATTCCTGCAAAATAATATAAAAACAAATCCTCCCAAATCTCTCCAGTAGAAAATGTAATCCTTGTAGTTCTTTCCACGATACTACAAAAGATTACGCCAGGGAACAGATTATTCAAGATGTCATAAGAAGATATTTTTTCAACCAAATTTTTAATAATGTCTTCCATCTGCGCCTCCTTTGTTAGCACTCTATTCAACGGAGTGCTAACAATATTATATTTCTTTCTCTCCGCCTTGTCAACATGAATATATCAATTCATTCAACACAATTTCTTCTGCACGATTGTGGATGCTGCCCATTCTCTGAATCCATTCCCACTGATTATCCGCTTTCATCTTCTCAGTTACAGACTCAGCTTTTTGCATCTGACTGATAATAACCTGGAATCTCTCTTGTGCCTGCTCATTTATATCAGCAAGGTAAGTCCAGAGCTGGAAACGCAACGCCAATTCATTAAACAGTATCGGATGATTCTCTCTTAAATACTCTCGATGCATACGTCCATACTTTCCAATAGGACGTTCTTCCTCCGGTAACTTCAAATCCGGTATGTAATAATCCCCAACCAATACATAATCAATTCCATTCTTTGTAATTCTTTCTTTCATCGTATTTTGACCTCTTTCGCAACGTATTTATCATAGCTTGACTTCATCTGTCGTAAAAGTGTCGTAAATTCAAGTCGGATTTCGGAAAAATCCTTGATTTCCAAAGGTTTTCAGCACTATTTTCGTCACTTGCCGTGACAGATGAATAATACTTTAATCATTATATTTTTCCTCCTGAAATGCCTCGTTTTGCCCTATTTTACGCACTTTTTTGGATTTCTTCAAGAATTACAGTTTTCCGGAAACTGTAGCAAAAGTGGCAAAACACGGCAGTTTGAGACCAAGTGTAGTAGTCTGTAGTAGTCAATTGGTAGTCGGTTTAGGGTGTGCAGACTACCGGGGTTTTTGAACCTTTTAACGATAGAAAGGGCAAGGGGGGGTGCATTTTTTACAATTGGAACATCAAGCAACCACAAATTTTTGTATCCCCTTATAAAGTAATCAAATTAATCGTAAATACCTTTTTCGATGCAACACTTCTTAAATTTTTTCCCACTACCGCAAGGGCACGGTTCATTTCTTCCTATTTTTTTCTTTTTACGGACAACCGTTGTTGCAACAGGATACTCATATGGTATGGCATGTTTTTCAAAATAAATCTTATCAATCAGACTTGGACCATTGGCAGGAAAGAATATCGCACCGTTTTGTTTTCTCGCTTGAGAATTCATAAAATAACCTTCTATTACATTTAATTCATCAGAAGACAACACATTAGGATGACTTTCAATTCTCCAGATAATATAATCAATAAAATCCTCAGGTTCTTTGTTTAAATATTTTAATATTTCGATAATATTTTCTAAATCATGCCAATTACAAACCCATGGATATGGCTGACTCTCTTCTTTTTCCAATATCAAGCTAGTGTTCACTGCCAGACCACCAAACTGATTTAAGGTCAATACAATTGGTAGTATTCTTTTTGTTGCCACATCTTGTATCGTGAACTTTTTGTTTTTATTTTCATATAATACAGCATCCTGTTTATCTTCAATGAATTTTTTAAGAATAATTGCTTGTTCGTACGCCCCACCAATTCCACTATCTGAATGAAAATGATCTCTGATACGTTTGCTCGAGAGAAAACATACTCTCCTATATGATCAATCAAATACTCTCTCATACGGTTGAATCTCAACTGACGGTTCGTAACATCCGAAACCTTGTATATTTCGATTTCCGTTACTCCGCTCAGCAAGTTTATCAACCAAGATTTTACTTTAACAAAAACCTTATCAAAGGATGGATCTTGTAAAGTGTATGTCAATTTGGGCTTAGGCTTTGCATCTGAACCTTCAAAATAAATAGGCTCTCCGTCTTCAAATTCTTTAACATATTCTCCAGTAATAGACTTGATTGCCTCTGCACAATCACTGTTTTTCACTTCTATACAAGCATAGTAAATTACAGACGCCAACAATGAAGATATACAGAATACTTGTCCGCCAAGAATGCTTTGTTTTTCGTAGCCAGAACAATATCCTATCACCGTGTTATCCATGATAGAGGAATCATTACGAATAATATCCTTAAGACTTCTCACTATAGCTTCCTGTTGGGATAATTTGATTAACGGTATAATATTTTTTTGTACTGCCGCATCCAGTTCATCTGCGTTTGTTTTTCTAGCAGCATCAATTACATCTGGTGGTACATTAATCTTTCCGCTCTTTAAATGTCCTGGAGTGGAACTATCATAAGATTCAACAGTTTTTCCAAAGCACGAAAAAAGAGCATTACAAATAGACTTGTTAGTCACTTTATGACTCCGTGCTTGGTATAAAATAGTCATTATAGTTTCAAAACACAATCTATACATTGTGATGCTCCTTTCACGATTATTCTTCCGTATAATCATCCATTGTTTTAATTTCAAAAATGGTTTCTTCAATCACACGAATGCATTCATCCGTATTTTTCTTTATATCATTGCCCCAGAATCGGATTACCGTCCATCCCAGAAAAAGGAGCTTCTTGTTGATTTCATCATCCCGCTCTTTGTTTCTGGATATTTTACTAATCCAATATTCACTATTATTACTCTTTTCCAGTCTAGGCTTAAGCACTTCCCAATCTTTGCCGTGGAAAAACTCTCCATCGCAAAAAATTGCTATTTTATATTTAGTAAATACAATATCAGGCTTGCCTGGCAATTCTTTATAATTCTTCCGAAATCTGTAACCTTTTTTCCACAATGCCTTTCTTAATAGTCCTTCAATCTTTGTATCTTTTGATCTTATATGTTGCATATTTTTCCGACGCTGCTCTGATGTTAAATTGTCCACACTCTTACCTCTGAAAAATCACATCATTATGGTATTCTATAAAATCTTTTCCGGGCAGGAATTTATCTGGAAGAATAATTTGATGATCGGAATATCCCATAAACCAGGATTTCGTTTCTGAATCCATCTCCGTATCTTTCAACTTTCTGGAGACGATAATCTTATATCTTTTATCTAAAGTAATCAGCCCTCTATCAAATGCTTTATCATGTAAAGCATTCAAACATAATCCATTTGCCGGATTTGTGCGTTCAGTCCTTTCATCACTAACTTTCCAAGGCTTAATATGACTTGCCACCAAAAGTTCTGGTTGTTTTAACCCTGTGACGCAACATCTATTTTCGTATGAATTTAATACCGTCATTCTAAAGAAATACTGCCCTACTCTAGTTTTCATCATCTGATCTCGATATTTTCCAGCTGGAATCACATCAATATCGCCAAGATCAATTACTTCTGATATGTCCTTATTCTGCAGTTTTGCGCGGATAAGCTGAGCTTGATACGATAAATTTGTCCAATCTCTTGAAAACTCTGAAAAAATTTCGCCATCAAGCTTGCTTCCATGCGCCATTGCAGTTACATTTCTCTTCTGCAATTCAGGATCATAATGAGCAAGATTATGCATCTTCAATCCCACAGAACCCGGAGTTCGTCCCAACAAATGCGCAAGTTTTATAATTTCCGGATTACCTTGGCTAATCTTTCCAAAAGGTGTACGGCAATACAAATCAAATGCCAAAATAGTTTCTTCTCGGCTCCATTTTATTCCTGTCCTGTCGGCTACCATATTGCTTTTCTCTCTTTCATTTACTTTATGTCCTTAATAACATACTGTTTGCCAGAAATGACAAACTTTGTACCTTCCTTCTTACCAAGCAGATTTTTCGGTTTCGTTGAAATTGTTTTTCCTACAGCTGTAACCTGCCCATTTTTTATCACCATCTCTGGTCCAAATGGCTTACCTGTAACATCATTAACCGCTCTAAAATGGCTACCTTCTTCTAATACAGCTATGCTTTTAATTTCAGCCATAACATTTTCACATAATTTTTCTGCTTGAGTCTTGTCAAGAAAATCTAAAACTGTAATAGCACCCGCTTGATTTAATTTGGCTAAAAAAGCACGTACTTCTGTTCTCGATAGTTCTGAATTTTTCTTTAACTCCTTGAGTGCGGCCAACACAAGTACCTTATTTCTGGCATAGGAACGCTCTGTAATTGATGTGAATATATCCTGCTTGCTAAAAAAATATTCTGTATATTCATAAGGATTTCCATTTTCGTTATTCTCGTCATAAGTTAAATAAACACTCCAATATAATCGTGCTATACCCTGACGAACAAAGGCTTTTCCTTTCGATGCCTTGAAAAAATAACGTGTTCCAATACGATCGATCGCTTTGTCTGTCGAAGATTTTTTTGTTTCATTCTCTTCCGCTTCATCTTCATCATCCGGAAGGTCAATTCCCCATCTTGTATGCATATAATCCCAATGTTGTTTATGTGCCATATACGCCCATAATCTAAGATCACTTGCCTGGACTAAATTTATATGTCCCTGCAAAGCTTCGTATAAAATCTTTGCATTAGAGAAATCTGTTTCCGGACCTCCTGAAATAAGTTGATAATCATCAACCTCTATTCCCGTATCAAAAAAATAATTAGGCTTGTCATTATCAATAAAATATTGATCAACCCACGTTTCTGCATCTTGGTACTTATTCAGATTATCAGGTATAGTCTGTTCAAGCATATCGAGAGATTTCTGTTTTAAAAAGTATAATTTCATACATCCTCCTATTCTACCTGACAAAGGAATTTAAGTGCATCAGCTGAGTTATTACCTAATAATAATTCTGCTGATGCAAACGGTTTTTCTAGTAGTTGTAAGTACTTTTTTTCATCGTTTTCAGCAAAACGCTTTAAGTTAACTACAATCGTCTTATACCATGCACGATTTTGATGACCACTTTGATGCTCCGGATCTTTCTCATCTGCTGCAATGATTCCAATTGCTTCTACCAGTGCCGGCACTATCAGTATTGCATTTAACATCTTGTATTTAGATCGATTGTATCCACAGCTTCTATAGTTCTCATATTGATCAGCTGGCAAGGTGAGCTTAATAGTACTTTGAGAAAAATCACATTGAATTTCTTTCAGCTTATCATTTCCTCCAACATCAACGATGGAGGAACCATTTTTTATGATATCATTTTGATACAGCGCATCAAATGTTCTTTTCTGACCTATACCTATGATGTCTCCTGCATTTAAATCAAACTTCATGTCCTGGTATTCTTCCGCAAAATCTTCATTTGTAAATCCTTCAATCGATGTTGCAACAACTATACATGGTATCAACTCAACTCTTTCGTGAATCATCTGTGGATCAAGTCTGATTACTCTGTTTTCATGTATTGTATACAGTTTTCTAAACCAAGTCGATACGCATTGGACCTCCAACGCATATGTAAGAATCCTTTTGCTAAGCAAAATTTGAATACCTTTGTTATTTATTTCAAAATTTGTATGCACAGCATATCCATCTGGCTCAAGAAGTACTTTGAGTTCGCCGATAAACTCAGTACTCTGATAATCGTCTGTATACTCACGAATTACAGGATACGGATAGTTAATATTAATGTTTAGCATATGCCCGCACCTCCAATGTTCTTCGCGTCTTTTCTTCCAGCTTAACTCTTAGAATATTTTTCTCACCTTCATTATGAATACCCTTCAATTCAATCATGTCATTTTTTATAGGAAGTTTCTTTCCATTCATGGTTGCTTCAGAAATATTAGCTTTTGATAAATTATCATCATCACTTCCTATTCTGATTCCTACGACTAAATCTTCAGCATTTTCATCTAGCACAAATGAGATTTGATACTCACCAGTGGCCTTATCAAATGGTGTCCTTATACCAGAAATCAATACTTCAGAAGCTTTTCCGGTTCCAGTTCCTTTTTTATTGTTTGATTTCTTATGGTATTTCCTTTTACGTTCTTCTTCCTTCTTTTTACGCTTTGAACCTCCATTTTTTTTCATGCTTATGTCAGCTTGTCTTCTTTTTCTTCCAGTTTTCACGCTCTGTATCTCAAACGTAAGTGGTCTAAAATCCGAAAACGCCTTTTCTTCTTTTTGATCATCATCTGCCTCTTCGTTTGGCAGAAACTCGCTTAATCCAAAAGCATCAACTGATTCATCTCCAAAATCAGGCATTTCTGCTTTAACTGCATCAAGAATTATTTGATGTACTCTATTAATAATTCCTTTTGCTTTCGTTTTCTCTTCCTTATATTCATCTGCAGCCCAATCGTCATGTGCTTGATTTTCACATTTTCTAAGAAAACTACTAATATTATCCTTAGGATCCTGTGATGCCGCTCCCTCACCTGTAGCAATAAATATTGCAGTAAAATTCATCGGAATTCTAAATGCACAATCTTCTCTAATTTTCATTCCTGCTTGGCGCATTTCCAATACTTTCTTTTCAACAACATCATCACCAGTCAAAAGGTAAAGTTCATAATTCCCCATACTTTTGCCATTATATTCAAATGGAGCCTTGATAATTTTATGTCTGCTATCTTGCAATAGCCTCCAATAAGATGGTGCTGTAAATTTAAAAGCAGTATCATCTGCCATATGTTCTTTACAGTATTTCTCGTAAAATGTGATCATTTCCCCAAGGTTATTCTGAGTAATCTCTACACGCTTCTCTCCATCCCGGATTTCCACTTCAAGTTTTCCACGATAAATAGAGTAGAAGAAATATTCAATAACACTAATTGCAGACTGCTCTACCCAGGTATCCTCGTCTTCTTTTACAAATCCAAGTACAAAAATATCTGTACCAGTCTCTGTTCTTCGAAATACTGGTGCAATATCATTAACATCGAAAACAGCATCAAAATTTTCACTATCTTTATCTGCAAATAATCCTATATTCTGTTTGTTTTTCCCATCTTCCTTAAATGTAGTAAGAATAGCTTTTCCCTGAAACGCATACTCGTCATTAATAGTTTTCGTTGAATACAACACTGTTCTCACAGATGTAAAATTATATGGTGCAAATTTGCCCACACCAAAAGCACCACTAGAAGCATTTGACTTATTGGTAGCACTCCTCTCACGTACAAGTCCTGTCCAGTTACTTCCTGTTTCTTCTTTTACACCGCGCAAACCTGTCGTATTGTAGTCACTAATTTTTAAAACTGGAACTTTGGTATCACCAGAAAAGTATTTATCCGCTGCATCTCGAATACTTCTCAGTTTTTCACCATCATCACCATCCGAATAATACTCCGAGCACTTATGAATAACTTCACGCAATCTTTCGTGACCAGGAATATCCTCTAAATCGACATAAATCAATTCAAATTTTGCCCTTACTGGTACTTCATCCGGAAGTTCCGGATTTTTTGCATCTGTAACATTTTGTAAAATTTCTTTGGCCAGACCTTTATATGGCTGTCTTTTAAAAATCCCTATTCCTGACTCATTTACGCCAACCTTATCTGATGATCCCAGATTAGAAAAAATCCATTGAAAATTTTCCTTCCACTGAAACATACTGTACCCCTCCATGCGGTTAATCAAGTGTAAATTTACTTCCTTTTTGGCTATCCTGCTTACTATATCTCTTTTTTGCTTCATCCAGTTCCGTTTGAATCGTATTAAATATCTTATTTACATCCTTCTGCGAATACTCATACAAGCTCTGATTCGAACAATTTCCCAGTAACTGAATCATATTAATAATCTTGTTTGTCCTTGCCTCAGCAATTCTTACAAATTTCTCTCTTTTGGTTTCTTCGTTCTTCATACCATACCTCCATACGATATACTCATAGTATCTACATTTAATATAAGCTGCTTTTATTATGTGTGTCAATCATTTTTACATTATTTTTAAAATACTATCGTTATTTTAAAATTGCTTCTATTCATTTAATTACAAATTGCAAATAAATATAATAAAATTATCAATTTATTTCGTCTTCTCGTTCGCTCATACAATCGAAATTATTTTAAATTTATTTTTAAAATAATTATAGCGCAGGTTTTTATTCCCTGCGCTACAATTATAAATATTTTAAAACTGTCTCAGCAATCCCCTTTGCCATCAAAGGCGGAACTGCATTACCCACTTGTTGATACTGTGCATCTTTTGTCCCCTTAAAAACAAAACGATCCGGAAAGGATTGTAATCTCGCTGCCTCTCTAACACTTATTGCACGATCTATAGTTGGATGAATCCACATCGACTTTCGAACGTTTATCACTGTTCCACTTGGCCTATTACTATCTAATCGTAAATAAATACTATTCTGTGTTCTTTCCGGTACAGCATAATTATCTTTTAATCCATTATCTAGATTATGAAAATTTTCACCCTCTTTAAGTGCCGCAAACCTTGCCTTTGCTTTATCTCTACTCTTCGGTACAATATGATTACTGATGCCTTCTGATCCTTTTCTCATAATTCTAGCATAATCCGATAGATTTTCCGTACTGGAGTCATAGGGAAGTTTTTCCGGTTCATTATCCTCTTCATCAACCTCATAAACTCTAAGATCTCCAATTGCTTGCCCTACCGTAACAATCTCAGCACCATTACCTTCCGGCATTTCTATTTCCTTTTCTTGGATAATATCTGAACGCACCCCAATCATTATGAATCGCCTTCGTTCCTGGGGAACACCAAACCATAAAGAATTAATCACCCCGCTGTTCTTTTTATAGTCATCCCCTAATATTTTATTCACATATTCAATTACCGAATAGGATTTTACGCGAGCAATTATCTTCCCTGTTTGCAGGTCATTTTCTATTTCATATATTATTTCGTTAGAATCAAGCTCCTCCTTAAGACGAAATGTTTTTTGAAACTTAATAAATTGACCTAACTCTGTAAAACATGCGCTAATCTGCTCCGTATTAATCATATCAACTATCCAGTTTAAAATGCCAAGATTGTTTTTCACTTCTTCTGCCTGTGAAGCAATCTTATCAATAATCAGCTTTGATTTATTCTTTATGTACTTCGAAAGCCGTTCTTCACTATTCCTATTTTTATATAGTACATTTAGCAATTGAAACAACTCATCCGAAATCTTGTAATCTGCGACTGCATCTGCCTGAATGATGTTCACAAGACTATATCCATTATAATCGGAATCGGCCAGTACCAACTCGTCTTCTCTCATCTGGACTCCTAGTGACGTCACAACATCATGATCTTTTGCTGAATCATAAAATCTATGAGTCTCCGATGAAAGCATGCTAACATTTTCCATAACAAAAGCTTTGGGCCGGATTTCCTTAACAGCACGGAAATACTCTTTTACCAGAGAATTATTCATGCTTATAATATGATTCTTCTGTCTATTTGCATTTGAAAATCCTTGACACGGCGGACCTCCTATAACCACATCTATCCCGTCAAATTCAGATGCAAGAGCCGAAAAATCATAGTCTCTAACATCAGGAATCAATCTGATATCATTACGTCCTTTATGATTTTCAACATATGTTTTTCTAGCATTTTTATTATTCTCTGCTGCAGCTACAATCAAGAACTCTCTTGTTGACTCAAACCCATAACTAAGCCCACCGGCTCCCGCAAACAAATCAATTGTTTTTAACATAATATCTGCTCCTCCACCATTTGTATTATTTGAGACAAAGACTCGCTTCCAAGCTCGTTTCTTGCAAGTATTTCGAGCAGGTAATACGCTTCGTCGTTTTTTATGATATATGCTTGCATTTCCTGTGGTAGCTTTCCTCTCGCCTTTGCGGCTTCCTTATATAACTGTCTTTCTTCATCCTTTGATAATTCCAAAAAAGAGACTATTTTCTTCAAATCATTGTCCGAAAACGGACCATTTTTACCATTTTCAACATTACTCACTAGCATAGGCTTTTTCTTAATAACATCAGCTATCTGCTTCTGAGTAATCTGCTTTTCTATTCTCAGATCTCTAAAATAAGAGCCAAATCCCATATCTATCCCTCATATAAATATATAAATTTGTTTATTTATAATTATACCATCTTTTTATTATTTTTCAACAACTTCAATAATAATTCTCATTTCTTATCATATACCTTAATAGCTTTCTCCACTAGATCACAAACAAAAACGCCCCACACTTGCAGGACGTCCTCTCTCAAATATTCACTTAACTTTCACCTGTAGTAGTCTCCCCGTAGAACTCTATTAACGATTTTCCCAAGGGGTTCACATATATGCTCTCTTAACGATTACTTCTACACAATCCACTTTAACTCGCCTGAGAAGTAGTCCTTCAGTAGTTCCGTGGCACTATGACTGCCGTACTATGCCCAGTTCTGCGGCACTTTTACCTACACATTCGGTAGTCCGTTCACCCTGCTGTGGCATAAAAATAAAATTTTTATCATATGATTTTCTCCTTGTGTTATTGAAAGATTGTGTAATTTGAACCCTCTATGTTCTCAATCACTTAATGATATATTTTGTTCCTCTGCCTTTTCCTTCAACTGCAATCACACCCTTTTTCTCCATAGCTTTCAGTAATTGTGTTGTTTTTGATTTGCCAAATCGGACATATGGTGCAATTTCACTTATTGGTTTCAGCATCGTCTTACTTAAAAATTTGTAAATCACTTTTTCGTCTTCGGTTAAATTGACATTCGTTTCAAATATCGGTAGTACAATTTTTATAGCATTTTCTGACACTTCAAATTCTGGTTTTATCAAACTCTCTGCATACAGTTGTTTGATTCGTGCAATTCCTGTTCCAAATATCTCTACTAATCCCAGTCTGTAAAATACATTTGCAAGATTTCTATTTCTTAAAATAGATAGTTTACCTGATAAATATTCTTCTGCCGTTATTCCAGCCGGCAATCCACCAGGAGACACCACTTCTATTCTATCATCAAACATAGAAACTCTGATGTGTGAATTAATATCCCATACCCTATGAATCAAAGCATTTGCAATTGCTTCTCTGAAAGCTGCTTCCGGTATTTTCTCTACCATCTTTCTGTCAGCCCCCTGTATTACTTCATATTGGTAATAATCTCTAAATACAGCAAGTGCTTTTTCATATATTTCTAAAACCGATATATGTTCAAACGTTACTCTTTTTTGAATAATACTGATATTCTCACCGAACTTAACAATATCAATTCCTGAAAAATGATTTTTATCTGCCAAAAGTCCCGCTGCATTATTATAACCATTTATATTGTCATACAGGTTCAATGTCTTTAAAGTATCTTGATTGAAAGTTTCAATGTAAATATTTTCTTTCAGTTTACACTGTAAAATTTCAAAAGATAGCTCCTGATCTTTACAAGGTAATTCTTCGAAGCTAATATTTTTTCCATCTAATACAAGCCTTGAAAATTCCAATGTATCTACCTCTATCGTTGCTGTATCATTTCGTTTGTATGCTTTTGATTTATATAAATACGGTTTTTGAAGACCACTTTTTACAGTAAGTTTTATCGTCTGGTCATTATTCTGTATTTCAAGTGTATAGTTTGGTTGAGGTGATATACTGTCATTGATTTTATTTTCGATATCCAGACAGGCCTGTTTTACATCTGGCAATCCTTTCACATTTCCATTATCATCAACCCCAAAAAGAATTGTTCCACCATTGTAATTCGAAAAGGCACTAACTGTTTTCAAAAAAGTATTCGTAATCGTTTCCTTGAATTCTAATATTCTTGTTTCACGCATAGTAATCGTTCCCTTTCCAACCATAATGATTATATTATATGCAAAAATGTGCAAAAAATCAATCGTATTTTTTTACGATTGATTCAGACTGTAGACAAAGTTGGTGTTGGGATCTATTCCCAGCACCATTTCTCATTATATAACCAATATTTCGACTCATTCTTAAAAATATAAGAAATACTGGACTTAATCTTGCCTCGGAGTTCCAGTATCTTTGCCAGTTTTTTCAAATTCATGCATGCAAAGGTAAGCCCGGCTTTCATTTCCATCCGTGCTTTTCCTATGTATTGTGTATAACGGAAACCATGCTGCTCTTTGGCTGTTCCAAAGATTCTTTCGATAGTTTCTTTTCGCAATTGATAAATTTGTTTGTTTCCTATCCCATATCTGATCTCTTCTGCTTTTTCCATATCTTCTTCCCATACATGACGCATAATCATTTTTGTATGGTCTTTGCTTTCTGTACATTGGGATATTTGTGGACAGTTTTCGCAGAATAGTCCACAACTTTTATATTCCCGATATCCTTCTCTGTTCGTAGTATGATAAGTCAGTATTTTATTTTCGGGACATATATAACAGTCATAATACTCATCGTAGGCATACTCATATTTCTTGAAAAATCCTTCTTTTGTCATTGGCCGTTTATACGGAAACAAAGGTTTAATTTCATCTTCCAATAGTAAGTGGGCAATCGCCGGTGTTTTATATCCAGCATCTGCAACGATCATTTCTGGCTGATATCCTTTTAATTTGTCATACAGCGATTTAAATGTTCGGCTGTCGTGTTCATTTCCCGGATGTACACTATATCCAAGAATCCATCCATGTTTATCACAGGCCGTTTCTATTGCATAAGCAAAAACATGTTTGTGTTCTCCTTTTCGAAACCATCCACTTTCTGGATCGGTGATGCTACATTTTTGTGTTTTTACATCTTCGGAAACGTCCTCTTTATCTTGTGGATGATCTGCATCTCCATTTCCAGACAAAGGAGGCTTCGGAGGTTTCTTATCTTTCAACGGTTTTTTATCATGTGCGATTCGGTCTTTTTTAATCTCTTTATTTAATTCTTTTTCATACCAAAGTGTCTGTTCACGTGCAATGCGTTTTCTCATTTTTTTACTATTCGCACATGCTTTCACATGCGTTGCATCCACAAATATCTGCTCCGTGTCAACAAGTTTATATTTCATACAGTCTTCAAGAATCTTCGAAAAAATCTGTTCAAAAAGATCCGTATTCTTAAATCGGCGGGTATAGTTCTTTCCAAATGTAGAAAAATGCGGGACTGGATCCAGCATATCCAGTCCAAGAAACCAACGATAAGCAACATTAACTTCGATTTCTTTCATGGTCTGTCTCATACTTTTGATTCCATAGAGGTATTGAATCATAGGTATTTTTATCAGCATTACAGGATCCATACTTGGTCGCCCATTATCTAAACAATATTTATCTTCAACCAGATCATAGATAAAAGTCCAATCGATTGCCTTATCAATTAAACGGAGCATATGATTCTGAGGAACCATGTCATCCATACAAAACATAAGCATTTGTTCTCTTTTTTTATCTGCATTTTTAGTCATCATAAAAAACACCGCCTTCTGATATTTATTATATCAGAAAGACGGTTCTAAAAGTAGAAAAGCCCAGCAATTGCTGGACTTTGTCTACAGTCTGAATCAATCGTATTTTTTTACGATTGATTTTTTAATTGATTTTGAGTGTAGTATTATTTTTTGGCCAACTAAATTATGACAACTTTTTTAATTATTCCGATTCGGTCTTCCAAAGGTATAAATAAGGTGTAAATTATTTGTTTCTATCTAGAAAATCTTACAAAATCAAGTCTTTCTCGCCATACTTTAAACGTTGCCGTGGCAGATGAAAAGTATTTTTATCATTGTTTTATTTCTCCTTGAATTGCCCCGGAATGCCCTTGTTTGCAAGGGATTTCGGGGATTTGTGAAATGTGTGATTTAGGTGGCATCTTGGCAAAATGGTGCAAGATGGAGCATGTTGTTACTACCTGTTAGTAGTAAAGTTAGTAGTAAAACGGAATGGGTTACTACTAAGGATTATATATTATAATCTGCATATACTGAAAGCATACTCTCAACACTCTTCACAAAGTTCTTAGAATTATCATCAAACTCGTACTCTCCAAGTATGGTATGATACACATTTCCCGTATATTCTGTAACAAAAATTGCATCGTATAACTGTTGGATTTTTTGTTCAACAGTAACTACACTCTTACCTTCTTCCACTTCAAAGGCTTCATTTCTATTCAGCAATCGTGTAGCCAACCATTCTCCCTTATCAGAATCTTTATAAATATCCATAAGTGGTTTCGAACTTTTTCCGCATACAAATTGGTTATATAACGATATATCAACAATTTTTAGTCCTACAAGAATTGGAACCACATACATCAATAAAAGTTGTCTTCCTTTTTCATCTGAAAAAGAAAAATCAAATTTTCTACTCTCATGTGTAGGCTCATATGCTGCTGTTTTCACTTGTCGATAAAAACGAGTGGCTTCACGCAACTCCATATTATATGTATCTATTACTTTTCGACATATTTTTTCTAAGACATAACTAGATTCCAACCCCATTTCCCTATAAAATGCAGTTTTATCTGCTGGTGGCAAGGATATTCTCATATCAAAAAATCTGTCTAAATATCTGCACGCATCAAATGTATTACCATAATAATGCTTTATTGTATGTTGTAGCTCACCTAAATTAACAGAAAAAACAAACGTAATTCTGTCATCATATAAATAATGTTTTATTCTTTCTAATAATTGAACAGCATAGCTTGGCTTACATCTATCCAATTCATCTATGAAAACCACTAACCGATTTCCTCTTTCAACTAACAACTCCGTAAAGAAATTTTTAATATTCTCGTGTAAATCTTTTTCTTCTTTAATCTTTGTAAGCGGATTATCGCTTTTTAAGTTTTCAATAATACCGTTTATATTTCTACCAGTAAGTGCCTCTAACACAGACCCCGCCAACTTGAATGCATTGCTATTATCATCAAAAGCATAATTTATTCCTAACTGCTTTATTATTTCGTACACCAAAGACAATACCGGGTCTGTACCATTATCATTTTCCCATGCGTCATAATAAACTGCCACATCATAATTCTCTGGCATGTCTTCTGCTTTTTTCGGAAATGGAAGTGCGTATACAATACTTGCTTTCTTTTCATCATCCATATCGCTCATCGGATTTTTTGCATTTATTAGCAACATAGATTGTTTCACAAAAAAAGTCTTTCCACTCCCCCATCTGCCATCAATAGCAATAGAAGAAGCTCCTTCTTGTACTAATATCAAATCATAAAAACGCACTAAATCTTTGTTTCGTTTCAATAAATCTTTGTCCAATGTATGTATCAAATTTTCTTCTGTAGGAATCAATTCAAAACTATTCATGCCCATTTTCCTCCTGTAAAATATCTTGTAACTGTTTATTTCGATTAATAATTACATCCACAATATATTCTAGAAACTTAACATACTGTTCTGGTTTCAACTTTAATAACTTTTCAACAGTATCATATTTATCGTTTTCTAAAATTTCCTCTATGAATACACTTCTATAAATACTACCATAAACTAGTTTCGTAAATTTAGCATGCCGTTTATAATACACATTGGGTATATCATAGCAATGTGCCATTCCTCTATTTATATTCGCCCCTGGCCATGTTGGAATTATGTTTCCTATATCATAGTAGTGTTCTAAAAATCCTTTTATTTCCGGTAAATCGTTTACGTCACTAAATTGTGGATAATTCTCACTTAAAAACTTATCGGAATAAAGGCGCTGTCTCGTAGCCCCCTTTTCATCTTTCACCTTAATATCCGTCTTCACATTATCTCCAAATAATTGTCGATAATAAATAAAAACCCCAATAGCATATACTCCTCTAAAAGAGAATAATACATCCGGACATTCCCAATTCAGTTTTATGATTTTATCAACATTATATTTTTCAACAGTTTCTCTCTTATGAAAAAATTCTTCTACAGATTGTAATTTCATCTTTAGCACTTCCTCTTTAAAAGATAGCATTTATATTATACTATTTCTTTTGATAATCCGCCACAAATTCAATTTCAGCAACATTGTAAAAAACGCCCCAGCCAAGCCGGAGCGTTATCCATCTTCTGTATCAAATTACCTTAAACATCTTCTGTGACATCGGTTTCTCCTTCTTCTGTTCAACCTCCGCCCGTGCCTTCCTAAACTCTTCTATTCGTTTCAGTTCTTCCTCAGCATCATCAAATCCGATATGCGTGTACACATTCATCGTGACTGATATATCCGAATGCCCCATAAGATACTGTAATGTCTTGGGATTCATTCCCGGTTTTGCCATATTGCTGCAATAGGTGTGTCGGCATACATGAAGCGTGATGTTTGGCATCTGCACCCGGTAAATATCATTGTATCTGCCGACCATGTGATTGAATCGATGCTGCCAATGCATTGCCACAAGTGGCATTCCATTATCATCATAGAATAGGAATCCGCTATAGCCGTCTATATCTTTCTCCACTTTCGATGCATTCCTGTCCTCGATGATTGCCTGAAACATTTCTGCTACATCCTCTGTTATCGGTAGTACCCTTGTTCCAGCATCTGTCTTTGTGGTTTCTATGATATATCGCATATCCGATGTTCTCTGCAACTGGTGGTCGATATTCACTGTCATTTTCTCAAGATCAATGTCCTTTAGTGTCAGTCCACAAAATTCCGATATTCGCATTCCCGTATGAAAGAGTATGTACACCACTTCATAATATTTACAATATGCCACATCGTCATGCACAAACTTTAGAAACTTCCGCATCTGGTCTTTGTAAATTACCTCTCTTGTGACTGCATCATTTACCAATACTCCGGCAAGCTGAAATCCGAATGGATTCTTTACCAGAATATCATCATCCACCGCCATCTGAAAGGCTGGTCGCAGCACTCCTCGAATGGTATGAATGGAACTGTAGCTTTTCCCATCTTCCTGCTGCAATTTGATAAGGAACAGCTTTGCATCGGATGTTTTCACACTTCGTATCGTCTTTTTGCCAAATGTTTCCTTCGCAAGCAATCTCTGCACTGTAACATATCCCTGTTTCGTACTTTGCCTTACTCCTGTCTTTGTTTTCAAATATCGGTCTACCAGTTCACAGACAGTCATCTGTCCGTCCACGATATTTACAAGCAGTTCCAAATCTGTGTTTACCTGTTTTTCCAACTCACGAAGGGAAAGGCATGGCTTTTTACCCTTTGGAAGTTTATCCGTAGGCTCCAGTTTCCAACTGTATACAAAATGTGGTTTTCCATCAATATGATATTTATATTGATATTTTCTGTCTGCTCTTACACTCTCTCCCGGTCTTAATACTCTACGTTTGGAATCCCGCCTTGTCTGTCCCCTTCCTGCCTTTGCCATTATACCCGTCTCCTTAGTTCTGGATGGTTATGCAGATACCTTTCAAAGGCTACACGAAGAATCAGCTTGCGTTCTCCGTAGTATGCCAGAAACTCTTCTCCATCCGTATCATTCAATAAATCATAAAATTTTCTCCTGCTTAAAACGAAATATTCAATTGCCTCAGAAGGATTCAAAATATCCTTTTCCGCTAAATTTGGTCTTGCCATAAAGCACTTTCTTTCTGCCAAAAGTGGCTGTTTTCAAGGGTTTTCGGGGTCATCCTATGTTCGCTCTTATGCCCTGTAATAGCAACTACTTTTGGCAGATAAAAGGAACTATATTTCTGAAGAATTAAGGATGAATTCTTCGAACTTCGGACGGATAATAAGAAATCTGTTTCCACAGTACACCGCCACTGTTCCAAGGTTGTCCTCTGCAATTCTTCTCAATCTCTTTATACCAATATTAAAATAAGCTGCTGCCTCCTTGATGGTGAGCATATACTTCTCACTAACAGGAAGCGTTTTATTGCATTCTGCCTCCATAGTATCTCTCCTTCCGACAAGGTGGTCACACAGCTGACTCCTTTGTACTATTTTTCCTTTTTTGTCATTTTCACTCTGATTCTGTGATACTTGCCCCAGGGGCAGTCTAAATCTCTGTCACCTTTTATGCCGGGCAACGGTGCCGCCCCTTCACGCGCAAAAACTGCGAATTTAAACGGGGTATTAACCCCCAATATGTTTTTAGGAAGGCCTTTAACTAGCCAAGATGTACCAAAATATTCCTGAAGACTACCAGATATAATAGTTTTTAATTTGTTCTCAATCTCGCACAACTATTACCGTATTCAAACAAAACTGACTCCGTTAAAAAAACGAAATCAGTTTGTTGCTTAAAATTTAATTATTCTACCATAGACCTGTTTTTTTGTGCTGTCTGCACAACTTGGGGCAGTTCAATTCGGGCGAGGTTATCACTTTATGCTTTATTCTTATTTGACCTGTAAAGCCTGGTCTATGAGTTTTTCAAGTGTCTTTGCTTGATTTTTTTCAGTGATTGCACCAACGATTGGCTCGCCTACAATGTTGCCGTTCTTGTCGACAACATATGTTGTTGGGTAAGAGAAAAGGCCTGATGTGAACTTGCCTGCATCGCTGTTTGAATCAAACCAAATGTTCTTGTATGTTACACCTTTCTTTGAAAGGATGTCCTTTGCTTCTGAAATTGCTGTCCTGTCACCGTCAATTGTGAATGTGTTGATGCCGACAACCTGACCGCCTTTTTCAGCAAGTTTCTTGTTGAGTGCTTCTAATTCCGGAAGTTCGCCGACACATGGCTTGCAAGTGCTGAACCAGTAGTTAACAACTGTTACATTGTTGCTTTTGAAAAAGTCACTGCTCTTTATATCGTTGCCATCAAGGTCCTTGCCGTCGAATGACGGAAAACTTGTTGCGCCACCGCCTTTTGAAATAACGCCGTTGCTGTCAGCCGGAACGCTGTCACCGTTTGAAGGTGCATTTGCACATTCAGGATATTTTTGCTCCAAGATTGTGAGTTTGCCCTCAATTTCCTTGATTTGTTCTGCACCGGCAACGAGTTTTTTGTATTCCTCATCTGTGAATTGGTCCTTTGCACCCTCAATTGTCTTGAGAAGGAAGTCACCGTAGTTTGTGCCGTCCTCAATCATTGGAGTGTCTTTGTTTGAAGCCATAAATACTTTTTCCCAAAGAGCTTTGTCTGTTGACAAGATTTCATTTTCTTTTTCCATAAGCTGATTGTAGAGCTTTGAAGCCTCGTCAGCGCTGTTCGGTTCTGTTGCCATCAAGGTTGAACTACTTGAATCTATTGATTGTTTTTCGTCTTTGTTGTTTTTTGATGTTGAGCAAGCAATAAGGCTAATTGCCAATACAGAAACTAATAATACTACTATTAAGATTTTTGAGAGTTTTGAAAATTTCATAATTATTCCTCCGTTATAATTCCTCTTTTGTTTCGTTTTTGTTTGTTTTGTTTTCAATTTTTACGTTTTCGTCTACTGTTTTTCTAAACAAGCCAAAGCCGTATTGAAAGCTGACCGCTTCGGTAGGACAGGCACTTATGCACTTTCCACATCGGATACATTCGGTGCTGTTAGGTGTTTTTGTAACATCAACATCCATTTTGCACACCTTTGCACATTTACCGCACGAAACGCATTTGTGCTCGTCTACCTTCATCTCAAGCAGCGAAACCTTGTTGAACAGTGCATAAAATGCACCGAGTGGGCAAATCCATTTGCAGAACGGTCTGTAAAACAGCACGCTCAAAACGACTACCGAAATCAGCACAACAAGTTTCCACGAAAACAGTTTTCCCAATGCCGAACGGATACCTTCGTTGACTGCCGAAAGTGGCAACGCACCCTCAAGCACACCTTGCGGACATATATATTTGCAAAAATATGGGTCGCCCATCCCCAAATCATTTACTATGAGCACCGGTAATAAAACAACTGCCAACAGCAGTACTGCATATTTGATATATGTCAGTGGCTTGAGTTTTTTTGTTGAAAACTTTTTGGTCGGGACTTTGTGCAACAAATCCTGTAACCAACCAAACGGACACAAAAATCCGCAGACAAAGCGTCCGAGCAGAACTCCCAACAAAATGAGAAATCCTGTTATATAATAGGAAAACTTATATTTTGACGAGCCGACTACCGCCTGAAATGAGCCGATTGGACAAGCACCCGATGCGGCAGGACAGGAATAGCAGTTCAGACCCGGCACACAAACAGCCTTGCCTTTGCCTTGATAAATTTCGCCTTTAAAAAAGTTTGGCAGATGAATATTTGTCAGCAGAGTTGCTCCTGCCTGAATCCATCCTCGGAATTTGGCTAATTGGTTTGATGCCGTATATTTTTTCTTATTATGGTTTTTATTCTTTGTTTTCTTTTTATCCAATTCCTACACACTCCAAACAAAGCCTGATTGCCTTGCTCAAAACGGTTTCAGTTTCGCCACGCATTGCGCCGAAGCCGAGCATAATAGATCCCGAAATAAGCAGTACTGCCTGTGATAAAGCCTTTTTTGCTCTGGTCAATTCAATCACTCCTTTCATTTTCTGGCGTCATTGTAGCACATCGGATATAAAATTTTCGTTAAGAACAGAAATTTAACACAGATTTTATGTTTTTGTGCTATAATTATAAATATACTTTAAAGCAAGGAGAGTTTTTATGCACATTTTAGTTGTTGAAGACGAAAGAATATTGTGCGAAACAATCGCTCGTAGCTTGAAGCGTCTTGCTTATAGCGTTGACTGTTGCTATGACGGAATAACCGCAATGCAAATGCTTGCTGACGATAACTTTGACCTCGTTGTGCTTGATTTGAATTTACCGGATGCTGACGGCATGACTGTTTTAAGAACACTCAGAAAAACCGACCGTGACACAAAGGTGCTGATTTTGTCTGCCCGTAGTGAAGTGTCTGATAAGGTTGACGGTTTGGATGCAGGTGCAAACGATTATTTGGCAAAGCCGTTCCATTTGGAAGAACTTGCTGCAAGGATTCGCAGTCTTACCCTCCGACAGTTCACTCAAAATGATGTTGTGCTGACCTGCGGTGATGTTTCGTTTGACACAAAATCTCGCAAGGCTATTGTCGGAGGTGAACCTTTGCCGTTGACCCGCAAGGAAACAGGCATACTTGAATATCTTATGGTAAACAGAGGTCGCCCCATAAGTCAGGAAGAATTTATTGAACATGTGTGGGACAATAGCGTTGACAATTTCAGCAATTCGATAAGGGTACATATTTCTGCTTTGAGAAAGAAACTTCGCACTTCTCTTGGATATGACCCGATTCGCAATCGTATCGGTGAGGGCTATGTAATGGGGGAAGAAGAATGAAAAAAATATCTCTTCAATGGCGTATCACTTTGATGACTGCTATACTTATAGGTATAACCTGCGTGTCTATGAATTCCCTTATCGGTTATTCGGGGAGACATTATATGGATTCTATCGGCAGTGGCATTTCTGCTAACAGCGATTCGTATAAAGGTGAGCAGGAATTTTTTGACCCTGAAAGTGCTGACCTTGACCAAGAAGTAACTATTATAGTTAACGGTGCGCAGGAGTCGTTTTCCACTACAAATTGGTGCATAACAGCGGTTGTAACATTGCTTGGCGGTGTTTTGGCATGCTTTGTCAGTGGCAGAGCATTGAAGCCTTTGCACACCTTTGCTTCAAGGGTTGAAAATGTTCAGCCGAATAACTTGCCCGATATGAAGATAACCGATGATGTGCCTGCCGAGTTCAAGCAATTCAGCATTTCTTTTAATCAGATGCTTGACCGACTTGACGAGGGGTTCACGGCACAACGGCAGTTCACCGGCAATGCCGCACACGAATTGCGCACCCCTCTTGCATTGCTTCAGGCACAACTTGAACTTTTTTCTGTTGAGCATCCTAATTTGGATGCCGAAAGTGCCGACTTCCTCAAATTATTGCAGGAACAAACAGAGCGAATGTCGCAGGTTACAAAGACCTTGCTTGAAATGAGCGAGCTTCGAACTGTGCCGTGTAATGACTGCATTGAGCTTGCACCGATGATTGAGGAAATTCTTGCCGACCTTTCTCCTGTGGCAGAGAAAAAAGGGGTCACTCTTGAATGTGACGGCACCGGCACTATGGTGGGCAGTGACACCTTGATTTATCGTTTGATCTTTAATTTGACGGAAAACGCAATCAGGTATAACCGCCCTGACGGAACTGTGCGTGTTTCTGTTTCTCAGGAGGGTGACGATCTTGTTGTCAGGGTTGCCGACACAGGTTGCGGAATACCAGAAAAGTATAAAGAAAGTATTTTTCAGCCGTTCTTTCGTGTGGATAAATCCCGTAGCAGAGAAAATGGCGGTGTGGGTCTTGGACTTTCTTTGGTTTGGGAAATTGCTGATATTCACGGTGGCAAAGTGCAGGCAGAAGAAAGTACAGAAAAGGGAACTGTTATGACAGTTACTTTTCCGTTGAACAAAGAATACAAGGATGATTAGTCCAAAATAGAACGAAATATATACAACAAAGTGGCTTGAATTCAGTATTTGAGCCACTTTTTTAGTTACAACCACTGGTGCTAGAATATAAATAGTACAAGTCAAAATGAGAATTCCTTATACAGTATTTCATGGTATGATGTATGTATGCACTGAAGGAGGATCTCATTACGGCAAAGCACTATGATAAACAATTTAAAATTGATGCGGTTCAATATTACCATGACCACAAGGAGCTGGGATTGATAGGCTGTGCTTCAAATCTTGGTATCAGTCACCAATCTTTGTCTCGTTGGCAGAAAAAACTTCGAGAAACAGGCGATATTGAAAGTCGTGGCTCTGGTAATTATGCTTGTAGCTCTGAAATTGGAGACTATGAAGAAAAGTCTGTAAATATGATCTTCTATGATAAGAATGAGCGATA